>Ga0187892_10009518_pt1 | contig 12751 bp, 13 predicted proteins | sample MA1701073metaG_FD_139345 | JGI IMG/M metagenome (GOLD analysis project Ga0187892, IMG submission 139345) | Bio-ooze microbial communities from a basaltic lava cave in the Kipuka Kanohina Cave System on the Island of Hawaii, USA - MA170107-3 metaG ...
ATTCGATGAGCATGGCGGCGCTTCGCTTGGCCATGCCACCCCCGCCGGGAGGGGGGAGGGCGAGGCTCCTGCCGAGCCGCTGAGCTCGCCGGGAGGCTGCTCTCCCGCTACGCGGGTTTGCGAAGCCAGTACATGTAATCCAATTCCGGCGGCGTCCCGCCGACCCGCCGGATCATGTTGACCGCTTGGGCTCGATGGTGCACCGAGTGGATGCACATCTGCAGCAGCATGTCCCCGAGGGGAGCCGAGAAGAGCGAACCGAACGAATCGCGGTAAGTCACCTTGCGTGCTAGGTCGCCATCGCGCAGCGAATCGAGAAACCCGGTGCGCTCGGTCCGGCCGCGCTGAAGGCGCTCCTGCATGACGGCGACACCGGCTCGTTCGTCCTCATCCGGCCAGGGCGTCTCGGCGCGGCCTTGCCAGCGGGCCACCCAGACCTGCTCGGCGCACACGATGTGAAGCAGCGTCTTTCGCAGCGTACCGCGACCCATGTCGAAGGGGCGATCGAGCTGCTCGTCGGTGAGCGGCATGGCCGCTCGCAGGATTGTGTCGTTGGCCCAGTCGTCGTAGCCAAGCATCGCCCGCACGGTGTCAAGTTGGACCATCGTTGCACCGGCGATCGAGTATAACCGGACGCCCCGAAAACGCCGCGATGGGGCGTCCGTCAGCTCGCGCGAAAGGTCCCTTCCGCTGCCGATTGATCGTCGCTAGGATTCGTGCCATTATTCAGTAAGTCCGCCGCAACGACGCGCGGAGCGCCGGAGAAACAGGCTTTGACCCAGTTTTCGGTACCTTGGCAGCCCAGACCGCGGTCGGGGTACGGCCTGGTCGGACGCGGAGTGGCGGCTGTCGGCGTGGGGCTCTATCGAGCCGCCTCGCCGATCGTGAGCCGGTTTCCCGGCGCGATCCTGCTGTCCGCGGTGATCGGAGCGTGCCTGCTGGTATGGCTGCACGCCTTGGTCTTCGCCTACGTGGACTTGCGAATTCTCGGGCCGGCCGCCGCCCAAGGTCTGACGCCCGCGCAACCGCCCGGGTACTTCCATCCGACAACGTGGGGGCTGCCGCCCTCGACCATCTCGTCGCTCTTGGAGCAGGCGGGCGGCGCGCCCGCGGCGATACGCGGGCTGCTCCAGTATCTGCTCTGGCCGCTGCAATTCGGGATCGTGCGCGACTTCATCATCCTCGGGGCGATCTTCGGTTTGTTCAACATCATTCCCATTTATGCCATTTGGTGGGAGCGCAAGGTCGCGGGACGGATCCAGTCGCGGCTCGGCCCCATGCGTGTGGGCGGGTGGCACGGGTGGTCGCAGTCCATCGCCGACGGCATCAAGCTCTTGCTCAAGGAAGACCTCATCCCTAAGGGCGCGGACGCCGCGCTTTTCCGGCTTGCGCCTTACCTCGCGATCATCCCCGCGGCGCTCGGTTTCGTGGCTTTGCCTTTTGGGACAACCTACGTGTTCCGCGAGCTGGACGTCGCCCTGATCTTCATCCTGGGCGTGCTCGGGATTGAGGTCGTCGGCGTGATCCTCGCGGGCTGGGCGTCGAACAACAAGTGGAGCGTGTACGGAGCGATGCGCGAGGCCTGCCAAATGGTCTCTTATGAAATCCCCATGGGCATGGCATTGTTGGTGCCGATCATCGCCGTGGGCTCCTTGAGCTTGCGGAAAGTCGGCGATGTGCAGGCCGACGGGTGGTTCTCGTGGCTCGCGTTTCAGAGCCCCTTTGCGTGCGTCGCCTTCGTTTCGTACTACATCGCCTCGCTGGCAAGCTGCAAGCGCGCTCCCTTTGATCTCCCCGAAGCGGAAAGCGAGCTTGTGGCCGGGTTCCACACGGAGTATTCCGGCATCCGCTGGAGCTTTTTCTTCTTCGCGGAATACGCGGCCATGTTCATCGTGAGCGGACTCGCCGCCATTCTCTTTCTCGGAGCGTGGCATTCGCCGTTGCCCGCGGCGTGGGGCGAGGGCATCGCCAATGCCATGCCCAACCATCCGGTCCTCGCCCAGGGCATCAAGGGCGTGCTCTTCAGCGGGCCGATCTGGTTTCTCCTCAAGTGCGTCTTCTTCCTCTACGTGCAGATGTGGCTTCGCTGGACGCTCCCGCGAATTCGCATCGACCAGGTTCTCTACGGGTGCGTCCAAGTTCTCTTGCCGCTCACCATGCTTCTGGTCCTCGGCCAGACGCTTTGGGTCTGGGCGACCACTTCTGGCAGTCGAGGGTGGTCGGTGGTGGACGCGATCGCCAATGGGATCGCCGGCGGAATCGGCGCGCTCTTTGCGGTGAGCTTCGCGGCCATCGCCATGTATGGTTTCTATCATCGACGGCGCCTGGTCGGGAACCTGGTCGTCGACGCCTTGCCGGGAGCATAAAGTGAAGGCAACGAGGCAACGAGGCAAGGAGGCAACGAGGCGAAGGAGCAGCAAGGGCGGCGTTGCCTGGTTGCCTTGCTGCCATGTTGCCTGTCTCTCGCTGATGCACAGCGCCGCATTCGCCGCAGGCGAACCGGCAGTGGTCAGCGCCGCGTCGGGGGGTTTGCTCGAGGCCGTGCTTTTCTATGCCGTCGCCGGCGCCACCGTCGCGTCAGCGTTGGGCGTATGTATCTCCCGGAACATTGTGCGCATGGCCGTATGGCTTTTCATTTCGCTTGGGTCGGTCGCTATGCTGTATTTCCTTCTGGCGGCAAACTTCCTTGCTGCAATTCAGTTGATCGTCTACGTCGGCGGCACATTGGTCCTGCTCATCTTCGGCGTGATGCTCACCAGCAAATCCCCGTGGGTGCGTTTTGATACGCCCAAGCTCGAGCTGCTCGCCGCGATGGGAGTTTGCGCCGCCCTTGCAATCTGTCTTTGTATCGTGCTCTCGCGGACCGCCTGGTCCGGCACGCAGCAAGTTGTTGCCGGCGCGACGGTCGCCGCGCTCGGTGAAAGGTTGTTGACCACCTACTTGGTGCCCTTTGAGGTGGCGGGCGTGCTGCTCATGATCGTGATGGTTGGCGCCGCACACTTGGCGAGGCAGGAAGAATAAGAATGGCGAATTGGGAATGCGGAATGCGGAATAGGCAGTCTTTCAGCATTCTGCATTCACGATTCCGCATTTGGATGGTTCAGTTGTGACAATCGGGCTAACTCATTATCTCGTTGTCGCCGCCGCGCTCTTCGCGACCGGTCTCTTCACCATGATGACCAAGCGAAACGCCATCGGCATTCTGATCGGCGTGGAACTCATACTCAATAGTGCGAATGTGAATTTCGTGGCCTTTGACCGCTACCTTGGTCCGGGTCGTTTGGACGGTCAGATCACGGCCTTGTTTGTGATCGTGGTGGCCGCTGCCGAGGCGGCGATCGCGGTGGGTATTTGCATTAACGTCTACAAGAACCTGGCGACCGTGGACGTGGACTCCGCGGCGCGACTGCAAGGATAGGACAGGTATGACGATGGAAGTTTCTTTGTGGGATCTTCTCTACAGTATCCTCGCGCTGCCGGTGCAACTGATGCGCCATGTGATCTGGGCAGGGTTGGATTTCCTGGCGTTTGACGTGCTGGGTTTAGGACCGTACCTGCCCATCACCTTGTAGTGGGGCTGCGCCCGCGTCGCCCATAACGAGCGAGGCTTCGCAAAGGCGGGAAGCAAGACGACGCTTTCATGGCGGAACATTCATTCGAGATCGCGCTAGTCGCGGGCATCCTCTCACCATTGGTGAGTTTCTGGATACTCGTGTTCTTCGGCCCGCGGCTAGGCAAGCCCGCAGCCGGTTTGGTGGGCGTCGTGTTGGGCATGGGCGTCCCGCTGGCGCTGGCGACTTATGTTCTATTCTCGTGGTGGAGTGCCGACGCCGCGGCTCGCGCGCAGCTCACGGCCGACGCTTTTCGGTATCACTGGGCCGATCTCGGCGGAGTGCACGCGACCATTGGAGTGAAGCTCGATTCGCTCACCGTGGCCATGTACTTCATGGTCACGTTTGTGGCCTTTTGGATTTTCGTGTTCAGCGTCGGCTACATGGCCGGGCATAGCGACGAAGTCGATCACCAAAGCAAGTACCATCGTTTCTTCGCCTACCTGTCCCTGTTCGGCTTCAGCATGTTGGGCCTGGTGGTCAGCAGCAGCCTGCTCTTCCTGTTCATCTTCTGGGAGCTGGTGGGTCTGTGCAGCTATTTGCTCATTGGCTTCTACTTCGACAGGCCCTACGCCTCGCGTGCCGCGATCAAAGCGTTCATCACCAACCGCGTCGGCGACTTCGGGTTCCTGATTGGCCTCATGCTCGTGTACTTCCAGCTTGGCACGCTGGACCTCGATCAGGCTGCGACGACATTTGCCGAGCAGGCCGTCACGGGCGCCGGCATCTTCGCCAGCACTTACACGCTCTTTGGTTGGTCGCTGGCGACGATCATGGGCATCGGCCTGTTCTGCGGCGCGATGGGCAAGAGCGCTCAGTTCCCCTTGCACGTATGGCTCCCGGACGCCATGGCCGGCCCCACTCCGGTCAGCGCCCTGATCCACGCAGCCACCATGGTGGCCGCCGGCGTGTACCTCGTCGCCCGAGTCTTTCGACTGATGACTCCCGACGCTCTGATGTTCATCGCCACGATCGGGTGCTTGACACTCTTCCTTATGGCGTTGGTCGCCATCGTGCAGACTGACATCAAGAAGTGCCTGGCGTACTCTACGCTGTCGCAGCTTGGCTACATGATCTTCGCTATGGGCATCGGGGCGTGGATCGCGGCCCTCTTCCACCTCATCACCCACGCGTTCTTCAAGGCCATGCTCTTCCTCGGCTCCGGCCAGGTCATCGAAGGCTGCCACCACGAGCAGGACATGCGCAAGATGGGCGGGCTCATCAAGAAAATGCCCGTCACGGGGTTTACATTCCTGATCGGCGTTCTCGCCATCGCCGGCTTCGGCATCCCCGGCACGCACATCGGCCTGGGCGGCTTTTTCAGCAAGGACGAAATCCTCGCCGTCGCCTACACCCGCGCCTTCCAATGGGACGACTACAAGAAGCACGAGGTCCACGACGAACACGCTGCCCATGCGTCCGTCACGGAGCCTCGATCAGAGCCCGGAGCGCAAGCGACGGTAGTTCAGTACCGCGACCGACGACGCGACCAAGGCGGGAGCGTCGTCCCCCAAGCTCCGCAACGCGGAGCGCAGGGCGAGGGAGCGGGCTTGGAAGCGAGCGTCATACTTGTAAGCGATACGCCCAAACAGCCGCCCGCGGCGTCCGGAAAGCCGGCAGGCGAATTCACACATGAAGAAATCAACGCGCTGGCGGCAAGAGGCGGGAAGCAGTTGCAAGGGGGTGCCATCAACGGGATACGAGGCACGCGCTACTCCGACATGAGCGTTGATGAACCAGTGGAGCGTGTGAATCGCCTGCTGGCGCGAGTCAAGAATAGCCCTGAAGAGAGGGTTGCGAGAGCCGAACAGGCGATCGTCGGCTTCCTCTCGCAGTTTGAGAGGGCTAAAGGCGAAAAAATCCTTGCCCAATTGGACGCCAGCAAGAGAGCGCGTGTAGCCAAACTGATGGCAGGGCGTGGCTGGGCCGTATATTTCGAAGGCACTTCGACCCCTGCCGACATCAAGCGACTCTTTGCTGAATCGGCGATTCGTACAGCTCCGAACGCCGAAGCCGGCGGTGCAGCGATTTTTGGGAGCATACCGGTTCTGCCGAAGTGGATGTTCATCCTTGCCATCATCACCGCGTACGTCACGCCGTTCTACATGATGCGCGCTTGGTGGATGACGTTCATGGGCAAGCCGCGGGATCATCATGTGTACGACCACGCGCACGAAAGCCCGCTGATGTATGTGCCGTTGGTGGTCCTGGCCGTCGGGACATTTGTTTCCAGCTATTTCCTGTTCCGGCCTTTGATCTCCGAGGCGTCCTCGGTTGCCACGGCCGCGCCGCTTGTGATGGCCATCGACGGCGCGCAACACACGCCGGCCATCACCGCGGCGCATCGTTGGCTCGTGTATGGAGTGGGCTTTGCATTTGTTGTGGGTTTCGCGATTGCGATCGTCATTTACGCGCCGGGCCTGGCCATCGCCGAACGCATCCGACGCGCGGTTTGGCCCGTGCACACAATCCTCGAACACAAATACTATTTCGACGAAGTGTACGAGATCGTTTGGGTGAAGGGCTGCGTCGCCCTGGCGAAGGTCGCCCGCTTCATCGACACGTGGTTCGTGGACTTGATCTTCAATCTGACGGCCAGTGCGACCGAGCGCTTGGCCGCGTTTTCGGGACTGATTCTCGATAATCAGGGAGTGGACGGAATTGTCAACGGGATTTCCAAGACCTCGATGGATGTCTCCGACGTGCTCCGCGGTCCGCAGACCGGCCGGATACGAAACTATGTGCTCTTCGCCGGCGCGGCCGCGACGATCGTGTTGATCGTGATCCTTTACTATGCCACGCAATCTGGAGAAGGCGACGCCTTTGTGAGCGCATCGGTTTTTGGAGAATGATGTAGCGCCACCCCTTGTGGGTGGCGAGTGAGCAATACAAGCGCCGCCTCCTTTCAGCGGTGCAAATGAGGCAATACCGTATGTCCAATGTTCTCTCCTGGATAGTCTTCCTTCCCGCCATCGGCGCGGTCCTGTGTCTGTTTGCTCCCCGGCGGCATGCCCGGTCGATCGCGTTCATGGCGACGCTGGCGACCCTCCTGCTGTCCCTCACGCTCTTCCCCACCTTCTGGAGCGGCGGCGACGCGGGCGGCACCACGGCTGTCTTCGGCAGCAACTATGGCAAGCTGCACCACGTCGAGCGCGCCACCTGGATCGAGATTCCCGGCAAACTCACCATTGAGTATTTTCTCGGCATCGACGGGCTCGGCTTCCCGTTGTTCATCCTCACCACGCTGATTTCATTCCTTGCCTGCTGGGCGAGCTGGAACTTCGATCACTGGCACATCAACAAAGGCCCGCGAGCGTATTTCTTCCTTTTTCTATTACTGGAAACTGGAATGCTGGGGGTCTTCGTCTCCCTCGACTTCTTCCTCTTCTACATTTTCTGGGAAGTGATGCTGCTGCCTATGTATTTCCTCATCGGTGTGTGGGGCGGACCGAGGAAGGAGTACGCGGCCATCAAGTTCTTCCTCTTTACCCTTGCAGGCTCGGTGCTCATGCTCGTCGCCCTGGTGGCCATGTATTTCTACGGCGATGCGGCTATTGCCGCCGCCGGCGGCAGTGTACCCAGCGTCTATCGTTCCGCGGAAAAAACCCTCCTCAGCCACGGCACGTTCGATCTCATTGAAATGGCGACGAACCCCGTCATCCAAGCGTACTTTGCAAAGGCTTCGACGCTCTTTCTGGGCCTCAAGTTCGCCCCTTTGATGTTCATCTTCCTGTTCATCGGCTTCGCCATCAAACTGCCCAGCGTCCCCGTACACACCTGGCTGCCCGATGCCCACGTCGAGGCGCCCACGCCGATCAGCATGATCCTCGCAGGCGTGTTGCTCAAGATGGGGGGCTACGGATTCCTGCGCGTGTGCTATCCGATTTTCCCAACCGGCGGCGAGACCTGGGCTTTTGCACTGGCCGTGGTCGCAGTTGTCAGCATCCTCTATGGCGCGCTCTGCGCCATGGCCCAGTCCGATTTCAAAAAGCTCGTTGCCTACAGCTCAGTCTCGCACATGGGGTATGTCCTCTTGGGTATTGCCGTTATGACCCAGGCAGGTTTCCAGGGGGCGATGTTCCAGATGATCGCCCACGGCATCAGCTCACCCATGTGCTTCTTCCTGGTCGGCGTGATCTATGATCGCGCCCATCATCGCGAGATCAACCGCTTCGGTGGATTGTGGCTCACCATGCCCAAATACGGAACGATGGCCACCATCGGCTTCTTTGCCTCGCTGGGACTGCCCGGCCTCTGTGGATTCATCGGCGAACTATGGGTGCTGATGGGCACCTTCGCGGCGCGCGACAAGTTCACGTGGGCCGTTCCCATGGCCATTCTTGCCGCCGCAGGAGTCATTCTCACCGCCGGCTACATTCTCTGGCTCATACGCCGCGTATACCTCGGCCGGGAACGCACCGAATATGCCGAGTACCCCGACGCCAGCGTCCGCGAAACTTCCATCCTCGCTCCCATGGCCGTCCTGTGCATTGCCTTAGGGCTACTCCCCATGCAGACCGTTTTCAATTTCACCAACGGGACCTTGGATGTAATGCTCTCCCACGTCCTCAGCGCCACGGGACTGCACTAGATCATGAACGCTTGGGCCAACATCCCGATCCAAGAGCACCTGTTTCTTTTCTCGCCGATGCTCACCCTCACCGTGACGATGCTGGCCGTTGTGGTGGCCCCGCTGATTGCCGGTCGCTCCTCGCGGGTGATCGCGGGCGTGGCGTCCTTGGGGATTCTCGCAGCATTCATACTCGCACTGCGCGTGGCCGGCGCTGTCGCGAGCGGCGGGGCGAGTGGCTTCTCATCGCAGCCGGCAGCCGGGCTGTTGATCGTCGACAACCTTTCCGCGGGCTTCCAGATCATTCTCATCGCCTTTCTCGGGGCCGTGACCTACCTGTGGTGGATCGGCTCCGCCGCGTCCGAGCGCAATGCGCCGGAGTTTTTCATTCTCCTGCTGGGCAGCGCCCTGGGAATGGCATTGATGGTCAGCTCCGCCAACCTGCTGATGATCGTGATCGCCATCGAAACCGCGTCGCTCCCCAGCTATGCCATCGTCGGATTCGACAAGCGCGATCGCCTCGGTGCCGAGGCCTCGCTCAAGTACATGATCTTCGGCGCCGTCAGCGCCGCGATCATGCTCTACGGGGCCAGCCTTCTCTACGGACTGGTGGGCAGCATCGCGGTCGTCGACGTGGCGCGGTATGCGGTCGCGCAGTTCACCGCCGGAAGCAATCTCCTGCTGACTGCAGCGGCGCTGCTCTGCTTCCTCGCGGGGATCGCCTTCAAAATCTCGGCGGTACCCTTTCACTTCTGGTGCCCGGATGCGTTCGAGGGCGCCAAGATCGAAGTGACCACCTGGCTGAGCGTAGTGAGCAAGGCCGCCGGACTGCTCCTGCTCACGCGCGTGGTGCTGATCTTCAGCGGCGCGGTGGAAAGCCCGCTGGCCATATCGGTTGTGCAACCGCTGGCTTGGACGCTCGCGATCATGGCCGCCGTCACCTGCACGGTCGGCAACTTCGCCGCCTACAAGCAGCGCAGCGTCAAGCGGCTGCTCGCCTATTCCTCGATTGCCCATGCCGGCTACATGATGATGGCCGCGGCCGTGTTCATTCATCCGGGCGCGGACGGACACGCTGACGGCCTGACCGCGCTGCTCATCTATGTGGTCATCTACCTGTTCATGAACTTGGGCGCTTTCGGAGTGACCGCGCTGGTGGCATGGGATGCGGGCACGGACTCCATCGACGCCTTCAGCGGCTTGGCCCGGCGGGCGCCCTGGCTGACCGTGCCGATGGTGATCTGTCTGATCTCCCTTGTCGGCCTGCCGCCGCTAGCAGGCTTCCTTGGAAAGTGGTGGATCCTGGTCGCCCTGGGGAAGCTCAATAATACCCTGGGCTGGTTCCTCGTCATTGCCGCGGCGCTCAATACCCTTTTCAGTCTGTACTACTACGTGCGGATCATTGTGCAGATGACCCTTCGCGACGACGAGCGGCCGTCGCCCTCGGTGTCGGTCGGCGGCGTGGCTCTGGTCAATGTCTGTGCCGTAGCCCTGCTCGCTTTGTTCGTCTTCGCCCAACCGCTCAAGACCGCTGCCGACCGCTTCTCCAAGAACCTCAATCCCATCGGCGCGATTCCCGGAGGACACAAGGCCGTAGCCGATCGAAGTCCAGCGGCCGGGAAGTAGCTCCGACGCGCCGAATTACCGGCCCGTCGTTTCCCAGCCGCGCCTGATTCCATCGGCCGCGACGAACCCACTGGACCACGCCCATTGGAAGTTGAATCCTCCGATGCGCCCGTCGACGTCCAGGATCTCGCCGACCAGAAACAGGCCGGGGCAGACGCGCGAGGCCATGGTCCCCGGGTCGATTTCACTCAGCGGCACGCCGCCCGCAGTGACTTCCGCATAGTTGTAGCCGCGGCTGTCGACGACCGGCAGCGGCCAGTCTAGCAGGGCGTGGACGATCCGCCGACGATCATCGCGGGTCAGTTGACCCATGACGCGCTGTGGAGCGATGCCCAGAGTTGACGCGATCGCCGCAATGAGACGAGATGGAACAAGGGCCGACAGGGCGTTGGAAATGGACGTCTTGGGGTGGGAAGCGACGACGTCGAGCAGCTCACGCTCCGCGGACTCGAAGTCCCGGCCGGGAAGGAAATTGAGCGACAGACCGACCTCGGCGCCGTCGAGCCGCGCCCGATGCCAATGCCGTGACACGTCCATGATCGCCGGTCCGCTCGCCCCGAAGTGCGTCCAGAGCATCGGCCCGCGAATGCGAAGGGGCTTTTCCCCGGCCACACGCACGGTGATTTCGACCTCGTGCGAAACTCCCGAAAGCGGCCGGTGAAAGTCGCCCTTAAGCACGAGCGGCGCTAATCCCGGCGTGGGTATCACGATCGAGTGTCCCAACCCTCGGGCGAATTCGTATCCTAATCCGTCGCTGCCGGACTTCGGCAAGGACATCCCTCCCGTGGCCAGAACGACCACCTGCGCATTCAGCAGCTTTCGTGAGCCCGCACCGCCTCCCTCCCCAGCGAGATGGATCTCGATCTCGAAGCCCTGGGGCTCTGTCCGACGAATGTCGATCACGCGATGACCCGGCAGGAGTGTGACGCCGGCCCGCTCGGCCTCGTTCAGAAGTGCGCCGAGTACGCTCTTGGCGGAATTGCAGTCGGGAAAGAGCTTGCCCCATTGCTCCTCGTGTAGCGAGACGCCCAGCTCGCGGAAGAATTCGACCGTCTGCCGCTCGGTAAAGGCGCTCAGCACGCGCCGGATCGAGTGGCGACTCGTGCCCCAGAAGTCTTCCGGCGTCACCCGCACGTTGGTGATGTTGCAGCGCCCGCCGCCGCTGACCAGGATCTTGGCCCCCAGCTTGCGGGCCCCGTCCAGACAACGGATGTCGCGCTCGGACGCTCGCCGCGCGGCAAAGATCGCCGTAGCCAATCCGGCCGCTCCGGCCCCGACGATCGCCACATCACAGCGGTCCGCAAGAGTCACCCCGGCGATTCTCAATCACCGATGGGCGATTGTCGATCGGGGGCAGCGGGATTGCACCAGCGCGGGACATCGCATAAGATGTCCCGACCTAGAGTTCCCTTACGCGGACCAGGGAGAATCGCATTGGCCACACTGATCGTAACCAAGGGACCGGCCATGGGCGAGAAGTTCTCGCTCGAGGGACATCAACTGCTCATGATCGGGCGGGACGCCGCCTGTTCCATTCAGATCATCGACCCGCAAATGTCACGCTGCCACATGCAGGTCAAGTACAACCCCGACGAGAAGCGGCACTACGCCGTCGACTTTGAGAGCAAGAACGGCGTGTTCATCAACGGCGTCAAGATTACCGGCTCCACGGCGCTCAGCGACCGCGACGCCATCGCCCTCGCCGATACCATTCTGGTCTACTGCGCCGATGACTCGCCGACCGCCCAGCACGTCCTGGATGCGATGAAGCAGTTCGGCCAGGGACACCTGCACACCAGGACGTCGTAGCGTTTGCAGGATGAGCCGCGGGCTTTAGCCCGCGCGGACCCTTGGGGCCAGCCCCGGCGGAAGTGGGTCACCATGCTCGATACATGACTCGGCGATCTTCCGCGCCAAGCCCTGCGCGATCTCAACGGCTTCGGTGATGCTCCGGCCTTCGGCACCGAGCCCAGGTACCTCGGGACTGCTGGCTACATACCCACCTCCGTCCAGAGGGTCGATCTGCAAACGAAAGACCTCCTCGCTCATGGCATCCGATTCAGGCGTCGGCGCCGCGTATTCTGATATCGAGTTCGTCCACGACCCAAAGGTGGCCCGCCAACGGGAATTCGTTGAGCCATCGTTCCATGCGCCCAAGCACCGCCTTGACGTTGGCGCGGCTTTGCGACGTCAGACGACAAACGATGATCCCAGGATACTCGTTCGGCGGGTAGGCTCGAATGTCTCCGAAGTCTTTGTCAAGAGTGATAAGAACGCGGTCTTCCGCACGACAAGCGTTTGCGATTTCCTCGCCGCGATGCCCGCGTAGTCTTGCTCGAAGACCGTCGCGACGTCATGCCCCGCACTCGCGAGCAACGCGGCCGTCTCGGGATGAAGGTTCTCGTCAATCTTGAAGCGCATCACCCGGTCGCCGCCAAAGGCACGATCCGTTCCTTGGCGAGCTCCGCCGCGTAGAGCAGAGCAGCTTGCACGTCTTCCCGGGTGATTCGATATCCCCTGGCGATCGCGTCCGGCGTTTCACCGGCCGCGAGATTATCCAGCACAACCGAGACCATCACCCGCGTTCCGCGAATACAGGCCTTGCCGTGACAAACCTGCGGATCGACAGTGATGTGATCTTGCCATTTCATATGAACGTCCGAGTTTCCTGCCCTGATTGTATCGCAACTGGATTGCCTACGCTAGCCTTTCGCATCGGACCAAGTTAAAATCGATTTCTGATTCTCTACGTCGCTCCGGCGGTTAACTCCTTGTAGGTGATGGCTTTAGAGCCGAGGGCGGCATGGATGAGGCGGTCGAAGAGATCGGCTTCCAGCCAGCGACGGTTGGCCCGGTAGGTAAACTCCGCGAGATAGTCATCGATGTGCTTGGGGGAGACCCAGTGATGCGTCCCCAGGATCATCCGTTTCATGTTCCCGATGAA
>Ga0187892_10009520_pt1 | contig 12748 bp, 15 predicted proteins | sample MA1701073metaG_FD_139345 | JGI IMG/M metagenome (GOLD analysis project Ga0187892, IMG submission 139345) | Bio-ooze microbial communities from a basaltic lava cave in the Kipuka Kanohina Cave System on the Island of Hawaii, USA - MA170107-3 metaG ...
GCGACGAAGTTGCCGATCGTGGGGTCGGGGTTGTCGCCCAGGCCGGCCAGGTGATGGTCGAGCAGGCCGCGAAGGCTGCCGTGCGGGCTCCCACGGGTGTCGGGCCCGCGCCAGAAGTGCGAAATCTGGACGATGAAGACCTACGGTAAGCACTGCACCATCGCCATGGGAGCCGAGGCCATCGGCGACCGCTGGACGCCGCTCGTGCTCCGCGAGCTGATCCGCGGCGCGAGCCGTTGCCCCGACACCCACCGGGTGTGCCCCGGATGTCCTGCAGCCTGCTCGCCGGGCTGGCAACTCGCCACTCCGAGCCCGCGCGTCACCCAGCCCGGTGATGTCCAACTCCGATTCGGACTCGCCGGCGAGGTCGACGAAGCCTCGATCCGCGTTGCGCCCGAACAAAGGAACCCTAGGGCGGCACTGGCTCAGGCGGACCGGTCGGGATCCGCCGCCCGTCGGGTCGGACGAAGCTGATGGACCCGGCCAAATCGCCCTCGATCGACCAACCCCCGTCGTGAACGAGCCGGTGATGAGCGGGGCAGAGCCACACGAGATTCTCGAGATCGGTTGGCCCGCCGTCGGCCCAGTGCCGGCGGTGGTGGGCATGGCCCCACCGGCGCCGCTCGCAGGCAGGGAACCGGCACCCGCCGTCCCGTTGGCGGATCTGCCGGGAGAGCCAGGGCGGCACCACCCGCCGGGCCCGCCCGACGCCCAGCGGCCGGCCGTCGTCTCCGTGGACGACCCACTCCACCCGTGCGTCGCAAGCCCGCCGACGCAACGCCTCGAAGCTCAGTGCCGGGCCTCCCTCGATCTCCGCCGTTCCATCCTCTCCCGCCAGCGCGGCAGCCTCAGCGTGCACGACGATCGTCGCCCGATCGCCGTTGACCCCCGTCGAACCCGAAGCGATCTCGACCAGCGCGTCGGCGGCCCGGGCCGGATAGGGTTCGAGTTCGCCCGTCTCGGGATCGGGCTTCGCCCGGTCGGCGATGCGCTCGATGGCCTCAACCACCGTGGCGCCATCCTCCGCCGGAAGCTGGCCCGTCATGCGAAGCAGCCCCATCTCGTAGTCGAACCACCAGTGGAGGGCCCGGCGGCGCCGAGCCTCGGCTGCGGTGGCACAGGTTTCCCGCTGAAGGCGCCGCGCGTACGTCGCGCACTGGGCGGCTGTCCACCCGATCGCCTCGTCTGCCAGCGCCTCGTCGATCCGGGCATCCGCCACCCGGGCCAGTGGCGCCACCTGGTCGACCGACAGCCGCCCTGTCGCCAGCGCCTCAGCCAGCGCCGGCAGGCCCTCCAACTCGCCGCCCAAACGCGCCCACTGCGCGCCCGTGCGGTGGCTCACACCCAATCGCATCGCAAGCCACGCCGCCATCGACGTCGCTCCGTCTTCCCGCCATGCCTCCCGCCGGTCGAACGCCGCCACCGCGGCCTGCAGCTGCCGCTGGACGGTGCAGCTCAGGGCGTGAAGGGCCCTGATCCTCTCCACCAGTTCCTCATTCGAGCATCCGTCCAGATCCATGCTTCTCCACTCGCCAAGTGCGGGGAAGCGGCCTCATCATAGAACATATGTTCGCTCTGGTCAAGGCGGTACCGGGCGTCGTGGATCAGCCGGTCGACCCCACCAGCCAGGGCGATGGCGGCTTCCACAGAAGAGGACCGGGATCAGCCGCCCAGCAGCCGGCGGACCTGGGTGGCGATCTCCACGTCCTCCCGCGACGTGAGTACGAGGGTGCGCACCGCCGCCCCCCGGGCGGTGATCTCCCCGTCCCACGTGGTCGACGCGTTGCGGGCCTCGTCGATGGCGACTCCCAGGTACGCCAGCCCCTCGGCCACCTCGGCCCGCACCACCGATGCCCGCTCGCCCACGCCTCCGGTGTACACCAGCACGTCCAGGCCGCCCAGGGAGGCGACCATGGCTCCGATCTCACGCCGCAGCCGGTGCAGGTAGACGTCGAAGGCGAGCGACGCGGCCTCGTCACCCGCCCCCACACCCTCCAGCACCTCCCGTAGGTCGCCGGTCGTGCCGCTCAGCCCGGACAGGCCCGAGTGCCGCTCGAGCGTGTCGGCGACCCGCTCCGGCGCGATGCCCGCCTCGGTGATCAGCCACAGCACCAGGCCGGGGTCGAGGGTGCCCGCCCGCGTGGCCATGACGAGTCCCTCAAGGGGGGTGAAGCCCATGGTCGTGTCGATCGAGCGGCCCTCCCGAACCGCGCACAGCGACGCCCCCGCCCCGAGGTGGCAGACGACCACCAGGGCCCCCTGCCCCACCCACTCCTCGACGCGGCGGGCGGCGTACTGGTGGGAGAGCCCGTGGAACCCGTACCGGCGGATCCCCCACTGCGCCGCCCACTCCCTTGGCACCGCGTAGGTCGCCGCCTCCGGGGGTAGCGAGGCGTGAAAGGCGGTGTCGAAGCAGGCGACGACCGGCACGGTGGCACCCAGTGCCCGCACCGCCCGGAGCGCCGCCACCGACCGGGGCTGGTGCAGCGGAGCCAGGGGGGTCAGGGCCTCGATCCGCTCCAGCACGCCGTCGCCGACCTCGCAGGCGTCGACGAAGTCCCGCCCGCCGTGCACCACCCGCACGCCCACCGCCTCGGCCTCGGCCAGCAGCCCCGGCAACTCGTCCACGTCGGCCGAGCCGTTCCAGTGCTCGATGTCGCACGAGGCGGTGACCTCGTCCTTGGCGCCCAGCAGCCGGAGCTTGAGGCTGCTCGAGCCGGGGTTGACCACGAGGATCAACCCGGCCACGTCCAGTCCCGGACCTCGGGCAGGTCCTCGCCGTACTCCTGGGTCCAGGCCCAGTGGCGTGTGCGCTTGTCGAGCATGTGCTGGTTGACGCGGGCAGCCCGGTGGCCGAGACCCGGCACCCGGGCGATCACGTCCATGACCAGGTGGAAGCGGTCCATGTCGTTGAGGACGACCATGTCGAACGGCGTGGTGGTCGTGCCCTCCTCCTTGTATCCCCGCACGTGGACGTTGTTGTGGTTCGTACGGCGGTAGGTCAGGCGGTGGATCAGCCACGGATAGCCGTGGTAGGCGAAGATCACCGGCTTGTCCTCGGTGAAGATGGCGTCGAAGTCCCGATCGGACAGGCCGTGGGGGTGCTCGCCCTCGGACTGCAGGCGCATGAGGTCGACGACGTTGACGACCCTCACCTTGAGCGCCGGCAGGTGCTCACGCAGCAGCGAGGCGGCGGCCAGCGTCTCCAGCGTGGGGACGTCGCCCGCGCACGCCAGCACCACGTCGGGGTCGCCGTCGTCGTCGGTGCTGGCCCAGTCCCAGATGCCCACGCCCCGGGCGCAGTGCAGCACGGCGTCGTCGATGCCCAGCCAGCTCAGGCACGGCTGCTTGCCCGCCACCATCACGTTGACGTAGTTGCGGCTGCGTAGGCAGTGGTCGGCCACCGATAGGAGGGTGTTGGCGTCGGGGGGCAGGTAGACCCGGATCATGTCGGCCTTCTTGTTCATCACGTGGTCGATGAAGCCCGGGTCCTGGTGGGAGAAGCCGTTGTGGTCCTGCCGCCACACGTGCGACGTGAGCAGGTAGTTCAGCGAGGCCACCGGCCGGCGCCACTCCAGCTCCCGCGTCACCTTGAGCCACTTGGCGTGCTGGTTGAACATGGAGTCGACGATGTGGATGAACGCCTCGTAGCAGGAGAACAGGCCGTGGCGGCCGGTGAGCAGGTAGCCCTCGAGCCACCCCTGGCACGTGTGCTCGGACAGGATCTCCATCACCCGGCCGTCGGGGGCGAGGTGGGTGTCGAGCGGGCTGGCCTCCGCCAGCCATGTCTTGGACGTGGCCTCGTAGACCGCCCCCAGCCGGTTGGACTCGGTCTCGTCGGGCCCCACGATGCGGAAGTTCCGGTGGGCCTCGTTGAGGCGCAGGACGTCCCGCAGCATCGTGCCCAGCACACGCGTGGGCTCCGAGTGGGTCGTGCCCGGTTTCGTGACCTCCACCGCGTAGTCCCGGAAGTCGGCAGCTCCAGGTCTCGCAGGAGCAGGCCGCCGTTGGCGTGGGGGTTGGCGCCCATGCGGCGGTCGCCGCTGGGAGCGAGGTCGGCCAGGTCGGGTCGCAGCCGGCCTCCTTCGTCGAACAGCTCGTCGGGGTGGTAGCTGCGCAGCCACGCCTCCAGGGCCCTGAGGTGCTCCTTGTCGGTGCGGGTGCCGGCCAGCGGGACCTGGTGCGAGCGCCACGTGCCCTCCACCGGGACGCCGTCCACCTCCTCGGGGCCGGTCCAGCCTTTCGGACTGCGCAGGACGATCATCGGCCAGCGGGGCCGCTCCACCGGGCCGCTCTCACCGCCGGCCCGGGCGCGCTGCTGAATCTCGTCGATGTCGGCCAGAACGGCGTCGAGGGTGGCGGCCATGGCCTGGTGCATGGCCTCAGCCTCGTCGCCCTCGACGAAGTACGGCTTATGGCCGTAGCCCTCCAGCAGCTTCACCAGCTCCTCGGACGGGATGCGGGCCAGCACCGTCGGGTTGGCGATCTTCCAGCCGTTGAGGTGGAGGATGGGCAGGACGGCCCCGTCGCCCACCGGGTCGAGGAACTTGTCGGCGTGCCAACTGGTCGCCAGGGGGCCGGTCTCGGCCTCGCCGTCACCGATGACGCACGCCACCACCAGGTCCGGGTTGTCGAGGGCGGCTCCATAGGCGTGGGACAGGGCGTAGCCCAGCTCTCCCCCTTCGTGGATCGAGCCCGGCGTCTCGGGGGCGGCGTGGCTCGGGATACCGCCCGGGAACGAGAACTGCCGGAACAGGCGCCTCATGCCGCCCACGTCGCGGGAGACGTTCGGGTAGACCTCGCTGTACGTGCCCTCCAGCCACGTGTTGGCCACCATGCCGGGACCGCCGTGGCCTGGTCCGCAGATGTAGAGGACGTTGCGGTCCTCGGCCTTGATCACCCGGTTGAGGTGGGCATAGACGAAGTTCAGGCCGGGAGTGGTGCCCCAGTGGCCGAGCAGGCGGGGCTTGACGTGCTCGGGCTTCAGCGGCTCGGCCAGCAGCGGGTTGTCGAGCAGGTAGATCTGGCCCACCGACAGGTAGTTGGCCGCCCGCCAGTACTCGTCGATCAGCGACAGCTCGTCGGCGCTGAGGGGAGTGGCTGCGACGGTGGCCATGGCGGACCTCCTCGGGGCGGGACCGTCCCAAATTAGGCCGTTCGGCCTATTCCCCCGTCCCGCCGGTTGGCGCACCATTGCCGCCATGGTCCTCGTCGTCGTAGCGCCATGAGCCTGCCAGTCGCCGATCGCCCACTCGATGAGGTTCTCGCCAGAGCCGCGGTCTCTCTGACGCTGGACCCTGACAGCAGTTCCGATTCCGCCGTCGAACGACTCCTGGCCCTGTCCTGCGGGAACCGCACGGCGGTCGAACGTGCCATCCGCCGGGTCACACAGCGCCGGCCGGGCCGAGCCGAGACCACGCTCCGCCTCACCCTCGCCAAAGGGAGCTGGGCCTGGTAAGACCGTCAGCGGGGGAGCGCGCCACTTCGGCACGTAGGGGGCGATGGTCGCTCCCCCGCCCGACGCCCGTATCGATCCGCAGCACGGTGAGCTGCCCGGTGGCCATCACGTGGTCGGACGAGGGCGGGCGTGGACGCCTGCAGGACGACGCGCGTTGAGGACCACGAACGTGTCCGACTCGTCCCACGCCACCAGCCGGGCCGCGGCCACTACGACGAGCGGGGTGACCACCGACCAGCCGAAGGCCGCCGCTACGTTGGCCCGACGGGCGATCAACCTCGCGATGTCGAAGGGGTCTACCCGACCCACCGACGTGGTGGCGCCGGCGAGCGGATCAACGTTCTCGAACCGCCGGCCTACGAGCAGCCTTCCGTCCACAGGGTGGGCTCGAGGTAGCCCGACCGGAAGGTCAGGACCCGACCCTCGACGACCTCGAAGACCATCGTCAGGTGGCGGTAGGAGGCGTCGGAGGGCATGTAGATCAGCCACTTGCCGCCGGGAACGTAGGGGTGGGATTCGGTGCGGATGCGGCCCGCATAGGTGCGCAGCACCTCCGCCTCGGTCGCGCCCTTGCCGATGCCGGACACGGTGCGGATGCGGTCGGGGCCCATGATGCCGATGTCGATGCTGACGGTCCTGCCCTCGTAGACCATGAAGCCCAGCTCGTCGCCCAGGCCGGACCCCCGCTCGGGCCCGGCGTAACGGCACTCGGGACCGGGGGGCTGCTCGAACAGTCGCAGCTGCACGCCGCCTGCGGCCGACGCCTCGGCCAGCGTCATGCCGACCCGTACGGGTCCGATCCCGTCCAGGCTGAGCCGGGACTCCGACGTCAGCCGCTCGGGCCGGGTCGTCACGGTGGTGGCCGGGGTCGTGGTGGGGGAGGAGGCCTTGGTCGTCGCCGGGGTGGTGGCGGCCGTGGTAGCCGGCGCCTCGGCCTGGGGGTTGGAGCCGAGGTCGTCGGTCCGGACCGTCCGGCCGCCACCGCCGGCGACCAGCCGGTAGCCGATGGCACCGAGGACGATGCTGCCGATCACGAGGGCCACCACGGTCGTCACGGGCGGCCGGGGCCGCCGGGGGGGACGGGCGCGTGGCAGTTGCAGGGTGGTGAGGGTGTCCGCCTGAGTCATGCGGCCATCGTCGGGCCGGCGGGTAACGCCTCCGTGGCGTCCGTGTATCAGGACTGCAACAGGTCGCTACCGTGATCGACCGATGACGGGTTGGACGTGCCCCGAATGCGGACGCCTGTTCCGCCGGGCCCGGCAGTCCCACGAGTGCGCCCCGGCCATGTCGCTGGAGGAGTACTTCTCCACCGGCCCGCCTCACGAACGGCCGGTCTTCGAAGCGGTGATGCGCCACCTCGACGCCGTCGGGCCGGTGCACGTCGAGCCGGTTTCCGTCGGCATCCTCCTCAAGCGGGCTCAGACGTTCGCCCAACTCCGCCCCACGGACCGCTGGGTTGCGCTGCACTTCTCACTGGGCCGTCCGGTCCACCACGACCGCATCATCCGCAAGGTCATCAACTACGGGGGCCGCTACCACCACGTCGCCAACGTGCGCACTCTTGAGGACGTGGACGACAGGCTGTGTGGCTTCCTGACCGAGGCCTACCTGAGCTCACCCGTGTAAGCGAAGGTTCCTCCAACCGTCTCGTGAGACACTTCGCGGCCGAGCCGAACGAAGGTTTCGCGCGCCATCGCGGAGGGCGTTGCAAGGCTACGGACCTTCCCGGCCCTGGCGCACATCTCAGACGCGAAACAGGCGGACCTTCGGTCGAAGGGCATCGGCGATCGGCTGCAGGTCGCTCTCGTCCGACGTAAGGACTCCGAGCCCCCGTCGATGAGCGGTCGCGACAACGTGGACATCGATGACATCGGCGGAACCGGAGCGGCCGGCAATCGCTCCGACATCGTGAGCGTCGTCATTGCCGAAGGGCACGATGTCGCAGCCCCGGAGGACCGCGGTTGGGGCGGATGAAGGGCTCCCGTGCCGCATCCGAGGTCGGATGCCGACGCGGTGCTCGGTGATGGCCTTGGCCAGCCTGATGAAGGCGGGATGCGGCACCCTCTGGCCCACTTCCACCAGACGTCGAGTAGGGCGATGCCTTCGGCCCCTTCGTGAGGGCGAACACCTGGCCCGGCGGAGCTGCTCTTTGCGCACGTAGGCCGGGCGATGGAGGCCCGCTTGGCCTCCTGGCGGGGACTCAGGGCGGCGGGCTTCTTCCACAGCGCGTCGTGGGCGTTCGTCGGGTCCCGCGCCACGTACCAGCGCTCGTTGAAACAGCACCACGTCGGCAGCACGCCGCCGGCGCGCTGTCCCACACAGGTTCCGCTTGCCGGACCCGTTGGGCGCTGACGAATCCGTTACCGAGCAGCCAGCAACCTGGTCGACGCGTTCAAGGCCAGGCGCTGCACCGCGCCTGTAACGTGCTACCGATGTACGGCGCGGGGGGCGATCGGCGGAGGGCGGTGCGGCGGCACGCGGTGGCCGTTCTGGTCGTCGCGGTCATAGCGAGTGCCGGCTGCAGTCGTACAGGGGACCCGACCGACAGGTGGACGAAGATGGCCACTTCGCCGCTCGCGATGCATCGTGGCGCCATCGCCGTCTGGACGGGGAGCAAGATGATCATCTGGGGCGGATGCTGCTCGAACGACCTCGAAGACCCACGGTTCCACGACGGTGCCGCCTACGACCCGGCGCGGGACTCGTGGGCCCGCATCGCGCCGGCCCCCTTCGTGCTGTCCCCGGCCGTGGCGACCTGGACCGGGACGCAGATGCTGGTGTGGGGTGTCACGCCTGAGGGGCCTCGCGGCGCGTCGTACGACCCGGCCTCCGATATCTGGAATCGGATGGCCGATGCGCCAGTCGACGGATATTTCGAGTCCTACACCGGGGTGTGGACCGGGAGGCAGTGGCTCGTGTGGGGCTTCGGCGGAGCCGCCAACGAGGGAGCGGCCTACGAACCCACCTCCGACACGTGGAAGCCGTTGGCGCCGTTCCCGTTCGCCCCCCGTATCGGGCACCAGGCGGTCTGGACGGGCAGCCAGATGGTGGTGATGGGAGGGAGCGCTCCCGTCCTCGACTTCCCCGGCCTGGCCGATGCCGCGTCGTACGACCCGGCCACGGACCGGTGGGCTCGCATCGCGCCCTGGCCGCTGCCCCCTCGGGACGCTCCCAACGCCGTCTGGACGGGTCGCGAGGTGCTGGTGTGGGGAGGGAGGAAGGGGGCGCAGTGGTTTGCCGACGGCGCGGCCTACGATCCGGCGAGGAACACCTGGAGACCGTTGGCCGCCGCGCCCTTGTCCGCTCGCGTGCCCGGCGCCTTCCTCTGGACGGGCAAGGTTCTGCTGGTGCTCGGCGGCATCCGAAACACTGACTACTTCAGCGACGGGGCGGCGTACGACCCGGTCATCGACCGCTGGCGCCCGGTGGCTCCAGTGCCGTTCAAGGCGGCCGGCCCGGCGTCGGTCTGGAGCGGCACTGAGGCCCTGGTATGGGGTGGTTTGGAGCCACCCCGCGCTCCTGCGGTGGAACCGAGGTTTCTTCCCGTAGGGGCCCGCATCCGGCCGGGCGCCGGAGACTGAGCGACCGAAAACTCTTGCGGCACAAGGGTTTGGTCGTCGGCGCGAAGTAGCCACACCCCTTCGACAAGCCGCCATCGTCGAAGTCGAGTCGGAGAAGGCTGACTCGACGGCCACGTTGATCCGTCCGGCCCTGTTGGAGGCGCTCCTCAGCGGGGCGGTTGGTGGATGCCCAGTGCGGTGCGACGGGCGAGGATCGTGAAGTCGCTGTCGGCGTGGAGCACCTCGGCCCCGTGGCGGAGCGCCACTGCGCCGATGAGGCAGTCGATCAGCCTACGGACAGTCTCGCCGCCGTGACGGCAGGATCGATACAGCGCCGCTGCCATCTCGTAGTCGGAGGACTCGGTCGGCAGGGTTGCGGCCCTGGCGAGGACTCCGCGAAGGCGCCGAAGGTGCGCATCGTCGCGGGCGCCGGCCAATACCTCCATGCGCACCGGATCGCACGTCGCGAACTCCTCGGACAAAAGGCGGTCGACCTCGTTGCAGACGCTCGTACCGGTGTCACGCAGGAACTCGACCCAGGCCGAGGTGTCGACCAGGATCATGCGGAACGGACGTGGCGCATCTCGTCGAGGTCGCCCTCCCACCCAGAGCCACGCAGGGCGCGGGCGCCGTCGATGTCGAGGACCTCGCCAGCGACGAGCCGGAGGGCATAGTTGACCGCTTCGCGCTTGGAGCGGAGGTGGTAGCGGTCCATCACCGTTCGGCATGCGTCCTCGTCGATGTCGATGTTGGTGCGAGCCATACACCAACAATACACCACGAAATAGGGCGCGGCCCGAACGGCCCTGGCGGGCGACGAGGGGGCTGGCGGGCGCTCAGCAGTCGAGTGCGTAGCTGATGGCCAGGCACACCCGGTGCATCGTGTCGTGGTCGACCTCGCCGATGGGCCCGGTGAGCGAGGCCTGGGAGATCGTGTGGATGCCGTCGCAGCTGATGACGGATGGGCGCACGAGCCCGACCTCAGCCTGATCAACGTCGACCTCCGTGGCCAGGCCACGTATCGACGTCGTCACCTCCGCGACGGTCACCAGCTCGCGGACGTGGATGACCTCGGTGCGAGTGAGGACCAGGACGGGGCGCCTTTTCCGCCCTACCCGAGCCAGCCACAGTTCACCGCGTCTCAATCCTCGGTCCAGGCTTCGGCTTCGTTCCAGAAGGCTTCGACCTTGTCCGGGTGCCGCAGGTACGCCTCTCGATCAGATCGGGCCAGGGCTGCACGAACGGCATCCGCGACCCCCTGTCGCGCCGCGGCGGAGATGTTGACTCCGAGCTGGCGGGCACGCTTGGCCAACTCGTCGTCGAGGGTGAACGTTGTCCGCACGGACGCCACCGTCACATGCTAGCGACCGATGCGAGCATGCAGTGATGCTGTAGCGGATCGACGACGAGCCAGAGCGGCCCGCTGGCCCGCTGGGCAGGCCCGACGGCCCTCGCCTGCGTGCAAGGCGCCGACCGTGCCTACTGCGATCCGGCCGCGACGAGCACTGCGGCGAGGGGCTCGAGGTCTTCGACGAGCTGGCCGAGCTCGTCGGGCTCGAGCGCGTCGTAGGCGGGGGCGGCGAGCTCGTCGGTGAGCGCTTCGACCCGTTCCTTGGCATGCCGTCCGGTGGCCGTGAGCCAGCCGTCTACGCCGACGAGGTCGCGCCTGCGCATCCCGTCGACGACGTCGGTGAGCCGGGATCGGGGCAGGTGAGAGACCCGTCCGAACTGCTCTGGCGGCATGCCCTCCGAGAGGGCGTGCAGCACGTGTGCCTCCGTGCCGCCGATGCCCACGGTCAAGAGGGCGGCGACGTGGCCGTCGCCGCGGTGCTCGCGGAGCAGGTTGGCCCCGTGCCACAGGCGCGCCACCGGTTCGGCGGGCACGGGCAACGTCCGCACCGCGGCGTACATCCCCCGCCCCTCCGTCCGGGCGCTGGTGCCGGCCTTCAGGAGGAGATCGGCGGCACGGGCGACGCCCGGGGTGTCGGCGAGGGCGCCGAGGATCCGCCGCAGTGCGGCGACAGAGCCCTGTTGGCGTGCTGCGTTGGCGGCCTCGGGAGTGACGGTGTCCCAGACCCGCGGGATGTGACGGGCGATCTCGCCCTCGGCGAAGTTGTAGAACAGGGCGTGGACCACCGCAGGCGGCACATCCCGGCCCAGGGGGGCGACCCTTCCGGCGAAGTAGGCGTCCCACACGTTGCGCAGGCCCAGCGCCATGACCGCCTCGGTGGGCTCGTTGGCCATGTAGGTGACGACTGCAATTGGCTCGACCAGCTCAAAGAGGCGGCGGGCCATGGCCTCCGTCATCGGCCGGCCGCACCACCGCGGCTACGCCACGCCGCATCGTCCATCCCGGTGCCGGCATGACCGACGCGCCTCGGATGACGGCGGGCCCTCGTGTGGACGCGGCGCGACCGGTCGGTCAACCGGACGTGGTGCTGAGAGGTGGGTGCTCGAGCACGCGGGGGCGGTACTCGACCAACTGGATGCTCCCGTCGAAGGTGCGGTTGTCAACCATCTCCAGGGCGACGTCCGGATAGCCGTCGTAGATGCGCTCTGCTCCCGTGGCGCCTGTGATGACCGGGAACATCACCACGCGGAAGCGATCTACGAGTCCGGCTCTCAGCAGCGATCGACACAAGCTGAGGCTGCCGATCGTGCCCAGGAGCCCCGCGCCGTCCTCCTTCATGGCCCGGACAGCTTCAACTGCGTCATCTCGCACGAGCGTGGAGTTGGCCCACGTGAGCGGCTCGTCAAGCGACGACGAGAACACGACCTTCGACGCCTGCGTGAGCTCGTCGACCGACGCCTCCTCGTCGGGGGCGAAGTCGTCCTGTCCCGCCGGGGGCTCGCCCGCGGCAAACCCCGACATCAGCCGATAGGTGTTCGCTCCCATCAAGTAGGTGATCTTGGGTTGTTCGGCGAGCCACGCCAGGTACTCAGGCCCCTGGAGACCCCACCAGCCCGGCCAACCCTCGGCCGACGCGTACCCGTCGAGGGATGTGATGAAGTCGACGAGGAGCTCTCGCATGGGTCGTCTCCCTGCTCTCGAAGGTGACGTCGCTTCTCCTACCCTCGATACCCCGGTGCCGTCGCCGGAACCCTCACATCGGAACGACGTCGAGTGTCGGATCGAGCCGGGTGAGGTCCTCGGGATCCGAAGTCACGACCCGCTGGTGGGCGCGGCGGGCGCAGATCGCGTCGGCGAGGAGGACACCCCATCCGGCGACATTGTCGAGAGCGACCGAAACGGCGTGCTGGACGAAGCCCGAGACACTCTGGGCGCCTCCGGAGTCGACAAGCTTTCGGATCGCGTCCACCTGCTCGCCCGCGAGTTTGACCGTGACCTTGCGAGCGGCCATACCGATCACAATACCGGCCGGCTGGCCGTCGTGGGCGTGGTGGGGCTACTGGCGAGCCGTGCTCGCGCCCAGGCGCCGCCGCACGCGGCGGCGGAGGCCGGCGGGGGGACGGCGTAGAGGGGCCCAGGCCAGGTTGCGGACGGTGGGCCGTCCCTGTGGCCCGCAGGCGAGGGCCCGGGCCACCCCCCGACCGGATCGGGCGGCCCGGGCCCGGCCAGCCCCACGGTCAGGCAGAAGGCGGAGTAGGCCCGGGGAACAGGTACTCGGCCGCCGGCTCCCCGTCGGCGATGAAGGGGGCAGGCCACCTCCATGCCCCGGCGGGGGTGCGGAGACCACGCCGGTGGTCAGGACCAGATCGGGACCAGCCC
>Ga0187892_10009521_pt1 | contig 12748 bp, 12 predicted proteins | sample MA1701073metaG_FD_139345 | JGI IMG/M metagenome (GOLD analysis project Ga0187892, IMG submission 139345) | Bio-ooze microbial communities from a basaltic lava cave in the Kipuka Kanohina Cave System on the Island of Hawaii, USA - MA170107-3 metaG ...
GTCGAAGACCGACTCATCGCTTGGCTTTCTGGCAAGAAGATATCAGGAGTGCATGCTTGGCCAGAGCCCGTGATTGAAAGACTCGCGGTGCCGAACTCCTCATAGTCTCTGTCTCCAGACAACGTGGTCATAGCTCGGCCAATGTATGATTGGGGTGTTATCCCTTCAACCCGGCTTCATGGCCGCGACGCCGAAATGTCAGCGAGATCGAGGATTTCGCCACTGCGTGTCATGCGAGGGCGAGGAGTGCGGGGAGCAGGCGGACGATTGCGTCAACTGCTTCGCGTGCTACGGACGGGCGTCCCCGGCCGAGCGCGAGTGGAACCTGAGGCCCCCGGCGGTCGGCCTCCTCTCGACCCGGCCGGTGCACGTCTCGACGCTGGTGGTTGTCCTGCTCATGCTCTGCACCGTGACGTTCGACGGCTTCATCGAGACGCCGCTCTGGGCGGACATCCTGGAATCGCTCGTCGGTGTGCCAGCCTTCCAGCTGCCGCCGGGCGCGCCCACACCGGCGGTGGCGGCTCCCCGGATCGTACTGAGCCTCGCGCTCCTCGCCTGCCCGCTCTTGTTTCTGAGGATAGTCGACATCAAGGCCGTCTGGCGGCGATCGCCTCGCCGGTGGGCCCCCGGCATCGCGACATAATCGGCCAAACTCAGACACTGGCCCCCGCTGGAGCCGCAGGCACAGCTCCAGGGGAATACGCAGGCCCTCGTGGGGTGTTTGCAGGTGGGCCCCAATATCTGGCCAGTTGACAAACATCATTGAACGTTGGATGAATCGATTTCGGTAGATTGACGGTCATGGGAACAGTCCTCGATAGGCGAACGCTGGCTGGAGAAGCCACGAAGGAGAGACTGCTGGACGCTGGTGAACGGCTCTTCGCCGACGGCGGGCTCGATGGAGTCTCGGTGAGAGCGATCGCGGCCGCCGCCGGTGTCGATCTCGCGATGATCAACTACCACTTCGGTTCGAAGGAAGGTCTCTATCGAGCCGTGTTCCACCGACGGGCGGGACCGCTGAACGCGCTCAGGCTCGAAACGCTGGATCATGTGCTCGTCGCGTCCAACGGCTCGCCGGACGTCGAGCTTGTCGTGTTCGCCTCCGTCGAACCTTACTTGCGGCTTCGCAACAGTCCAACCCTTGGCGGCCTGCCCTTCTCGCGCTTGCTCGTCCGAGAAGCAATCGACCCGATGGAGCGAGAGCGGGGCATCCTCCGGGAGAACTTCGACGAAGTTGCGAGTCGCATCGTCGACGCGATGTCTCGGGCCTTGCCCGGCGCAACACGACGCGGGCTGATCTGGGCTTACCACTTCATGGTTGGCACGCTCCTGCTGACGATGGCGGACACGGGACGCCTCGAGGAACTCTCCAACGGCGAATGCAAGACCGCGGATGTCAAAGATGTGCTACGGCACATTGTTCCATTCATCGCGAGTGGAATACGCGCAGCCCTCAACCGTGAGGGCAGTGACGAATGGCTGTCACGGCTCGACGCTCTGCGCCTTCATGGAGGTCGATCGTGAGGCAAGGGAACGATACCCCGCGCATGGGGTAGCTGCAACCTGGTGACAAGCCCGTGCAACGTCGATGAGACCAGTGACGGCTACGTATCGATCGTCGCGAACACGCCTGCCAAGCGAAGCTCATCTTCGAGCCGTCAGGGCGTCGCGACGTCGCTGAGGATCCGGTGCTCGAGGACGTGCAGGCGAGGCTCGCTCACGCCGACCACCTCGACGGGATCCTCCGGAACGCCAACCGTCTTTGTCCTGAACGTCCATGCTTCGCAAGGACGGTTTTGCGAGCGGTCGAGGCGCAACCTGAGCCCTCCGATATCATCCGCCCGTCCGACAGAGGCCATGAGGCTTGGACGCGGAGGCGAGTAGGCGTTTGGCGACAGCGGTGGGGGTGAGCCATACGCACAAAGGCTTGATCATGATCTCGGGCCTGCGGAAGGCCTATGCGGCGCTCGGCCGGGATCCGATCGAAGCCATCGCCGACATCTCACTCGAGATTCACGAGGGGGAGTTCGTCGCCATCGTCGGGCCGAGTGGCTGCGGAAAGAGCACGCTGCTGAAGATCCTCGCTGGCCTGCTCAGAAAGACGGCAGGTGAGGTCCTTCTGCGCGGGGAGCCTGTCGAGGGCCCTCGTCGGGACATCGGGCTGGTGTTCCAGAGCGCGGTGCTGCTGCCGTGGAGGACGACCCTCAAGAACATCATGCTGCCGGTCGAAGTGCTGCGGCTTGATCCTCGTCAGTATGTTGATCGAGTGCGAGACCTCCTCCGCATGGTTGGACTTTCCGATTTCGAAACGCGATACCCGCGCGAACTATCGGGCGGCATGCAGCAACGCGTCGCGATCGCCCGGGCTCTTGTCCACGACCCGTCCGTTCTCCTCATGGACGAGCCGTTCGGCGCGCTTGATGCCATGACCAGGGAGCACATGAACCTCGAGCTTCAGCGCATCTGGACAGAGAGCCGGAAGACGGTGCTCTTCGTTACCCACAGCATCCCGGAAGCGGTGTTCCTCGCTGATCGGGTGGTGGTGCTCTCGGAACGCCCGGGGCGGGTCCTCGAGTTGGTGGAGGTGGATCTCCCGCGGCCGCGAGATCTCGAGATGATGGCGACCGAGGGGTTTGGCCGCTATACGCAGCGCATTCGGGCGCGGTTCAGCGCGAAGCGGGGGTTCGATTGAGCTCGGGAGGGCGCCGGCGCCGTCTGGGCGAGTTGCTCCGCGCCAAGTTCCACCTCGTCCTGATCGTGCTGATCTTCGTGGCGTTCGTCGGTGGGTGGGAGCTGGGTCTCTACCTCCTGAGCATTCCCGAGTATCTCATTCCCACCCCCCGACAGATCGTCGTCGCGCTGGTGCGCGGCTTCAGCCGGGGCGTCTACTGGTGGAACACGTTGGTGACGACGACAGAGGCGTTCACTGGATTCCTGATCGGGAGCGTGACGGGACTCGTGCTCGGAGCGTTACTCGCTCAGTTCAGGATCTTGGAACTCGTCCTGTACCCATACCTGGTGGCGTTCCAAACGTTGCCGAAGATCGCCTTGGCACCGTTGCTGATCCTGTGGTTCGGGTTTGGGGTCAGCTCCAAGATCGCCATTGCCGCCATGGTGGCGTTCTTCCCGGTCCTGGTGAACGTGTTCGTCGGGCTTCAGTCCACTGATCGCGACCAGATCGACCTCGTACGCTCCCTTTCCGGAACGCGCTGGCAAACCTTCGTCAAGATCCAGTTCCCGAGTTCACTACCTTATCTGTTTGCGGGACTCGACGTCGCGCTGGTGTTCAGCATTCTGGGCGCGATCGTCGGTGAATTCATCGGCGCGACACACGGGTTGGGCGCCCTCATCATGCAGATGAATTTGAGCCTTGATATCGCGGGGGTGTTTTCGGTGCTCGTCATCCTCGCCGTGATGGGTGTTGGGGCACACCTGGGGATGCAGGCCATCCAAAAGCGGGTAACGTTCTGGGCCAAGACCGAGACATTCACGAGCTTGTGACAGGCCGCGGAGCGGAGAACGTGTTCGATGCTGGTGACAGCGGTGAGCTAAACGAGCAGGAGGGGAACATGAGGCAAATCCATTGGGCGTGGAGAACTCAGCTCGTTGTCGCGATGGCCATCACGGTCGTGCTATGGGCGTGGGACCAAGCGGGAGCGCAAGCCAAGAAGGACGTGGTCATCACGACGTATCAGACGAGCCCAATCACCGAGATGGCCATCTTTACCTCGATTCCGATGTACATGAAGTACTACGACGGCGAGGGGCTGAATGTGTCGTTCAGGGGTGCCCCGGGCGGGGCCGACGCGATCCAGATGATGATCTCGGGCGGTGCCCAATTGGTGTACATCGGCACGTACCCGCCGATCGTGGCGCGCTCGAAGGGCGTGCCGCTCAAGTCATTTCTGCGGTCGAGCCAGGCACCGGCAGGGTATCCGGCAGTACTGGAGATGAGCCCGATTCGGGACGTCAAGCAGTTCAAGGGCAAGATCGTCGGCGTCAACAGCTTGGGCACGGGCGTGATTCCGCTTATCAGGGCCATGCTCGCCGAGGCGGGGATGGATTCGGAGAAGGACGTCAACTTCGTCGTGGCGGGCGTGGGGTCGCAGGCCCTCGCGGCCATCCAGACGGGCAAGGTGGAGATCCTCGGTCTGTGGGATGCCGCCTACTGGGAGATCGAAGCGCTTGGGGCGCATCGGTTCCGGAAGGTCTCGTCTCCCTTGCTTGAAAGCCTGACGTGGACACTCGGGATGTTCGCGATGGACGACTACATCCGCCGGAATCTTGACGTCGTCGTCGGCGTCGGGCGCGCGATCTCCAAGGCCTGCGTGGTCGCGAAAGTGAACCCAGAGGCCGCCGTGCGGATGCATTGGAAGGTCTTCCCCGAAACAAAACCGACAGGAATCGATGAGGCGACCGCCCTCAAACGCCAGACCGAGATTCTCCAGAAGCGTGTCGACACCCTGAAGCTTGATCTCGCCAGCATGCGAGCCTTCGGCACGGCCGACGAGAAGGAAGTGCGGGCTATGTATGAGTTCTTGCTCAAGAGCAAGGCGCTTGGGAAGGAATTCGATCCGAAAGAGTTGTTCACGAACGAGTTCATCGCCCGGATCAACGACTACGACGTGGGCGCGGTCGAGCGGGCGGCGCGGGGCATCAGGGTCGACTAACAAGGCGGGCGTGGAGCCAGCGTGGCGAACCGATGAAGGGGAGGGGTGAGATGAGACGGGATCCGACAGCGGTAAAGCTGACGATCTTCGGTATGGCCCTGTTGACCGTATGTAGTCTCGGGAGCGGCGAGGCGGCTGCACAGAGGCGGGAGATCGCGATCACGTCGTACCAGACCACGCCGGTCACCGAGCTCGCGATCTACACGTCGCTGCCCATCTATCTCAAGTACTACGAGGCCGAAGGCCTGAACGTCACCTTCAAAGGGGCTGCCGGCGGGACGGACTCGATCCAGCAGCTCATCTCGGGGAGTGCGCAAATTGACTTCGTCGGGTCGTTCGCGCTGATCACGGTTCGTTCCAAGGGTGTTCCCATCAAGGCCTTCTACCGCTCGATCAAGGGGTCCGTCTGCTACCCCGCGGTTCTGGCGGACAGCCCCATCACCGACATCAGGCAGTTCAAAGGGAAGGTCATCGGAGTGAACAGCCTCGGCAGCGGGTGCATCCCTCTCATGAAGGCGATGATGGCCGAGATGGGAATGAACCCCGACAAGGACGTCAACATCGTCGTCGCGGGGGTCGGCGCCCAGGCCCTGGCGGCCATCCGAACGGGAAAGGTCGACGTCTTGGGGCTCTGGGATGCGGCCTACTGGGAGATGGAGGCGCTCGGCGCGTATCGCTTCCGCAAGATCACGACGCCGCTGCTCGAGACCCTGAGCTGGGCGAACACCGGTAGCGCTCTCGAAGAGTTTATCCGGGCGAATCCGGACGTGATCGTGGGCGTCGGCCGGGCCGTAGCGAAAGCCACCCTGTTCGCGCTGACTAACCCCGAGGCGAGCGTGCGAATTCATTGGCTCGTCTACCCGACAACGAAGCCGACCGGAGTGGACGAGGCGACGGCACTCACGAGACAGGCGGAGGTCCTGCGTCGGCGCATCGAGAGCCTCAGGATCGACGTCCGGAACCTGAAAGAGCACGCCACGACGGAGCCGCGCGAGGCGGAGGCGATGTACAAGTTCCTCTCGTCGAGCGGAATGCTCGGCAAGCCGCTCACTTCGGCCGACCTGTACACGAACGAGTTCATCGGCCGCATCTTCGAGTTCGACGCCGAGGGGATCGTCCGGCAAGCAAAGGGATTCAAGCTCGACTGACGCAAGGCCGGGCGCGAATACGCCGGATCAACGTCAGTGACGGAGTCTCGATGGAATTCGGGTGCCATCTGCCGATCATCGGGAACACGGCGACGCGAGAGAACATCGTCCGGTTCGCTCAGCGCATGGAGGCGCTCGGATACGACTCCGTCTGGGTCAGGGACCACGTCGTCCTTCCTTGGACGAGCGAATCCCAATATCCCTATACTCACATCTCTCCCAGTGGACAGTACCCCGTCGCACCTGGCGAGAACCTGCTGGAGCCACTCACTACGCTCGCTCTCGTCGCCGGCGTGACGGAACAGATCCGACTGGGTACGACTGTCCTCGTGCTCCCGCATCGCCATCCCGTGCTCGCCGCCAAGATGGTCGCCACCCTTGATCATCTATCCAACGGGCGAGTGATCCTTGGGGTGGGCGTCGGCTGGCTACGAGAGGAGATCACGCTGTTTGGGGTCCCCTACGGACGGCGTGGCCAATGGAGCGACGAGGCGATCCAGGTGATGCGGATCTGCTGGAGCCAGGCGAGGGCCGCCCACCATGGCACGTTCTTCGATTTCGACGAGCTCGGATGCTTTCCCCAGCCCGTTCGCCAAGCCGTGCCCATCTGGATCGCGGGGAACAGCGCACGAGCGATCCGGCGCGCCGCCGAGCTCGGCGACGGCTGGCACCCGGCGTTCGGCTCGGTGGCTGAACTCCGGGACGGCCTGGAACAACTCGGGTCCGAATGCGCCCGCGTGGGCCGGAGGCTCGAGGACGTCGCGATCACGCTTCGAGCGGTGCTGTCGGTGCGGCCAGAACCATCGTCGCCTCGCCAGCCGTTGCAAGGCACGCCCGAAGAGATCATCGCGGACCTGCAGCAGTACCGAGCCCTTGGCGTCCAGACACTGGTGCTCCAGGGCGCGGATGAGGACTTCGAGGCGACTGTCAGTCTGTACGAGACATTTGCACGCGAGATTCGGCCGTTCATCTGACGGCCAGGGAGGTAATTGCGTCCGGATTCGGGGGCACCGCCATGATTCGCCGTAGGGCGCTGGCGGTCACGCCGAACGGCCCACCACAGAGTGTCGGATCGATAAGTCGCTGTGCAGCCAGCCAAAGGGAAGGAGCACGGGATGATTGATACGGTGATCGCCAACGGAACGGTGGTGTCTGCGGCGGAAATTCGTGTCGCCTCGGTCGGAGTGGATCAAGGACGCGTGGTCATGATCGCCGACCGGTCGGTAATGCCGCCAGCCCGGGACACGATCGACGCTGACGGAAAGCTTGTGATTCCCGGTCTCGTCGATCCGCATATCCACTTCGGCCTCGCCGGGGGTCCGGCCCTGGCCGAGGTCGATCGACTCAGACGCGATTTCGAGCCCGAGACGCGGGGGGCTGCTCACGGCGGCGTGACGACGTGTCTCCTGATGCTGCTCGACCCCGACTCCCCTGACAGAATCGACGAGCTGATCGCGTGTGGGAATCGGGAATCGTACGTGGACTTCGGGTTCGTCGTGCTCATCCGGAATCGTGAGGAGATCGCGCGAATCGAGCCGCTCGTCGACAAGGGCGTGACGGCGTTCAAACACTTCTTCAACGCCTTCAAGAAGGGCGCGGTCGAGGCGGCGAGCGGGTTTGGATGGTACTGGGGGTGCGACGAGAGAACGCTGTACGGCTCGCTGGAGACGATCCACCGCGTCGGCCCGCCCGCGATCGCGATGGTCCACGCAGAGGACAACGACTTGTTCGAGCATTTCGCGCCAGCCGCCATGCGAGGCGGCAAGAACGATCTGGAAGCATGGGAAGCGTCGCGCCCGCCGATTTGTGAGTACCCGCGGGTGGAATTCGCAGCGATGTTGGCCGAACACACCAAGTGCCCGTTGCACTTCGTGCACTTCAGTACCGCCCGCAGCGTCGAGATCCTCAAGCGCTACCTGGACCGTGGCGTCGACCTGTCTGCCGAAGCCGTCCCCCACACGCTAACCGTGAGCAAACACGCGTGGGACGAGGTGGGGCTCTGGGGGAAGTTCGTGCCACCGCTCCGCGGCTGGGACGAAATCGATGCGCTGTGGAACGGCATGCGCGCGGGGGTAATTCGACACGTGGCCACCGATCACTGCGCGTGGACGCGCGAGGAGAAGGAAGCCGCTCAGGGCAAGTACGGGAATATCTGGGAGGTTCCCCCCGGCATCTCGAACGTGCACGGCCACTGGCTGCCAGTCCTCTACACGGAAGGCGTGCGCAAGGGGCGGATTACCATCCAGAAACTCGTCGAGCTTTGCAGCGAGAACAACGCCAAGCGCTTCGGTCTCTATCCGCAAAAGGGGGTAATCGCCGTCGGGTCCGACGCCGACATCCTGGTGATCGATCCTCGCGCCACGCACGTCGTGGACGAGAACTTCTACCATGGGCGCGACTCGTCCATCTCGATCCACATGGGGCAACGCTTGATCGGCAAGCCCTGGCTCACGATGGTGCGTGGCCAGACGCTCGTGAAGGACTGGAAGACGGTGGCCCCTCGCGGGGCGGGACGATACACCCCTGCGATGCGGTTCTAGGGCATGCTCGAAGGCCGAAAGATCCTCGACATCTCTCGTGGACCTGGCGGCATGCTGTGCGCGAAGCTCCTGTCGTGGCTGGGCGCCGAGGTGGCGATCGCCGTCGCGCCGGACGACGAGCGAATCAAGAGCTGGGAACCGGTCGCTCGCCTGCCGAGCGGTATGGCGGTCAGTCTCCGTCACCTGCACTATAACCACACCAAGCGAATCGTCTCCATCGACCTGCGGACGGACGCTGGTCGCCGCTGGCTGCTCGATCAGATCCGCATCGTCGACGTGATCGTGGAGGACTGGGGACCCGCGGGGCTCGAGCGGGAGGCGCGCCTCACGAGTGCGGAGCTTCTAGGCGAGAACCCCCGCCTGGTCCTGTGTCGCGTCTCACCATTCGGACAGAGTGGACCATACGCGGGGTATCCGGCGAGCGATCTCACGATCCAGGCCGCCGGGGGGCTGCTGGCCCTGACCGGTGATCCCGAGTTCGCGCCCTTGCGCATCGGCGAAGACATGGCCTGGAACCTCGCCGGCCTCCACGCGGCCGTCGGGGCGCTCGTCGCGCTGGTCAACGCTGACCGCACGGGCGCCGGCCAGGAGGTTGACGTGTCGGCGCAAGCGGCGGTGGCCGTGACTCTCGAGGCGCCGTACGGGCGCGTCATCGCCGATGCGCCGCGGACTCGCATGGGCAGTCGCCACTACGCGACGTCTCCCTGCAACATCTACCAGGCGCAGGGCGGATGGGTGGGGGTCTGCGCCAATCAAGACGTGCAGATCGCCGCGATCCTCGACGCGGTCAGCTGTGGACAGTTCGACGATGCGGTCCCTCCGGTCGATGTCCTGCGCCGGGACCACGCGCTCTCCGCGGCGCTGGACTCCGTCCTCGCCGGACTCATCAAAAAGCGGCAGGTCCGAGACCTCGTCAACGAAGCCCGTGATCGTGGTCTGCTGCTGGCGAAGGTGAATGACGTTCCAGACTTGTTCGAGGATGCTCAGCTGCAAGCGCGTGGGGCGATCACCAGTCTCGGTCCGCCATACCCGGCGCACTGGCGAGATGCGGCCTCGTGCTTCCGTTGGCGGTCGTCTAGAACCGCTGCGCTTGTAAAAAAGGAGCGCCGCGGCGGCTTGCCTCTCGAAGGCATCCGAGTCCTGGACTTCTCGTGGGCGTGGGCTGGGCCCGCCTGCACGAAGTTCCTTGCCGCCGCCGGGGCTGAGGTCTTCAAGATCGAGAATCCGCACAAGCCGGACGTCCTACGACGATATCCGCCTCTGCTCGGCAGCGCCACCGAGAACGAGTGCTCGAGCTTCTTTGCTGACCAGAATTTCAACAAGAAGAGCATCCTCCTCGACATGAAGGATCCCGAGGCCTTGACGCTGATCAAGCGGATGTTGCCGACCGCCCACGTCATCGTGGAAAACTTCCGGCCGCACGTCATGGCGAGCTGGAATCTGAGCTTCGACGACGTCGTTCGGGTGAACCCGGGCATCGTCTACGCCTCCATCAGTGGTTATGGAGCCACGGGCCCGTATCGATCACGGCCAGCATATGGGGCGTTGATGGAGTCGGAGGGTGGCGTGGCGGCGCTCATCCGCTACGCAAACAGCGGCCCCTACCGGACCGGCACCTCGCTGCCGGATCCGGTGCTGGGCGCGGCGGCAGCCGCGGCGGTGGTCGCCGGGCTGAGTCGGAGTCTGCGCACGGGAGTCGGGGTGCACCTCGATCTCTCGATGATGGAAGCGACGCTCGCGGTCCTCGGACCAGCGGTGCTGGGCTGGACGGCGCTCGAGCAGGCCCGGGAGCGCACGGGCAACCTGTCGTTCGAGGGCGCTCCGGAGGGATGTTATCGGTGCACCGGACCCGACGCGTGGGTGGCGGTGTCAGTACGGAACGAGGTCGAGTGGAAGGCGCTCTGCGCAGTGCTCGGACTCTCCCACCTCGCGGGCGACCCTGCGTATGGGACAAGGACAAATCGCACCGGTCGCGCACCCGAGATCGATGGGTGGATCGAACGGTGGGCCCGGCATCGGTCGAAGGCTGACGCGGCCGCGCAATTGCGTGCCGCGGGAGTGCCAGCCTTTGCGGTGCTCACGCTTGACGAGCTCGTGGAAGATCCCCAACTCCGGGACTTCGGGTTTTTCCCAACCGCCGAACATCGCGCCATGGGAAAGGTCAAGCTACTGGGCGTGCCGTTCCGACTTTCGGGTGAAGCCTTGCCGGTGCGGCTCCCGCCGCCACTACTCGATGAGCACGCAGACGAGATCCGCCGGGCCGTGACGTACGGCTGAGGTCACGGCCGAGGAGAGCCGCGGATGGACACTGGGGGCCGGGTTCGGCTGGATGTCGTGGACACCGCAATCGCGCTGATCACGATCGATAACGAGCGCAAGCGTAACGCGTTCTCTGGGAATATGGCTCGCCAGCTCCGGGACCGCTTCGACGAGGCGGAGCAGGCGATGCCCATCCGCTGCGTGGTGGTGACGGGGGCGGGGGAGCGGGCATTTTCTAGCGGCCACGACATCGGGCAGATGGAAGCGGCCCGCGAAGAGACCGCCGATCCTGAGGTCAACGGGGGCTTCTACCGCCCGGTGAGCATGCGAAAGCCGGTGATTGCGGCGGTGAACGGGGCCGCGTACGCGGCGGGGCTCATCCTCGCGCTCTCGTGCGACATCCGGATCCTTGCGCCGCACGCGGTGCTCTGCGCGAGCGGCGCGCGGATCGGGCTGTTGCCGATCGGAGGCCAGCTCAGCCGCCTCCCTCACCTGATGGCGCCCGCCCGCGCCTTCGAGATGCTCGTCACCGCCGAACCGATGAGCGCGACGGACGCACTCGCGGCAGGGTTTGCGAACCGCATTGCCGCGCCCGGACAGGTCCTCGCGGAGAGCCTCGTGATGGCACGCGCGATCTGCCGCAACCCGCCCGCGATCGTGCAGCTCATCAAGGAAGGCGTTCGGCGGTCGCTGGCCAGCGGTGTCGAGGCGGCCGAACGGTTCGAATGGGAGACTGCCGCCCGCCTGTTGCACGACAATCCAGACGCCGAGGAAGGCATGCGAGCGTTCCTCGAGAAGCGACCACCGTGCTTCCGGGACCTGGCCCCGGGTTCTTGAGCAGTGCCCCCCGGCCCCGGGGCTTGTCCCGAACGTCGCCTACGAAGGAGAAGGCCATGAGTGTCACCGACAAGAGCGGCAACACCTATCCCGTCGTCGACGCGGACGGGCATGCCTGGGAGGTCCCCCTCGGGACGTGGGACCGATATGTGCCCGCTGCCTACCGCCCGGTGTGGCGGAGCGGCCGCGATCCGAACGGGCGCTGGCGGACGCTGTTCGACGGCAAGCTGTTCATGCAGCATGAGGTCGGCCCTGTGCCCGACGATGTCATAGTCCGTGACCGGCTGCTCACGGAGACCGGCAGCCGGCGTGCGGCTCCAATGCCCAGCGGGACGCGCGCGCCCTTCGACGTGGTGCCACCTGGTCATCCCGAAACGTCGGAGGGGCGCCTCGCCGATATGGACACAGAGGGCATCGACGTCGCCGTGATCTATCCGTCCATGGGCCTGATGTGGCTCGCGACCGATAAGCTGGACCTGGCGACGGTATGTGCCCGCGCGCAGAACGACATCCTGGCCGACCTCGCCCGGCCTTTCCCAGATCGCTTGAAGCCTGTCATCAGCTTGCCACTGGTCGAGCCCACGCCCGAATGCGTGCAGGAGTGCATCAAGGAGCTGAACCGCGGTGCCGTTGACCTCGGGTTCCGGGTGGTCTTCCTGCTGCCCAATGTGCAGAAGGCGAACCTCGACGAGCCGGTGTTCTTTCCGCTTTACGAGGAAATCCAGCAGCTGGGGCTGCCAGTTGGGATTCACTGGGGGTCGGCCACCCATCTGCCCGGTGTGCAGGACCGGTTCCGTCCGGACCAATTTGTCCTGCGGCACGCGATCGGGTTTCCGGTCGAGGCGATGATCGCGCTTAGCAGCATCGTCTGTGGCGGTCTCCTCGACAGGTTTCCCCGCCTTCGCTGGGCAATCCTCGAGTCCGGGATCGGCTGGGTACCGTACTTGATGGAGCGGCTGGACGAGCATTACGAGCGTCTGCCGCATCTCCTTCCCGAGATGTCACGCTGGCCGCGCGACTACATGAAGAGCGGTGCGATCTACTACTCGTGCGACCCCGACGAGGCATCGCTCCCGTTCGCTCTCGAGATGCTCGGGGACGACCTGATCTTCTATGCGAGCGACTACCCGCACTGGGACGGCCGCTTTCCGCACTCGGTCACGCCGCTGAAAAGCTTCGACGCTCGCGAGAAGTGGACCGCCTACGCTCAGCAGGAGTGACCCAGGGGAGGAACGCGGGAGAGCGAAAGGATCCGGAACAGGATCAGGAACGGGGGTCAGGTCATGAGCCGAGA
>Ga0187892_10009522_pt1 | contig 12746 bp, 12 predicted proteins | sample MA1701073metaG_FD_139345 | JGI IMG/M metagenome (GOLD analysis project Ga0187892, IMG submission 139345) | Bio-ooze microbial communities from a basaltic lava cave in the Kipuka Kanohina Cave System on the Island of Hawaii, USA - MA170107-3 metaG ...
GCAATCGGAGCCGCGAGCAGCCTGTTCGGAGGGATCTTTGGTAAGGCGGCGGATCTGTCCGAGCGTGTTCGCTCGGCCAGCTGGGAGAAGGCCCACGACGCGGCGTTCCAGCGGGCGATGGAGGAACTGCGGCCCGAGTTCATCCAATGCTCGCGCTGTTCCGGCTGGGTGTGCCAAAAAAACTGCTGGAATGTCCAGAAAGGTCTGTGCAAGAACTGTGCGCCCGACTTGGGGGTGGAAATGGCCGCCGCGCAGTCCAGCCGCACCGTTCAGGAGATCTGGGCGCACTCCAAAGTCGCCGAAGAAGATCGGGCGATGCTCACGGAGCAGAGCTGGCGCGAAGGTGTCCGCGCGACATGCCCGAGTTGTGGCGTTGCGCTGGCCACGAAGGTCAAGTTCTGTCCTGACTGTGGTACCAAGATTCACGTCGAGGGCTTGTGTTCAGGGTGTGGAGCCAAACTGGCACCCGGCGCCAAGTTCTGTGCCGAGTGCGGCGACAAGGTGGAGTGAGTTAGCGGAACACCAGGCTCTTGACGACCACCGGGACCACACCCTGGTCCGGCAACCGGCGGCCGATGTCGATGTAGTCGAACTCCCGCAGCAGCACCTGGTCGATGCACACGATGCTGCCGGTGATGCCGAACTCCTGCTGCAGCAGGGCGCCCACGAGCCCGGCGACATCGGCGTCCATGACCAGGAGCAGTGGATGACCGTTCTTGACCTCGGGCCGGGCGGCGACGATCCCGGCGCATAGTTCCCGTAACGACGCGTAATCGGCCCCGTGGTGCCAGTGCACCGCCAGCGCGACCTGGCCGTCGTGGGTGGCGTCCAGGTCGAGGCGCGCCATTCCCTGGCGCACCGCGTCGGCGATCTTCGCTGCGGCCGGGGGCTGACCAATGCCGCGCACCGCGACCACCGGCACACTGCGTAAGGGCAGGATCTCGGGATGAGACAGGAAGATCGTGTCGCCGCTGAGCTGGACCGTGTACTGAGAGGCACCGATGCAGGTCGCGCGGATCGCTTCCACTGGTTCCAGCAGGTCGAGGCCGAGTTCGACCGCTCGGGCGCGCAGCACCGCCGCCAGTCGGGGACCCAGATCTCCGAAGTCGCGCGTCTCGCGACCGTAGACGTACTCGGCGACGCCCCCGGAGAAGACGACGCGGCGGAACGGTTGCGCGGGGAGCGATGGGGTGATCCATGCCACCGCGTCGCCGTCGCGGGGCGCGCCACGCGCGATCTCCAGCACCGTTTCAGCCATGGAACGAGCCAGAGTATCGAGGTCGGCGGAGGCGACGCGGGTTCCGAGGCCCAGAGGTGTGTTCAGTCCCGCCGCGTGCGCGAGCCGGCGTCCCGCATCCTCGAGCCGCACCAGGCGGCCGGTTGCATCCCACGCCAGCAGGCGAGCGCCCAGATGAAGGGCCGCCGTGGCCTGCACGCGGCCGTTCTCGCAGACCGCAAACTTGGTGGTGCCCCCGCCGATGTCGATGTTGAGCAGCGGCTCGGTCGCCCCGCGCGAGAGGTCGACGGCGCCGGAGCCGTGGGCCGCCAGCAGACTTTCAAGGTTGGGTCCAGCCGTGGCAACCACGAACCTTCCTCCGCCGTGCGCGAACAATTCCGCCACGGCGCGCGCGTTCTCGCGGAGCGCCGCCTCTCCGGTCGTGATCACCGCCCCCGTGTCGATCTCCTCGGGCCGGACACCGGCCTCATCGTGCACGCGCCCGATGAAGGCGCTGAGGGCGTCGGCATCGATGCGACCGGAGGTCGTGTACGGTGTGAAGATCACCGGGGACCGGTAGAGGATCTCGCGCTCGACGACCGCAAAGCGGCTGCTGAGCCGCTTGCCCTGGCGCTCGAGGAGCAGCCGGGAGAGGAGGACATGCGACGTCGACGTGCCGATGTCCACTCCCACACTGCGGAGTTCGACGCGGTCGCCGACATAGACAACCGCGTCGTCCCCCTCGTCCAGGTGGATGTGGTCCTCGTCGAATTCGTGCATCAGACTCAGGGTACACGACGCGGCGCCTCCCCACCAGCCCGATCATAGAGGCGGCGTGATCCCGCAGGGAGCCGCGTGGTGAGGGCGGAACTCGGATAGCCATCGGAAACGGGGGTCGTGTGTGATGCTCGAGCGAGCGGAATCCCACGCGCTGCTGCAAGAGTCGGTGCGCGAGCTCTGCCGCCGGTTCCCGCCCGAATACTGGCGCGGGCTCGACAGAACCCGCAGCTACCCGGAGGAGTTCGTTCGGGCCCTCACCGAGCACGGATACCTGGCGGTGCTGATCCCCGAGGAGTACGGCGGCGCCGGCCTAGGCATCACCGAGGCCAGCATTATCTTGGAGGAGATCAACCGATCCGGTGGTAACGCCACCGCGTGCCACGCCCAGATGTACACGATGGGCGCGCTGCTGCGGCACGGGAACGCGGAGCAGAGGGCGCGCTACCTGCCCGCGATGGCGCGGGGAGCGCTGCGGCTCCAGGCCTTCGCCGTCACCGAGCCCCAGGCGGGGTCCGAGACCACGCGGATCTCGACGATGGCCGTCCGGCACGGCGATCGCTACGTGGTGAGAGGTCAGAAGACGTTCACGTCACGAGTCAAGCAGTCCGACCTGATGATGCTGCTCGCCCGCACCACGCCGTACGACGAGCTAGTTGACAAAACCGAAGGGCTGTCGCTCTTTCTTGTCGACATCCGCGCTGCTGGCGACCACCTCCACGTCGAACCAATCGAAACGATGGTCAACCATCACACCGCTCAGGTATTCTTCGACGACGTGGAGGTGACCATTGAGAATCTGATCGGCGAGGAAGGCAAGGGCTTTCGGTACATTCTTGACGGATGGAACGCCGAGCGCATCCTCATTGCCGCCGAGGCCGTCGGAGATGGCCGCTGGTTCATCGAGCGCGCCGCGGCCTACGCGCGGGACCGTGTGGTCTTCGGGCGCCCCATCGGCGCCAACCAGGGCGTGCAGTTCCCCATCGCAGAGGCCTATGCTCATCTCGAGGCGGCGGACCTGGTGCGCTTTGACGCGGCCCGGCGGTTCGACGCGGGCGAACCATGCGGGGCGCAGGCCAACATGGCCAAGTACCTGGCTTCAGAAGCGGCGTGGAAGGCCGCGGACGTCTGCCTGACGACCCACGGCGGCTTCGGGTTCGCCGTGGATTACGACGTGGAGCGCAAGTTCCGGGAAACGCGGCTGTTCAAGACGGCGCCGGTGAGCAACAACCTGGTCCTGGCCTACCTGGGCCAGCATGTCCTGGGCCTGCCGCGATCGTACTAAGGGGGTCGGTAATGACCGTCAAACCGGGATGGGAAGGCCGGTTCTTTGAGGACTTCGAGATCGGGGACGTCTACCGGGCACGTCTGGGCCGGACCATCACCGACGCCGACAACGTCTGGTTCTCGCTCCTGACCAACAACACCAACCAGATTCACTTCAATGCTGACTACGCGCGGCGGACCGGCTTCGACCGGCCGCTGGTCAACAGCGTGCTCACCCTGGCGATCGTGGTCGGGCTGGGCGTGCCGGATATCAGCGAAAACGGGTTCGCCCTCGGGTGGGATGACATCAGGCTCCCGAATCCCGTCTACGCAGGCGATACCGTCTACTCCGAGTCAGAAGTCGTGGACAAACGGGAGTCCCGCTCGCAGCCACAGCGGGGCATCGTGAAGGTGCACACGAGGGGCGTCAATCAGGACGGCAAGGTCGTCATCGAATACACGCGCGCGGTCATGGTATGGAAACGGGCCCATGCGCCGAGGAGAGAGCTGTTCCCCGGGGTGCGGGAGGATTCAGCGCCAGGGCAGGGGTGACGAAGGCTGCGCCGAATCCCGGCCTGCGGGGAGACGCGCTGTGTCGACGATCCAAGGATCGGCAGCGGTCAGTCCGGTACCACCGCGCACCTCAACGGAGGATTTCCCCGGCGGGGGTCTGCGCTTTGACCTGACCGCGGCGGCGCTGGCCTGTTGGCCGGTCTTCGGTCTGTACCTGGACGGCTTCGCGCACGTCAACCTTGGCGTCGTCGAAACTTTCCTGACTCCCTGGCACGCTCTCCTCTACTCCGGAGTGGTGGCGCTCGCAGGCTTCTACGGTTTTCATGAGGTTCAAAACGTGCGCCGCGGCCATGATTGGCGGCGCGCCCTGCCCAGGGGCTACGGCCTGTCGCTTCTTGGGGTTGGCATCTTCCTTCTCGGAGGCGGTGTCGACTTCTCTTGGCACTCGATGTTTGGATTCGAAGTCAACGTTGAGACGCTGCTCAGCCCACCGCACGTGATGCTCGCGTTGGGAGCAACCCTCATGTTCACCGGGCCGCTCCGCGCAGCGCTGTGGCGTTCCAGCGATGAAACGCCTCCGGGGTGGGCGGGGCTGTTGCCGACCATGTTGTCCCTGCTGCTCCTCCTCTCGATTTTGACCTTCTTCACGCAGTACGTACACTTCACAACCGACCCCGAGCTCTTTGTCGGCACCCGCCCGGCGACGCCCTATCTCGCTGATCTCCTTGGAGCGGCCAGCACGATCATTTATGCGATGACGCTAATGGCGATCGTTCTCTATGCACTCCGGTGCTGGACGCTTCCCCTAGGGAGCATGACGCTCCTGATTAGCGGCAACACGGTCATGATGTTCCTCATGCGCTACAAGGCAAATGTTGCCCACGTTTGGCCCGTGCTGGCAGTCGTAGGAGCGGGGGTCCTGGCGGATGTAATTCTCGTCAGGCTCAACCCATCGGCCCGGCGGCCGATGGCCTTTCATGCGTTCGCGTTTCTGGTGCCGTCGCTGGTTTTCCTCGCCTACAACGTGACCCTGGTGGCGACCGTCGGAACCTGGTGGTCGGTGCACATGTGGTTGGGAGTGCCCATCCAGGCAGGGGCTGTCGGCCTGTTAGTCAGCTATCTGGCCCTTCCACCAGCCCAATAGCGCGTTTCCAGTGCACGTTCGGTAGGGGGTGATGTGTGGCCACCCAGTGGCGTGAACCAGCCGGGTATGAGCGCGCCGGATACGGTAAGTGGCGGCGCCCGCCCGCCCCCTACGACACGTTCATGGAGGGTGAAGGCGTCCCGATCCATCGGGGAATCGGCGTGCGCAGGGTGCAAGACCTGCCGATAGGCCCCTGGCGCCGGCTCGGCGGCCGCGGCGCGTTCATCCAGCTCTACGGCACGGAAGGGATCTGGGGCGCGTACGTGGCGGAGATTCCACCGGCGCAGGCACTCACCCCCGAGCGGCACCTGTACGAAGAGATCCTGTTCGTGGTGGAAGGGCGAGGCGCCACCGAAGTCTGGGCCGCGGACGCTGATGAGCGCGAGGTGTTCGAGTGGCAGGCGGGGTCGTTGTTCACGATCCCGTTGAACACCCATCACCGGCTCATCAACGCGACGGCAACAGGGCCGGCGTTGCTGCTTGTGGGCACGACGGCGCCCAGCATGATGAATCTGTTTGGGAACGCCGACTTCGTCTTCGACTGTCCGTACATCTTCCGGGACCGCTACGACGGTGGCGCCGGCTACTACAAGGCCAGCCTCCAAGAGATCGAGCCCGACCCGCATCGCGGTCTGGCGATGGTGCGCACGAACATCGTTCCAGATGCGGTCAACTGCCCGCTGCCGCTGGACAATCGCCGTGGCCCCGGCTTTCGCCGGCTCGAACCCCACCTCGACAAGAACGTCTTCTATCAATGGATCGGCCAGCACGAGAGCGGCCGCTACTCAAAGGCGCACGCGCACGAATCCGCGGCGGTCTTGATCTGCATCAAGGGGAAAGGCTACACCTATGCCTGGCCCCGCGAGGTCGGGCCGCGGCCCTGGGAGACGGGCCAGGCCGAGCGGATCGTGCACCAGGATTACGAACCCGTGGGGATGGTGAGCGCGGCGCCCATGGGCGGCCAGTGGTTCCATCAGCACTTCGGGATCAGCCGGGAGCCACTGCGCCTCATGGCGTGGTTTGGTCCCTTTGGTCGAGGGACCGGCCGCGAGCCCGGCCGGCCCGGAGAGCAGGTGCTCGACAAGAACGCCCTTCATCTCGAAGAGGGCGGCAACGCCATCCCCTACTGGGACGAGGACCCGCGCCTCCGACAGGAATGGGAGGCGGCGATCCGGCGCGAAGGCGCGGAGATCCGCATGGATGAAGCCTTCTATCGCCGCCCGGTCGCCAGCGAACAGCCGATGCCGTCCGCGGGCCAAGGGTGACTTGTCCAGGAACCGGCAGTTCGCGCGTCGAACTGCCGCGTAAATTCCCGCCGGAGGAAGAATCCCATGCTGAAGAACGCCGTCATACATCCTGTCGTGCCGGTCGCGGACGTCACGCGGGCGAAAACATACTACAACGACAAGCTCGGGCTGACCCCGGATATGGAGAGCGAAGGCCTGGTCATCTACCGCTGCCGTGATTCGTGGTTTAGCCTGTTTCCATCGATGGGCGCGGGAACGGCGAAGAGCACCGCAATGGTGTTTCTCGTCGACAACCTCGACAGCGAGATGTCAGCGCTCCGTTCGCGCGGCGTGGTCTTCGAGGAGTACAACTATCCGGAGCTCAAGACCGTCAACGGCATAGCGGAGCATCCAGAAGGCAAAAGCGCCTGGTTCAAGGATAGTGAAGGGAATACCATCGCGGTGACGGAGATCCGGAGTCCGGCGATGCTCCAGGCGTTAAAGGGACTGATGTCCAGCCGGTCCGGCTAGTCTTCAACGACAGCAGCCGGGGCCTGTGCGCGTCTAGTCACGCGCGCGGTGGGAACTCTACCGGTGAACCCCAGACGATGGGGAGGGGGGATCCGATCTGGCCGCGCTGCTGCTCGTGCTCGTCTTGGCCGCTTCACCCACGCCGCGGTGGGTCGCGCTCCACACCGCTGACTATCAGGTGCGCGTGCCGGCGGGCCAGACTGTGACCGTCGCGTTTCCCGTGCCCGCGCGATTCTCTGGCGCCGATCGGCCCGTGACCTTTGGGTGGCGCATCATCAGGCCGGTGCCGGCGCCGAACTTGGTGATCTTCGAGCACTGCACCATGCCGGAACGCTGCGTCCCGACCGTCATGCGGCCGACCGGTGAGTCCAGCGGGACGCTGGGCACGCCGTTTCGGGTGATCAACCGCAGCCGACAGGACATCGACGTGCTGTTCCGGTACGCGCTCTGGGACGTCCGATAGTCTCATCTCCGCAGGAGAAACCGAACCTGTTATCGAACGCGACGAGCAATCCGGAACGACCATCCAATCTCACACGCACAACCGAACGGCTGCACCGCGACGGCCCAAGGAGGGACTCGCTGACGGCACTTTACGAAGGGGGTAAGACAGTGAACCGCCATACCCGCATGGTGTTGGCAATCGGGTTGCTCCCAGTGCTCATGCTGTTCCTGACTCCCCAGGCGGCACCAGCTCCGGCACCGGCTGCCGCGCCCCAACCGGGCGGCACGCTCATCATCGTCACCCACCAGAAGCCGGCGCACCTCGACCCCGGCGTCCACACCTCCCGCTACACCGCCATGATCAATCAGAACACCCATGATTCCCTGATCTGGCAGACCGACCCCAACAAGTTTGTCCCCGGTTTGGCCGAGCGGTGGGAGGTGGCTCCAGATTTCAAGAGCTATACTTTCTACCTGCGGCGGGACGTGAGGTTTCACGACGGCACCCCGCTCAACGCCGAGGCGGTCAAGTTCACCTGGGATCGCATCCGCGACCCGAAGACGCGCTCGACCCGTGCTCCCTTCCTCGGCGACTATCTACGCACGGAGGTGCTCGACACCTACACGGTGCGCGTGCACTTCTCGGATCCGTATCCCCAGTTCATCCAGTCGGTATCAAGCGTCGGCCTGGCGCCGGTCTCGCCCACGGCCGTGCAGCGGCTCGGAGAGAACTTCCTGAAGACGCCCGTCGCCACGGGGCCGTTCAAGGTCGAGGGATGGCCGGACGAGAACACCCTGGTCCTGGTGCGCAACCCCGACTACCGGTGGGCTCCCTCGTACATGAGGAATCGCGGTCCCGCGTTCCTCGAGAAGGTCGTCTTCAAGTTCATCAACGAGGAGCAGACCAAGACGCTGGCCCTGGAGAAGCGCGAGGCGCACGTGGCCGAGGATCCGGCCCGTCACATGGCGCCCACCTTCCGGAACGACCCACGCTATCAGTTGATGATGCACAAGACCTCGGGCGTGCCGCAGCACTGGCCGTTCAATGTCACCCGGTGGCCCACGAGCGACGTGGCCGTCAGGCGGGCGGCGAGTTATGCGATGGACCGCGAGAAGATCGCGCGGATCGCGTTCTTCAACACCGCGACGCCCGCAAAGGGGCCGCTGGTCGATATCAACTGGGCCTTCTGGCCCGACGCGAAGAAGTACTATCCCTACGATACCGGGAAAGCGACGGAGATCCTGGAGGCCGCGGGCTACAAGCGGAATGCCAGCACAAAGTTCTATGAGAAAGACGGCAGGCCCGTCCGCATGCGGCTGGTGACGACCTCCACCTGGGAGCAGGTCCGCGCGGCGACGCTCGCACAGCAGATGATGAAAGAGGTAGGCATCGACTTCGTGGTGGAGGCGATGGTCTACGACGCGACGGTGGAGCGGTATGCCAACAACGAATACGAGCTGGGCCGCCTGGGCCTCTCGACCTTCGATCCCGATGGGCTGTGGGGCGCGTTCCACTCGTCGCAGATCACCGGCGGCACCCAGTGGAACCGCGGCCGCCTCAACAACAAGGAACTCGACACCCTGCTGGACAGGGGGCGGGAACTGAGCGATCCGGAGCAGCGCAAGCGGACGTACTATCAGGTCCAAAAGATGCTGCTCGACATGGCGAACGCCCTCTACGTGTTCGAGGATCACTACTTCTTTGCGGGCCTCTCCTGCGTCAGAGGCTGGAACTGGAACGTCGTCGGCCTGTACGAACTGCATGGCGTCTGGCTTGAGGGTGACTGCCGCAGAATCGGCAACTGATCGCGCGGGGCGGCGGCGGGCCATGACGTGGTCCTGCCGCTGCCCCAGACTCATCATGAGTCTTCGTGCGTAGCTACATTCGGCGCCGGCTGTTGACGCTGGTCCCTGTCGTCCTCGGGGTGACGTTTGCCGTTTTTGTGATGCTGCACCTCATGCCGGTCGACCCGGTGATGATGATGATCACCGAGCTGTCGTCAGGGCAGGCACCCATTCAACCGGGGCAGGTCACGGAGGACCGGTACGCCGCCATGCGGCGTGAGATGGGTCTCGATCGGCCGCTGCTCGTGCAGTACGGCGCCTTTCTCTTCAAGGCGGTGCGTGGCGACCTGGGCCGGTCGTTTCAGACCCGCCGGACCGTCTGGGACATGATCACCGCAAACGCGCCGGCCACGATCGAGCTCGCGGTGGCCGGGCTGGGTCTCGCCGTGCTCCTGGGGATCGTGTTGGGCGTCATCGCGGCACTCTATCAGGACACCTGGGTCGACGCCGGCGTGATGGCGTTCTCGGTCACCGGACTGTCGCTGCCGTCGTTCTGGTTAGGCATCATGCTCATCTTGCTGATCTCATTCAAGCTCGGCCTGCTGCCGGTGCTGTCGCCGGTCGGCTGGCAGGGACTCATCCTGCCGGCGCTGGCCCTGGGCCTGCGGGCCTCGGCCGTGATCGCCCGGCTCACGCGCGCCTCCCTTGTCGAGATCTTGAACCTCGACTACATCCGGACGGCTCGATCGAAGGGTCTTCCCGGCAACACGGTGGTGTTCAAGCACGCACTCAAGAACGCGTTGATCCCCGTGGTGACCGTGGTGGGGTTGCAGTTTGGGAACCTGCTCTCCGGCGCCGTGATCATCGAAAGTGTGTTTGGTCGGCCGGGGCTGGGGAGTATGGCGGTGCGCGCGATCCTGTTCAAGGACTTCCCGCTCGTGCAGGGCACGGTGCTGATCCTGGCCATCTCGTACGTCTGTGTCAACCTGCTCGTCGACCTATCGTACGCCTGGCTGAATCCGCAGATTCGTCTGGAGAGTTGAACGGTGGCGACACCCGCGGTCGCCCGGCTGCCACGGCGGGCGCTCACCTTTCAGAGTCACCGGCAGGAGGTCGTCCGCCGGCTGCTGCGCAAGCCGCTGGCCATCGCGGGGACGGTCCTCATGCTGATCATGGTGCTCTCGGCGCTGCTGGCCCCGACGATCGCGCCGTTCGCGCCCGACGACCAGGGGATCGGCGATCCGTTCGCGCCGCCGTCGGCCCGGCACGTGTTTGGCACCGATCAGTTCGGCCGCGACGTCTTCAGCCGTGTCGCCTTTGGCGGTCGGATCTCCCTCCAGATCGGGCTGATCGCGGTGGCGATCGGTGGCAGCGCCGGCCTGGTGCTCGGGTGCGTCGCCGGCTATCTCAGCGGCTGGGCCGACGAGACGGTCATGCGGATCATCGACATCATGCTGGCCTTCCCCGGCATCCTGCTCGCTATCGCGGTGGTGGTGGTGCTGGGACCCAGCCTGTACAACCTGATGATCGCCGTCGGCGTCGGCGCGATTCCGACGTTCTCCCGGGTCGTGCGGGCTTCGGTGCTCGAAGCGAAGGAGCGCGACTACGTGACGGCGGCGCGGGCGATGGGCATCTCGGACTTCAAGATCGTCGCGCGCCACATCCTGCCCAACATCATGGCGCCGTTCATTGTGCTCGCGACCCTCGACGTCGCGACGGCCATCCTGTCGGGTACCGCGCTGTCGTACCTGGGCATGGGCGCGAAACCCCCGACACCCGAGTGGGGCCTGATGCTATCCGACGGCCGTGACTTCATCCGCAATGCCTGGTGGGTAGGGACGTTCCCGGGGCTGGCGATCACGATCACCGTAATCGGGATCAACCTGCTGGGGGATGGTCTGCGTGACGCGCTCGATCCGCGGTTGAGAGGGACACGATGAGGGGGCCTCGATGAAGGTCTACATCGCCACCGACATGGAGGGCATCTCGGGGATCGTGGATCGCTCGCAAATCTCGCCGCCCGGGGTGGATCTGCGGCGCGGCCGCAAGCTCCTGACCGAAGACACCAACGCGGCCGTCCGCGGGGCCCTGACGGCCGGGGCCGGTGAGGTCGTCGTATCCAGCGGCCACGGCGCCAACGGGATGCGCAACATCATCGACGAGGACCTGCACCCCGCTGCCTGGTTGGTCAGCGGCGACACGCGGCGCTCATCGGTACAGGGCATGGACGCGAGCTTCAACGCGGCCGTGCTGATCGGGTTCCATACGCGCCACGGCCTCTCGGGCGTGTTGGACCACACGATCACGGCCCGGGACATCCAGGAGATCCGCGTGCACGGCCGCCCGATTGGCGAGATCGGCCTCTATGGGCTGGCCGCCGGGCAGCTCGGCGTCCCGGTAGTGCTTGTGAGCGGCGACGACCGGCTGGTCGCCGAGACGAACGAGTGGTTCCCCTGGGCCGTCCCCGTGGTGGTGAAGTACGCGATCGGGCGCCACGCCGCGCGTCTGATGCATCCGCAGCGGGCGCAGCAGCTCATCGAGCAAAAGACCACCGAGGCGCTCCACGCCCTGACATCGATGAAGCCGCTGCGTGTCCCTGAGCCGGTCACGGTGGAGCTTCAGTTCAAGCGGACGGCACATGCGGACGAGGCCGACCACGTGCCGGGCGTCGAGCGTGTCGACGGCTGCACCGTGCGGGCGCGGACGCCGGACGCGGCCAGGGCGGTGTCCCTGATCCGCACGTGTATCAAGCTCGGCGCTACGGCACAGGCTGATTCGATGCGGTAGTGGGAGGCTGAGGATGAAGATCTACGTGTCGGTGGACATCGAGGGTGTGGCGGGTATCGTGGATCGGGCGCAGGGATCGCTCCCCGGCATCGACTACGAGCGCGGACGTCGCCTGATGACCCAGGAGGCCGCGGCGGCGGTGCGGGGCGCGCTCGCCGGGGGCGCGACCGAAGTGTGGGTCTCCGACTCCCACGGCAGCAATGGCAGCCGCAACATCATCATCGAGGACCTGCCGCCCGACTGCTGGCTGATCAGCGGGGACAGCCGGCCGATGATGCAGGTCGAGGGTCTGGACAAGTCGTTCGCCGCCCTGGCGATGGTGGGCTATCATACGCGTCATGGCTTCTCGGGCGTGCTCGACCATACGATCAGCGGGCGCGAAGTGTACGAGTTGAAGCTCAACGGACGGGCGGTCGGTGAGGTGGGGCTCAACGCCGCCGTCGCCGGGCATCTTGGCGTGCCCGTGGCGCTGGTCTCAGGTGACCACCGGCTGGCCGTGGAGGTGGCCGAGATCCTGCCCTGGACCGAGAGGGTGATCGTCAAGGAGGCCATCGGCCGCCATGCCAGCAAGGCCATGCATCCGTCCCGGGCCCGCCAGGCGATCGAGGACGGACTGAAGCAGGCGCTGGGCCGCCGGAAGGAGATGAAGCTGCTCGAGATCGCCAAACCCGTCAAGGCCGATCTGGCGTTCAAGCACACGAGCATGGCCGATGCCGCCTCGCACATGCCTGGGGTCGAGCGCGTGAACGACGTGACGATTCGCATTACCGCGGCCGATGCGGTCGCGCTCTACCCGGTGCTCATGACGGCGATCCACCTGGGCGGTCACGCGGTCTCAGCCCCAATGAAATCGGGGACGCTGAATCCCCCGGGTTCATAGGCAACCGCGTTTCTGCTGTTTGACCTCCGGTTGGCGGCTCCCTATAATTGGTGTCGCCTCGCCCGACCCGTCGGGCTTCACGTCAAAGACTGCCGGGATGGCGGAACTTGGCAGACGCGCACGCTTGAGGGGCGTGTGGGTAACCCCGTGGGGGTTCAAATCCCCCTCCCGGCACCA
>Ga0187892_10009523_pt1 | contig 12745 bp, 8 predicted proteins | sample MA1701073metaG_FD_139345 | JGI IMG/M metagenome (GOLD analysis project Ga0187892, IMG submission 139345) | Bio-ooze microbial communities from a basaltic lava cave in the Kipuka Kanohina Cave System on the Island of Hawaii, USA - MA170107-3 metaG ...
CTACGTCGACCCGCCATCCCGACTCGGCCCCGATCCACGTATCGAAGTCCTTCGTCCGGACCATCTTCGCTAGGTCGGGGCGGTCCGCGTCCATGAAACCCTGCCAGAGCTGGCGTTTGGCGGTCGCCTGGTCGCCCGTGAAGGTGGGGGCGTCGTCACGACCTCGCGCGTCGATGCGACCGATTGAGTACAGCGCGAAGATCGCATCGGTGAGGTTCTGACTGCCGGCGGCGATGAGAGGGACGAGCGAGATGTCGACCGGCTCGACCCGATCGAGGGGGGTCCGATTCCCCTTCGTCGTGAAGGCACCGTCGACCGCGCTCATGTCAATCGTCTCGGACGCGTCGGAACCGAAGTCGAAGTGCCACGGCTCGCCATCGAGGACGTGCCAACCGAACCGAGCGCCGTTCGCAGCCATCCATTCTCGTTGCGCGCCCTCCCCCACATCGACCGCGATCCCCCACCCGTGATTCGATGTTCCGGCGATCTTCACGGCATTCGGATTGTAAGAAGGTGACTTTGGATCAGCGAACGAGGCCTGCTGTTCGAATGTCCGATACGAGTCGGTGAGGGTGAGCGTGACCCCGTCCTGCGCGGCGGCGGCGCCCATCGCCATCCACGAAGCGGCGGCGTCGGGCCTGAGGTAGGCGGCCGCGCCGTTCGCCTCTGTCCCGACGCGCACCATCGCGGGGAGCGGGATACGCCCGTTCTCATACTGTGTCTCCCACCCCGACGGGTCGAAGTCCGTGATCTTCGTGGAGATCCTCCGCTGTGCGGCCTCGGCCGGCCCGAGCCACCAGTCGCCGGAGAAGAAATCGAGGCCCGTATCCTCTCCGAACCTGGGGTCCCACCAGTCGGAAGCGGAGTCCTCGTCCGCCATCGATGCGATGACAGCGGCCGTCGCGCCTTCGGCGAGCGTCATCTTGTCATCGATTCCGAGACTATGACGGCGCGGAGGAGTGAGTCGCGCAATCCGGTGTTCTCTTCGAGGTTCTCGGTGACGAACTGCGCCTCGGGGCTCTGCTCGAGCCTCTCGACGAATCGCTCCTCCGCCTCGACGGTCGCCTCACCGGGAGCGAGCTGACCCCGGCGGTAGAGCCGGTGCGCCTGCGAGATGATGAAGTCTTCCCATTCGTCGAGTTCGGTTGGAGTCGGATCGTCGCCAAAGATCCTCTGATACTGCGTACGGACATCATTTCTGATCTGCCCTTGGATCTGATGGAAGTTGAAGGGGGCGACCTGCTCGAGCGCCGCGCGGCCTTCGAGCGCGAGTTCCCTCCCACCATTCTGGTACTTGATCGTGAAGTACGTCCGCATGGCGTTCTGGAACCCAACGTCGTACGCGCCCTTCTTCGCGGCCTCGTCGAGATACCCGAGATCGACGAGCTTCGTCCGCCACTCGTTGACCTTGTCTTGCGACCAGAGTTGCGCCTGCTGGAAGTATGTGGCCGAGCCCGGGGCGGTCGATGTCGGAGGGTAGAAGACCGCGTCGTACGAGCCGAGCGCCGCTCCGGGCGCGACGAGCACCCCCGACGGGTACTGGAGCCAACCCGTCCGGGACTCGGTGATCGGGAAGTTGCCGGGCGTGAGGATCTCCGGCGGAGCCCCCCGGACTTCCGACGGGGTCGTCTCGCCGAGCGACACGGGGTACTGCCCACCGAATCCGCTGACCTCCCGCATCTGTTCGTACGGGGTCTGGACGATGATCCCCGCCGACCTAAGGTCGGCGATGAGCACGCCCATCGTGGTGTCGAAGAAGCCCGGCGTCTGATCGAAGAAGGTCGACGACGCCTCGATGCCCGCGAGCCGTCCAACGACGACTGGGTCGGTCAGATCTACGCCCATCGATTGGAGGATCCTCTCCGCCTCCGCCCGCCAGTCGGTCGGGGTAGGGGGGCCCACCTGCGTTGCGGCCTGCGGCGCTCCGAGCTGCGACGGATCGTACGGGGCGACGGGCTCCGTGCCGGGGGCGGGAGGCACGGGGGCCGGGGAGGACGCGGCACCGAGGTACATCGGGTTGATGCTCATCCCACCATCCTAATCGGACCGTAGAGTCGTTCGAGGAAGCGGTGGTACAACTCAGCGAAACGTCGATCGTTCGCCCACTTCAGGGCGAACTCCCGCACCGTCCCCTGCTCGATGACCCTCGCGACCTCCTCAGGCATCCACGACGCGAGAGACTGGAGCGCCTGCACGTTCTGGATGAGCTGGAGGAAAGCCTCCTCGCTCTCGGTCTTCTCGATCTTCCTCGCGAGATCGATCAGCCCGGCCTCATCGATCGCCGCCTGGTTCTCGAAGCCCGTCGTGATCTCCCACCCTTGCGGATACTCGCGGCGAAGCTCGTCGACGTCGGAATCGTACTGAGACTTGAGAGGAGTCCCCAAGTCCGATTGGAAGAGTCCATCGACGGTCGCGTAACCCATCGCCGCGGAGATCGGCGCGTACGAGTCCTTCAGGGCCCTCTTCTGCTCGGAATATTCCTGGAACTGCGACCACGGCGTTCGATGCGAGGGCGACACGAGCGCGACCTTCTGGTCCATGAACGACTGCCAGAAGCTGTCGATCTCCCGAACGACGGGGATGTACCGGGCGAGGATGTCGTCGAATCCGTCGATCCCCCCCGAACGACTGATCGACTCACCCGTCACAACGACGGGGGTGAAGAGGTTGACGCTGAGGTCGCCGAGCGCGCCGATCGCCTGTTGCATCGGCGTGGCCGACCCCGACGGTACGAAGAACGACGCTAGGATCTGTTGCACGCGCCCGACGTTCGTCCGGCGGTCGTCGATGCCCTCGAGGAAGAATCGCCCGAGCGACATCCCCCACGCGAGGTTGTTCACTCTCCATAGTTGGTCGAGGATCGGTGCGCGATCCTCGACGAAGTCGTGGAACTGCTCATCGACGATCGATTCGTGATACCGACGAAGCCCCTCGACGATGAGGAGATTGCGTGCGGGCGCCTGCCCGATGAAGTCCCCGAGCGTCATGAGGAGCTTCTTCGAGAAGCTGAAGGGGAAGAAGATGAAGTTCGCGGACCGCTCGGCGTTCGTCCTCCCGAGCCCGTACCGACCGAGCTGCGCGACGGCCTCGTAGATCTTGTCCCGCCCCCATCCGAGCTGATACATCTGCCACGCCTGGACGGCCTCGAAGTTCCGAGGGGAGAAGCCGAGCATCCCCTGTTGGAACATCCTCTGCTCCGATTCGGCGATCCGGGCGAAGTAGTCGACGCCGTTCAGCTCGTCGAAGAACCGATGGACGTGTTCCCACGCCTCATCGCCGCGAACGGTCCCGGGAGCGTACGGGGACTTCCACTCGCTGTTCCTCACGTACTTCTTCGGGCTGAGGAACATCTCGAGCCCGTACTTCTCCGCGGCGATCATGTTCTGTTCGATGTACCGGCCGAGGTCGAAGGTGAAGGACAGCGAGTACCGGAGTGCGAGGTTGAGATTGGTGAGGGCGTCGGGCAAGTACCCGTACGTCGCCTTCAGGGCGGGCCGAAGGCCGAGCCCGACGCCCGCTCCGATCGCGGCCCCGCGGAGGATGTCCTCGAGCGAGTCGCCCGACACCGCGCCCTCGGTCGCCCCGACGGCCGCGCCCGCGACGACCTGCTTGTACGCGGTCGGGCGCGGCCGGACGAGCCCCGCCTTCCGCATCGACTCGTCGAAGAGAGCGTCGAAGTGATTGCGAACTCCGGGCGAGATGAGGCCCTTCTCGAAGAGAGCCTCGCGGTTCCGTCCCCACAATGTCGAGACGGCCTCGCGCAGATGATGGAGGGGGCCGGCGTCCCCCCGGAGCTTCCCCCCGACGTACGCACTGAAGTCGTTCGTGAAGGCTTCCTCGGCCGATTCGGGCCACACGGGTGCGGCCTGCCTAGCTTCGTCGGGGATACGAACGTCCTCGAGAGCCTTGAGATCGAAGACCGCCTCCTGACCGCGCTCCGCCCCGAGGCGGACCGCCTCCGAGCGCGACATGAGGATCTCCGACAGGTCGAGGTGGATCATGCCCTCCCTGTCGTTCCACGTGCCGACGTGCGCTCGCTCCGACTTCAAGGCATCCGCGTTGTCGTCGATGAAGGAGCGGATCGCACCCTTGATCTCGTCCGTGGGGGCGTCGGACCGGATGGTCGCGGAAGTCCCGAAGTTCATCGCGACGGCGTAGCCTTCGCCCTCGACGAACTCCCCCGTGTGCGGATTGAACGTAGAGCCCCCCCGACCCGGGGTCGCGAGATCGAGCGTCCGCGAGACCATCTCGTCGAGGTGGGGGCCGGCGTCGATGAGGGGTTTCTCGGCGAAGACGGTCGGGCCCGGCGAGACCCCATACCTGGCCTCGATCCGGCGAGCGACGTCTTCCGGTACGATCCGCCGCATGAGGTGGCCGGCCTCGTGGACGAGCGTCCCGAAGTCCGCGGTCCGGTAGAGACTGATGACGACTCGGTAGTCGTCGCCGAAGGCGATCGACCCTCGAACCGTATCCTCGACCTGCTGAAGGAGCCGGTACCCGAGGGAGTCGCCGTACGTCTCGATCAACGCCTGGATCTTCGGGATCTTCACGACATCGGCGAACGAGTCCGCCTTCCGAACTCTGGCGACCTCGTGTGCCGGTCGTTCCGCCTTCGCCATTATCGACGCCGCCTCGTCCTTGAAGCCGCCCCACAGGGCCGCCTGCGCTTGCACGGGCTCCCATCCGAGCCGGGTCGCGACCTCCGTTATTCGTTCGGTGATGTACGCGTGATTGGTCGGGGTATCGGACCTCCCGAAGAGCCGGTACATCCACGTGTCGACGGTCACGTGATCTGCCGCGCCCGTGAGATTCTGATAGAACGCCCGGACCTTCGGGCGCGCCGCGCCCTCCCACTTGTCGATCGTATGGCCGTCGAGGATCTCCTCGACCATCGTCCTGACGTTCGGTTTCAGGCCTGACATCCCGGACGAGTTCTTGTACGCGAGTAAGATCTGGAGGGCCTCCTGCATGTTCTCGGTGGGTGCCTTTAGGGGCGAAGTCGCGGCGACGAGATTCTTCATCAGCTCGAAGTCGTTGATCTTCCGCCCGTTCCGGAGGGTCGTGGTCCCGAACGAGAACACCTCCGCGAGCACCGAGGTCGCGTCCTGGTACCAGTTGCGCGCGTCCTCGAAGCGTCTCGCGAGGGAGATGAGACGGTTCATCGTCGGGCGCTTCTCCGCCCACATCGTCTGCCGGAGCTGGCTCGCGCCCGCGACGTAGTCGTCGGTCGCGCGGACGGTCAGGCGATTGAAGAAGTCGTCGATCGAAGGGTACCGACCGGGGTCGGACCGGACGGCCGCGTCCGCCATGACGTCGAGCAACCGCTCGGCTTCCCGCACTTCCGTCGCGGAGAAACCTCGCGTCGCGGCGGCGGTTCGCATCTCCCCGACAACGCGCCCTCGCTCGCCCGACGTGATGGGGTTGTATACGAGGTCGGGCTGTTTCAGGACGTCCCCACGGAGCGTCCTCGTGAAGTCCTTCGCGTGCCACGATCGGATAACCTGCGACGCGCCCGGGAGGCCGGCGGTCCTAACGGCACGCGCGAGAAGCTGTGCGGACTGGATCGGATGGACGACGTGCAGCTCGCCCCCGAAGGCCGCCCCGCGCTTGAGCGCCCGGAAGATGTCGTCGGCGACGGGGGACGTGATGCCCGGGACGCCCATGAGGGCGGTCTCGACCTGGTCGGGACGGAGACGCCGCACATCCGCCTTGAAGCGGAGAGCCGACATGACGGTCGCGAGTGGGCGGGCGATCCCCGCGTCCTCGATGTGCGCGCTCGAGTTCACTTCCCTGAGGTGCTTCTGGAGAAGCGTGAGGGCCTGACGTCCGGTGAGGGGGATCTCGTGCTTCAAGAGCGTGTAGTCGAGCTGTGACTTCGTGTACGCCCACGTGATCCCGGCGAGCGAGTCCTCGCGCGTCCACCGGAAGCCGCCCGTGATCGACTCGAAGGCATTGCGGAACTTCGAGAACTTCGGGACCTCGAGTAGGTCACCGATCAACTGCATGTCGTGCGGGAAGAAGACCTCGTCTCCCGTGACGATGGGCTTGTACCCGCGCTCGGCGAGGAACGACATCGTCGCGGGATCCAGATCGACGTCGCGGGCGGCGATCGCCCCCCGGATCTCGAGCGCATTCTCGATGATCTCGCCCTTCCCGTTCGTATTGCGGGCGGCTGCGCCAGCCGACGACGTGATGAGTTCGCGCCGCTGAAGCTCCCACGTGAGAGCCTCGAACTCCATCTTCTTCGCGCTCGCGATCCGCAAGGCCGCCGCCTGGTCTTCGGGCGCGGCCTTCTTCGCGGCCTTCAGGGCGTTCCGGAGTTCGCCCTTCACCGCCTTGTACGATCGGTTCGCATCGGCGAAGTCACGACGTGTGGGAGTATCCATCCGAGCCGGCGTGAAGTGGATCTCTTCGAGAGTTCGAAGTCTCGTCGTTCCCGTGCCTGTCAACTCATCGATCCGATCGCGAACGGTCTTCAACTCGGCGCGGAGGATGTCACGACGCGCGGCATTCTGCGTGATGATGAAGTCATCGGGCGCGCGATTGACGATCCTGTCGATCGACTTGATCTCCTTCTCGATGTCGGTCGCGGTCTTCCGGAGTTGAGCGGCGGCGGAGGGATCGACCCCCGATCGGGTCGCGCCGGGAGAAATAACGACCTTCGGAGCCCGGGCGCGATACGTGCCGCCCGGCTCGGCAGTCGTGTACTTCCACCCGCTCGGGGCCTCGGCGACGAGCGTTCCCTCCCGTCGGAGCTGCGCCTCGGCCAAGACGAGGTGCTCTTGCGCTTCGAGATAGTTCTGTAGGGACACGTTGAGCGGCCGACCGGGTTCAAGGTTCTCAACGAGCCAGCCCTCGAATGCCTCCGGATCCTTCCTCGACCTCGCGAGGAGATCGACGGCGAGGTCCGAGCGACCGGACGTCTCCGTCTCATCCTTGATCTGACGGATGATCGACGCCTTCATCGATCGGAAGCGAGGAAGCTGGGTCTTCTCCGACACACCTGCCAGGTTGAGCCGTCGCGCGACTTCCATGTCGATCGCCCCATCGACCCAGAGCTTCGTGAGCCAGTCGGGCCGATCCCCGAAGAAGTCCCCGACCCACGCGGCGGCCCTCCCGAGGGACATCTTCGACCCGTATTGAGCGACGTGGACGATCGGTCGGATCAGTTCGGAGTTTCCGAGCAACCGGTCGGCCGACGCGGCGAGTTCTCGCCCTCTCCACGGGAAGAACTTCTCCGGGTAGAGGATCGCGGCCGACCAGTCGAGCAGATCCTGACCGAGGATGTCGACTCCCGTCTCGAGACGCTCGGTCGTGCGGATCGCGCGCTCGAGCGGGGTCTCGTATTCCTCGGGTCCGCCGAGGCCGGCGGTGATCCGGACTCCGACCGACGTCCTCGCGAGCCCTGAGTACGTCTTGTTCGCGAGCTGGAAGACCGGCCTCTGCGAGATCGCGTGCTTGTCCATGAGGCTCCGCAGCTTGCTCACGTACCGGTCGCCCCCCGGGATCACCTTCACGGTCCCACGGAAGACGAAGCCGATCCCCGCCCCCCATAGGGCCCCTTCGAGGAGATCGCCGAACCCGACGGGGTCGGGCGCCTCAACGACCTGCCCGGTTTCGAGAGTCCACGTCCCGTCGCCGTTGTCAATGGCGCCGGGGGGAGGGCCGGCCGCCGCGCCACCGAGCCCGATGAACCCTCCCGCGACCGCACCCGTGACGACGGGATGGGAGAGCGCCCCACGCAGGAGCCCCCCGCCGCCCGCCTCCGCCGCGGGCGTGAGGAGCGACTTCCCGAGCGACGGGATGGCCGTCGAGACGGGCGCGGGAGGGCTGACCATGCGGGCGACCCCGCCCGGGAGCGCCTGCAGTCTCGGCATCGTGATCGCCCCAGCCTCGAGGGCCGCGGCTTCGGCCGCGGCCGCCTGCGTACCGCGAGCGAGCCCGAACGCGCCCTCTACCCCTCCCTTGACGAGCTTTGCCCCGCTGACGAGCGTCGCAGCGGTCGCGACGTACGAGAGATCCTCGAAGACCGCGCGAGGATTGTCCTGGTACTCGGTCCACGGGGAGAGAGCGTCGACGAAGTTCGACCAGCCCGATCGGTCCTCGGGCTCGGCCTCATCGCCCCCGAAGAAGTCGGCGGCGAACCCGATGATCCCCCCACCGATCCCGCCGATGAGCGCGCCCGGGGGTCCCCCGATCAGCCCCCCGACGGTCGCGCCCGTCGCGACACCCCCGATCGCTCCTCCGCGTTCGAGGAAGCCGGGCGTCTCCTGAACGATCCCCTTCGCCGCCCCTACGGTGTTCTGCCAGATGAACGACGGGAGGGTCGCGGTGAGGGTTCGAACGCCTGCCTCGAGGGCGCCCGAGAGGAATCCCTTTCCCGATCGCATGAGGTCGGTCGCGTCGCGGTCGGCGCGCTTGAAGGCTGAATACGAGAGGTCGTCCCACACCCCCGTCGCGACGTACGTGGGCGGGAGGTAGCCCTGATCCCTGAGGTTGTTCTGGAGGTCGATGAGATCTCGGACGGGGATCGAACGGGGTTGGGCTGAGAGAAGTTCGTGGGCGACGTCGGCGATCCCGAAGCCCTGCTTCGGAGGAACGCCATATGCGGTCGCGAACTCGTCGAGTTCGTCATCGGAGATCGGCGATCGTGCGAGGTCGAACTGGACGGACGCGGGGAGCGCTTGGAGCTGCCGTACGTACGACAGCCGGCGCATGAAGTACGCGTCGGCGTTGAGGTTCCTAGCCGAGGGGAACGGTTGGCTGCTCACTCGTCACCTCGGGTCCGGGCTCGGTCGGAGTGGGCGCTGAAGCTCCCGGCACCGCAGCAACGGTGGGGGCGGCGTTCTCCTCGCGGAGCTTGCTCAGCAGGTCGAAGGCGTCCTTGTTCCCATACCACGTCCACAGCCTCATCAGCTCGATCTCTCGGATGTCGGCGGCCGATCCGCGCGAATCGAGGGCCTCGCTCCCGGCCCCCGGACCCATGTCGAGTCCCGTAGTTGTCGGCTCACCGGTCTCCGGCCCCATCTCGAGGAGGTGTGGGGGAACGCGGGCGAGACGATCGATCGGCTGTCCGGACGGCCGCGCGGACGGCTTGGGAGGGGGGACGCCCGCGGGGAGGGGTGCGATCCTCTGCGCGCTCTCGAGCTTCTTGACGTCTCCGTATTGGAGACTCGACTCCCCACCCTCGCCCGGACCGCCGATGCCGGGCGTGGCAATCTGCTGCCCGTCCGTACGGCGGGAGTACTTCCCCGGGCCTGCCGGCCCGGTACGGGCTGGCGCCTTCCTCGCGCCCCCGCGGGCCATCAGTACGACCCGCCCGCCCGCTTCTTCTTCCGCTTCGCCTTCTTCTTCCGCTTCGACTTCTGCGCGTTCATGATCTTGTGCGCGGACTCCTCACTGAAGCCCTTCCGCTTCAGGGCGGCGTGCTGGGCCTTCGGCATCCCTACCTCCTCCTAGCGGACGCGAGCTGCCGGATCGCGTCGATAGACGGGGTGGGCCCGGCCGCCGCTTCGGGCGCCGCCGGGCCCCCCGCCCCAGTCAGTTCGGCCGGCCCGCCGAGACCCGGGGGAGGGGCCGAGACGAGCTGGCCGGCCTTCTGCATCTCCTCGATCACATCGTACGGGTCCTCGCCCTCCTGCGCGCGGCGGCGGATCTCCGCGAGCGCGCCGGGGATGAGAATCCCCGACTGCGCCTTCGACGCGAGGTCGGCGAAGATGACCTTCTGCAGGCGGTCGGTGAAGATCCTCCGCTTCTCCGCCTGCGGCTCGCGGACGTGCTCGAGCTGCTCGAGCGCGGTGTCCTCGGAGATCGACTCCGCCCCGAGGAGCTGGAGGATCTCAACCGTCCCCTGGTAGCCCGCGAGCCCGAGCCCCGGCTCCACCTCGAAGGTATCGGTCCGATCGACGAGATCGACGGCGGGCATGTACGACACCCGGAACGACGAGTTCTTCCTCTCGCCCCGCACGACGCGGCGCTCGTACGGCCACACGTTGAGGTCGATCTTCGCGGCCTTCTCGTACATCCTCGCGACGGCCGCGACCATCGGGGGCCAGATCTGATCTCGGACGGTCGCGGTGATCCCCTGTCTGAGAGCGTCGAGCGCCTTCGCCGAATCGGCTTCGCCCGCCCCCTGGAGCATCTCGGGGTTCCGGTTGAGCATCCGCTGGAGGCCGAGCACGAACGTCATCGTCTGATCGGCGTCGATCGGGTGAGCTGGCGCGACCGTGTCGACACGCGGCTGGATGCCCGTCGTCACGACGTACTGGTTCGTAGCGAAGGGTCCGAAGCGGATCGTGTCGCCGCTCACGGGAGTATGGAAGACGAGCGGGTAGAGCGTCCGGTCGTAGAAGTCGAGCTTCTGGCTGAACATCCGCGCCATCGCCGCCTGGATCGACACCTGGTCGGCGAAGATAGACCGCCCCTTCGCACCGATCGGCGAGTAGAAGCCCATCGGTACAACCGGCTGGACTCCCGGGTGTCCGCGGTCTCCATCGTCGGTCCGGAGAAGCGTGATGGCGTGCTCGTCGAGTGTCGCGGTGATCCACGTGTCGTCGCGGTAGAACTCCCCCGTCCAGACGGGTTCGGTGTCGTCGCGATGCCGGGGAGTGTAGAACGACCCGCTCGTGAACTTCGTGAGCTTGCGGTCGATCTCGTCGCGAGAGTTCGGGTATCGGGCCTTCAGCTCACCGATCGTCATCATGTACGCGAAGAGAGCATCGTCCGGTGCGGCCTGCGTGTACGGTGACCACCCGGGTGGCGGGTAGAGCGTCCTGGGATCGCGGAAGGTGAAGAAGGGCGTCTTCTTCTCGTAGTTCGGGAGGGCGAGCGCGACGGCATTCGCACACCCGATCATCCACCAGGAGAGGACGCCCATGAGGAGGCGCATCCCGGCTCCTCCGATGCGAGCCCCCGCGTCGTTGTACCCGTATCCGATCATCTCGAGTTTCTCCGCACGGGACTTGGGGGTCGGTCGGTCGCTGTCGGGCGGAACGTAGATCGGGAAGACCTTCCCCGACATCGACGTGAGGTCATCCCACGACAGTCGGATCATGTTGATGAGGTGGACGTGCATGTCCTCGTGAAAGTAGTCGTCGAACTCCGAAGGGAGCTGCCCGAAGTACGCGCCGACCATCTGATCCATCACTTCGTGATCGTCGCCGAAGAAGGCCGCGCGGTTCTGCCACTCGGTCTGAAGATCGCTAACGGTCTCTACGCTCACCGAGGATCCTCCTGAGCTTCCCGTCGTCGGAGAATGTCACCTTCACGATGTTCTTCGATCGGAAACGGATGCGGAGGAGCTTCTCCTGCCCCATCAGCTTCCCACGTGCGACGATCGATGCGGTCGCCATCACCATCCTTTCCTCCGAGGGTACCTCTTCGCAGGTCCGAGTCTACCGGGGACGATCGGATCGTACAGGCGGCGGACGACCATCTCGGACGGCCTGAATAACTGTCCTCCGGCCGTCGCGCGGAAACGAATCCGTCCAACGGCGGCAGCCGACTTCAGTTCGAACTGCGCCCCGAGCGCGGTCGATCGGAAGTGCATTCGACCGACCGCCGACCCGCGGACGATGCCGCGGGCGGTCGATCGAACTCGAATCCTCCCGACGGCGGAGCCCGCCCCCGCGCCGCGGGCGGCCGATCGAACTCGAATCCGGCCGACCGCGGCCCCGAGACCCGCGCCACGGGCGGTCGCCCTCACGTGGACCCGTCCTACACCGGCGGCCGATTGAGCGGCCAAGGCCGCCCCCGAGGCGGTCGACCGGACGCGTATCCGGCCGACGGCGACCCCGAGGGCCGCACCTCGGGCGACCGATCGAACGCGCATCCGTCCGATCGCAATGCCCACAGCCGTGCCTCGGGCCGTCGTGCGGATATGGACCCTCGCGACTGCGGGTGGCGCATTGAGCAACTCCGGTTTCGGGATCCGGAACAGTATCTGGATCGGGATCCTCCGCCCGAACCGGCTCATGTCACCACTCCGCCCGGCGGACGGCCACCATGTGTGGAGAGATCAGACCTGGGACCGCAGCCGCTGCCGCCGCTACGGGACGAACCCCCACGGTAACTGCCGCCCACTCCTGGCTGACCCCGATCGTGAACGTGCCGGGATCGTCGCTGGCGGCGGCCAGTTCCCGACCGGCCTTGCCGACGTGGGCTCCCCCGGACGAAGCTGCGTGCTCTGAGGACTGGTACAAGCCATAGCTCGTGGGGTAGGAAGTGACGGAGGGCTGCGCGTCTGTCCCAGTGACTGCGAACCACAGCGTGTCATCGGAACCCCACGATGGCGTCAGGGAGTCAGGGTCCGGGGTGGTGCTCGTCCCCACCACGCCGGTTGAAACCTCTACCGCGGCCGAGGCGTGCGAGCTCGCGATGCGCATAGTCCGGTGCACCTTCATCTCGGAGGCCGATAGCGTGATCTCGAAGTCGGTCTCGGTGCCATCGGCCGAGACCTTCTCCCATATCTCCAACACGGCCGCCGAGGCATCGGCGAGGATGCGCTTGCGCTGAACCCAGCCGGTCGGCCACGTACCGGTCGTCGGAACGCCGTCACACGCGAGGAAGACGAGCAGCCGCTGGCCCGCGCTAGCCCCGGTGATCCCGGTGATCGTGTAGCTCGTGTCGTTGACCGCCTCGTTGCCGCCGAGTTCCGAGGCGACGGTCGGGAACGCCACCCGGTCCTACTCGCAGACCTGGAAGTACTTCGGCTGCCCAGTCGTCTCCGAGATCAACTCGCCCGAGA
>Ga0187892_10009524_pt1 | contig 12745 bp, 9 predicted proteins | sample MA1701073metaG_FD_139345 | JGI IMG/M metagenome (GOLD analysis project Ga0187892, IMG submission 139345) | Bio-ooze microbial communities from a basaltic lava cave in the Kipuka Kanohina Cave System on the Island of Hawaii, USA - MA170107-3 metaG ...
AAGCAGGTGCCGCACCAGGACGCGCGCCTCGACGTGAACGCCGACGGCTCGTGGATCAAGGAAGACGGCATCAAGTTCGAGATCAACAGCTACGACACCTTCGCGCTCGAAGAAGCACTCCGCGCGAAGGACGCCGACCCCGCGACCGAGGTGGTGGTGGCCTCGATCGGACCGGAGCGGGTCACCCAGGCGCTCCGCACCGCGCTCGGCATGGGCGCCGACCGCGCCGTCCACGTGAAGGACGCCGCGGTTGACGGCTCGGACGCGCTCGGCATCGCGAAGCTCCTCGCTGCGATCGCGAAGGAGGTCGGCCCCGACCTCGTGTTGATGGGCCTGATGTCGGACGACAGCAACGCCTCGGCCGTGCCGCCGATGCTGGCCGAGCTGATGGGCATCCCCCACGCGACGGCCGTAGTGAAGGTGGAGAAGAAGGACGGCGGCGTCCGGGTCGAGCGCGAGCTCGAGGGCGGCGCGCTCGAGGTGGTGGACCTCCCGCAGCCGTGCCTCCTGGCCGTGCAGACGGGCCTCAACCAGGTCCGCTACGCGTCGCTCAAGGGCATCATGGCCGCGAAGAAGAAGCCCATCGACGTGAAGACCGCCGAGGCGCTCGGCCTCGGCGGCAAGGTCGGGAAGGCGGCCGCCAAGGTCCGCATCCAGAAGATCTATCCGCCCCCCAAGGGCGAGGGTGCCGAGATCCTCTCCGGGAGCGCGGACGAGGTGGTGACGAAGCTGGTCGGCAAGATCAAGGAGCTCGGGCTCCTCTAGAGCCGGGCTCCCGGGAGAACGAATTCGATGGGCAGCATCCTCGTCGTCGCCGAGATCCAGAAGGGCACGATCCGTGAGGCGAGCTACGAGCTCGTGAGCTTCGCGAAGAAGCTCGGCGGCGATGTCCGAAGCTTGGTGATCGGGAGCGGCATCGCGGGCGAGGCCGAGGCCTTCGCGAAACGGGGCGGCGGCAAGGTCTACGTGGCCGACGACCCGGCGCTCGCGAACTACAACGTCGACGGCTGGGCACGGGCGATCCGTGCCGCCGCCGACGCCGCCGGCGCGGACGTCGTGCTGATCTCCAACACCCCCAGCGGCTGGGACGTGGCGCCCCGCCTGGCCGCGGCCCTCGACGCCGCGTTCGTCTCGGACGCCTTCGACGCCAGGCCCGGCCCCGTCTTCGTGCGCCGGATCTTCAACGGCAAGCTCGACGCCGAGGTGGCCCCGGCCGGCGGCAAGGCCGTGGTGACCGTCCAGCCCGGCGCGACGGCGGCCTTCGACGGCACGAGCGAGGGCTCGACCGAGAAGCTCGCGGTCGACCTGTCGGGCCTCCGCGCGAAGTTCGTCGAGACGAAGGTCGCAGAGGCGAAGGGCGTCGACCTGACCAAGGCCGAGATCATCGTCTCGGGCGGCCGCGGGGTGGGCGCGCCCGAGAAGTTCCCCGAGGTGATCCAGCCCCTTGCCGACGCGCTCGGTGGGGCGATGGGGGCCTCGCGGCCGGTGGTCGATGCGGGCTGGCTCCCGCACGAGTACCAGGTCGGCTCTTCCGGCCAGGTCGTGACCCCGAAGCTCTACATCGCATGCGGCATCTCGGGCGCGATCCAGCACCTGGTCGGCATGAAGGGCTCGAACTTCATCATCGCGATCAACAAGGACGCCGATGCGCCGATCTTCGAGGTCGCGCAGCTCGGCGTGGTGGGCGACCTGTTCGAGATCGTGCCCAAGCTCACCGCCGCGGTGAAGACTGCGAAGGGCTGAGCCGGTCACCGAGTCCGATCGCTCGCCCCTCCGGGACTCATGACGCACTGCGGATATGTGCGTCATGAGCGTTTTCCCCTTGGAGGCGGGCCCCGCATGCGTCAACATGGGGCGCGAGGGGTGTGGTTGCTGCGCTGAGCGCGTTCCGCGGGCTGGTCTCCTATGAGCACCTCGCGGCCACCGGTGGGGGGTGGTGCTTTGTCGCGCCGCATTGCGTTCATCAACGAGAAGGGTGGTAGTGCCAAGACCACTCTCGTCGCGAATCTTGCGGTGCACCTCGCGCTGCATCGCGGGCGGCGCGTGCTCGCGCTCGATATGGATCCGCAGGGTCAGCTCGCACGCGCGCTCGGCACCGAGCTCGGCCCCGGCGGCCCGAGCGCCGTCGAGCTGCTGCTCGACGAGATGCTCGACGACGCGACGCTCGATCGCTCCAGTCCCGCGCGCGGCGTGCTGCCGCGCGTGGCCACGCGCATCCGCGGCCTCGACCTCGTCGGTGCGAACAAGGCGCTCGGCCTCGCCGGCGCTCTCGATCCGGCCGGCGACGAATCGACCGCGCGCCTCTCGCGCGCGCTCGACACCCTCTTCGAGGGCAACGACTACGACCTGCTGCTGATCGACGCGCCGCCGTCGTTCGGGCCGCTCACGCTGAACGTGCTGCGCGCGGTGCACGAGGTCGTGATCCCGGTGCCGCTCACCTTCCTCGGCCTCGACGGCTGCGCCGCTCTGCTCCGCACCATCGAGACGGTCCGCACGCGCTACGGCAACCCACGACTCCGCATCAGCATGGTGATCCCCACCTTCTACCGGCGGACGCGCCTCGCCCACGAGCTGCTCGAGCGCCTGAAGGCGCGCTTCCCGAAGGAGCTCGCGCACACGGTGCTCGGCTACCACGTGAAGATCGACGAGGCGCAGTCGCGCGGGCTGTCGGTCGTGGAGTACGCGCCCGCCGACCGGGCGTCGAAGGCATTCGCGGCGCTCGCCGAGGAGCTCGAGCTGCGCGCGCCCGACACGGGAGGTTCCGGATGAGCGAAGGCCCCCTGCTGCTCGACGGCGACCCCAACAGCCCGCTCGCGGGAGGGCTCCCGGCGGGCGCGCCCCTGCTCGGCCGCGACCCCTTCGAGGCGGAGGGCGGGAGCGAGCCCTGGCTCGAGGCGCTCGACCGGCTGTCGACGCGGATCGGCGTGCCGCGCGCGGCGGTCCCCGCCCCGGCGGCCCCGCCGCGCATCGCGGACGTGCCGGACGGCGCCCTCCCGCGCGAAGGCGTCGGGCGCTGGCTCGGCGACGCGGAGCGCCGCCGAATCGCCGCCCTCCGCGTGGCGCTCGCCGGCCGCGAGGACCCCTTCGGCCTCGACATCGGAACCGTGGAGCGCGCGCTCCCGGTGATGCTCGCCCTCTACCGCTTCTGGTTCCGGGTGCAGAGCGAGGGCCACGCGCACCTGCCGCGCCGGGGCGGCGCGATCCTGGTCGCGAACCACGGCGGGCTCTTGCCCTTCGACGGCGCGATGGCGGCGGTGGACACCCTGCTCCACTCCGATCCGCCGCGTCTGCTCCGACCGCTCGTCGCGCGCTTCGTTCGCGACCTGCCGCTCGTGCGGGACTTCTATGCGGGCACCGGCCCGGTGGTCGGCACGCGCGAGAACTTCCGCCAGCTCCTCGACCGCCACGAGCTCGTGTTGGTCTTCCCCGAAGGGGTCGCGGGCATCCGCAAGACCATGCCGGACCGCTACCGGCTCCAGCACTTCCACCACGGCTTCGTGGAGGAGGCGGTGCGCCACCGCGTGCCCATCATCCCGGTCGCGATCATCGGCCCCGACGACCAGGCGCCGATTCTCTACGACCTGAAGACGATCGCGCGCTGGCTCCGGCTCCCCACTTTCCCGATCACGCCGACCTTCCCGTGGCTCGGCCCGCTCGGGCTCCTGCCCTACCCCGTGCGCTACCGGATCGTGTACGGCGAGCCGCTCGCGCTGCACGAGCAGGTGCCGCGCGAGGCCGCGGCCGATCGCGAGCGCATGGAGGAGATGGCCGCCCGCGTGCGGCTCACCGTCCAGCACCTCGTCGATCGGAACCGCTGAAGGCTCCCGCGCTACGTCGTCCGCGCGCTCGACGCGGGTGACCCCTCCGCTATGCTGCGCGGCCGCTTTTTTCAGAGGCGCCCATGGCGATCGACACCTCGCAGTTCCGAAACGGCCTCAAGGTCGAGATCGACGGCGAGCCCTACAACATGATCTTCTTCCAGCACGTGAAGCCCGGGAAGGGCGGCGCGTTCGTGCGGACGAAGCTCAGGAACCTGCGCAACGGCAAGGTGGTCGAGCGCACCTTCCGGAGCGGCGAGCGGCTGGACGAGGCCGACGTGCAGGACCGCCGCATGTCCTACCTCTACCAGGACAGCACGGGCCTCGTGTTCATGGACAGCGAGAGCTTCGACCAGATGTCGATCCCGCTCGAGCGCGTGGGCGAGGCCAAGGACTACCTGAAGGAGAACCTCGAGGTCGACGTGCTGCTCTACAAGGGCAACCCGATCAACATCGAGCTGCCGGCCTTCATCGAGGCGGTGATCACGAAGACCGAGCCCGGCATCAAGGGCGACACCGCCTCGGGCTCGACCAAGCCCGCCACGATCGAGACGGGCGCCGTGGTGCAGGTGCCGCTCTTCGTGAAGGAAGGCGAGAAGATCCGCGTCGACACGCGCACCGGCGAATACGTGGAGCGGGTCAACCGCTGAGGGATGCGGGGCGACCAGCTCGCGCGCCAGTGGCGGCTGATTCAGCTCCTCGCGAAGCGTCGCTACGGCATCGGGCTCGACGACCTCGCCGCCGAGCTCGAGTGCAACCGGCGCACCGTCTACCGCGACCTCGACGCGCTCCAGTACGCCGGCTTCCCGGTCACCAGCGAGAAGCGCGACGCTCGCGTCTTCTACCGGCTCCTCGAGAGCTTCGAGCTGGGCGAGGCGCCCTTCACGCCGGACGAGCTGCTCGCCCTCGCCATGAGCGAGGACCTGCTCCGCGGCCTCGAGGGCACGGTCTTCCACGACTCGATCCACTCGGCGCTCGCGAAGATCCGCGCGAGCCTCGGGCCGGAGCTCACCGGCTTCGTGGCCCGGCTCGCGGAATCCTTCCGCGTGCTGCCCGGGCCGCACAAGCGCTACGCCGAGGCGAGCGAAACGATCCGCGCCCTGAACGAGGCCGTGCTCGAGCGCCGCACCGTGCGGATCGCCTACACCACGGGACGCACCGGCGAGACCGGCGTGCGCGACCTCGACCCCTACCGGGTCTGGTACCGGAGCGGCGGGCTCTACGTGATCGGGCGCGACCACAGGTCGGGCGAGGTACGCACCTTCGCGGTGGACCGGATCTCCGAGGCGCGCCTCCTCGACGCGCGCTTCGAGGTGCCGGCGGACTTCGACTTCGAGGCCCGCACGGCCTCGGCGTTCGGGGTGGTGGCCGAGCCCGCCGAGCCGGTGCGGATCCGCTTCGCGCCGCGCTGGGCGCTCTACGTGCAGGAGCACGAATGGCACCCGAGCCAGCGCTTCGAGAAGACGGAGGACGGCGGGGTCGAGCTCGCGATGGAGGTCGGCGTCGGCGACGAGCTCCGCGGCTGGGTGCTCTCGTTCGGCGCGGGCGCCGAGGTCATGGCACCCGACGCACTCCGCGCGGACGTCGCCGCGGAGCTGGCGCGGGCCGGCACGCTCTACGCAGACGACGATGCAGACCCCGACGCGAGGGGCTGACGCGGGACGGCTTCCCGCCGCGTGGTGGCTGATCCCGGCCACGGTGGCGCTGCTGCGCATGCTGCCGGTGCTCTCGCTCGACTGGGCGCCGCCGCCTCCGGGCCAGACCTACCTCGGCGTGAGCTACCTGCCCGCGGACTTCCTCGCGTATTCCTCCCTCGTCCGGCAGGTGTCGGAGAACGCGACGCCTTTCTTCTACGACCCGTTCACGAGCGAGCCGCAGACCGGCCGCTTCCTGTTCCTGTTCCACTGGGTCGTGGGCCTCGCCGCGCGCGTGACGGGCGCCTCGGCCGTCGCCGCGCTCGAGTGGTCGCGCGTGCCGGCCATCTTCGCCTGCTTCGCGGCGCTCGCCTGGTTCCTGCGCCCCATCTTCCCCGAGCGCAGGGACCGCATCGCCACCCTGCTGCTCGTCGCCTTCGCGAGCGGGATCGAGAGCTTCCTCCTGCTGCTCGTCCCCGAGCTCCCCGAGGCGTGGGCGCTCCGCCTGCGCGAGGACACGTCTCCCTACTACGGCTGGAGCCTGTTCGCGTCGTTCTTCAACCCGCTCTGGAGCACGGGGCTCGCGCTCGGCCTGCTCGTGCTGCGGCCCCTGCTCTTCACTGCGGAGCGTTCGCGCCGGGCGCTCGTCGGCGCTGGGGCGCTGCTCTTCGTGCTCTTCTTCGTGCATCCCTACACGGCGATCGGCGTGTGCGCGATCACGGGCGCCACGCCCGTCGTCGCGTGGCTCCTGCGCCAGCCACCCACTTGGCGGCGTGAGCTCGAGAACGCGCTCGTGCTGGGTGCGGCCCTCGTGGCGACCGGAGCGCTCAGCCTGTGGCAGCTCCAGGACCCGGTCTATCGCGCGTCCTCTGGCGGGATCTTCGGAAGCTTCTCGAAGTCGGTGCTCTGGTACCCGGTCACGCTCGGCGTCCTCGGCGTGCTGGCGCTCGCGGGTGGGCGGCGGTCCTGGAGAGAGCGCCACCCGGCGCGCTTCGCGCTGTTCGGCTGGGTCGCGGCGATCGTCCTCCTCCAGACGCTGCCGATCCTGAACGGCTACAAGTTCGTGTTCCTGCTCCCCCTGCCGCTCTGCGTGCTGGCGGCGCCCGCCGCGCGCGAGCTCTTCGCGCGGCGAGCCTGGCTCGCGGCCGGAGTGAGCGTCCTCCTGTTCGGCGGCGCGCTCCTCCAGACCGTCGAGGCGGTGCGCTCGACGAGAGCGGTGGGCGCCGTCCCGTCCGACCTGATGCGCGCGGTCGAGACACTGGCCCGGGAGCCCGCCGGGAACGCCCTCACCTCGCCTGGGGTGGGCAACGTGCTGCCGGCCTTCACCTCGCATCGCGTGTTCGTGGGACACTGGTTCATGACGCCTGAGTTCACGTCGCGGTCGGTGTGGTTCCGCCGCTTCGTGTGGGACCCCGGGGCCGCTGCCGAGCTGCGTCGAACGGTCCGTGTCCAGGGCATCCGTTACGTGATCGTGCCGAGCAAGCGGGCCGACTACGTGGCGGGGCAGCTCGCCGAGCCGCCGCTCGAGCGACGGCCCGCGGGCGAGCTCGAGGTCCTCATCCTCCGCTGAGCGCGGCCCGCGCCTCGCCGGGCGAGAAGCGATAGAGAAGGAGCACCGGCACCCCGTCGAGATCCCAGCTCTCGAGTGGCCGCTCGTTCCGCAGGAAGTGGTGCATCAAGCCGTTCATCCAGTCCTGGCGCGGCACGAACAGGACGTAGACGTCGCGCTCTGCCGCCTCCGCGCGGAGCCACGCGAGCGCCTCCCGCGCGCGCGGGCCCGACGAGGGAGGGACGGAGAGCAGCTCGAGGTCGGCGCGCAGGCGCTCGGGGGCGACCAGCCGCACCGTGTGCTCGATCAGGGGTACCGCGAGCGCCGAGCCGGGGGCCGCATGCTCGTTCAGCCAGTCGAGCCCGAGCCGATAGCTCGCGCCCCAGTAGTCACCCGCCTGCGCCATGCGCCGCTCCTGGGCGCCCCCGAGGCCTCCGATCAACGCGTTCCAGTACGCGATCTCGTGCGGATGGCTGCGCACGAGGCTCGTGGCCATCGAGACGAGGGGAAGCGCGACGACGGCCGCGCGGAGCGCCTTGCGCCCGGCTCCGGCCGGAAGCCGGCCCATACGCTCGACGACCCAGACCAGACCCAGCGCCGCAACCACGGCAAGCGGCGGGAACAGCTCGAGGAAGTGGCGCACGCCGTCGAAGTTCACGGCGCCGGGAAGCACCAGCCGGCCCGCCACGACTGCGATCCAGATCAGGACGAGGAGCGCGGCGGGCTCGCGTCGCCGCACGCGCTGCCAGAGCGGCCACAGCCCGAGCCCGAAGAGCAGCAGGAAAGGAATCGGCGTCGTGAACAAGAGGTTCGGAAGTGGCGGTGCGGTGCTCTCCGGGCGCATGAACGCGCTCTGGAAGGTGGCGATGAAGCGCAGGTGCTCGAAGAGGAGCCGCGCCGGATCCTCCCAGGTGTACGGCCACACGAGCACCCAGGTGCCGACGCCGAGGCTGCCGGCCAGCACGATGGCGAGGAGTGCCCGGTAGCGGCTGCCCCAGCCCTCCGGCAGACGACCGGCGAGGAAGAGCAGCCCAACGACCGGCGCGATGAAGAGCGCGTTGCTCTTCGCGCCGAGCGCCACGCCCCACAGCACGCCCGAGCCGAGCACCCCGGCGACCGAGCCCGCCTCCCACGCCGCGAGGAAGGCGATCAGCGTCACGCTGAAGAGGACCAGCGAGGGGAAGTCCTTGATGTTGGCCATCAGGTCGCAGACGATGCGCGGGCAGAGGAACAGGAGCAGCGGCGCGAGCACCGCGACCCCGATCCCGAAGTGCCGCAGCAGGAAGCGGTAGAACACGAACAGGAAGAGGACGGCGAGCCAGAGATTCACGGCGTGATAGCCGTCGTAGGGGTCGAGCCAGCCGAGCCGGCGGTAGAGCAGCTCGGAGGTGGCGGCGGCGAGCGTCCCTCCGACGGCGTAGAAACGCGACGGAGCATGCCGCTCGGGCGAGGAGGAGAGGTCGGGCACGAAGCCCGGCGGGTACGGGTCGCTCCGGAAGTCGAGATAGCGTGGGTCGAGCGTCGTGAAGTACGACCAGTAACGCTGCCCGAAGAAGAAATCGCCCGAGGCCTCGTCCCACGTCACGTTGTACTGGGGGAGGGCTGGCCCTCCGAGACCGATCAGCAGCACCGCGAGCACGAGCGGCGGTGCAAGCGAAGCGCGCAGTGAGGCCACGCGAGGCTTTGCCTCGCGTGAGCCGAACGGAGACGAAGACCGCCAGGCGCGCACTCAGCGCACCTCGTAGAGCGTGAAGCCGTCGGCGGAGCGGTAGATCGGAGCCATGCGCGAGCGGTCCTCGAGCAGCGCGGGCACCGCGTCCGGGTACGTCATGCCTCGGAACGGTGGGTGATGGAGGACGTGCGTGATCCCGCTCCGGTGGAGGAACTCGTGGAGCGCCTCGACGCTCTCGTAGGGGCGCAGCCGCTCGATCACCTGCGAGGCTTCGAAGAAGCTGTCGGCGAGGTAGGGCCGTTTGCAGAAGAAGCCGTGGTTGGAGTTCAGGAAGAGGAGCTTGCCGTCCGCGGGCACGAGTCGCTCGATCGCCCGCCAGCGCGGGTGGACCGCGCTCTGCAGGACCGCGGCGCCCTCGTGGCGATAGCGCCAGAGCCAGCGGCGCGCTTCGGCGACCCGCGGCTCCACGCTCGCGGCCATCAGCGCGAGCGCAACGAGCGCGACGAGACCGCCGAGCCAGGCTGGCCGGCGCGGGAGCGCGTCGACCGCGCGCGCGAGCGCGAGCGCCGCCGCCGCCGCGAGCAGCGGCAGGATCGCGACGAGGAAGCGCATCTGCTGTGACGAGAACGCCCAGAGCCAGAAGAAGACCGCGGCGGCGAGGAGCGGCAGCGCGATCGCGCGCCTCCGGAAGCACATCACGAGGGCGAGCGGCACGAGCACGGCCCACATCGGCTCGAGCGTGCCGAAGAAGCGCGGCTGGGCCGCCGCGCGCGAGGAGAAGACGATCAGGGGCAGCTGCAGCAGCTGCCGCCAGTCGCTGCCGACCCCATAGCTCGCATGCCACGCGGCGTGCTGCCGCGACAGCTCCGCGCTCCAGTCGACGCCGCCGAACACGTCGTACAGGAACGGGTAGACGGGATTGCCGGTGTACCAGAAGCTCTTCACGTACCAGGGCAGCGCGAGCAGGAACGCCGGCAGCGCGACGTCCCGGAGGCCGCGCCCGAGCGCTCGCGCCGCGGCGGCAGCGCTCCCGGCGCGCGGCAGGTGATGCGCGGCGTACACGACGGCGATCGCGATTCCGCCGAACAGGCCGGTGTGCTTCGTGCCGGCGAGGAGCCCGCACGCGACGCCCGTGAGCAGGAGCCAGCCCCGCTCGTGCGCCGGGTCGTCGAACGACGCGAGCAACCACGCGCAGGCCTGGAGGAAGAAAAACGCCACGCCGAGCTCGACGTAGGCGATGCTCATCTCCATCTGCACGAGCCCCGTCCCGAGGAAGAACGCCGCGCCGGCGAACGCCGCCCACGGCGGCCCGTGGCGACGCACGTAGCGATGGACGCCGAGCGCGGTGAGGACCCCGAGGCCGAAGTGCAGCGTCGTCGCGGTGACGTGGTCGTCGAGCATCAGCCCGAGCGCGAAGAGCAGATCCACGGCGAGCGGCCAGTTCGAGTAGACGTTCAGCGGCACCGGCCGGAAGCCGCCCGCCTCGAGGTAGAGCCGCGGGAGCGTGAGGTGATAGGTGTCGGCGTCCCACTCGAGGGTGGGCCGGATCGCGAGCAGGAAGACGTGCCCGAGCACCCAGAGCAGCGCGGCGGCCGGCACGAGCGCGACGAGCGCCCGCCGCGCAGGGACCTTGGGCCACGCGCGCGGACGCCGGCGCCACGCCCACACGGCGCCGCCGCATGCGACCAGCGCCGCGAGGGCCTGGAACGCGCGTGGCTCGAGCAGGCCGAGCGCAGCCGCCGCGAACAGCACCACGACCCACGCGCCGATGCCGAGCACGAAGCGCACCAGCACGTCGCCGCCCGGCCAGAGCCCGCGCCGCGCCCCCAGCGCGTCGAGCCCGACACCGGGCACGAACAGGATCCACCCGAGCGCGAGCAGGGTTCCGACGTGGTGGAGGACGTATCGCATGCGGCGCGCCGCGGTGATAGGCGCTCGCCGCCTGCGCGGCAACGGTGCCGCCCACGCCCGAGTTGCACCTCCCCACGCCCGAGAAGGTTGAGCCGCGGATCAACGTCGACGTCCGGCGGCGCTGGCGTACCGTCGTCCGGCGAACCGCCATGAAGAGCGCCTCCGAGAGCATGAGCCCCGCCCTCCTCGCCCACTTCACCGAGCAGGCGGGCTTCTGCTCCGCCATGGGCTCGCCCTTCACCGCGCGGCTCCTCGAGGCGCTGGCGCGCGACCTCGCGGCGGGCGGGCCGACCGCAGACCTCGTCGCGGACTGGCCCGGGCATCCGCGGGCCGACGCCCTCTCGCTCCGCCTCGCGGGCGCGCTCCACGCGGCGGCGCTCTCGGGACGCGACCCCGCCCTCGCGGCGGAGTATCCCGCGGCGCGGCCGGCGTGGGACGCGGAAGCGGTCTGGCGCGCGGCACGCGCCTTCCTCGCCCGCGAGCGCGATTGGGTCGAGCCCTTCCTCCGCTTCCCGCCGCAGACGAACGAGACGCGCCGGGCGATCGCGCTGCTCGCGGGCTTCCTGCACCTCGCCGCGCGCTTCGCTGCGCCGCTCGACCTGCTCGAGATCGGCGCGAGCGCGGGCCTCAACCTCCACTGGGACCGCTTCGCCTACCGGACTGCGTCCTGGCGCTGGGGCGGCCCGAGCGACGCCACGATCGACACCGAGTGGCGCGGCCCGCCGCCGCCGCTCGACGCCCGCCCGCGCGTGCGCTCGCGCGTGGCGTGCGACCAGAATCCGCTCGACCTGCGCCGCCCCGACGAGCGCCTGCGCCTGCGCTCTTACATCTGGGCGGACCAGCCCGAGCGCCTCGCGCGCTTCGACGCGGCGACGGCCATCGCCCTCGCAAACGGAGTCACGGTCGAGCGCGCCGACGCCGCGGCCTGGCTCGAGGCGAGGCTCCCCGCGCGCGCCCCAGACGCGCTGACCGTCGTCTACCACTCGGTCTTCCTTCAGTACCCGCCGCGCGAGATCCGCAAGCGCATCGAGGCCGCGCTCGAGCAGGCCGGCGCGAGCTCGCCCGCGCCCCTCGCGTGGCTGCGGCTCGAGCCCGAGGTCGTGCTCGGCGGCCCGCGCGAGAGCATCCGCTTCCTGCTCGACGTGATCACCTGGCCGGGTCGCGAGCGGAAGACGCTCGCCGTCACCGACGGTCACGTGCGCTTCGTGGATGCGAGCTGAGCCTCGACCGGCTCGTCGGCGTGGAGCAGCAGCAATGTGGCTGGCGCGAACAGGAACGAGAGCGCGATGCCGAGGCCGCTCGTGAGGCCGATCGCGCGCAGCGCCGGGTGGCTCGACAGCGCGAGCGTGCCAAAGGTGAGGAGCGTGGCGAGGCAGCAGAGCAGGATCGAGATCAGCGTGGCGCCGAGCTCGCGCTGGCTCTCGAAGCTGTCGACGAGGTAGATGCCGAAGTCCACGCCCATGCCCATCACGACCAGGAGCGCCACGGCGTGGAGCAGGTTCAAGGGGTGTCCGAGCGCGGAGAAGGTCGAGAGGACGACGAGCGCGGAGAGCACGGAGGGCAGGAAGGCCGCGAGCGCGCGCCGGAGGCCGCGGTAGCGCAGTACCAGGAGCGGGAGCACGAGCAGGCTCCCGTACGCGGTCTGCTGCACGGTCTCGTTGCGGAAGCTCCGGAAGATCTCGTTCAGGAAGACGCGCTGCTCGAACCAGTGGACGTCGGGTAGATCCGCGAGCGAACGCTTCACGGCTTCGACATCGTGGACGCCGCGGAGGTAGGTGACGACGCCCGTGCGCCCGCCGAGGTCGAGGACCAGGGTCGAGGCGAGCTCGCCGAGCGGGGAGGCGCGGAGCTCCTCGAGCGTCAGCGGCTCGGGCGGCTCGACGAGCGATGCCGCGAAGGGTGCGAAGGCGCCCGCGCGGAAGCCAGCCGCCTGGAAGGCCGCGTCGAGGCGCTCGGGCAGCCGCTCGCTCGCGCGGAGCGCCGCCAGGTTCCGGCGCTGGAGCTCCTCGGACCAGAGGACGTCGTGGAGCGAGCGTATGCCCGCGAGGCGGCCCGCCGCGATCTCGGCGGAGAGCCGCTGGTGCACGACCTCGTTCGCCGCCATCGCCTGCTCGGGCCGTGCGCCGAGCGCGACCACGAGCCGCCGGCGCGCGCCTCGCGC
>Ga0187892_10009525_pt1 | contig 12744 bp, 12 predicted proteins | sample MA1701073metaG_FD_139345 | JGI IMG/M metagenome (GOLD analysis project Ga0187892, IMG submission 139345) | Bio-ooze microbial communities from a basaltic lava cave in the Kipuka Kanohina Cave System on the Island of Hawaii, USA - MA170107-3 metaG ...
GACCTCGGTCATCGAGAAAGGCATCATTCAAGCCTATGAAGCGCAACGTCGGCTCAAGGTCTGGCGGCCGAGGAAGGCGGCAGTCTTAGGCGCCGGCACTATCGGGATGTTAGCCGCGATGTCCCTTCGTATGCGCGGGCTGGAGGTGACCAGCTTCGGGCGGCAGCGAGCGCCCTATACGAATTCCAACCTGCTGGCGGAAATCGGTGCCCGCTATATCTCAACACAGGACATGTCCATCAAAGAGGCAGCGGCCAAGTATGGACCCTTCGATCTGATATTCGAGGCGACAGGCTTTGCGCCGATTGTCTTTGAGGCGATGGAGCACCTGGGGAAGAACGGCGTGCTGATTCTCTCCAGCGTGACCGGCGGGGGGCGGGACATTCAGGTGCCGGCCGACATGATCAACCTGGGGTTCGTTCTGGGGAACAAGGTGATGGTCGGCACGGTGAATGCCAACCGCGAGTACTTCGAAGCGGGAGTCTATGACCAGTCGCGGGCGGAATTGGAATTTCCGGCATGGCTCTCCAAGTTCCTCACCCATCCTGTGGACGGGCTTGAGAACTACCGTGAGATGATGCGGCTGTTGACGGAAGCTAAGGGCGCGATTAAGGTGTTCGTCAATGTAGCTAAGGAATAGGAAAAGGCAGGGAGGGCCTGGATGATCCCTGTGCTCGCAGAGCGCGCACAATCGGAATGTGCTCGCTGGACGTGCGCAGTAAAGGGCAATATGGCCACTCCTCTTGGATACAGAAGAGAAGAGTTTAGGTTTGATGCGCGTAGTGGAGGTCAGCCAGGCCGCTCATCAATAGGGAGCACGGCTGCCCCAGGGAAATAGAACGGGGAGGAACATGAGGAAATCAGTCTCGAAGAAGGAAGCTTCTTCTCACCAGCGAAAAGCCCGATCATCAGCGGAGGTGGGAGGTCTGCCGATGACTGCTGAAGGTCAACGGCTGGATGAGGATACCAGGAGGGAGAAGCATTGGAAACGCTGGGGGCCCTATCTCAGTGAGCGAGCCTGGGGGACGGTGCGTGAGGACTACAGCGCTGGCGGCACGGCCTGGGAATATTTTCCTCACGACCACGCGCGATCTAAAGCGTATCGGTGGAATGAAGACGGACTGGCCGGCATAAGCGACCGCCATCAGATGATCTGCTTTGCCCTCGCCCTCTGGAATGGCCGTGATCCGATTCTCAAGGAACGGCTCTTCGGCCTGACGGGCAATGAAGGGAATCACGGCGAGGACGCCAAGGAGTATTACTTTTACCTGGATTCCACGCCAACGCATTCCTACATGAAGTACCTCTACAAGTACCCGCAGGCAGAGTTTCCCTATACTCGGCTTGTCGAGGAGAACCGTCATCGCGGGAAACGGGCTCCGGAGTTCGAGCTGCTTGACACCGGCGTGTTTGAGGAGGACCGGTATTTTGACGTCTTCGTCGAATACGCGAAGGCCTCGCCGGAAGATATCCTGATTCGGCTGCAAGTCGTCAATCGCGGTCCGGAGGCAGCGGAAGTGACCGTGCTGCCGACCATTTGGTTTCGCAACACCTGGTCCTGGGGACTTGAGCCGAAGCGGCCTCAGCTTCGCAGGGGCGAGTCTGTCAGAGACGCAAGCATCATTGAACTCGACCATGACTATTATGGACACCGCTTGCTGCTGTGTGACGGTCTCCCGCAACTCCTCTTCACCGACAACGAAACGAACACGCGTCGGCTTTATGGGTTGGATGGGGCGCGCTACGTGAAGGACGGGATCAATGACTACGTGGTGCATGGGGTCAAGGATGCGGTCAACATGGAGCAGATCGGGACAAAGGCTGCAGCTCATTATGTGCTGAACTTGGGGCCAGGGGAGGCCGCGACGATCAAGTTGCGACTCACCGATCAGGCCTCCCGCGGTTCGGCCTTCGGTCAAGCGTTCGATGCCATCTTCACGAATCGGAAGAAGGAGGCGGACGAGTTCTATGAACAATTGGCTCCAGCCTGCCACACTGATGACGCTCGTCACGTGCAGCGCCAGGCCTTCGCCGGGCTTCTGTGGAGCAAGCAGTTTTATCACTACGTGGTGGACCAGTGGCTCAAGGGCGACCCCGCGGGGCCTCCGCCTCCGCCGGAGCGCAAGTACGGTCGAAACCATGAGTGGGGACACCTGTATAACGCCGACGTCATCTCCATGCCGGATAAATGGGAGTACCCCTGGTACGCCGCCTGGGACCTCGCCTTTCATTGCATCCCGCTCGCTCTGGTTGATCCGACGTTCGCCAAGGACCAACTGACGCTGATGGTGCGTGAGTGGTACATGCATCCCAATGGGCAACTCCCAGCCTATGAATGGGCGCTCGGGGATGTCAATCCGCCGGTGCACGCCTGGGCAGCCCTGCGCGTCTATAAGATCGAGAAGAAACGCCGGGGCGTTGGCGATCGCGCCTTTCTCCAGCGGATTTTCCATAAACTCCTGCTCAACTTCACCTGGTGGGTCAACCGGAAGGATGCGGAAGGCAAAAACGTCTTCCAGGGAGGATTTTTGGGGCTCGACAACATCGGAGTATTTGACAGAAGCGCGCCACTCCCGACCGGCGGCCACATCGCCCAGTCGGATGGCACGAGCTGGATGGCCATGTACTGCCTCAACCTGCTCGCCATCGCGCTTGAGCTGGCCAAGGATGACCCGGCCTATGAAGACGTGGCCAGCAAGTTCTGGGAGCATTTTGTTTATATCGCCCAGGCGATGAACAATCTTGGGGACGAGGGAATCCGACTGTGGAACGAGGAGGATGGCTTCTACTACGACGTGCTGCATTTGCCGGACGGGTCCACCTTTCCACTCAAGGTGAGGTCAATGGTGGGGCTGATCCCCTTGTTTGCAGTCGAGACGTTGGAGCCGGACCTGCTGGACCGCTTGCCCGGCTTTAAAAGGCGCTTGGAGTGGTTCGTCAATAATCGCCCCGATTTGACTCCCAACGTCGCCTGCATGAGAACCCGCGGGAGCGGGGAGCGGCGCCTCCTCTCCATTTGTGTGGATCAAGAACGACTGCGCCGGGTCCTCAGGGTGATGCTCGATGAACGTGAATTTCTCTCTCCCTATGGTATCCGCGCCCTTTCGCGCTTCCATCAGGAGCACCCCTACATGCTGTCGGTCAACGGGATGGAACATCGCGTGGACTATGAGCCGGCTGAGTCGAGCAGCGGACTGTTCGGGGGCAATTCGAACTGGCGTGGGCCGATTTGGTTTCCGGTGAACTACCTCCTCATCGAGTCACTGCAAAAGTTCCATCACTACCTGGGCGATGACTACAAGGTCGAGTGTCCGACCGGCTCCGGTCGCATGATGACCCTGTGGGAGGTGGCGGCTGAACTTTCTCGCCGCCTCACGCGCATTTTTCTGCGAGGACCCGATGGTCGCCGACCGGTCTATGGCGGTGCGGAGAAGTTTCAGGAGGATCCACACTGGCGTGATTTGATCCTCTTCCACGAATATTTTCACGGCGATAACGGCGCGGGAGTTGGGGCCAGCCATCAGACCGGCTGGACCGGGCTTGTCGCGAAGTTGATCCAGCAGAGTGGAGAATGAGGAGCAGGGGCGGCCAGAGTAGCCCTCGTGCTCGCGCGGCGCGCACGATCAGAATGTGCTCGCTCGACGGCCGCAGTAGGAATCCCCCGGTCGCCCCGCTTGAAAAAGGGAGGGTGCCAGTGGAAGAAGCATTCAGCGGACGCGCGCAGTGAAGGGCCACTCCGGCCACCCCTTAGATGAGACGTGAAGGTGTTGGATGTGAGGCGCGCAGTTAGGATCATCCAGGCCATCCCTCTAAAAGAAGGGGTAAATTACAAGAAAGATGAAAATTAAGGCAAAGGACTGCCAGAACCTCGATCGCGCCCTGGGGCTGGAGTGGCTCGAGACGAACGGGCGCGGCGGATTTGCGTCAGGCACAGTTGCTGGACCGAATACGCGCCGGTACCATGCGCTGCTCCTTGTTGCCAGGAAGCCGCCGGTGGAGCGGTTTGTCCTGGTGAACCATCTCGAGGAACGCCTCGACATCAACGACAGCTCGTTCCCGCTATCAACGAACCTCTATTCCGGCGTGGTTCACCCCGATGGCTACCGGCGCTGCATCGCCTTCTCAAGCGAGCCCTGGCCGACCTGGACCTATGAGCTAGATGGCATCAAGGTGATGCGCGAAATCTTCAGTCCACGCGGTCGGGATCTCGTCGTAGTGCGGTGGCGTCTCGCTGAAACATCAACGCGCTCGGCGCGGCTCGTGATTCGTCCGATGCTGACCGGCCGGGATTATCATTCATTGCACCATGAGAATGGCGGTATCCACACCGATGCAGCGGTGCGGGAGGGGCTCGTGGCCTGGCAGCCCTATGGGGATCTTCCCCAAATCAGAGCTCTCCACACAGGGGAGTATCGGCATCAGCCTGATTGGTTTCGGCGAATCCAATACCCGATCGAGCAAGAGCGCGGGCTCGACTACGAGGAAGATTGGTGGTCGCCAGGCGAGATTGCGTTCACGCTCTCACATGAGAGGCCGGCTTCTCTTGTGTTTACCACGGAGCTGGTTGATGCCATCAAGGTGGAAGCCCTCGCGAAGGACGAGCAGCGCCGGCGGAAGGCTGTGAGAACCGGGGCGCCCAAAGGCGATCCCTTGGTGCAATCACTCTGGTTGGCAGCCGAGGCCTATATCTCAGAACGTGGGAAGCAGCAAACCGTGATCGCCGGGTATCCCTGGTTCACGGACTGGGGGCGCGACACCTTTCAGTCATTGCCGGGCTTGTGTCTGGTGACGGGCCGCCATGAGGTGGCGAAACAGGTCATCGAGGCCTTCGCCGCTCACGTCTCGCAGGGGATGATCCCGAATCGCTTTCCCGATGCGGGCGAAATGCCCGAATACAACACGATTGACGGATCGCTGTGGTTTGTCCATGCCGTGGGCCGTTATCTCGATTACACCGGAGATGATAGGACTGTGGAGCAAGTTGGGTGGCCGGCAGTCCGGCAAATCCTCGATGGATATCGGCAGGGAACTCGGTACGGCATCAAAGTGGATCAAGATGGGCTGGTCACGAGTGGCGCGCCGGGCGTCCAACTCACCTGGATGGATGCGAAGGTCGGGGAGTGGGTGGTGACGCCGCGCCGCGGGAAACCGGTGGAGATCCAGGCGCTGTGGGTCAGCACCCTCGGAATTGGGGAGCATCTTGGAACCCGTTTCGGCGATCCCGCTTTCGCCGCGCGCTGTCGCGCGGACCGCCTTCGTGCGATGAAGTCGTTCCGTGCCCGCTTTTGGTACGAGGCAGGCGGGTATCTCTATGACGTGATCGATGGAGAGAACGGCGACGATGCTTCTCTGCGCCCCAATCAAATCTTTGCGGTCGCGCTGACCAAGGGGCTGCTTAGTCGTGAGCAGGTCCAGCAGGTTGTCCAGGTGGTTGAAGAGCAGTTGTTGACTCCGGTTGGCCTACGAACGTTGGCTCCAGGTGACCAGCGATACCGCCCACGCTATGGAGGCTCCGTGGCAGACCGGGATGGGGCCTATCATCAAGGCACTGTGTGGCCATTCCTCCTCGGCCCATTCGTGACAGCTTGGGTCAGCACCCATGGCGGAACAATAGCAGCGCGCCGCAAGGCCCGCACATTGTTCACCGGGATCGAGCAGCACCTCGGCGAAGCCTGCCTGGGCCAGGTCTCCGAAATCTTTGACGCGGAGGCACCCCATACCCCGCGCGGCTGTGTTGCCCAGGCTTGGTCTGTGGCGGAGATCCTTCGCGCGCTGGTCGAGGATGTGCTGGGCAAAGAACCTATGAAACTCCTCTCGCATGGTGGGGAGAGGAGAACGCGGCGACGGAACAAAGCAGCATGAGTACCATCGTGTTTCGGACATTGCTCAGCGATCTGCTTTGGCAGGTCGTTCCGCCCTGCGAGAAAATCACACGCCTGATCTCGGATTCGATGGATCGGCGCCTGAGTCTGCTTAAGCTCCTTGCTCTGCGGGCGCATCTCCTGGTCTGTACACTCTGTGAGCGGTACAGAAAGCAATTACAGTTCATCAGGCAGGCGATCCGACAGGGTAAAGGTCGGCCGAACGAATAGGGTCTTCATTTCATTTGCATGCTCATGCCGGTCCAAATATGCCGTGTTGACGTGGCTGGCTGGTGTCCATACGGCAGAAGTGTCAGGCCTAAGCAGATTGCTTGACCGTCCGTAAAATATTCTTGTACTATCCACGGCGCCTTTGTGCCTCGGACGTACGTCATCCTCCCAGGAGTTCCTGCGATGGACGACAGGCAGTTAACAGATCCCAAGGACTGGGCCGACAAGCACGGCGACTATCTCTATCGCTGCGCCTTGCTCCGGGTGCGGGATTCAGGATTGGCAGAGGAAGTGGTTCAAGAAACCTTCCTGGCGGCGCTCCAGGCACGTGCACGCTTTGCCGGAGGATCCTCCGAACGGAGCTGGATGGTCGGCATCCTCAAACACAAGATCATCGACCTGTTCAGAAAACAGTGTCGCGAGGCGCCGGCGGAAGATATCGAGGGGGTAGGGGCTGACCTCGACGAACATCCTTTTGATACACAGGGGTACTGGAAATCGCATGCTGTTGGTCCCAAAAACTGGCCCCATGATCCCAGCGCAGTCTTGGAGCAGAAACAGTTCTGGGAGGTGCTTAAGCACTGTCTCTCGGAACTGCCTCCCAAGATGGCTCAGGTTTTTTCGCTTCGCGAGGTGGATGAACTGAACAGCGACGAAGTCTGCGCGACACTGCATATCACGTCGTCCAATCTCTGGGTGCTGCTGCATCGCGCCCGCAAGCACCTCAGGACTTGTCTCGAGCGGCATCATTTTGCCGATGCTCCGCAGTTTTAGGAAGGGGCATGCTGACACGAGGACCAATCGCCCAGTTTTTGATCAAGTACACGCCTCGCTGTGAGGAAGTGACCCGCCTCCATTCCGAGTCGTTGGATCGGCCCCTCCCGCTCAGGAAACGAATCGGCATCAAGTTGCATTTCCTGATTTGTATCTGGTGTGAGCAATATTTGAAACAACTGCGCTTCATCCGTCAGGCTGTCCGGCGGCATCAGGACCGATTGGAAGGGCAGGACGGCTCGTCCGCCCCCACCCTTTCCTCTGACGCCAAAGACCGGATCAAACGCGCCCTCGAACGCAAATAGCCTGCCTGTGTCCTTTCCCTCGTTCTTGTAAGGAATCTCCTTCGCCCACGACAATCCTGTGAGGGCCTATGATCGGCCCCCATTCTTTAGAAGGACGGAAAGCCTGTGAGACCTATTTTGTTTCTGTTCAGTCTGGTGCTGACCCTGACCGGCTGCGTGGCTGGTCATTCGCACGAGAAGGCGCTGCGCTTCGACGAGGCAGGATTTATGCGATTATGGGATGTGTATGAGCATTGCCGAGTCAGTGCAGACCCGGTATTGATGTGGCTGGATGCTGAGCGGTTGAGTCGTGCAGCAGTGGCCACTCATGATTTTCCTCCCAGCCTGCCCGCACCATTCAACCAGTTTGTGTCCAGGCCTCCACTCCGTCTGGCGGCTGATCCGAAAGCCTTGGCTGCCCATTGTGCTCTTCGTGGCGCGCAGGTGGCATCGGAGGACGGACGACAAGACCTTGCGACCGACCTGTTCCTTTTGGTCATCAAGCGACATCAAGAGTCCGAGTATACGTATTATGTGGATCAGGCCCGGGCTGGTCTGCTTCAAGCCGGCAACAGACTGCACGCGGCGTCCCGACTGCTCCCTGTCTCCTTCGCTCCGTAAGTGAGTGGCCCGCTACCCGGTGTGCCCCGCGTCCGCCCACCCCTGCCCAGGAAAAGTGACGAAAAGTCACCCGTAAGGAAAAGGAACCAAGAACGACTAAAAAGAAAGGGGTAGCGAGCGATCCTTCGGGCTTGTGGTAGGGGTCCACGTATTGCTGACAGAGGACTTGTATGCCAAACCTCACTTCCACAGATAGTGAGCCTCACGCCGAACAGAAGCCGGAGCAGGCTTCTGATTCCCTGTTGACTCCTCCAGACGTAATGGCGTCAGAGGCGCCCCCTTCCCTGTCTCCAGTTTCAATGGAGCCGCCCATCCCTGAACCGTCGCAGGTACCGGTGCAAGCACCTGGCGCCGCCACACCCGCCCCTGTTCCAGAAACACGTCGGATCTATCGTCACAAGCTCCCGGTTCGGCTGGCTCACTGGCTCAATGTCCTCTGCCTACCGATCCTAGTCATGAGCGGATTTCAGATTTTCAACGCACACCCGGCTCTCTATTGGGGAAACCGGTCGGATCGCGATCGCCCAATCCTCTCTATGCGGGCGATGAGGACGGAGAGCGGCGACGTGAAGGGTGTCACGATGGTGCTGGGGCATCCGTTTGAGACCAGCGGGGTGCTCGGCTTCTCAGCCAATTCTGTCCGCGGATTCCCTGCGTGGGCTACGATCCCCAGTGGGAAGTGGCTTGCCATGGGGCGGCAATGGCATCTGTTCTTCGCCTGGATCTTTGTCATCAATGGCCTGATCTTTGGTCTCTACGCCATCCTCAGCCGACACCTTTCGAAAGACCTGTTTCCGTGGTGGAAAGATCTGCGCGGCGTCGGACGAGCGCTCCTAACCCACCTCTTGCTTCGCCATCCGGCAGGAGAGGAAGCGAAGCACTATAACGTTCTGCAGAAGATCGCTTACACCGGTGTGGTCTTCGGGCTGGGACCGCTGATCGTCCTGACCGGCCTGTCGATGTCGCCGGCGATAGATGCCGCGTTTCCGGAGCTGCTCACGCTCTTCGGCGGGAGGCAATCGGCGCGCACCATCCACTTCATCACGTGTTTTTTATTCATCGGCTTTATCGTGATCCATTTATCTCAAGTGGTGCTCACCGGCCTCAAGAATAATCTCCGGTCCATGGTCACGGGGTGGTTCAGCATCGCGGAATCGGGAGGAACACACGATGCCCAGCAAGGGAATTGATCGTCGGCGGTTTATCATCAAGGCACTTCAGTCGGCCGGGCTGCTCATGCTTGCCGGGTGCGACAATTTGTCCAGGAGCGACTGGTTCCCGCGTCTGCTCGGTAAAACTGAGGGGGTCACGCGTCGAGCCCAACGCCTCCTTTCGCCGAGAAACGCCATGGCTAAGGAATACACAGAAGCCGAGCGATCGCCGGTATTCCCAGCCAACGGCGAGAGCGACCCGAACAACCCGGTGTATCAAGCACTCGCACGAAATGAGTTTGCCGACTGGAAGCTGGAGATCGGCGGGTTGGTCCAACGTCCCGCCAGCTTCTCGCTGGTGGAACTGCGCAGGATGCCCTCACGCACGCAGATCACGCGCCATGATTGCGTGGAAGGGTGGAGCGCCATCGGGAAGTGGAAGGGGGTCCAGCTCAGTGAGCTACTGGCGCGCGTCCAGCCCCTGCCCTCGGCCCGGTACGTCGTGTTCCACTGCGCCGACATTGATGAGGACCAGGCGAACTATTACGAGAGTATCGACTTCGAAGACGCCTATCACCCACAGACCATTCTGGCCTATGACATGAACGATGCGACCCTTCCGATCGCGCACGGCGCGCCGATCCGCCTGCGTGTCGAGCGGCAGCTTGGCTACAAGCACGCCAAGTATGTGATACGGATCGAGCTCGTCGAGAGCTTTGCTTCGATCGCCGGGGGGCGCGGGGGTTATTGGGAAGATCAGGGGTATGAATGGTACGCAGGGATTTGAGCGGGGAGGCCATTCTTTTTCGTCTGCCGTCCTGTTCTTTTCTGATCCCAGCGTAGCTCTGACAGGCTGAAGAGGCGATTCCTCCTGGAGCCTGTAACCTGTAAGGAGTGCGTTCCTCGGGCGACCAACGTCCAGAGCAGGCGCTCTGTCGCAATCCAAAGGGCACGGAGAATCGTATGACGAAATGGTGGCGGCGAGACAGGCATCAGGTCCGAATGGCGATGCAGTGCTGGTGGCTCAACCGCCGACTGGACTGGCTCGAATGGCGGATCAGGCTCGGGTCATTCCTGCCGCCTCAGCAAGCCTATCGGCAGTTATCCCCGAATCAAGAAGGAGGCGTCTATGCAGTGCCCTCGGTGTCATGGCTTCCTGGTGCGAGATCACTTGTACGACCAAGTCGTTGACAGCGGTAAGCTCTGCTTCGGGGAGTGGCGATGGGCCTGGCGATGCGTCTGCTGTGGCAATTTCTTGGACCCGGTGGTCCTGAAAAACCGGCAGATGCAACAGGCCGGTCAGATAGATTCTTCCGTGCAACTCACGGTTGTGTAAGGATTACGCCTTTCGAATGATCAAGGTGCGACGGAAATACCTATACAGCACGGCCAGTGTCTGATGGGATTGATAGCGGCCATCAAACAGCGTGACGGTCGCAACCTAATTGTCTTATCCTAGTACATTGACAGCGTAAGGAGAGATAGCCATGATGACTCAAGATGCAACCATGCAGACCTCGGCGCAAGAGTCTTCGTCCGTGAAAGGGAAGATCATCGTTGCGGCGTTTCTTGCCGCGGCGATCGGCGCCTTCTTTTACTTTGATCTCCAGCAGTATCTTTCGCTGGATGCGCTCAAGGCGAACCGGGATCGGTTGCTGGCCTTTACGGACGCCAACTATGCTACAGCGGTCGCCTCCTTTATCGTAGGGTACTGTCTGATAACCGGCTTGTCTCTCCCGGGCGCAGCGATTTTGACTCTTGCCGGAGGATTTCTATTCGGGAGCGTGGTCGGGACGGTCTTCGTGAATGTGGGAGCGACAACCGGTGCGACGCTCGCGTTCCTAGCGGCCCGATATCTCTTGCGGGACTGGGTCGAACAGAAATTCGGCAATCGCCTAGGACCGATTCAGGAAGGGTTCGCCAAGAACGCATTCAGTTATCTGATGACCTTGCGGCTGATTCCCCTCTTTCCGTTCTTCCTGGTCAATATGGTGTCCGGCCTCACCAGAGTGAGCCTCGGCACCTATATTGTCGCCACGGCGCTCGGCATCATTCCCGGCAGTTTCGTGTATGCCTATGCCGGCCGCCAGCTCGGCACAATCAACTCGCTGAAAGAAATCGCGTCTCCCAATGTGCTGCTCGCGTTTACGCTCTTGGGGCTCTTGGCCCTGGTCCCCGTGATCTATCGCAAATTCACTGCCGGGAAGTCTTGAGAAAGGGTGTCCGCTTATGACCACTCACGAGATCGTCACCGTTCTTCCTGAGGACGAGCACAACCGGACGCTGGTCAATAACGTCCATCCGCCGTCCTGGGTCAACCCTGAGCCGAGCGGACGGTACAACATCGTGGTGATCGGGGCCGGCACCGCTGGGCTGGTGACGGCGGCGATCGCGTCGGCCTTGGGCGCCAGGGTGGCCTTGATCGAGAAACATCTGATGGGTGGCGATTGCCTGAACGTGGGCTGCGTTCCGTCCAAAGGCGTGATTCGAGCCTCGCGCGCGTGGACAGATGTCCGCCATGCGGACGAATTCGGCGTGCATGTCCCGCCAGGCGTGAAATACGACTTTGCTGCGGCGATGGCGCGCATGAGGAAGCTGCGGGCCCGTATCAGCCACACGGATTCAGCACATCGTTACAAGAAACTGGGCGTGGATGTCTTCATCGGCGAGGGACAGTTCACCAGGCCAGACACCATCGAGGTGACGAGCTGGGCCGGCAACAGGACCTTGCGCTTCGTGAAGGCCGCGATCTGCACGGGCGCCCGCGCGGCCGCGCCGCCGACTCCCGGCTTGATAGAAGCGGGCTATCTCACCAACGAGACAATCTTCGGTCTGACGGAACTGCCGCCCCGTCTGGCCGTGATCGGCGCCGGTCCGATCGGCTGCGAGCTGGCGCAATCGTTTGCCCGGTTCGGCAGCCGGGTGTACCTCGTCGAAGCCTTGCATGGCATCCTGCCGAAAGAAGACCGCGACGCGGCGGAAATCGTCCGTGAGTCGATGCACCGCGACGGTGTCCAACTGTTGTGCTGCGGCAAGGAATTGAAGATCAGCAAAATGGACGGCGGCAAGCGGCTGATGGTCGATTCGCATGGCCAGCACTATGACATCACGGTTGATGAAATCCTGGTCGGCGTCGGCCGCGCGCCTAACGTGGAGGGTCTCGGGCTGGAAAAAGTCGGCGTGGCGTATGACACCAAGAGCGGCGTGAAGGTGAATGATCGCCTGCAGACGACCAGTCCGAACATTTTTGCCGCCGGCGACGTGTGTTTCCCGTTCCAATTCACCCATGCGGCAGATGCGATGGCGCAGATTGTGATCCAGAACGCGCTGTTCCCCCATCCCTTCGGACTGGGCTATGCCAGCACGGACTCGTTGATCATCCCCTGGTGTACCTACACGGAGCCGGAGATTGCGCATGTGGGGATGTATGAGGCAGATGCCAAGGCCAAAGGTCTGGAAGTGGAAACCTACACCTACAAGCTGGATGAAGTGGACCGGGCGATCCTCGACGGTGAGGATGAGGGGTTCGCACGAATCCACCTTCAGAAGGGCACGGACAAAATTCTGGGAGCGACCATCGTGGCGGCCCATGCGGGCGACATGATCAATGAGTTCTCGGTCCTCATGAAAGCCGGTGCTGGAGTGAAGATCATCGCTGGGACCATTCATCCCTATCCCACGCAGGCCGAGGTCAACAAGAAAGTCGTGAACCTCTGGCGCAAGGCCCACTTCACTCAACGCACGAAGAACATCCTCGGCAAGTGGTTTTCATGGACACGATGAGTGTGTGTAGGGATGGGGCTAGGCAGACCTCAGTGCTCC
>Ga0187892_10009527_pt1 | contig 12738 bp, 9 predicted proteins | sample MA1701073metaG_FD_139345 | JGI IMG/M metagenome (GOLD analysis project Ga0187892, IMG submission 139345) | Bio-ooze microbial communities from a basaltic lava cave in the Kipuka Kanohina Cave System on the Island of Hawaii, USA - MA170107-3 metaG ...
CCGGAATTGACCGTGGTGCAGGAAACGTTCGTTCGTAAGATCGTCGCCGAGTTGAAGGATTTCGACAACCTCTATTATGAAGTCTGCAACGAGCCGTTCGTGGGGGTCACCAAGGAATGGAACGATCGCATGGTCGCCGTCATCGTGGAAGCGGAGAAAGCGTTTTCTCACAAACACCTGATCGCCCAGAACATTGCCAATGGTATTCAACCGGATGGCTCGAGCAAGATCGGTCAACCCAATCCGGATGTGTCCGTTTTTAACTTTCACTACTCGGTTCCGCCGGATGTGGTCGCCATGAATTACGATCTCAACAAGCCCATCGGCGACGATGAGACCGGTTTTCGTGGCACGGCGGATGAGCCGTACCGCACGGAAGGCTGGGACTTCCTGATCGCCGGCGGCGCCGTCTATAGCAATCTCGATTTCTCTTTTAGCCTCAAGCGTCCCGCCGGCGATGGCCCGAGCATCTTCACCAAGACGGGCGGTGGCCCGAAACTGCGCGACCAGTTGCGAATTCTCAAAGAGTTCATGGACGGTTTGGACTTCATCAAGATGAAGCCGAACAATGCCGTCATTAAAGCCAACCGGTTTGCCGGTCCGCAAGCAGCCAGCCCGCCGGTCCAGGCGACCGCGCGGGCTTTGGTCGAAGCCGGCAAGGCCTACGCGATTTACCTGAGAGGAGGGGACCAGGCCGAGTTGGTGCTTGACCTGCCGGCCGGGGACTACCGGGCCGAATGGGTCAATACCAAAACCGGCAAGAGTGATAAGACCGAGGATGTCCAACATAGCGGCGGCGATATAACTCTGAAATCTCCGCTCTACGCCGAGGATATTGCTCTACGGCTGATGCGCAAGAAGGGATAGGAAGTGCGAAGTATAGTGGACCCCATTTTCTGGGCCACCGGGCAAGGCTGTGTATCTGACCGGCTCGGACACCTGGCAGGTCCTGCAAGACCACGCTTGCTCCTTCGCGGCAAGAGCGGCGACCCGCGGCTGTTCGGCTACGAGGGCCAAGCGTCCAGGGTTTCGAACGCAGTGAAGGGTAAGACCGGTACTTTGGGCATGGTTCTCGCATCGTCGAATGAGCGAACGCGTTTGTTTGAGACAACCCGCAGCGCCCTCCATCATGAAGCGTAAGTCGCCACCGACCGTTAGAAGTGTGGCTCCCTGGCGGACATACTGCACACATTCCTCTGGCGAGCCCGCCAGAGTACCGTAAGGGATACCGAACGCTCTGGCCTTTTCGAAGATCTGAGAGACTACCTTCGCAACCGGGGGCCTTTCAGCTTCTGGCATGAAGTTCATAGAAAGGGCGAGATCGCCGGTTCCGATGAAAATCGCATCCAGTCCTTTGACCTCAAGGATGGCGTCGAGTTCGCGCAACGTCTGCATTGTCTCGATTTGGACGACGAGCAGTGTCTCGTCGTTGGCCTGCGCCATGTATTCGTCGTAATGATGGAAGTAGTTGCTGGCACGAACTGGAGCGCAACCCCGCCTTCCAAGAGGTGGGTAGCGGCAATGGTCCACGGCCCGTCGTGCCAGGTCCTCCGTCTCAACCATTGGAACCATGACCCCACCAGCACCGAGATCCAATGCCATTTTGAAGTAGTCCGGATGATTGTTCATCAAACGGACTACCGGTACGACCGGTGTTCCTTTCATGGCAATCAAGATGTTGCGTAAGGATTCTGTCCCGATAGGACAGTGCTCTGTGTCGATCAACAGCCATTCATAACCGGCGGCGGCCATAGCTTCCACCGCATAGGGATCGCTGAACGCGATCCAACTCCCGATGGCTGCTTGTCCATTGCGGATCTTCTCCTTCAAGCGGTTCTTAAACATGTCACTGACTCCTCAATGTTGAATGGCGAAGACCCGCATGCTGATCGATCAATTGCCCGTCTTTCACAGCGAACTGCCCATTGAGCGATACGTGGAGGATACCCTCCGTATTTTGTGTTGCCCCTGCCGGGTCACAGCCGAACCAACTGGCCGCTCCGTGCCGAGTCGTAGGAGGCAAAGACGAGTCGCAGGGACTTGAGATTGTCCTCAGCGGTGGTTTCGGCCGAGCATCGGCCCTGCAAGGCTCCCAGCAGATTGCCAAGGCAAGGGACCATGCTGGCATGCACGACGTGGTAGTCCGGATCGGCCCAGGCGTAGCGGGGCGGCGGGCAGCGGCGGGCGTGAGTTCCCGTCTCAGTGGTGACCCGCAGCCAATAGTTCGGAGCGACCTCGATCGAGCCGCGATCCCCTTCGATGAAAAACAGAGTTTGGGGGAAGCAGTCGTGCTCGAGCGGATTCTCCGCCAGCGCCAGTTCGCACAGGACGGTGGTCTCCCCGCCCATCTTCATCATAACCGTCGCCACATCCTCCCCTTTGATGTCGGGATGAACCCGGCGCGTCTGGCAGTAGATCGTTTCCGCCTCGCCGAAAAGGAAGCGGGCCACATCAAGCAGGTGAGTGCCCATGTCGGCCAGAATGTATTGCTCCAGCTCGGCCAGGAACGGCTGGTTCTTCAGATCCGGAAAGGATGAGATCCCGTCGATGCGCGCGCGGAACGGCGTGCCAATGGCTCCGGATTCCAGGGCCTCTTTCAGACCTCGAATGGGCGCCTGCCAGCGGTAGTTTTCGTGAATGAAGAACGGAACGCCCGCCTGGCGGCAGGTTTCAACCATCTTCTCCGCTTCCGGCAGCACCGGGGCCATCGGCTTCTGGCAAATCACCGGAACTCGATGGGCCGCAGCCAGGTGGACATAGTGGCAATGGGTGCCATTGTCTGAAACCACATCAACGAAATCCAGCTGCTCCTTCCGCAAGAGCTCATGGCCATCGGAATAGACGCTCGCAATGCCAAAGCGCTGCGCCAGAGCCTCCGCTTTGGCACGGTTTGTGTCGAGCATCGCTGCGCAGGCGGTCCCGCCCAATTCTTTCCAGGCAGCAAGTTGGAAAGGCGCCCAAAACCCGGCGCCAATCATGGCGAAGCGAAGACTCATCGGAATCGCTCGAAGGGAGGAGGTTCAGGGTGAGCAGGTAGAGCTCTGAATCGAAGCTAGGATCAGGGTCGAACTACAGTTTCGAATCCAGGATCACACTTTCAAAATCGGGAATTCAACCGTTGACGCTTTGCCCCTGACCCTTGAATTGACTCTACCCCCGGCCGCTGGCCGCGGCGAGCTCTGCCTCGGCCACGACGGGATTTTCCAGCACGCCGATCTTCTCAATTTCGAGCCGCACCACGTCGCCGTGCTTCAAGAAGATTTGAGGATTGCGGAAGAGGCCGACGCCTGCCGGGCAGCCCGTGCTGACGATGTCGCCGGGTTCCAGCGTCATGATTCGGTTCAGGACAGACAGCAGATGAGGGAGAGGAAAAACCCAGTCGGAGGTGCTGCTGTCCTGCATCAATTGACCGTTCAACCAGGTGCGCAGCCAGAGATGATGGTTGGTCGGATCGGGGATCTCGTCTGCAGTCACCATACAGGGTCCCATCGGGGCAAAGGTGTCGAAGTTCTTTCCCAGCGTGATCTGATGGTCCTTCATCTGCACGTCGCGCGCCGAAACATCATGATGAATCGTATATCCGGCCACAGCTTGCATGATCTTTGTCTCGTCCAGATTCTTGGCGGTCTTGCCGATGACCACCGCCAGCTCCACTTCATAATCCAGCTGTTTGGTCAGGGGCGAATGTTCGATAGGCTGTCCCGACCCGATGACGCAGGAGGGGAGCTTGGAAAAGAAGAAGGGAGTCTCAGGCAATGTGGCACCCGGTTCCTCTTGGAGGTGGCCGCGATAGTTGATGCCGGAGCTGAGGATCTTGCCGGGACGAGGAACGGGGGCCAGCAGCCGGACGTCGCTGAAAAGATGGGTGATGGTGCCGTTGGCTTGAACACGTTTGGCGGCAGCCATCGCGGCGTCGCCACCGCGCAGCAGCGAAATCATGTCCTGGGGAACCTCGGGACTGGCGTTGAAATCCACCAGCCTGCCGCCACGCTCAGCGCCGATGCGCCGCTGGCCGCTGAATTCAAACGTATAAAGTTTCATCGATGATCTCCTTTTAACAGTGCTGAGTGCTGAGTAATCAGTAAAAGAGAACCAGCTTTTCGCTTGTCACTGGTCACTGGTCACTCGTCACTACTGATGTCCGTTAACCCTGAACGTCTCCCCAGGCTTCAGCACAACAGAGCGAGGCACATGGTTGTCGTTGGTCCGTGCCTGCTCCAAGTGCCCGTTGAACTCGCGCACGTCGTCACAGTCCGGGTTGATGTAATGGCAAGGAAAGACCGTTTTCAATCGGAGCCACTGCGCAGCCAGCGCCCCTTCCCGCGGACTCATCTCCGCGCTGAGCATGTGACCCGCCGCCACCTCATCACCCTCGATCTCCACGGGATTGGTAATGCCCAGGCAACCGATGGTCGGCTGATACAGTTTCGCGATCAGGCGCAGATCGCTGAACAACGCCGTGTCGCCGTAATGGTAGAAGCGCACTCCGGGATCTGCATAAACCACAAAACCCATGGGAACGCCTGAAGCGAAAGTCCCGTCAGGCATGCGGAGCTGCGACCAGTGATGGCACTCCACTGGCTGGATGCGGACGCCAGCCACTTCGATGGCGATGCCCCAGATCGTGGCACGAATTTGAGATTCTGGGATTCCCTTGGCCATCAAGTAAGCTTTCACTTCGCCCCCGCAGATTACCGGCGCTCCCGTTCGGCGGGCAATCTTTTCGGTGTCACCCAGATGATCGTAGGCGGCGTGGCTGACCAGGATGAGATCCACACGATCCAGCTGGTCTGAACGGCATGGGCTGCCCGGATTGTCGTCCAGAAACGGGTCCAGCAGGATGTGCTGTCCCTTTTGATTAATGATTTCGTAGCCTGCAACGCCAAGGAAACGGATCTGGGTGGCTTTTTCGGAGTTCATAAATCTGGCCTTTTAGAGGGAGTAAATAGGGCATTCAATGTTTGTAGTACCGGCTTTAGCCGGGCCGCTAAAGGCGGTACTACGAACGCGGACGCAGCTGCGTGCTCCTTACTCATGCTCCCATCAATACAGTTGCGAGAGCGGCAATGCCTCCTCAAAGGTGACCCTGTTCAACCGCAATGGGCGCAGTTTCAAACGATTCTTCGAGCGCGCGGATGAGCCAGAAGAGGGTTTCGTTGCAAGGGGTCGGAACATTCCAGTGGCGGCCGGCCTCCACCACTGCCCCCGTGATGGTGTGAATCTCGGTTTGGCGCCGCTTTTCGACATCTTGCAGCATCGAAGCGCGCACGTTGCGGGCCCGCTCCAGTTGGCCGGTGATTGCGTTCCAACGCTCTTCGAAGTCGAGCTCAATTCCCTGGGCATTTGCCACTGCAACTACTTCCCGCAGGAGGGCTCGCATGAGGCTGAGTGTGGGCTCGTAGTCGAGGAGCTGGCCTGAGCGGAACCTCAGCAGCGAGCAAGCCGGAAGCGCGCACACATTCAGGGCCAGCTTGGACCAGATCACTCTGCGGATACTCTCAGACACGGAGACCCCAAACTGAGCGGACTCCAGCAACCCAAAGATTTCCTGCAGGCGCGGTGTCAGCCTGCCATCCAGTTCCCCCAAAATCGTCTCACCCTGGGCCGTATGCTCAACCTGGCCAGGTTCCAGAACGGTCACACTGTGCAAGGTGACCCCGGCCAGCACCCGCTCCGCTCCGGCGATGGCCGCCAGCCGTGCGGTGTTTCCCCAGCCATTCTGCAGCGTGAGCACGTGCGTGGCGGTGCCCAGCAAAGGCTGGCCGCTTCGCATGGCTGCTTCAGTGTGTTGACCTTTGACGAGGACAATGATCCAGTCCACGGGTCCGACTTCGGCGGGATTCTGAGTGCTTTGGATGGGAATCACTTCGGTGGGGCCGCTTACCTGGGTGAGACGCAAACCTTGGGAACGGAGCGCCTCCACTACGGCGGGGGACGAGTCAATCATCGTGACGTCGTTACCCGCTTGAGCCAGGCGCCCGCCAAACAGGCAGCCCATAGCGCCGGCACCCAAGACAGCGATTCTTTTTGTTTGCGCGGGAGTTGGTCTCATGGACGAACCCTTCATCATCAATGAATAGTGAATATACCGGCTAAGAGACACCGCCGTCACAGCGCTATCGCTCCGTCTCGGGAGAGTCTTGCTTGAAGCGCTCCGCAACCCGCTGCGTCCAGTTTCGCGAATCGGCGAGATGTGCTTCCATTTCGCGCTTGGCCCCCTCCACATCGTGCGCTTTTACTCGGTCCAAAATTCTGGAGTGGTGATAGACGGAAGTTTCAACTGATTTGACAGGATCCAGCCGGTAGCTGGCCAGATGCAGTTCTCTCATCACCTCGTTCATCGACCGGGAAAGGACGGAAAACATCAGATTGCCTGTGGCCATGGCGAGCCCATTGTGGAACCCCAAGTCGGCTTCCGAAGCCTCTGAGGCGGAGATTTTGCTCTTCTTCATCGCCTCGATCGTCTTCTCGATGGCTTCGATGTCGCCCTGTTGGGCCCGCGCGGCAGCCAGAGCGGCAATCTTCACTTCCAATACTTCTCGCACCTCGACAATGTCTCCGGCTTCCAGAACGTGCGAGCGAAACAGCAAGCTCATGGGTTCCTCAACCATCTTCGATCCGATCTTTTTGGCATAAATGCCGGATCCGGTCCGCGTTTCGACGAGCCCCTTCGCGACCAACTGGCGTACTGCTTCGCGCACCACCGTGCGGCTCACCCCGAGCATTTGCCCCATGTCTTTCTCAGAGGGCAGACGATCCCCCGGGCGCAAAGAACCACCGAGCAGCAGTGTCTCTAGTTGCTGCTGCGAGCGTTCGACCAGTGTAAATTGCTCACGAGAAACCGTTTTCAGCATTTTCTGCGACCTCCTGAGTGCCTCAAATTCACTACACTATGAATTTGTCATACAACACTACAGATCATGTATTCAGATTGTCAACGAAAAAAATTTCTCTTGACAGAGTTTTCAAACCTGCCCTAAACTTTTGGCCTTCACGTTACTTAATGCGAAGTTACTCCAGGTTCTTACAGGTTTTGCTTGCCTAAAAAGTTGTATGATAGCAATACTATATCACTATACGTTAGTGCCGCTCGACTTTCCAACCCCACTCCAAAAGTATGGCGCTCTGCAGAGGGTTCGGAGGAGAGGAGGGGGTTCATTTCAGGCACCGAGTCTTTTTCGAATTGATTGCCTTTCTTTTGACGGCCATCTCCAGAGTCGCGACTTCCGCCCAGAATTGTACTCTCGTTCCTCAGCAACGGGCCTGGTGAAAAGTGGAAGCGCCGTCCCTGCGCTTGAGAAGCGGCGAGACGCCGCTTCCACCTTGGATCATAGGAGTTATCACTCTATCTAAACCTTTAACCCAAAACGAGGAGGGGAACCATGAGACCGCACTTTACACTCGTCAAGTCGGCTGAGGCGTTGCCCAAGCCTTGGAAGCTGGCGCTGAACGCAGGACTACTCGTCTTTCTGTTCGCTGGGGTGACCCAAGCTCAGGTGACGAGTACAATCCAGGGCCGCGTCACCGATCCATCGGGCGCGGTCATCGCCGGGAGCTCAGTCAAGGTGACCAACGAAGCCACCGGGGTTTCCCGAACCGGGCAAACCGCCGCAGACGGATACTATCGGATACCGGACCTGCTGCCTGGGATATATGAAGTCCGAGCGGAGCAGGCTGGCTTCAAGACCCTGGTCAGAAAAAGCATCGAGCTGAACTCTCAGACTGTGCTGGGGCTTGACCTCAGCCTCGAAATCGGCGAAGTCACGGAAACCGTGGAAGTGGCCGCCGAGGTGCCTCAGATTGAAACCACCGAATCACGAATCTCGGAGGTCCTGACGACGGAGCAGATCCGGTCGCTTCCTGCCATCGGCCGGGGCTTGATCACACTCACTGCGACGATCCCGGGTGTGCAGGGCAAAGCGGAAGACGGACGCAGCGGACTCTGTTGCGACGGCTTTTCGAGCCTGGCATCCCCCGGCCTTTCCAGCGGGGGCAATGAATTAAAGGCCGCTTACTTCGTGGATGGCATTGCTCTGCACTACGGAGATGGCGCGAGCTGGAACCTGGCGTTTACTCCCAATCTAGATGCGGTGGAGGAGCTCCGTGTTTCCACCAACCCGACTTCCGCCGACCAAGGCATTCTGAGCGGGGTGCAGGTGCAGATGGTCACCAAAGGGGGGACCAACACGCTGCATGGCACCGGTCACTACACACTGCTGGATGATTCCTACAACGCGTTGCCCTACGGCGCCAGTCGGGACGATGTGGGCCAGTGGTATCAGCGGTTTTTCGGCGGCACTACCGGCGGAGCGATTGTCAAAGACCGGCTCTTCTTTTTCGGCGCCTATGAAGGCTTGCGCGAGAGGCGGGCGGCGCAGGGCGGATCGACCGTCATTGTTGAAACCGAGGCTTTCAAGAATTGGGTAACCCGTACCCGGCCGAATTCGGTGGCCGCGAAGCTCTTGGCGAGCGATCCCCCGTTTCGCTTTGCCACCGACAATCTTGTCGATGTCAATGGAGACGGGATCATGGATCTCGGCACTGTCGTCATGGACCGGCCGAGCGACAGGAGGGGAAACCAGTATAACTTCCGGATGGACTACCAGACCAAGAGTGCCAAAGATCGTTTCTACGGCACATTCTGGCAGAGCAAGCCGGTTCAGTCCGTCCTGGACGTTCGTCCGACGATGGACTATTCGCAGAAAACTGGAACGAAGCTCTATAGCATCGTCAATGCTCACGCCTTCTCGCCAAGCAGTCTGAATGAGTTTCGGTTCGCAACCGTGCGCGGCCCGAACTGGGACTGGCAATTCAGCAAGGACCGCTACAACATTCCCTGTGTGCAGACCGATGAGGGCGTCAGCTTCCCCAGCACGTTTTCCGGAGACTGCAGTTACAGCTATGAGCTGCAGAATGTGCGTAGCTATGACTTCCGGGATACCTTCTCGTGGACGCGCGGTGCTCAGACCTGGAAGTTTGGAGGCAACTACCGCCAGGTGTACTTGACCGACCCGGCCTATCTGTATGGGGATACCCCCGCCTACAACTTCGGAACCATTATTGACTTCGCCAACGATAATGCCTACCGGGAAACCCGGTCGGTCGACGCCTCGACCGGCAAGCTGCGCAACCCGTTCGTAGAAGCGCAGAACCGGCAGCTTTCCTTCTTTGTCGAAAACTCCTGGCGCGTTCGCCCGGGATTGACAATGAATCTGGGCTTGCGGTGGGACGATTACTTTGCCCACAAGCTCGACGGCATCCAGGAACCGCGGGAAACCTATGGTCCCGTCTTCACCAGCGACCAGGTGACTCCACAGGGGATTCTGGCCATCCGCAACCGCAAACTCGAGCGCTCGTTCGAGCCCGACTGGAAAAACTTCAGCCCCCGGATTAGCCTCGCCTGGGACCCCATGCGAACCGGAAGATCGGTCATTCGCGGCGGGTTCTTTGTCCTGCACGATGAGATCGGTTCACTTGGGCTCTATCGTAACTACTATGGCAATCCGCCCATCTCTTCAACACTGAATGCCGGTCCCGAGTTCGGCATTCCGATCGTTTATGGCATTGCTCCCGAGGGCACGCGCGATTTTCCAGTGAATCCCGGGCTCCGGGGGCCGAGCCTCGATCCGGCACTCGGTGTCTTTGTGGGAACACGGCCGGGCTTGACTGGTTACGTGCAAGACTGGTCGCAGCCCATGGTGATCGATGCCAACGCAGCCTTCCAGCAGCAGGTCTCCACCGATCTGGCACTGACGGTCGCGTACCACTACCGGCGTTCCACTAATGATTTGCTGTCGTTCAATGCCAACCGGTTTTCGGGCGATCTCAGTGACGGGCGGTTGGATCGGCTGAACCCATTCTACGGTGGCATAAACACCAACGTGAACTGGGGCCGAAGAACCTACCACGGCCTGGTGTTTGACGCGAGCAAGCGTTTCTCCCAGGGCTGGCAGTTGAATGCCTCCTATAACTATCACAATGGACGCACCAACTACGGCGGTGTGACAGAAGCCTACAAGCCAGAACTGGACTGGGCGCGCGACGAGCCTTCCACGCACAATGTCAAAATGAACGCGCTGTGGGACCTGCCTTTCCTCCGCGGGCAGAGAGGTGCCCTCGGGAAGGCCTTCGGCGGCTGGCAACTCACCACCATCTGGAATTTGGAATCGGGCCCTTACTTCAATCCGACCAGTTCGGCCGCTTATGGATCGGGAGGGGACTTTAACGCCGATGGTCAGCGCAATGACCGGCCCGACCTTCCGGCTTCTGGAGTGTCTCGCTCTTTCAGCAAAGACGAATGGATGAAGGGAGCAATCAGCGCATCGGTCTTTCCAAGGCCCAACACGATCCGAAACGGAACGCTCCCGCGTAACTACTTTAACCGGCCTGGCTATACACGGATCGATGCGTCTCTCACCAAAAGATTTCCCATCACCGAGCGAGCGACCTTTCAATTCCAGGCTCAGGCGTCCAATCTGCTGAATCTGGTGAACGTCTCAGGAGCCTCTTCGGCCCTGACTTCGGCTTCGTTTGGCAGAGCGACGAGCTTCTATCCGATGCGCGCCGTTCAGTTGTCTGTGAAGTTCATTTTCTGAACCTCAAGCGAGCCGCCTCCCCGGAACGGCACCGAGTGGCGGCTTCCGCTTCTCCAAGAAGTTCCTGTTGCGCGAGCGCTGGCAGCACGCATGTCGCCAGGCGAACGAAGAAGAGAGTTTGGCTGAGGAGGATTCACCATGGTTACGCTTGACGACGCACGAAGGATTATTACTGCAGCCGAAAAAAAAGCAGCGGAAATCGGTCAGCCAATGAACATTGCGGTAGCTGATTCAGGCGGTAACCTGGTTGCTCACGTCCGGATGGACGGGTCTTGGCTGGGAAGCATCGACATCTCCATTAAGAAGGCCTACACCTCACGAGCATTCGATATTGCCACCAAGGATCTGGCAACGCATAGCCAATCTGGTGGCCAGTTTTTCGGAATTCACGCTTCCAACGAGGGTCGGATCATGATTTTCGCCGGTGGTGTTCCGCTCACGCGAGATAGCAAAGTCGTCGGCGCGATCGGTGTTAGCGGCGGGTCGGGTGACCAGGACCATGCTGTGGCAGAGGCAGGAGCGCGTGCTTTTTGAGCGAGTACTGCCTCAGATATGAGAGGAAAACCATAAGCTGGTCTCCTTCTGGGGCAGCCCACGGCTCGTCAAAGTCCCTGACCCTCTCTTACGGCCGGGCTACCTACGGGACTGCGACGGGGCCTTGTGGGGCAGCCTTTCGAGGCTGCCGGTTCGCAGAGCTTTCCAACTCCGCAACTAAGGAAGGCGGCTGGAAAGTCATCTCCACGGGCAGGCTGACAAGCCTGTCCCGCCTCTTGCCTGCTGCCCCCATATCTGACGCGTTGCTGGAGTACTGTTTGGTGAAGTACTAGCAGTGTCTGGAGGGCCTACGCTTTGCCCAGGAGGGCCGCTTCAGACTTATCAGAACTGGTGCTTTCAGGAAGAAGGCCGCTTGTTTGAATCACCCAAAGTCACCGAGATGAAACTGAATCAAAAAAGGAGAGTCCAAATGCGACTTCTACGATCACTCCTCACTCTTGCCCTTGCCGTTCTCGTCAGCTTCACGCGTTTGGGAGCGCAAACGACTTCGACCGAGATCCTCGGCAGGGTGACGGATCCTACCGGCGCCGCAGTGGTGGGCGCCAAGGTCACGGTGCTGCGGGTCGCCACTGGAGAACAGCGCGAGGTGGCGAGCTCCTCCACGGGCGACTATTCGTTTCCGCTCATTGAAATCGGCGAATACATCGTCACGGTGGAAGCCCCCGGTTTCAAGCGCCAGGAACTCAGGGGAATCCTTGTTCAGATCCAGCAAAAGGCCCGCGTCAATGTCGAACTCAGTGTAGGTGAGATGCGGGAGACGGTGGAGGTGACCGCGGAAGCGCCGGTGCTGAAAACCGACGATGCCGCGGTTGGCCAGGTCATCGACAACAAGCGCGTGGTCGAGCTCCCCTTGAATGGGCGCAACATCGCCACCCTCGCGGTGCTGACGCCCGGCGTCTACTTTGGCCAACGGCAGGGGTTTGACGGGAACAGCGGCGCCCCCATTGCCGGCCGCATGGTCGCCATCGCCGCCAATGGCAAACGCGAGAACGACCAGAATGTCACCCTCGACGGCGTCGTCGCCAACGAGGCCCTCCAGAACACTGTCTTCTTCACCCCTTCCATTGACGCCATTGAAGAGTTCAAAATCCAGACCGGTTCCTACTCGGCCGAGTATGGCCAAAACAGCGGCGCTCTGGTGCAGATCGCTTTCAAGTCCGGGACTAATAAGTTCCGGGGCACCATCTACGATTTCCTCCGCAACGACAAACTGGCAGCCAAAGACTATTTCCTGAACTTCCAACTTCCCCCCGGGGCCAGGCCGTTGGAGAGGCCCCGGCTGCGCCGCAATCAGTTTGGCGCCTTCCTGAGTGGACCCGTTTTCTTGCCCAAGCTCTACGATGGCACAGACCGAACCTTCTGGAGTTTCAACTATGAAGGGCTTCGCGAAACCCGCGAAGCGGTCCAGGAAACCTTCTGGTTCCCCGAAGCATTCCGCCGCGGCGACTTCTCGGAACTGCTCACGCCCCCGATCCGCAACGGCGTCCCCATCCGCTCCCCGATCATTATTTACGACCCGCTGACCGGCGAGCCGTTCCGCGATGCCTCCGGGCAGATTACCAACATCATTCCGTCTGCGCGCATCAAC
>Ga0187892_10009528_pt1 | contig 12736 bp, 11 predicted proteins | sample MA1701073metaG_FD_139345 | JGI IMG/M metagenome (GOLD analysis project Ga0187892, IMG submission 139345) | Bio-ooze microbial communities from a basaltic lava cave in the Kipuka Kanohina Cave System on the Island of Hawaii, USA - MA170107-3 metaG ...
AGAGAAAACGAGTTGGTTTGCGAACATGCCGGCCGTCCCTCAGGTCCTTTCCGTGTCGTTCCGTGGCTTCAGTGTTTCCGTGGTGAACCCACCGGGGATTCCGCGCATCCAGGATGCAGCGTCATTGTAACCCCGCACCGTGTAAAGTAGGACAAGATGCCCAATGTCACGTGCGGCCAGTGCGGCCGCCGCACGATGGTGGTTGCCGACTCGGGCGAGACCCCCTGCCCGCGCTGCGGGGAGGTCCTCCGCCTGCGGCCGATCGACCGCGTCATCCGCGTGCGCCGCGTCGTCGATCCGGTCGGCATCGCGATCAAGCTGGCGATCCTGGCCGGGGTCGCGGCGGGCGGCTGGTGGATCTACGGCAGGCTGCGCGAGCAGCTCAAGCCGCCGGAGGACGAGCCGGAGACCGTCACGACGCGCCGCGCCCCTCCGCCCCTCGTGCCCGACACGAAGCGCACGCCGCCGCCGCCTCCGCCGACGACGACCGTGGGCCCGCCCCCTCCTCCGCCGACAACGGCGGGGCCCATCGCGCCCCCGGCCATCGGCGAGGAGACGCTCGACGTCGCCCGCCTTCGCGCCGCGTCGCCCGTCCCCGTCAAAATCGTTCCGGCCGAGGAGTTCTTCGCGCGGCTCGACGCCGTCTCGCGGACGACCGACGCCGACCTCGAGCGCATCCGCCGCGTGCTGGCGTCCATCGGCGAGCCGGACGAGGCGGAGTTCGCGCAGCGCGTCCGCGCGGCGATCCGCGACGTCACGCCGGCGCTCTACGACCCGTCGGACAAGACCGTCTACGTGCGCGAGAAGTTCGACCCGGTGGCGCGGTGGGTGAAATCGCCCGCGCTCAAGGAGATCTGCCGCGACGTGCTCCTCCTGCGCGCCGCCGCGGACGCGAAGCTCTGGACGCCCGACCCGCCGGGTGACGAGGACCTGGCGATCGCGCGCCGGGCCGCGCGGGAATCGGCGGCGACGCGGCAGGTCGCGGAGCAGGCGGCGCAGGGGCGCGCGGAGGAGCTCGCGCAGGCGCTCATCCGCGAGCTGCAGCTCGCGCGCAACCCGAAGATCATCCTGCGGGAGGCGGTCGAGCAGGCGGAGCTCCAGCGCGCGGCGCTCGCGGCGGCGTCCGGCGCCTACCTGTCGGGCTTCGCGATCGCGCGGCACTTCCATCCGATGTCGATGCCGGTCGAGGGCGCGCCCCTCTCCGCGGCGCAGCTCATCGAGGCCGGGCGGCCGCGCGCGACCGTCCGCTTCCGCCTCCCGGCGCTCATGATGCCGGGATGGAAGCTCGTCGATGAGGACACGTTCGGCGCGCACGGGCTCGTGGAGCTCGGCCGCCTCTCGTTCGGGCGCGTCGGCGTCTTCCACCAGGGCGCGTGGGCGGGCGACCGGTGGGCGCTCTTCGAGAAGGACGGGCGGCGCGCCCTGATCCTGCTGGTCGTGTCGCGCGCGCCGCTCTTCCGGCCGCTCTTCTCGGGCCACCCGTCGTCGCCGGCGGGCGAATGCTGGGGGAAGGCGAGCGTGAACGTCTTCGGACTGGCGGGCGAGGAGGCGTCGACGGCGGCGCTGAGGGCGCTCCGGCACGCGGTGCTGCTGGAGTCGTCGTCGCTCGACGAGATCGCCGACTTCCTGCGCCGTCCCGACCCGCCGATGCACGCGGAGGCGGAGGCGAAGAAGCTGCGGACGGTCGTGGGAGTCGACCTCTCGTGGGAGCTCTACTACGCGTGCTTCGCGTTCCCGGAGAAGGCGCTGGAGTTCCTCGAGGAGCACGTGAAGAACGACGCGGCCTTCACCGCGCTGCCGCCGGACATCCAGAAGCGGATCGCGGGGCTGATGCGGGAGCTCGAGCCGAAGGCGGGCGCGCGGCTCAAGGCCGTCATCGCCCGGATCCTGAATCGCTGAAACGGGCCGCGGCCCGCGGCACCCCAACATGAGAGGACGTTGCACCGTTCACCGTTCGCCGTTGGACCGTTCGAACGGCGGAACGGTCGAACGATCGAACGGAGAACTGGCGCGTGATGAGGATCGACACTCGCGAACTCGTCGAGCGCGCCCGCCAGGGGGCCGCGGCGGCGTTCTCGCGGCTGGTCGAGGCGTTCGAACGGCCGGTCTACGCGCTCGCGCTGCAGAAGCTCGGGCACCCGGAGGACGCGCAGGACGTCGCGCAGGACGCATTCCTCGAGGCGTTCCGCACGCTCGACCGGCTGGAGGACCCCGAGGCGTTTCCCGGGTGGATCCGGCGGATCGCGCTGAGCTTCTCGTACCAGCGGCTGCGCCGGCGGCAGCGCCGTCCGGAGGCCCCGGCGGGCACGCTCGAGGAGATCGCGGCGGGGCCGCTGCCGGAGATCGACGCGCGCGAGCTGCCGTCGCTCGTGCTGCGGGCGATCTCGCGCGTGCCGGAGGCGTACCAGCTGCCGCTCATGCTGCGGTACCTTGAGCAGATGACGCCGCAGCACATCGGCGAGGAGCTGGAGATGAACGCCAGCACGGTGCGCGTGACGCTGCACCGCGGATCGCAGCTCCTGCGCCGGCACTTCGAGGACGTGATGCGGGAGAGGGAGCGATGACCTGCCCGCGGACCGACGCGCTCCTGGCAGCGCTGCACTGCGGCGAGCCGGCGGCGCCCGACTGCCCCGAGTGCGCGTCCGCGCTGGCGGACGAGCGCGCATTTGTCGCGCTCGTCGAGCGCGGGCTGGCCGGCGTTCGGCCGCTGTCTCCGATCGCGCCGTTCGTGCGCGCGCAGCTGGCGCGCCGTTTGGTGCGCCGTCCGTCCCGGCTCGCGCCGCTGACGGCGGCCGCGGCGGTCGCGGTTGCGGCGGTCGCGCTGGCCCTCGCGCTGCGGGAACGCCCGGCAGTGGAGCCGCCGGTCGTGCATGAGGCGCAGCCCGTGCTGCCGCCGCCGGCCGTCGAGCGGGCGCCCGACCTGCCCCGTCCCCCGCCCCCCGTGCCGCCGCCGCCCGAGCCTTCGCCGCTTCCCGCGCCTGAGCCGCCGGCTCGCCCGTCCCCCGCGCCGGAACCTCCCGCGCGCGAGCCTGCTCCACCCGCGCCCACCGTGCCTGAGCGGCGCGTCGAGGTCGCCGTCGTGGTGCGCAGCGGCGCGCTGTCGGCGGGGGGACGCAGGCTGCCCGCGGGCGACCTGTCGCTGGCAGCGGGCGACGAGTTCCGCGCGGAGGGGCGCATGCGCATCGAGCTCGCGGGCGCGTCGCTGCAGCTCGAGGGAGGCAGCCGCGCGAGCGTCCAGCCCGGCGCCTTTGCGCTGCACGACGGAGAGGCGCTCGTGGAGGGCGCGATCGAGCTGCGGCTCGCGTGTGTCGTCCGCCCGTTGCCGTCGCCCGGCCGCTTCATCGCGATCGCCCGGCCCGACCGCATCGTCATCGAGGAGGGGGGCGCGCGCGCGGGCGGCGTGCTGCTTGCGGAAGGGCGCCAGTACCGGCTCGGGCGCGAGCCGGCCGCCGAGAAGCGCACGCTCGCGTCCCGCGCGGCGCGTCCGCGCGAGACGCCGGTGTGGAGCGCGTCGTTCGACGGCGCGAAGCTCCCGTCGCCGGACCTCCGCGCGTCCGGCGCGTTCGCCCAGGACGCCCTCAGGTCGACGCGCGTCGACAGCGAGTACTGCTGGGGCTCGGCCGGGCTGGCGTCGGCGGAGCTGAGGCTGTTCACGGCGAAGCCGACGACGCACGTCCGCTTCCGCTACTTCATGAAGCGAAGCGCGCCCGTCCTCGTCCAGCTCTGGAACATGACGCGCAGCGAGAACTTCCAGGTCGAGATCGCGGAGCCGGCCGCCGGCGCGTGGACCACGATCACGGTGCGCGCGTTCGACCTGCCGGCGAACCCCGGCGGGAGGAAAGTGGCCGTCGGCGCGGGCGACGTCTTCTCGACGATCGGCTGGAACGTCGGGCGGCCGGGCGAGGAGGCGGAGATCCTCGTCGACGACTTCGCGGTCGTGGAGATCGGCCGCTGACCGGGCGGGTGAGGATCGCCACGGAGGCGCAGAGCCACGCGAATCCGTGGATTGGGGCCTCGCCGTTGCGTCCGGCAGTTGGGAGTTGGGAGTTGGGATTTGGGAGTTTGGGGCTATACTCTCGTCCATGCCTCCCCCGTCCTCGACGCCCCCGACCGGCCCGAACAAGCCATCGGCCGCCGGAAAGTCGTCCGCACCGGCGGGGGCCAGGTCCTCGTCGCTCGTCGCCTCCTCGGCGCGCCTGCCGCAGGAGGACCTGACGCAGGACAAGCTGCTGTCCGACCTGCCGCGCGACGACAAGGGGCGCCCGACGCTCGACCGCATCCCCCTCGTCTGCCGCATCGGGCGGGGCGGCATGGGCGCGGTCTACTACGCGGTGCACCCGCGCCTGCAGGTCCACGTCGCGATCAAGATCCTGCCGTTCCACCTCGTCGAGCAGGACCCGAAGCTCGTCGACCGCTTCGTCTCCGAGGCGCGCATGGCGGCGGCCCTGTCGAGCGACCACCTCGTGCGCGTCCTCGACGTCGACCACGAGCAGAACACGCACTTCCTCGTCATGGAGTACGTCGCGGGGGACAGCGCGGGCGGCTATCTCAAGCGGCTGCGCGCGGAGGGGAAGCCCGCGGTGCCGGAGGCGGAGGCGCTCGAGATCGTCACCGCGGCGACGCGCGGGCTCGACTTTGCGCACAAGGCGGGCATCATCCACCGCGACATCAAGCCGGACAACATCCTGCTGCCGAACAACGAGCTGCGCAAGGCGAAGCTCGCCGACCTCGGGCTGGCGAAGCCCCAAGGGCAGGCGCAGACGATGGGGACGATGGCGAACGTCGCGATGGGCACGCCCGGCTACATGGCGCCGGAGCAGATCGAGGACGCGCGCTCGGCCGGCCCGCCCGCGGACGTCTTCTCGATGGGCGCGACGCTCTACGCGCTGCTGGCGGGCAACGCGCCGTTCGCCGGCACGAGCCTCGGCGTCGTCCTGCGCGACACCGCGATCAAAGAGCCGCCGCCGCTGCCGCCGACGGTCAGCGCGGGGACGCGCGCGATCGTTGCGCGCTGCCTGGCGAAGGACCCCGCGCAGCGCTACGCCGACGCGACGGAGCTGCTGGCGGCGCTCGAGGGGGGCCGGGGGGCGCCCGCCGAGCCGACGCTCGCGCCGATGCGGACGACGGCGGTGACGCCGAAAAAGGGCGGCGCCGGGGCGCTGATCGGCGTCGCGGTGGTCGTGCTGCTCCTGGCGATCGGCGGCGCGGCGTTCTTCCTCCTGCGGGGGAAGGGCGGGGAGGATCCGAAGCCCCAGCCGAAGCCGCCGGTCGGCGAGACCGACGAGGAGAAGCGGAAGCGGGAGGAGCAGGCGCGCAAGGAGAAGGAGGAGCGCGAGAGGCGCGAGGCGGCCGCGCGCGTCGAGCAGGTCCTTGCGGACGCCTCGAAGGCGGAGTCCGAGAGCCGCTTCGACGACGCGCTTGCGGTCCTCGCCCGGGGCGACGCGGACGAGCCGCGCATCCGCGAGGCGAAGGCGCGGATCGAACAGAGGATCGCCGCGGCCAGGAGCGGCGACGAGAAGCGCACGACGTACAGGCTCTTCCTCAACGCGGCGGAGAGCGCGCAGATCGCCGCCGAGGTGAAGGACACGCCGGAGGTCTGGGACAAGGTGATGGAGGCGTGCGCCAAGGCGGAGGCGAACGCGCAGGGGGACGCGGAGCTCAAGGCGGTGCGCGACATCGCGGCCACCGCGCAGCAGCGCAAGCTCTGGGCGGCGGCGCGCGAGCTCGAGGGGAAGGGGGACCTCGACGGGGCGCTCAAGTGGCTCGAGAGGGCGATCGCGGCGCGCGAGCCGCCGAAGGCGCTCGCCGACTACCGGGAGACGCTCGAGACGAAGCGCAAGACGATCGCCGACAAGTCCGCGCGCAAGCGCGAATTCGACGCGCGCGCGGGCAAGGCGCGCGCGGAGCAGGACGCCGCCGCGGCGCTCGCGCTCTGGAGGCAGGCGGCGGAGTTCGCCGACGATCCGGCCGACCGCAAGGAGGCGGCCGACGCGGCGGGGCGGCTCGAGGCGGAGGTCGCGAAGGCGGAGGCGGAGAGGCGATTCCGCGACGTGCTCAAGTCGGCGAACGACGCGCTGGCGGGCGACCGGCTCGACGACGCGGAGGCGCGCTTCAAGGACGCGCTCGGGCTGCGGCCGGACGACGGCGACGCGAAGTCCGGCCTCGCGCGCGTGGCCGAGGCGCGGAGGCGGAAGGCCTACGACGCGGCGATGGCCGAGGCGCGCAAGGCGGAGGAGGGGAAGCAGTGGGCGGCGGCGAAGGCCGCGTACGCGCGCGCGCTGGAGGCCAGGCCGGGCGACGCCGCGGCGGCGCAGGCGCTCGACGCGATCAAGCGGCGCACGTCGGGCGACCAGACGCTGGCGCACCCCGCCGGCGTGGCCGCCGTCGCGTTCAGCCCGGACGGGAAGTGGCTCGTCACCGCCGCGCTCGACGGCACGATGAGGCTCTGGGACGCCGAGGTCGGGCAGGAGGTGCGCCGCGTCGGCGACAACGTCGGCTTCCTGCGCTCGGTCGCCTTCAGCCCGGACGGGAAGCGCGCCGTCTCCGGCGGCGGCGGCGCGGTGCGCATCAGCGACGTGGAGACGGGCAAGGAGATCCGCGCGCTCTCTGCGGACACGCTCTTTCCGGTCGCGTGGGGCGGCACGCGCGTGGCGTGCTCGTCGAAGGACTTCAGCGTCCTGCTGGTGAGCGGCGACAGCGGCGAGGGGATCGGCCGGCTCAAGGGGCATTCCAACGACGTGCGGGCGCTCGTCTTCAGCTCCGACGGGAAGAGGCTCGTCTCGGCGAGCGACGACAAGACCGTGCGGATGTGGGACGCCGAGAAGGGCACGCAGCTCTGGTCGGGGACCGGGCATTCGGGGCGCGTCTACGGGCTGGCGTGGAGCCCGGACGGCAAGAAGATCGCCTCGAGCGGCCTCGACAAGACGATCCGGATCTGGGACGCGCAGACGGGCACGGGGGTGCGCGCGATGGTCGACCACACGGACGGCGTGACGTCGCTCGCCTTCGCGCCCGACGGCCGCCTCGCGTCGGCGAGCCGCGACAAGGCGGTGCGGATCTGGAACGCGCAGACGGGCGAGTGCCTGCGGACGATCGAGGGGCACACGGCGGTCGTGCACGCGGTCGCGTGGAATCACGACGGGACGATGCTCGCGTCGGGGTCGGACGACAACACAGCCCGGGTGTGGCGGGTCAGGTAGCGAATCTAATTCGGCCGGTCCACCGGCCGCTTGTTCGGCGACTCCTTCGGCACCCGGCGCGGCAGCGGCAGCGAGTGCGTCGACTCGCTCCGGCTCTGGAAGCAGCCCGAGCCGCGCTCCTCGCGCCGAACGACCTGCACCTCTTCGACGGAGTAGAGCACCGGGTCCTCGTGCTTGAGCGACTGCTCGTAGACGAACTTCGCGAGGTCGACCAGCTCCTTGTGCCGATCGTCGGCCTTCAGGTACGCGTCCGTGATGTACGTCACGTGCAGGATCTTGTGCTTCGGGCCGTCCTTGTACTCCGCGACCGCGTTCTTGAACTTGTACTGCTCGATCACCGCGTTGGCGATCTTCGCGCGCGTTCCGGCGGGCGACTGCTGCAGCGTGTCCATGCCCATCATCATCAGCACCATGATCATCGCCACGCCGGCCAGGCCGAGAAAGATGATCACGTGCAGGGACGCGCGCTGCTCGCTCATTCCGCGTCCTCGATCAGGCTCGCCAGCGCCGCCGGCACGTCCAGCAGCACGTCGCGCGCCGGTTTCCCCGCCGTGTCCGTGAGCCCGCGATGGAGGAACCACCCCTTGTGCATCTCGAGGACGAACTGCGCCTCCCCGTCCGACGGCGCCCGCTCCCCCGTGTCGATCTTTGGATCGGCGTACGGGTTGATGGTCACGACGTTGAGGAGCTTCCGGGTCTTGTCGAAGTACGCGATGTCGAGGGCGTAGTGGCAGTGGCCCATCCAGAAGGAGCGCGACATGGCGTACGGATAGGCGAAGAGCATCCCGTCGTCGGGCGACATCGTTCGCCGGTGCATCAGCCCGCGCATGCGCATCCAGTTCTTCTGACTCACCTCGACCTCGATCGTCACGCCGCCGACCTTGATGGCCGGCATCGGCTCCGGCGGCGCGACGTCCGCGCCGAACTTCACGCGCTCGCCGATGTGCGCGCGGTTGCGCGCGAGCCACCCTTCGCGCACGAAGAGCCCCCACCGCGCCGGCGCCTTCGACGTCATGCCCTCCTCGTCGCCGGCCGCCAGCGCGTGCGTTTCGACGATCGTCCCGTCGGCCGCGAGGATCGCGACGTCGACCGCCGCATCGCCGTCGTTCCAGAAGTGCAGGATGCGATCGCGCGCCCAGCCGCAGAGCACGGCGCCGTCCTCCGCCAGGCGTTCACGGAACCGCAGAGGATGCCGCCGGTCCGGGTCGCGGGAGAGGCAGTCGACCTGCAGCGTCCGGCCCAGGAGCGCGACCGTCGCGGGGCCCCCGCGGATGCCGGGACGCGGACCGCCGTTGCAGCCGGCGGCCAGGAGCAGCGCGAGGAAGAAGGCGCGTTTCATATCACTTCCCCTTGTACGAGCGCACCGACGCGGGCATCTCCAGCACGAAGTCGCGCGTCGCCTTCCCCTCGGCGTCCACGAGGCCCTTCGCCTTGAACCACCCCTTGTGCGTTTCGACGATGTACTGCGCGGGCCGTTCGCTCGGCGCGCGCTTGCCGGTGTCGACCTTGGGGTCGGGGTACGGTTCCATCGGCACGACATTGATGAACTTGCCCGCGGCGTCGAAGTACGCGATGTCGATCGGATAGTGGCAGTTGCCCATCCAGAAGGCGCGCTCCTTCTCGGACGGGTAGAGGAAGACCATGCCGTCCTCGGCCGACATCGCGCGGCGGTGCATGAGCCCGCGCGTCTGCTCGGGGCCGCTCGCCGCCACCTCGACGCGCAGCGGGACGCCGCCGACCTTGATCTCCGGCATCGCCTCGGGCGCGTTCCCCGTGATGCCGCCGGAGAACGCGACGCGGTCGCTCTCGCTCACGTTCATGCGCGCGAGCCACCCTTCCGCGACGAGCAGCGCGTAGCGCGCCTCGACCTTCGACGTCACGCCCTCGTCGCTGTTCGCCTTGAGGTGCTGCCGCTCGACGATGCGGCCGTCCGACGCGAGGAAGAGCACCTCGAAGCCGCCTCCGCTCCCCTGCGACGAGTAGTGCTGGATCCGGTCGTAGGGCCAGCCCACGAGGACGCCGCGCTGGTCGCCGAGGGGCGCGTGCTCGACGGCCGGGTACCGGCGGCCGGGGTCGGCCCGGTGCCACTCGACCGTCAGCTCCTTGTCCTTGACCGTGACCGTCGCGTACATGCCGCCGCCGTCGGAGCAGCCGTCGCACCCGAGGGCCGCGATCGTCAGGAGCATGAGCGCGCGTCTCATTGGTCGCTGCCCGTCCCCATCACCTTCCAGTAGATCCGCTTGGCCATCCCCCAGGCGCGCTCCTCGTCGCCGCCGTCGTCGATCCAGTCGGCGTCGGAGCCGGAAAGCGGCTTCTTCGCGTTGTCGTTGGCCTCGCGCGTGATCATGATCTGCACGACGTACGCGCTGCCCGACATGAGGAGGCGCATCTCGCAGCGGTAGCGCTTGCCCTCGCGCCACTGCGGGCGGAGCATGACCATCCACTTCGACGTCATGAGGCCGCCGGCGTCGTCGCGCGTCTCGATGACGAAGTCGTTCTTGGCCATCATCCCGGCCATCTCGTGCAGGACCTTCTCGCGCGTGGCGACGAGCGGAGGAGTGGAGTGCCACACGGCGGGCGGCGCGACGGTGCCGCAGGCCGACAGGAGGGCGAGAACGGGCAGCATCTTCTTCATACTACAGATGACGATGGATGGCGCGCCAAGCTTCGTCGAGCCCCATCGGCATGACCTTGGTGCCGGCGGTGACCGGCATGAAGTTGGTGTCGCCGTCCCAGCGGGGGACGATGTGGAGGTGGACGTGGCCGGGGAGCCCGGCGCCGGCGACGCGGCCGAGGTTGATGCCGAGGTTGTAGCCGGCCGGTTTGAAGGCGCCGTCGAGGGCGCGCTGGGCGCCGGCGGCCATGCCGAGAAGCTCCGCGCGCTCGTCCGCCGTCAGGTCCGCGAGCGCCGCTTTGTGGGCGTAAGGCGCGATCATGAGGTGCCCGACGTTGTACGGGAAGCGGTTCATCATCGTGAGGCAGGTGCGTCCCCGGGCGAGGATGAGGCTCGCGCGGTCGCGCTTCCGCTTCGCGCCGGCGCAGATGAAGCAGGGGGCCTTGTCGGAGTGGGCGCGGATGTAGGTCATGCGCCACGGCGCCCAGAGACGCTCCATGGAGGCATCGTACGGACGACGACGCGCGACTGTCAACGGACGACGACGTGCGACCGTCAACGGACGACGACGTGCGACTGTCAACGGTCGACGACGCGCGACTGTCAACGGACGACGACGCGCGACCGTCAACGGTCGACGACGTGCGACCGTCAACGGTCGACGACGTGCGACCGTCAACGGTCGACGACGTGATACGTGAAACGTGATACCTGAGACTCTAGTAGTACTTCCCCATGCGGCGGCCCAGGAAAAACGGCGCGTCGACCTTGCGCCCGTTGCGGGCCGTGTAGCTGAGGATCTTGACGAAGATGCCGTTCACCTCGAAGACGTCCTGCCCGATGTAGGCGACCTCCGGCTTGTCGACGACGTGGAAGAGGATCGGGCGCCCCTCCATGAAGAGGACGCCGGAGTAGACGGTGGCGACGCCGAGGCTGCGGTCGGCGACCTGGAGCGGCTCGAGGTTGGCGACGGTGCCGTGGACCTTCCAGAATCGGCCGCGGAGATTCGCGGGGTCCTTGAAGGCCTCGTCCGGGGGGAAGGACCCCTGGAGCGCCTTGCCGATGTCCTCGTACTTCATCTGCGCGAGCTTGCGGACGACGTGGTTGTAGATGAAGTCGGGCACGCCGGGCGAGAAGTCCTCGATGTGCCGGTCGAACGCGTTCGGGCCGTCGGTGATCCAGAGGGGCGACTCGGGCGGCACGGTGCCCTGGAGCCGGACGATCTCCGCGCGGAGTCCGGCGAGCTCCGACTCGAAGCTGCTCTTGCAGCCGCAAAGGCCGGCAGCGAGAAGGAGGAGGGCCCGCATCGTTCGTCCCCTATTATGCCGCATAGTATGCAGACGAAGGCGGGGCGCGCGATCTTCGCGGGGGTCCTCATCATCGCGGGCGCGGCCGCGGGCTGGTTCGGCGCGCGCGCCTCCGCGGTCGAGGCCCCGGTGGGTCCGTCGCCGATGCGGATGTCGGTGCACTCGCTGGCGGGTTTCCTGCTGCTGGCGTTCGTCGGGCTCGTCGCCGTCGCGCTGGCGGAGAAGACGAAGCCGAGGCTCTGGCTCGCCGCGGGGGCGCTGGCGGCGTTCGTCGCGGGCCTCGGGGGCGGCGCGGTCGCGGGCTGGTGGTCGGTCGCGGACCGGCACGAGGTGACGATGCGGGGGGCCGACGCGATCCTGGACGCCCTGGAGCGCTGCGCTGCGAAGGAGAAGCAGATCCCGCAGTCGCTCGGCGAGCTGGTGCCGAAGTACATGGCCGCGATCCCGCCGACCGGCTACCGCGGGACGTTCCGCTTCGTGCACAGGCCCGGCCAGTACTGGCTCTTCTTCTTCGACGACCTCGGCGTCCGCCACGCGTTCGACTCGAAGACGAAGCGGTGGCATGCCGAGTAAGAGCCATTAGCTCTTAGCCGTTGGCCGTAAGCCGGAGGCTCTGGCTAACGGCTAATGGCTGACGGCTTACGGCTTCCCCAGCGCCCGCTTGCACTGGTCGATGAACGCCTGGAGCTGGAGGCGTCCGTCGAGCTCGGCCGCCTTCGTGAAGTCGTCGAGGGCCGCCTGATAGTCGGCCGCCGCCGGGTCGCCGCGCTTCGCCTTGATCGACGCGATGTGCAGCCGCGCGCGCCCGCGCTGCGAGAGGTCGCTCCCGCCCGGGCCGGCCGCCTTGATCAGCTGCGTCTGCACCTCCACGAGCGCCTCGAGCTGCGGCAGCGGATCCTGCTGCCTGCGTCCGCGGTAGCCGTGCCACGCGTTCAGGAGCGCCGCCTTGCTCCGCAGCAGCCCCGCGTGGTCCGGATGCGCCTTCAGGTCCTCCTCGATCTCGCGCGCCGCGCGCTCGTACTCCGGCTCCGCATCCCGCTTGAGCGTGTCGCAGGCGATCGCGCGGCTCATCCGCACGAGCCCCGTCATCATCCATGCGTCCGAGCCGATCGTGCGGTCCTCCGCGGCGCGCCGGAAGTCCGCGATCGCGCGGTCGAGGAGGTCGCCCGGCTCCTGCCCGAGGCCGCTGCGCGCCATCCCCCACTGGTAGAGCGTCTGCGCGCGCCGGTACCACGTCCATCCGCGCGCCGGATTGCGGGCGAGCGCCTCGTCGTACGCGTGCACGGACGCCTCGTAGCACTCGTCCGCCGCCTGGCGCTTCGACTGCCGCGCGCGGCCGCGCGTGGCGTCGAGGATGCCGCGCCACACCCAGGGCTCGTCGCGCGTAGGATGCGCCTTCGCCGCCGCCGCGAAGTCGGCCGCCGACTCCGCGCAGAGCGCCTCGGGATCCTCGCCCAGGATGAGGGCGTGGTCGACCCACGCGAGGCGCGCGTTGCCCCGGCCGAGCCGCGCCGCGTAGCCGTCGGGCGCGCGCTCCAGCACGGCCCCGAAGTCCTCGACGGCGCGGGTAAACGCCTCGGGCGCGTCCTCCTTGCGGCGGGACCGGTAGCGGCCGA
>Ga0187892_10009530_pt1 | contig 12736 bp, 14 predicted proteins | sample MA1701073metaG_FD_139345 | JGI IMG/M metagenome (GOLD analysis project Ga0187892, IMG submission 139345) | Bio-ooze microbial communities from a basaltic lava cave in the Kipuka Kanohina Cave System on the Island of Hawaii, USA - MA170107-3 metaG ...
ACTGTCGGGGACGACGTCAGCGACCAAGGCACCTTGAGTCGTTTTGGCACCAAAGGATTTCGCCAGTTCAGGAGTCATGCCTTGCAGCCTGATTCCCAGGTAGCCCCGAATCACCTTACCTTGCTTGAGGATTTGTTCCATCACAGGATGTGCCATGTTTGTTGGAACTGCAAAGCCAACTCCCTGACTCCCACCACTGCGGGCAACGATGGCTGTGTTAATGCCAATCAGTTCGCCTCGGATGTTGATGAGTGCACCACCGGAGTTCCCAGGATTGATGGCTGCATCGGTTTGAATGAAGTCTTCGTAGTGTTCAATGCCTAGACCCCCACGGCTGGTCGCTCCCACAATCCCCATCGTCACCGTCTGTCCGACGCCAAAGGGATTGCCAATCGCCAAGGCAAAATCTCCAACCTGGACTGTGGAGGAATTTCCCCAGGTAAGGGCCGGAAGATTCTTCTCCTCCAACTTGATGACGGCGATATCGGTCTTCGCATCGCCGCCAACGATCCGGCCTTTCAAGCGCCGCTCATCGGACAGGAAGACGTCAATGTCCGTAGCGCCTTGGACGACATGGTTGTTCGTGAGAACGTAACCCTCGGAACTGACAATGACTCCCGATCCCAGACTGTTCTCCTGGCGTTCCCGCGGACCGCCGAACTGATCGGGAAAATCAGGTCCGAAAAAGTCTCTCAGGGGACCCGAGAACGGAGATGTCTCTTCACGCATTTCAACTTTCCTTGAGGTTGAGATATTGACCACGGCGGGCAGAGCCGACTTCACAATCGGAGTAAACCCAGAGAGAAACGAAACATCTGCCGCCCGGGCCGGGGCTTCACCTGCAAGGAGAAGAGGCACGAGTTGACCTGAACTGGATGAGGGGGTGAATTGACTCGTCCCCATCCAACCAAAAGCTCCGCCGGCAGCGATCGCAACCAAAAGGCCGAGAACGGCTGCTGATTTTCGCAACTGAATCGTTCCACGCATACTCTCACCCCCTTCACCTACGAACAGCACTTTGAGAATCTACGGTCAGCTCGTTCACAACATCGAACGAAAGAACCTCCGTTCGAACCAGCGTCTCCGCCAATTGCTTGTCTATTTGGTTCGCGACGGCGCCCTTGAGAAAAACCTTTCCGTTGTTGACGACGATGTGAATCGGCGGTAGGGAGCGGTTGGCATAACGCACGAAGCGAGAGTCGCCGTAAATCGCACGCGCCGCTGCCACGCGAATTTGATCGTCAAAGGTTGAGTTTGGCAGAACCTCAATTTCGTTCTTGACTTCGACCACACCTGAAGCTGTTTCGGCCAAGCGTTCATACTCCTTCTTGCGCCAAGGCTCTCGCACGGCCCCACGCAATGTCACGACACCCTGCCTCACATCTCCTTCCACCCAGTCGAAAACATCGAAAAACGCGTGGCTGCGAATGGAACGAGTCACATCGTTCGCGATGTCCTGCTGGGATTCGCGACCACCTTCTACCTTAAGCTTGTTTTCAACACCAGAAACGTCCGGGGCGCTGCGGGCGATCTGTTCGGCCCGGCGCTTTTCGTACATGCTTCGAACGGAACCACTCAGTGTCACGACATGATCGTCCACCATCACTTGCACTTTGTTGTCGCGTTGCATCCCTGTTTCGTGGAGACGATATTCCACGATGCTTTTGATGGTTACGTCTGAGAGGCGAGGGCGGTCGTCCCCTGCAAGCAGCAAGGGCAGCGTCACGCAGATTAGTACAATCTGATAGATGACCGATCTGAGCCTTTGCGTCATGGTGCATCTCCTTCAAAAAATCAACTTCAGGAGCTTGTCCTGAGAAATCTAGTCTGGCGTCGCCTCCACGAATGCGATGTTCAATATTGATCGAGGGATGCGGCCGAGCAGGCGCTGCGTCAGGTTTTCTGGGTGACGGACTTGCTGGAAAGAGGGATGGCTTGAGACAGGGCCTCGACAGCGAAAGCCGGGAGTGCGGACTCGTTGCAAGATCTCTGGGTACGCACTCCCACAAGCCGTCCAAGGGCGTAAGAACGGCTTAAGGCTACCTGCGAGCGAACGACGCTACAAACTGATCCTCCACGGTGACCGCTTCCAACTGTTGGTCTTTAGCTCGTCCCATCACCACAATCGTGTAAGTCTTGTTGGGCTCAAAACTGAACTGCGGCATCATCAGCAACGGCTCTTTCTTACCTTGCGGTCGCAGCTCCACCACGGTCGTTGTTGGAGCGATCTCGGTATATCCGGCTTCAGACTTAAAGTTCACTCCTGCAAACAGTTTTTCAGCATTATTCATCGTATAGACATCGATCTCACCGACATCCGGCGAGGCATTGATCAAACGAACCCTGGCCTTGCCAGACGACGGCGGTGTGAGGTCATCTGCCAACACGCGTAGTTCTGGTTTGGGGTCCTGCGCAGAGGTGGGCAAAGCTAGAACGGTATAGTGCTTACCTTCTGCAAAGTTCTCGCTGTTCTGAGCCAGTGGTCCGGGTTTCCCCGCTGGCTTCAACGTCAGTTGTTGTCTGTCATCCGTGAGTTCAGCATAGGCCGTGATGGTCTTATACGTGACGTTGGAAAACGCTCTCGCCTCGCCGGCGAACGCGTCAACAGCGGGCTGAGCCGGCATGGCATGCACGACGCGAACAAGCGCCTTGTCCCGCATCGCGGCGTCCTGGGATGCAGGTGCTGTGCTCGATCCGGCCTCAGTTGTCGTCTTGACCGGTTGATTCTGACTGGATTCCCGAGAGCAAGCCACCGTGAGACTCACTATCAAGGCCAGCGCCAGAACCAAGGAGTGTTTGATGGATAGTTTCATGAGAGCAGCTCCTTTTGCTTGGGATGCAGGCGGCACGCGGAAACCAAATCGCCCCGTGTGGGCACCTTACAGCCATGCTAAGCAACGAGACGATTTCTGCTGTTCAAAAATGACCCGACCCGTACCCCAAAAATGCAGGACCAGAATGAAATCGGACTTGCCCACGTCCACAAGTGAACGGCTCGTAGCCCTAGACTCGACTACTCTGTCTTTGTTGGCCATTTCGGAGGAGAAATTGTGAAGAAGCCTCGCAAGCCAGATGCACCTCGTCAAGAGCCTCCCGATCAGAAAAGACCCTATGAGCTACCACCCCGACCTGCAGAGCCAAAGCCTTCACGACCGCCGCCCCCTAAAAAGGATCCACCGCCTGAGGAGCCCGAGAGAGGCTTGGAGTGAGTTGCGGGCCAACCAGGCTCAATGCAAGGTCGGAGCAGTATTGAACAGCCGGCTTGCGGGGTTGGGATGAAAATGGCGTAGGGGTCACTGATATGTTACAGGAAGAACTTGCGCCAAAGATCCTTCGTAGTTTGCTGGATACCTGCCGGGAGAGCGAAGTGGGTTTGTTGCGGGCGGCCAGCCAGTCACGTAAGACCGGGTTGAAAGCGTTTTTCGGGACCGAGGCCCTGCAACAGGTTCTCTTCGCTGCGGAATTGGAGCTCGAACTCAAGAAGCTTGGCGTGGCGGTGAAGCCATCCACAGAACTCCCCGCGAAGTTGCGTGGATGGAAAGAACTCAGGGGAACACGCCTCTTGCCGTCAGGAGAGGTGGCCATGCTTCTTCTTTGCGAGCGGGGAGAGCGAGCTGCGTTGGGTGAGTACCTCACTGCGCTGCAGAACACTTTGCCTGCAGGTGTCCTTGAACTTGTGCAACGACAGCACGCACAACTGCAAGAGGCGTACAGGCGCCTTCATCAAATTCGAGAGCAAATGTGGATCGATCAAAGAGTGTCTAAGGCACCCAACTCAAGGATGGTTGGAGTCGGCTGGAAGGTTTAATCCGGAGGAGACGAAAATGATTACGCGCATCTGGCGCGCCTGGGCCACCTCCGAAAACGCCAACGCGTATGAAGAGCACCTGCGTTCAGATCTGCTCCCGAAGATTGCTGATCGGCAGATTGAGGGTTACGAAGGTGCCCATTTGTTGCGTCGCGACAGTCACGAGGGTGTCGAATTTATCACGTTGCTATGGTTCGAGACGTTTGAGGCGGTGCGAGCGTTTGCCCGGGAGGCTTCCACCTTGGCTGAGGCGGGGAACTTGTCGGTAACTTCCGATCGGCTCGCCCAGCACTATCGTGTTATCCCTCCAGCCCAATAGACAACGAGGATCCTAGGCGCCCTATAGAAGCGAGGCGTATGGCTTGGCACTCTGCCATTTCTTCCCACCACGAGGTGTGCTAGGTTACCGCTACGCTCACTGCCTGGCCTGAGGAATGGAATGCAAGGAGTTGTCATGCGCAGGCGCATTCTTTGTATCGAAGACGATGCGGACACTTGTGAATTGCTGGCGCTTTGGCTTGGTCGTTATAACTGTTCCGTGACCTCGGCCTCTACCATGACACGCGGTGTGGAATTGGCGCAGGAACAGGCCTTCGATCTCTATTTGATCGATTCCCGGCTGCCAGATGGTACGGGTGTGGAGGTCTGCGGCCGGATTCGCGCCTTCGACTCTCATACTCCCATTCTTTTTTGGTCAGGCGATGACGATCACGCGTCGGTCGCTGGAGTCCAGGCCTTTGTCGCAAAACCAATCGATCCCGATCCGTTCATGAGAACCATCGAAGAGCTTCTAAGTGTCAAGGCAGGTAAGTGAAGAGGTCGCTTTGAAGCGACCTCTTGTAGTTCAGTCGTTTTGACACGAGTTGTGACCGCATTGACAAGCGTCAGCGGACTCACGAGCGTTTGCACAGAATTGGCTGCAGTAGATCAGGCCATCTTCCAGGATTGCCTTATCGGGTTCTACAATACAATGGCAACCTGAATGGCTGCAATGCTTCATAAAATCCCCCTTTGAAAAACTCTGCCGCTCACATCCTTAGTGATTTTCCGCGGTCCCAGTAAGGTTCGTAGCCATAGTGCTTGTAGATCTCGTCACCCCAGGCGGAATCGGCCATATCGGGCCATTTATCCTTGTCAAATCCAGGTGCGTTTTGCAGCACCTTGCGCTCAACATTCAGCTTGAACACCTTATTGGCGGCGTCCAACCTGAGGGCATTCCACGGAATCGCAAACAGCTTGTCTCCAAAACCCAAGAAACCTCCAAAAGACAAGACAGCGTAAGCGATCTGGCCCGTGTTCACATCAATCATCAACTCCTCAATGGCACCCAACTCTTCGCCGGAATTGTTCCAGACCCGGTCACTGCAAATGGAACTCGCTGACAGGACCATTGGTGGTCTCATGATGTCCTCCTCCTACTAAAGAGCCCTCTCCTGCAGAGCCCGATCAGATTCTGCGCCTTCCTCCATTGGTGCGGCTGTGCAGTATTGCTCATCAACAGAGCAACTTCCCAAACCAAACCTCGAGCGGTGTAAAAAGTTCTTCTTGATGGATTGATTACGATCCGTGCCTGAACCTTGTCGGCCGCAGTCACGTGCAGATTCCCCGCCAAGTGGCCGACTCGCGTGGATGGCCCTGTGATTGCCATACGAATTGCGGATGAACGAGGTTGGGGCATGCAATTGGCAAATAGCTCAGTGCTGGCAGGGTTGGTTCTGTTCTTTCTGGCAGCGCATTTCCTGCTTCTAGCGGGCATTCTGATTCGGATTGTCCTAACGCAGTGGCGCCTGCGGTCGCGTGCCAGGAATCAGTCAATCCGGCGCGCCTCATCCAACCGCTCAGCTTCGAGATTGAGAGACGAGGTAACAACCAATGAAACTAACCGAATGCAGCTTCTATAGAAGTGGCAGGGATATCAACTTCAGCGTGTTTTCAGACGATGTCTGTCGCGTGCACCACTTGAGGAGTATTTCGTTGCCCCTCGGGGGTGATGTGGACGTCTATGGCGTCGAACCCGGCACGAAGTCTCATTGGATTGTTGTTCGACAAACCGAAGATGGCAAGCCTGAGCTGAGATGGTTCGTTCGTAAAGGACGAAACTTCGAAGAAAGCGGGGGCAACCTCCCTCCGGCTGTGAGAGCAGAAGTTGGGGAACGGTTTCCTCAATTGATTCCAAGGCCTCCGGCTATGGTGGCTTGAGTGCGTCGAATCTTGAATTCCTGGGAAGGCCCATGAGAGTTCTAGTGGTGGTGAATGAAAATCCAGTATCGGTGGACTTGGTTAGGGGCGCACTTTCTTTGAGCGACTGGGACAAGATGCACATCCGCATCCTGTTTCCGATTGCTTTGCAGGAGAGGCCAGGCTTGACCGAACTCGACCGCGAGTGGCTTACCAACCACGGAGAATACGTAGCTGAGAAGGTTGGCGACGTTTTCCGGGGCCGATGTCAGAAAACTGAAGAGGTAGTCCGTTTCGGCGATTCGGCATCGAGCATCATCATCAAAGAGGCCCAAAGTTTTCAAGCCGAGTGGATTGTCCTGGGACAAAAGCTGGACGAAGTCGTGGACGGATGGATGGTCGATACCACGGTCCAATACGTCAGTAACTACGCTCCCTGCTCGGTCAAAGTCGTGCCCGTCGAAAGCTGGCATGGAACCTTGTGAGCATTGCCACGGCGGACCGACGAGTCGTGGAGTAACGCTGAGTTGCGTCTGATCGAGGTGGGAGACCCATGCATACAACGAAGGCACCCAACCGCAAGAGGCTTGACGCCACGGTCCATTCTTTCCGGAGATGCTGGCTGCTTCTCCTGTTGGCAGTTTTGATTCATGAAGTGGGCTGCGGGCGCCCCTCTCGGCCGGCATTGCAGGAAGGCCTTCGTCATGCCGTCGGAAACGCAGAGCTTCCAAGGTTCGTGTTGCGAGGAGAAGCTGAGACGGCTCCGTGGAAAGAAACCCAGCTGTTTTATCGCCAGAGAAGTTTTCAGCCAGCCTGGATACAAGATCGTTGGTTCGGAGGGAACGGCGTTGGTTCCCATGCGGCAGCCCTTTTGAAGTGTCTTCGTGAGGCTGATCAAGACGGGTTGGATCCAGGTGAATACTCAGCGGATGAACTGGAGCAACAGGTCCGGAGAGTACAACGCTCGACCACGGCAGATGAGCTTGCCTGGCTGGACGCAAAGCTGACGTATACGTTCTTTGAATACGCAGCCCATCTCTATCGTGGCCGGCTCCATCCAAAGACAATGAGCCCGACGTGGCAGGTTGCTTCCCGCAAGCGCGATTGGGCTCGATTTTTGGAAGAGGCTCTGGCTCGGAGGAATATCTGCGAAGCTCTGGCGAAACTCAGACCCGCCCTGCCAGAATACGCGGCCCTTCGCCAAGCCCTTGGGGTCTATCGCGGAATCGCGGAAGAGGGAGGCTGGCCCTTGGTTCCGAGTGTTACACCCTTGAAGCGGGGTGACCGTGGAAACGCCGTCAAGCTGCTGCGACAGAGTCTCGAACGGCAAGGTGATCTGGTCTCCCAGGTTTCCGGTGGGAATCCGCTTTTTGATGAAGGCCTTGCCGGGGCGGTGAGCGCCTTCGAAGCTCGTAATGGGCTGCCTGTGGATGGTGTGGCTGATGCCGAGATGCTCTCAGTCTTGAACACGCCGGTGGAAACGGTGATCCGGCAGATCGAGATCAACCTGGAGCGCCTCCGGTGGCTCCCAGACGACCTGGGAAAGCGCCACCTGCTCGTAAACATTCCGGACTACCGCCTGCAACTGTTCGAAGACCGTCAACCCGTTCTGCAGATGCGAGTCGTCGTTGGAAAGAAGCAGAATCCGACGCCCGTGTTCAGCGATCAGATGACGTATCTGACGTTCAACCCGTTTTGGAACATTCCCGAGAGTATTGCCATTAAGGAAACCATTCCGCTATTGCGTAAAGACAACGATTATGCCGAGAAGCATGGTATCCAAGTCGTCATGAAGGGGAACAACGAAGAGATCCTGAATGCTTCTGAGATTGGTTGGAAGGATGTTGGACCTGAAGACAAGGCGATTCCCTATCTTTTACGTCAGCGGCCGGGTCCAGGAAACGCCTTGGGCAAGGTGAAATTTATGTTCCCCAACCAGTTCAACGTGTATTTACACGATACACCGACCAGGCATCTATTTAATGCCACCGAAAGAGATTATAGCCATGGCTGTATCCGTGTCGAACATCCGGTTGCCCTTGCGGAATACCTTCTGAAAGACAAATCAGGATGGGATGCAGATCGAATTCAGAAGGAAATGCTCTCCAAGGATGAAGTGTCTGTCACGCTAAGCGAACCCCTCCCGGTGCACATTGTTTACTGGAGCGTTTGGATTGGTTCAAACGGAAAGCTGCAGACGCGTCCGGATATTTACGACCTGGATACTGCACAAGAGAAATTGTTCGTGAAGCCCGCCTTAAGGCAGTTATCGATGCGATAGGGTTTCCTTACGTTCATCCCACCGAAATTATTGCTCCTCCAATTCGAACTTACATGTGCCCTGGAGCCTAAACCGCGAGACGCACGGTCGCTCCGGATTTGGCAGCAAACCTGCGAAAGCAAGGTTGATCCGAACTCATTCGGATTTTTCGTCCTTAGAACGGAGGCACTATCCGTGAACTACAGAACTAGAGCGTCATCCATTTTCAGAATTGCAGCCTTATCCATGGGCTGTTGGTTGGGCTGCTCAGGGTCATCTTTTGCAGACGACCATCATGTGTCGTCGAACACCGTCAAGGCGACGCAAACGGAGCTAAAGCAGAAGGGCTACTACGATGGCGAGGTTGATGGAGTGTTAGGCGCGCAGACACGGGCCGGCTTGCGGCGCTATCAGAAAGAGAAGGGTCTAGCGGGCGACGGCCGACTGACCCACGAGACAGCCAATCACCTTGGCGTAGCCGGCAAGGGCGATCCGAGACCGGGCGAGCATTTCGAAGACGCGGGCGCTGAAATTAAAGAGCACTATGGCCAAGGAGGCAAGGCCTTGGGAAAGGGCGCCAAGGAAATGGGGAAAGATGTGAAGGAAGGCGAAGTGACTGAAGGAGCCAAGGATCTTGGAAAGGGAGCTGGAACGTTTGGGAAAGAAATTGGAAAAGGGACCGCCAAGGCTGCCAAGAAGGTGGGCAAGGGAATCAAAGACGCAGTCGACGGAGACGATGACAAGAAGAAAGAGAAGCCCTGACCGAGCACTTTTGAACAGCTGCATCTGCGAGAGCGGGCGATGCTTGGACGAGGAATCACACCTTGCGTGTGAGCTTCCTCCGAGGGCCAGGGCCGACAAGAATCAGCGCTGCAGTCTTGTCTGACTGGCCCCTTTCGCGATTACTCGAGGGGCCTGCTCGCAAAAGCTGCGGCGCTACGTTTGTATTCCCCCTTAACAATGGGGGTGGCGCGAAGCGCCAGGGGGTTGTCCGGTTGGCCGTGCTGACCCGCCACGACGACCCCCTGAAGGCTGCGCCTTCTTTCCCCTTTACTAAGGGGACTTTCAGGGAGGCTTTCCATGAACTCACTCCGGGATAGTCACAGCAAAGTGGGAGGTTGGGGGGGACTAGTGCTGAGCTTGCTGCTCCTCCAATCTGGCTACAACACAAGCTGGGCTGCAGTGCAAATCGACCAGACTGGCGTCGTACCGATCCTTAGAGTAAATGTTGTTGCACGGAGCACCAAGGCAGTGAATTACCGACATCGCGGAGGGGCCACCAAAGTCGACTTTGCGGGAACTGCTCTCCAGCCTAAAGCCTACGGTGAAGCCAAAGTCGAAACTAAGAAGGGCTACACCGAGATTGAGGTTGAATTTGACGATCTGGAACCTGCCACCAAGTTTGGTCCCGAGTTCCTGACGTACGTTCTGTGGGCCGTCTCACCGGAAGGGCGTGCGTCGAACCTGGGAGAGATTCTGTTGGACCAGACTGCCGACGGCAAGCTGAACGTAACAACTGAGCTGCAAGCCTTCGGGATGATCGTTACTGCAGAGCCTTACTTTGCAGTCTCTCAACCCAGTGACGTGGTGGTCATGGAAAATATCGTCAGAGGCGATACCAAAGGTAAGGTGGAAGAAATCGAAGCAAAGTACGAGCTGTTGCAACGAGGGGAGTACACTCTAAACGTTGACCCTTCGAAAGTGGCGGCAGTTCGCCATGATCCGAAAATCACCCTGCCATTGCTCGAAGCTCGCAATGCAATCCAGATCGCCCGTTGGTCCGGGGCGGACAGGCATGCCAGCGATACATTTCGCAAAGCGGAAGGCTTGCTGCAGCAGGCGCAATCTTATCAAGGCAGGGACGAAAAGAAGAGCGCCGTCCAAATGGCTCGAGAAGCCACACAAACCGCCGAGGACGCCCGCCTAATCGCGCGCAAACGCCAGGACGAAATCCGTCAAGCGCAGGAGCGTGAGGCTGCCGCCGAGCGCGAACGACAGGCACAATTGAAGGTGGAGAACGAATCCAGACTGAGAGCTGCAGCCGAGCGAGCTAAGCTGGATGCAGAGAGAGCCAAACAGGATGCCGAGAGGGCGCGAGCCGCCGCCGTCGCCCAACAGGACGCAGCCAGGTTGGAAGCTGATCGTGCCCGTCGCGCTGCTCAAGAAACCGAACAGCTCCGGCAACAACAGCTACAACAGGCTGAAGCGGAAAAAAGGGAACTTCGGTCCAGGCTTACCCAGCAGTTAAATCTAGTCCTCGAAACGCGTGACAGCGCCCGTGGCTTGATCGTTAGCCTCTCAGACGTTTTGTTCGATACGGGCCGCTACACCCTCCGCCCCGGAGCCAGGGAAAAACTTTCGAAGATCGCCGGAATCGTGGTCTCTCATCCAGGACTGAAACTTGAGGTCGAGGGTCACACAGACAGCGTGGGCGGTGAAGAGTACAACCAGCAGCTGTCGGAAAACCGCGCCGGGGCTGTGCGGGACTACTTGATCCAGCAAGGTGTCAGGAGCGATACCATTGCGGCCAGAGGGTTTGGCGAGTCTCAGCCGGCTGTCTCAAATGCCAGCGCAGCGGGGAAGCAGCAGAATCGACGTGTTGAATTGGTCGTTTCCGGCGAGCCTATCGGCGTATCCGGTAATGCAGTGAGCTCGCTTAGGTAATCTAAAGACAAAGCTTAAAGACCTTCTAAAATCCCCTCGTTCCAAAAAGTGGACCGAGGGGATTTTTCTGCCATCTACGAACCGCCCCAACATTTCGGGTGATTGGGCCAAAGTACAAGTGCTGGTCCAGCGAGGATTCACCTCACCAACACCCAATGTGAAGAGCGGCTGGCCTTCACCGAGGATCGAAGCTTCCATTCGCACGTAGCTCTCTCTGGGGTTCGTGAATGGGAAGGCCCTCCGTCTGACACACTTCGCCGCTGCGGTGTTGACGGCTTCAAGGTTCGCCTTTTAGCACTTCGAGTCGTGGGCCACCGCGACATCGGGCCTGATTCGTAGGAGTGAGAATTCGCCGATCCAGTCTGCCGTCGACTTTCTTGTTCTTGAGTTGTTGGTGGTCTGGACTACACAGGAATCAGCGAGGCGTTTCCGTCATTCGCTGCCTGGGACCTTTATCTACTTTCAATGCAACTCATTCAGTCCTGTTGAATCGCAGTCGTAAGTCGAGTTGGATGAATCATCATCTCTTTCCCGTAATCTACGAAGCCCAGTTTCTTGAACTTGTTCATGAAATAGGTGATGCGCGAGCGAGTGGTTCCGACCATGGTAGCCAACGTGTCGTGGGAGATTTTGGGCATAGCGACTTGCTGTTGAGTCTCGTCACCCAGCCGACTGAGCTTCAAAAGCACTCGAGCCAAACGCTTCTCACTGGGGTCGAAGATATGTGTACATAAATCCTTCTGAAGAGTCAGCGTGCGCGAGAGAAGCTGCGTCATCAGGACCTCACTGAGTCGCGGATGGCTGCGCAATTCGCGTTGCATGGCGTCCCTTTCAATTCGGACGATGACCGACGGTTCGAGAGTCGTTGCCGTGGCCAGGCGCAGCGAACGGTGCTGCAAACTTCCCAGACCGAAAAACTCTCCTTTGCCCATCACGGAGAGAGTCGCTTCTTTCCCGGCAAAGGACACGACCACCAGCTTAACTTTACCTCGCTGGATGTAGTAGAGCGCATCGGCAGGCTCTCCCTGCGAGAATACGACATGATTCTTGCGGAGATTCAGAATCCTCTTCCCGAACGATATTGAATTCAAGGCTTGTTCGATCGGGTCAGACGCTTCTTTTTGAATGAGCCTCTCACTGATTGAAACTACCTCTGCTGTTGCGTTCATTTGGGTCTCCTCAGCCACCCTCAAAGATTCCGGTGGGGCGACTTCCCTGAGATCGAATCGCTCCGGACGCATTGTTCATTGCAACCGCCTGGCCAAACCCTTGCAAATGGCGTTTGAGTTGGGTTTTGCGAACCAGCCCCCAATAAAGTACCTACCAATCCAAATGAACTTTTTCGCGAGCGGGTAATTATTTCTAGGTAGTCGAGCTACGCCACGCTAACTCACCTGTTATCACCCGAATCAGAATCACATTTCCCAAAACCTCTCCAAACTCCGAGCAGTTGCATCGTTTGTTCGGCCGGTGGCAGAGATCGTGCATTTGTTCGCCTCGCGATGACAAATACACCAAGCACTGATAACAAGTGGCAGGAGTTCATACGAAAGCAGGCCGTTCAGCTATGGGCCTGCTTGAAGGGTCAAACGGTCACTGAGCGAGTCACAGCAGGTCTCGCTGCCGGTGCCGGCATGCTGATTGTAATGGTGGCGATTGCAGATTGGCAGATTCGGCGACTGGACGTGAACTTAATACCGGACAGTGAATATCACGCTTGCTCCGGCGAAGAAAAGGCGATATCCTGCCAGGCATGACAAAACCAAGAGTTTCCAAACCCAAAAGCATTTTGACGGTGAAAGAGTTTCGCCAGCAGTTTGGAGATG
>Ga0187892_10009533_pt1 | contig 12733 bp, 10 predicted proteins | sample MA1701073metaG_FD_139345 | JGI IMG/M metagenome (GOLD analysis project Ga0187892, IMG submission 139345) | Bio-ooze microbial communities from a basaltic lava cave in the Kipuka Kanohina Cave System on the Island of Hawaii, USA - MA170107-3 metaG ...
CGCCGCTTTGTCTGCGCCGGTCAGCGTAAAATTCTGTGACCAACCGACGGCCATGCCTTCAAACGATTGCGCCCGCGCGCGCCAATCGGCGTAGTTCGGATAGGACGGGGGATGCCGCTCGCCTGCGCGCGTGGCCGACAACAGCACCAATCGCTCGGCTTCCGCGTAGGGCAACGGACGCAGCAACAGTGCGTTCACTACGCTGAAAATCGCCGTGTTCGCGCCAATTCCCAGCGCCAACGTCACCACAGCAATCAAGGTGAAGCCGGGTTGCTTCATCAACATTCGTGCGCCGTAGCGCAGGTCTTGCCACAGGGTTTGCATCGTTTTTTCTCCCGTGATTCGCGGAAACGTTTCAGTCACGGCGCTTTCGTCCACGTTCCCACTTCACCTTCATTGCGTATCGAGACGCGCGTTACTTTCCCCTGCGCATCCTTGCTGAAAGTCAGATAATACTCGCCCCACTTGGCGAAGAATTGATCGGAGCCCTCGGGAAAAACCTCGAACACCGACCTACCCGGTGGAATTTGCATCATCAATTTGTCGCCTTCGCGGGCAATCGCAAACAGATCGTCAGGTTGTCCATCTTTGCTGTATTTCCCGACAAAGGCGTCATACGTTGCCGGGTCAATCTTGATTTCCTTATGCTCGCGCGGAAATTCATACTTCTCACCCAAGGCCATCGCAGCCAATTCAGTTGCGGTGGCGCGTACCTGCGTGCGGTCGAAGTTGCTCAGGACGGCGACAAAGAGCCGTTCTGCCGGATAACGGGCAATGATCGCCACGAAGCCGGAGACGTTGCCACGATGCCACTGCGTCTGTCGCGTGAATTTGGTTTGCACCCACCAGCCGTAAGCATAGTCGCCTTTCACCAGCGTGAAGAGTTTGCTCCTGGCCGCAACCGAGAGCAGCCGGTCAGAAGTTAAGGCTCGATCCCAAAGCAAAAGGTCATCCACGGTCGAGAAGATCGCCCCGGCGCCGCCCGGAAAGCGCATATCCACATAACCGGCGTTGACAACAGCGCCATCGACACGCGCATATCCGTTTGCCCGCCGCTTCAGGATCATGGTCGGCTCTTCGCAACCGGTGTCGGCCATGCCCAACGGGCGAAAAATTTCTTCCCGCATAAACTCGCTGTAAGGCTTCCCCGAAACCTTCTCAATCACCAAGCCCAGCGCGATGTATCCGTTGTTGCTGTACGCGAATTTCTCGCCGGGCTTGAAATCAAGCGGCTTGAGTTCCTCGCCCGGCTTGTGCAGATCACGCATGCTGCGGAACGACGGCGGCGCTGCCCTGCTGAGTCCGCTGACATCGAGCAACGCCTGCGTCGTCAGCGCAGGCAAGCCGCCCGTGTGAGACAGCAGGTGGCGCAGCGTGACTTCGTCCCAGGATTTCGGCCAGTCGGACAGATACTTGCTGACCGGGTCGCCGACTTTAAGTTTGCCGCGCTCCTCCAACAGCAAGACGGCCGCCGCCGTGAATTGTTTGCTAACCGACCCGACCCGAAACTTCGTCTTGGGCGTGTTCGCTATCCCGTACTCGTGATTGGCCAAGCCGTAACCCTCGCGGAAAACTGGCCGACCGTCGTGGGCGACGAGGACTGCGCCACTGAACCCGGTGACGCGAACGCGCTCTCGCATGTATTCCGCCGCCTTCACTGCAAAGTTCGACGGCAACTTATAATCAGCTTCTGGCGTGGGCAACTGGCTAGTTTGAGAAAAGACCCAAACTGCGGGCAGGGCGACTGCCAAGAACAAACGACAGGCTACGGAAAGAACCGTCTTCAACAACATTCGCGCGCCGCAGCGCAGGTCTTGCCATAAGTCTGCGATCATATTTGTCCTCCGGTTGGTTCCGAGAATGACAGCGTCTGGCTCTTCAACGCGGTGGTTGATTGCGGACGAATTCTTTGAATTTGGTGGCGCGTTCCTGTTCAGTCAGCGCCAACGCCGTTTTCCACATGCCCTCGTAATCAATAATGCCCTTACGCGCCGACTCGGCTTTCACGGCGCTGTCAGCGAATTCCTGGCCGTAGAGTTTCACCCACACGTCGTATCACCACAGAAACAGGAGCGGATGATCTTCCGTGTCTTTTGTGATGCTGCGAAATTGGGACAGATGCCGGCGCCCGAGTTCGTGAATCAGCGTTGCTTTTTTGATGTCGTGTGAGTAACTCGCCCGCATTTTCATCGGGATTTGCCTGAAACCTGACGAACTGACGCCTTCATAAACGATCACATCCACTTCCGTTTCAGGAAACTTCACCCCGGAGACTTGTTCCATTGCTTCAATGATGCGTACGCCTTCCGTCTGCCAGATGCCGCGATACTCTTCCGTCGCGGCGTTGAACTTCTCAGCTTCAGCAGTGAAATTGAGCTTGACGCGCGCTGACGCAACCGCAGGTTTGGCCTGAGGCTCGATCCAACCAGCGCTGTGGCCTGCAATGGCCGGACTCAGACAGCACAGGATCAACAACAGCGAATATTTACGAACAATTTTTCGGGATTTTCGCGCGCCGTAGCGCAGGTCTTGCCAAAGTGTGCTCATAGTCCGTTGTCCTTTGTCAGTAGTCAGCGGTCAGTCGAAAGTCAAAAGTTAAAAGTCGAAAGTCCGGGAGCAACCTTAGACTTTCAGACTGTTGACCTTTGACCTTCTCACCCCTTCACCCCTTCACCCTTTCACCGTGTCGCCGCGTCACTCGTAACGCAGCGCTTCCATCGGGTCTACCTTCGTCGCCCGCCACGCCGGAACGAAACAGGCCAGCAGCGCCACCGCACTCAGCAACAGGGCGATGACCGTGAAGGTCGCCGGATCGGTCGCGCTCACGCTGTGCAGCATTTGCGCCAACAGCCGGGTCAAGCCCAGCGCGGCGATCAAACCAAGCGCCACGCCGCCCAACGCCAACGTCAGCGCGGCGGCGAAGGCAAAGCCAGGGGCCTTCAATAGCATTCGCACGCCATACCGCAAGTCCTGAAACATTTCGCCCTCCATTCTTCGTGGTTGCAACGACAGCGCATCCCAATCGCTTTTAGTCGTACTGCTTCACTGAAACTCTTCGCTTCCGATGGGCGCATTGATGCTGTAGCTCGACACTTTCGCCACCGCCACCAGCCGTCTGGAGGCGTCGGCCAACATTTCCGTGACGCGCCAGCCACTGGGAACCCAACCCCACCGCGCGTCCTCCACGTAATCAATATCAATCTCGACCATGCGCTTCTGCTCGAAATAGACGAGGTACTGGCTTACCAGGAAACCCCGCTCCGGCTCGATCCTCACCGCCGTTTTCCAGCCGGATGGATCGTGGCGCTCCTCCAGGAGCATCGTGGACTTGCCCCGGTAGAACGTCCGCACCTGATTGGTGACCGCGCGCTCAATGAGCAGGTGTCCCATCACCGGATCAAGCGGACGCAGCGCCATCAGGATCGCTCTGGTGTCCAGGTTCTGCGCGTCAACGTTCGCCGTCCCTTGAATGATGGCAGCGGGGGGTGAGTCTGTCAGTGAGGAGAGGCGGGTCTTTCCGCGCTGTCCATCAAAGACACTGAGGTAGGCGTAATGCCTTCTGACGCCCAGGCCCTGCTGCTCGCCTTGCGACGCCACGACGCGCACACCATCGGCTTCCTCCTTGCGGTCAAGCTCGAAGCCATAGCGCATCTTGTTCCCGGCGACAGCCAGGGTCTTGGCAACCACGTAGCTTCGATCGCTGAGCAGCGCCGGGATGGCCAGCCATTCGCGCTCCGGAAACCTCGGATTGGGGAGCCACCCTTTCGGGTGGGTTTGTTGTTCCGTCCAGGCGAAGCGGAACGTTTGAACCGCGTCTTGCCGCTGCTGCCACGCTTTGACGATCTCGGACTTGGCGGGGACGGGTTTACTCCGATCCAATTGCGGTCGCCCGGCGTCATCCTGTTCGGCCAGGGCCAGCGCGGCAGCGACCACGACAGGACTCTGGTCAGTGGATGAGGAGGTGGTCCCGCACCCTGTCACCAGCGCAACTGACAAAAGCGATATCGCTATCTTCCGGTTCATTTTTCTTTCTCCTTTTCTGCTATCTGGCCTCAGCCATAACGAAGCCATTTCGCCAGTTCCGGCAGTGTCGGGCGCTTGCCGTACATCAACACTCCGACCCGGTAAAACTTCGCCGCCAACCGAACCATTCCCAGAATCGCCCCGACCAACAAGACCAGTGAGAGCGCAATCTGCCACCACGGTGGTTGCTGAAGGGCGATGCGAAAAAACATCGCGCTGGGGCTGAAGAAAGGAATCAGCGAGACCAGGATCGCCGCCAGGCTCTCCGGGCTGCGCCACACGATCAGGGAAGTCGCCGGAGCGCACACAATCAGCGCCACCATCGGCATCTGCATCTGTTGTCCGTCTTCTTCGCTCGAGACGATGGCGCCGGCCATCACGTACAAAGTCGCATACAGAAAATATCCCAACAGGAAGTAGACCACGAAAAAGACCAGCAGCGACGCCGAAAGCCGGGGGAACTGGAAGTCGCCCAAAGCCGGCGCCGCCGCCAGGCTGCTCAACAGCGCGCCGCACGCGGCCCAGATCACATATTGCGTCAGGCCCACCAGCCCGACGCCGATCAGCTTGCCGAGCATCAGCGGAAAGGGGCCGACCGAAGACAGCAATACTTCAATGATGCGAGATTGCTTCTCTTCAATGACGGCGGTCATGATGTGCGTGCCGTATATCAACACGCTGAGACAAAGCAGCCCGATCAGCCCGAACGCCAGGGCGATGCGCTTTCGGTCTTCGGTTTCGCCGCGCTCATTGAACTTTGCCAGCTCAAGCTGCCGGTTCAACTGACCAACCTCCGCCGCATTGATTCCGGCGCGCGTCATCCGTTGCTCAAGGACAGCGGTATTGAACGCCTTTTCGATGTGCATTTCGGCGGCCAGATCGCTGAAGTCTTTAGCGTGATAAGCAATCTTCCCCTGCTTGAGGACCGTGGCCGGAACTACGACGTAGGCGTTCAGCTTGCCGGCGCGAATCTCCGCGTTGAGTTCGCGCTCGCGGGTGGCGAGTTGCGCTTCAGTGACGGCTTCGCGCCGCGCTTGAAAGCGACCGGTTCGACCCTCCGCCGCGGTCAGATATTTTTCCACCCGTTGATAGAGCGCGCTGTCTAGCGTTTGATCGAGGACCAGCAGACGGTATGGCGCGCGCCAGCCGCTGCCGAGCAGGAGCGTGGGCAGGAGCAATAACGCCGCCATCAGCACAGGCGTGAGAATCGTTCCAACGACAAAGCCGGTTGATTTGACCTGGGTCAGGTATTCGCGTTTGATGATGGCCCATAATTTATCCATCTCAGCCTCACTGCGGCCACATCGCGCCGAAGCTGCGTGCGGAAACCTCCGGGTAAGCCTGGCCTGCTTCGGCGGTCAGCTTCCGCAAACCATTCCACCGGCCTTTCAGACAACCCTCAAAGAAGGCTCGCACGTATTCGCGCGTGATGGCCAGTGTGCGCAGTTTTCCCGCGCGGGCTGCAGGCGTTGCCGCCGGCGCCCAATACGGATTGTCGGAGAAATCCATGTGACCGCTCTCCAGGCGCGCAATGGTGACGCGCAGGCTGCCGCCTTGCACACTCTGCAACAGGCGGTCGCCGTCGGCCAGAATGTCTTTCCACTGCGCCTTCGTCAGACCCTGCTGTCGTAGCTCTTGTTCAGTGGGCTGGCGAAATTCATCCTCAATCCACAAGAATGGCTGCTTGCCGCCGTCGTTTCCCGTGACAAGCTGATAGCTCCGGCCTGACTCATTGCCGTCAATGTTGATGCCGCCGCGAACGGCGCGCACGCCCAGCAGGTCGAAGTAATTGCCAGACACGAGATAGCCCCAGAGCCGTTCGTTATTTCCGCTCTGGCTCAAGCTCATCGGCGTGAAGCGATACGCCAGCAGCCCCTCCATCACATCGTTTTTGTCGCGAAAATCCCGGTAGTACGGATACGAGAAGCCAAAGCTCGCGCCCCTATTCTGTGACGTGATCTCGACGAGGCGTTCCGGTCGTGTGACTGGTAACGGACGCAGCAGCGCCGTATTGACCAAGCTGAAAACGCCCGTGTTCACGCCGATGCCCAGCGCCAGCGTCAGCACAGCAATCAACGTGAAGCCGGGTTGCTTCCACAACATTCGCGCGCCGTAGCGCAGGTCTTGCCACAGGGTTTGCATAATTTTCCTCCTTATCGAATTGAATCAATCGCACCGCAGCGCAATCATCGGGTCAACCTTCGTCGCCCGCCGCGCCGGTATCCAGCAGGCCGCGAGCGCCACGGTTGCCAGCAGCGCCGCAATGAAACCAAAGGTCAGCGGGTCGGTCGGGCTGACACCATAAAGCGCCGTTTGCATCAGCCGCGTCAGGGCGAGCGCGCTACCGAGACCCAGGCTCAACCCTACGCCAGAGAGCGCCAGCCCTTGCCGCGCGACGAGCTTGAGTACGTCCCCGCTTTGTGCGCCGAGCGCCATCCGAATGCCAAGCTCGCGCGTGCGCTGGGCGACTGAGTACGACATGACGCCGTAAAGCCCGATGGCGGCGAGCGCGAGCGCCAGCAGCCCGAAGCCACCGAGCAGCGTCGCGGCCAGGCGCGGCGCGTAGAGCGACTGCCGCTTCTGCTCTTCCAGCGTCCGCACGCCGTAAACCGGCAGGTTCGCATCCAGCGACTGCGCCAGTTTTCGCACTGCCGCGATGGTCGCGCCCGCATCGCCCGCCGTCCGCACATGCAGCGCGAGGTCAGGACGGTAATGCTGCAAAACGGGCAGGAACATCCCAGGCTTCACCGCCTCGATCAGACTGCGATACTTGCTGTCTTTCGCCACGCCGATGACTTCGGGCCTCTCGACGGATTGAGGATCAAAGACTGACCCCAGGAACAATCGCTTGCCAATGGGGTCTTGTCCGGGCCAGTAAGTGCGCGCGACCGTCTCGTTGATGATGACGACTCTCTTTACCTTGGCATCGTCCTGCGGCGTGAATGCGCGCCCGCGCACGATGGGCAGCTTCATCGTTTTGAAATAATCCGGCCCGACGAGGTTGAAATCGAAGGTGATGGATTCGCCGGTCGGCGGCGTATATCCTTCGATCTCTAGACCGATCCGCATGCCGTTACCGCCCAGCGGCACGATACGCGCCAGGCTGGCCGCCTCGACGCCGGGCAACGCTTTCGTGCGCTCCAGCAGTTCGGAATAAAACTGCCGCCCGCGTTCCTCGGTGTAGCCGTTGAGCGCCAAGTCAACCGACATTACGACGACCTTCGACGGCTCGAACCCAGCATCAATCGCTACAAGGTTGCGCAGACTCCGCACGCAGAGACCCGCGCCAACCAACACGATGCACGAGAGCGCGACCTGCGTGGCAACGAGCAGGTTCCTGAGCGTCAGCCAACGTCTGTCCGAACCCGCGCTCGCCATTTCGTCTTTCAAGGCAGGAATCAAATCGGGCTTGGAGGATTGAATCGCGGGGGCGAGGCCGAAGAACACACCCGTGAGCAACGAGAGCAAAGCGGCAAAGCCAAGCACGCGCCAATCCAACTGCGTGAGCAACCTGGCTTCGGCGAGGTTGCTGTCGGGTGGGCTGAAAGTCGTCAGCCAATCGGCGAGCCATACGGCGAGGAGCAAGCCGAGCGCGCCGCCGAGAGCAGACAGCAGCAGGCTTTCGGTCAGCAGTTGCCGCACCAGTCGCCAGCGGCTCGCACCCACCGCCAGCCTGACGGCAATCTCTTTGCGCCGGCCCGCCGCACGCGCGAGCAACAGGTTCGCCACATTCGCACACGCGATCAGCAACACCAGTCCCACCGCCGACATCAGCAGCGCGAGCGGCGTAGACAAATCACTCAGCCCTTCGGTTTCGCCTTTGCTTCCATCTTTGAGCACGACTGCGGGGTAGGTATTTTTAGGGTAGACTTTGGCGCGTTGCGCGGCGAGCGCCGAGAGCGCCGCTTCGGCTTGCGCGCGCGTCACGCCCGGTTTAAGCCGCCCGATCAGGCTGAGCCAACTCATACTCCGCTCTGCTACACCAGCCCATTTGGGCGCTGCCTCGCGGCTCATCATCAGCGGCACATAAACGTCCGGCGCAGCGCCACGCACGACGCCCGTGAATTCCGGCGGCGCGACGCCGACCACGGTGAAGTCAGAGCCGTTGATCTTGATCGTCCGTCCCACGAGTTTCGGGTCTGCGCCGAAGCGTCGTTGCCACAGCCCATAGCTCACGACGGCCACGGGATGCGTGCCCCAAGTGCGGTCTTCTTCGGGCAGAAACGTGCGCCCCAGCGCGGGCGTCACGCCGAGCGCAGTGAAATAATTGCCGCTTACGATCAGGCCAGAGGCACGTTCGGCCTGCGCCCCGTCGCTCAAATTCAGCGGCGTTTCGCAGTATGCCGCGAGGCCCATCAGCACATCGTTGTGATCGCGGTAATCGGCGTAAAGCGGCTGCGAGAAGATAACACCGTGCTCTCCCCCCCCGACAACCCGCACGAGTCGCTCCGGTTCAGGCACGGGCAGCATTCTGACCATTACTTTGTCTACCACACTGAAAATCGCTGTGTTCGCGCCGATGCCCAACGCGAGCGTCAGCACGGCAATCAGGGTGAAGCCGGGTTGTTTCAGTAACATTCGCGCGCCGTAGCACAGGTCTTGCCAGAGGGTTTGCATAATTTTCTTCCTTATCGAATTGAATCAATCGCACCGCAGCGCAATCATCGGATCCACCTTCGCCGCCCGCCGCGCCGGAATCCAGCAAGCCGCGAGCGCCACGGCTGCCAGCAGCAATGTCACGGCGGTGAACGTAAATGCATCGGTCGCGCTTACGCCGTAGAGCAAACTTTGCAAGACGCGCGTCGCCGCAAAAGCTCCTGCCAGTCCCAGCCCAATGCCAATGGCGATCAGCCGGAAGCCCTGCCTCACGATCAGGCGCACCACGTCGCTGCGGTTTGCGCCCAGCGCCATTCGCACGCCGATTTCCCGTGTGCGCTCGGCGACGCTGAACGACAGCACACCGTACAAGCCAAGACACGCCAGTGCTAGCGCCAGCAGACCAAAGCCGCCAATCAGTGCGGCCTGCAAACGTTTCTCGAACAGCGCCTCGCGCCGGTATTGCTCAAGCGTTTTGACGTTGTAAATCGGCAGCTTCGCATCGAGCGCGTGAAGCTCCTGCCGCAGGGCCGGCAGCAACTGTTCCGGTGGCGTCGCGGTGCGCAGATGCAGCGTCATCCCGCCGTCGTATTTTTGCGCCAGCGGAAACCAGGCGAAGCGCGGCGGGTCGCGAAACAAATCGGAATGCTTGATGTCGCGCGCCACACCGATGACTTCTATCGGCTGATTCACGCGGTCTTTCCAGACGAAGACTTTACCAACCGGGTTTTCGTTCGGCCAGACATGGCGCGCCAACGTTTCGTTGATGATGGCGACGCGCGGTGCGGCGGCGTTGTCTGCTTCCGTGAAGCGGCGACCGAGCAGCAATGGAATGCCCAGCGTGTCCAGCAACGTCGGCGTCACGATGTTGTAACGAATATTGAAATCCGCCTGCCCAACTACACCAATGTTGTTTCCGTAACTGCCGCCTTGCAGCGGCACGCTCAGCGCCAGGCTCGCCGACTCAACGCCAGGCAGGCTCGCTGTGCGTTCGAGCAGTTGGCGGTAAAACTCGTAGCCCTGCGCTTCGGCGTAATTCTGCCGTCCGAGATCAAGTTTCGCCGTCAGCAAATTTTCCGTTGCAAAGCCGGCGTTGATGGCCTGCGCATTGTGCAGAGTGCGGACACAGAGTCCGGCGCTGACCAGCAGAATCAGCGACAACGCGATCTGCGCGACAACCAGCGTGCTGCGCAATCGCGTGCGGCTGCCGCGTCCGAATCCGCTGCCCGCATCTTTCAGCAGCGGCAACAAATTCAAGCGCGACGATTGCAGCGCGGGCGCCAACCCACACAACAGCCCGGTGACAACCGACAAGCCCAATGTAAAACTCAGCACACGCCAATCCAACGTGAGTCCAAGCTGCGCGCTCATATCCTGTTGCTCACTGGGCAGCCCTGCGCGAATCCAATCGGTCAGCCATAGCGCGACCAGCAAAGCGCACACGCCACCGAGCAAGGCTACCAGCGCGCTTTCAGTCAACAACTGCCGCATGACGCGCCAGCGTCCTGCGCCGAGCGCCAGCCGGATGCCAATCTCTTTCTGCCGCCGAGCCGCACGCGCCAGCATCAATCCGGCAATGTTGGCGCAGGCGATCAGCAGCACGATGCCCACGATGCCGAATTGAATGCTCAGGAATTGCTGTATCTCTTTGCCATCGGCGGGTGACGTGCCCAACCCCGCAACGACACGCGCGCCACGTTTGGCGTTCGTCTTGGGAAAGGCTTGTTCCAGGCGTCCTGCGATCACGTTCAAATCGGCTTGCGCCTGCTCCACTATCACGCCCGGCTTGAGCCGCCCAATCAGCCCGACGAAATCCGAACTGCGGCTGTTGAGCCAGTCCGCACCGATCTTCACCATCCAGGGATTCCCGTGCCGCCACATCGTGATGGGAATCCACACGTCAGTCTTTTCGTCCATCCGGCTCGTGCCCGCGAATTCCGCCGCGACGCCGATGATCATGTAGCTGTGCGAATTCAGGCTAATCGTTTGCCCGACGATATTCGGCTCCGCATTGAAATGCTTGCGCCACAACCGTTCGCTGATGACGGCTACGGAGTTCGCGCCTTCAACTTCAGCGTCGGCGGGTTGCAGCAACCGCCCTGCGCTGCTGCGGACGCCAAGCACGTCGAAGTAATTGCCCGTCACCAGCGCGCCCTTGATGCGTTCGGCGGTCTTGTCCGTGCCCAAATGAAACTGCTGCTCGCTTTCCGCCGCGATGCCGGCGAAGGTTGCGTTCTGATCGCGGTAATCGCGGTAATCGGCATAAGTAACCGAGTTGAAACCCTGCCCGTTATTCGTTTGCCCGATTTGTACAAGCCGTTCCTGTGCGGCGAGACCCGGCAAGGGCTTCAGTAGCAAGGCATCGAGCAAAGTGAAAATCGTCGTGTTCGCGCCAATGCCCAACGCCAGCGTGACAACGGCAATCAACGTAAAGCCGGGTTGTTTCAGCAACATTCGCGCGCCGTAGCGCAGGTCTTGCCAAAGGGTTTGCATAATTTTCTCTCCCATCATTCGCCAATGGTGTTACTTCACAGATTTCACCCACTTGGACTCTTCGCCCTCATTTCGTATTAAGACGTGTGTTACCTTGCCCATTTCATTCTTGACGAAGGTCAGAAAATACTCTCTACCTTTCCAAAAGAACTGCGTCTCAGACTCCGCTACGATCTCAAAGACGGTCTGACCGGGAGGGATTTGCATCATCAGACGTTCGCCTTCGCGCACCAGCGCAAAGGTTTCATTGCCTTGATATTCGCCTACATAACCATCGTAAATCGCCGGTTCCGGCTGGACCGCTTGATGCCTGCGCGGAAGTTCATAACGGGCGCCGAATGCCATCGCCGATAGTTCATTCGCAATGGCGCGAACCTGAGAACGATCAGCGGCGCTCCACACGTTGCTCAAGATAACGATAAACAGTTGTTCCTCCGGGTAGCGCGTTATTTGAGACACAAAACCAGAGACATTGCCGCCGTGCCACACTACCTTGCGATTGAATTTGGTTTGGCTCCACCAGCCATAGGCATAATCATTCTTGACCGGAGTGAAGAGTTTGGCTGTTACTGCCGCATGCAAGAGGCGATTGGCATCAAGCGCACGATTCCAAACCAGCAGATCATCCAGCGTTGAGTAGATTGATCCCGCGCCCATCACGAAGCGCATATCCACGTAAGAAGCGTTGGTCAGGGTTTCATTGGCGCGCGTGTAACCACTCGCCCGTTGCGCCAGAATCGTGCCAGGGTCATCGCAGCCCGTGTTAGTCATGCCCAGGGGGTGAAAAAGTTCCTGTGAAACGAAGTCGCAATAAGTCTTTTCCGCTACCTTTTCGATAATCATGCTCAACAGTATGTAGCCAACATTCGAGTAGTTCCATTTTTCACCTGGCTTGGAATCCAGCGGCTGAAGTTCCTCGCCGGCCTTGAGCAAATCCCCCAGCTTACGAAAGAGTTTCGGCGTTGACTGGCTCAGCGCGCTTACGTCCAATAACGCCTGCGTGCTGAGACGCGGCAGACCCGCTGTGTGTGACAGCAAATGGTGAATGGTGACGCCACTCCACGCCTTGGGCCAGTCAGGCAAATATTTGTCTATGGTATCGGTGAGCTTGAGTTTCCCGCGTTGCTCCAACAGGAGTATGGCGGCGGAGGTAAATTGCTTGCCCGCCGAACCTACACGGAATTTCGTTGTGGGCGTGTTCGGAATACTGAATTCGTGATTGGCGAGGCCATAGCTCTGACGGAAAATCGGCTGTCCGCGGTGAGCCACCAGAATCGCTCCGCTAAACCCTGTCACGCGCACGCGTTCCTGCATGTATTTCGCCGCCTGCGCCTTGAAGTTCGGCGGGAGCTGATAATCACCTCTTGGCCTGGCAAAGGGCTTGTGCAGGTTAGTGGTTTGAGCAAAGGCACAAGCGGCGATCAAACAACAGATCGTGATTGTGAATCCGGGTTTCTTCCACAACATTCGCGCGCCGTAGCGCAGGTCTTGCCACAGAGTTTGCATAAATTTCCTCGCTTGTAGCCGAACAGTTTTCGCGAAAGTCCGCATTGAATATCCAAACGGCGTGCCAATTCTCTGGCACGCCGTAAATCACTGGAAAAATTCACGCTTGGCGGTA
>Ga0187892_10009534_pt1 | contig 12732 bp, 13 predicted proteins | sample MA1701073metaG_FD_139345 | JGI IMG/M metagenome (GOLD analysis project Ga0187892, IMG submission 139345) | Bio-ooze microbial communities from a basaltic lava cave in the Kipuka Kanohina Cave System on the Island of Hawaii, USA - MA170107-3 metaG ...
CGTTGGCTACATCTACGATCTCGTCAATCGCAGCGCTAATGGACGGAGCCCATCTTCCCATTTTCAAAAAATAATTCAAGCATGTTCAGCCTGTTACCAGCGCGCTCGACCGATTACGCCCAAAGCCAATGAGGTCGCCTTGATGAACGCCGACAACGGCGGGCTGCTGACCGCAAAGGCTGCTGTCTGCGAGCGCGGTGCGAAAAGAGCCTTCAATTCGTCCGTTCGCTTCGCTCGTAATTTCAAGCACCGAGCCATATTGATTTTGCCAAGAGCCAACCCACGTCCGGGCTGCCTTCTTACTCGCTTTTTTTTGTTCAGTTGCCATGCCGATCGGCCATAGCCGAGAAGGTCGAAGTAGAACACACGCCGATGAGTGGCGAGATAGGGCGCAATCCGTCGCCAGACGACCGAAGAGAATGGCGTGCCATGAAGCAGGACCAGCGGTGCTCCTTCTCCGAGAACACCGTAGCGAACTCGCTGACCTTTGAAATCGAAGATGCCGGACAGATCCCAGGCAGTTTCGATAAGCTTGTCCATGGTGACACCTCTATGTCTGACTGCTTGCGAGGGCGGTTCCATGCGCGCGGTGGCGCCGTCCAATGGCAGCTTTTTGGCGCCGGATCATTTCTCACGCTCGCCGTGCCCCGTGCATTGGAAGTGCCGCGCCTGACGGAAGGCTGAGAAGAATGGCTGTTAATCGATCGAAGGTCATGGTCTCGGCTCCTGCAATGAACGATCAATGCAGCTCTTGAGCCTGGCCGCTTACCACAGCCCCTCCTTGGTGTAGGGGGGGCGGCTCCAGAGAGAGACGCTAAGCAGCACAGCCTTGGTCCAAGCGTCCTGCATGCGCTCGACCTCAGCTTGCGAATGGCCCTTTCTCGCGAGGAACTCCTTAGTGGTCGTGACGATGACAGCGCTGAAGGCGAGGAGGTAGCGCAACGGCACCACCGGCGGCGTTCGTGCATGGTCCGTCGTGTTCTTCTTATCGGGCGTATGTCGAAGACCAATTTCCTCCTGATAATCGAGCCACGCCTGATCGTAAGGGCGCGAGCAAGTGTCGATCACCCATTGCACGAAGCGTCGCTTCACCGCCGCCTTGTAATCCTCGTCGGGCTTGCCATCGGGTCCGTAGAACCATTGCGCGAGATGCTCTTGCGTGCCTATCCTCGCGCCAGGCATCCACCAGATCCTCCGCCACATCGCCGAGCACTTCGCCGGCCAGCGTGAGATAGCGCCGGCCTTCTTCGGTCAAGCTCGCCGCCTCTTTGAGCCTGGCAAGCTCATCCATCGTCACCGGCGATTCGCCCGCGGCGCCATAGTCGTATCCTGGAATGTCGGTTGTATCATTCATGGCTTGTCCAATTTCTTCTACTGCCTGCTCTTGAGCGTTCGCTTCGTCATCAAAACGCACTCTTAACAACGCTGCCGTCTACCCGAAGCGCGGCGCCGGTCGTCGCCGATGCGAGCGGACTAGCGATGTAGGTGACCAGCGCAGCCACTTCGTCGGGAGTGGCGAATCGCTTGATGAGCGATGTTGGCCGAATCTTCGCAAAAAATTCCTGCTCGAAATCGTCAAACGATTTGCCTCGCTCCTTCGCCAGAGCATCAACGGAATCACCCGCACCGCGCGATTTCGTTTGCCCGGGAAGGATGCTGTTGACAGTGATGTCGGTACCGGTGACCGCTTCGTCATTGGCTAAGACGATAGCGATTTTGGCCATGTCTAGCGTTTCTCTAAGACGCTCATGGGGACCTCCAACCGGGATCGGGACGGTAGCGCTCACCAAAGCGCTGGGTGAATTCTTCCAGGTGGCTTATGAGCTCATTGCGACCGCGATTGCGGATATAGCTCATCGGCCCGCCCCGAAACGGCGCAAAGCCTGTTCCGAAGATGATGCCCGCATCTACCAGATCGGCCTCTTCGACCACCCGTTGGCGCAGACAGAGCACACAGGCATTGAGCAGCGGGAGCATCAGACGGTCCTGCAACTCCTGATCGAATTCACCGGCCGAGCCTTTTTTGATCTTATCGTCCTTATAGCGATAGAAACCTCGGCCGGCCTTGCGGCCCGTGTTGCCTTGTTCAACCAGTCTGCGCAATCGCTCAGGCACCTCTACATCGAGCTGTTTGGCAACACCCATACAGATGTCTAACCCCACGCGGTCGGCAAGCTCGATCGGGCCCATGGGCATGCCGAAGGCCTCGGCCGCTGCATCGATGGTCTCGGCACGCCTACCTTCCTCTAACAGAGTGACTGCTTCGAGCAGATAGGGCATTAGAGCTCTGTTCACCAGAAAACCGGGGGCGCTGCGCACCGGCAGGGGCAGCCGATCGATGCGCTGGGCGAAGGCCTGTGCCAAGGCATGAGCCTCATCCGAGCTATACTCACCTCGGATGACTTCGATGAGCGGCATCTTAGCGACGGGATTGAAGAAATGCAGACCGACCAAGCGCTCGGGGCGCCGTAGCGCTTGGGACAGCTCCTCGAGCGCGATGCTGGAGGTATTGGTGGCGAGCAAGGCCTTGGGCTTAAGGCGCGGCTCCACCTCGGCAAACAGATCCTGTTTCGCCTTGCGATCTTCGATAATGGCCTCGATCACGACGTCGGCTTGCGCTAAACCATGTCCGGGGAGATCGGCAAGTAGGCGATCGAAGGCTTCGCGCCGGCGCACTTCGTCTTTGAGTCGGCTGCGGAAAAGCCGTGCAGCGCGCTCCATGGCGGGAGTGAGTTGTTTATGACTTTGGTCTTGGAGCGTGACCTTAAGGCCCTGAAGCGCACACCATGCGGCGATATCCCCGCCCATAGTGCCGGCGCCGATGACATGTACATGCTTGAATTCGATTCCTGCCCCCCTGCCCAGCGACCGCAAACGCTCGCGCAGGAAGAACACGCGGATCAAGTTCTGCGCCGTCTCGCCGGTAACAAGCCTGGCTACAGAAGGCGCTTCGGCGGCCAACAGGAGATCTCGGTTTCCGCCATGCTCGCGCCACAGCTCGATCAGGGCATAAGGGGCCGGATAGTGCTCCTCCCGGACTTTCTGTTTCGTCTTGCGACGCATGAGCCAAGCGAGAGGCACCCGAGCCAGTCCGCCATTGAGCAGCGGCACAAGGAGATCCCTGCGCCGCTTCAAGCCTCGCTGAATGGCGCCTCGAACCGCGGTTTTAAGGTGCTGCTCCTCGCTCACGACATCGACTAAGCCTATGCGCTTGGCGCTCCTGGCGTCGACCGTGCGCCCTGTCAGCATCAAGTTCATCGCCGTCGTTGCGCGCAGCAGCCGCGTGAGTCGGCCGGTTCCACCCAATCCTGGATGGATCCCTAGCCTAACCTCGGGCAGGCCAAGCTTGGCGTCCGAGCGCGCAATGCGGTAGCGACAGGCGAGAGCAAGCTCCAATCCGCCTCCCAAACAGAACCCGTGCACGAGCGCCACGGTCGCCACCGGAAACGCTTCGAGCCGGTCCATGATCTCATGGGCGCGCCTGATTCGCGCCTCCACTGCCGCAGGGTCTTGGAGCCCCCGGAATTCGTTGACATCTGCACCGGCGATGAAACCGTTCGACTTACCGGAATGGATGACTATACCGAGGGGAGGCGAGCTCTCGAGCGCTGAGAGCAGCTCCTGTAGCTCCGTGAGCACCGCCTCGGATAGCGTATTGACGCTCGAGTCTCGCTGATCCAAGCCTAACCACGCGATACCTTGATCATCGCGCGCGAGCCGCCAGTGTTTGAGCGTTCGCTGCGGCTCGGAATTTTCTTTAAACGATAGAACAGATCGCGCCATAGTAGTCTATCCTCCCTCGCCTACACCCGCTCCAACAACATGGCTCCCCCCTGGCCGCCGCCAATGCACTCAGAGGCGATCCCACGCTTGGCCTGGTGGCGCTTCAGCACCTGCAACAGATGCAGCAGGATACGGGTGCCGCTGGTGCCGACCGGATGGCCGAGGCTGATCGCGCCGCCATCCACATTAAGCCGGGCGAGATCTATCTCGCCGAAGGCGCCTTCCAACCCGAGGTGCTCTCGGCAGTATTCTGGATCTTTCCACGCCGCCAGGCAAGCCAGCACTTGCGCGGCGAAGGCTTCATTGATCTCCCAGTACTGGATATCAGTAAAGGACAGCTCATGCTGTTTGAGTAGGGAGGTTGCCGCGAGCACCGGCCCCAGGCCCATGTACGCGGGATGCAGAGCTGCCCAATGACAATCGAGGATCCGCCCGAGCGGGGTGACGCCGTAGCGTTCGACCGCCTCTTCTGAGGCCAGGATCAGCCAGGCGCCGCCGTCGGTCACTTGGGAGCTGTTGCCCGCGGTGACCTCGCCATAAGGCGGCTCGAACACGGGCTTCAATCGGGCAAGCTGTTCCATGGTAGTGTCGGGGCGCACGCCGTCGTCATGGTCATAACACCGACCATCGCGGTCGTAGATGACCTCGATCTCGTCCTGGAGCCAACCCTCTTCTTGTGCGTGCGCCAGACGTGCATGGCTCGCGAGGGCATAGCCATCCATCGCTTCGCGCTCGATGTGAAAGCGATGAGCGAGAACCTCGGCAGTCTGACCCATGGACAGTTCAACCACCGGATCAGACAGCCCTTTTGCTAAACCGATGACGGGCTTAAAATGATCGGGCCGCAATTTACTGAGCAGCCATAGCCGACTCCAGAGCGAGGCCTTACGCCAATCGGCAAGCCAATTTACCATAGAGTGGCTAAAAAGCAGTGGGGCATGGCTTAAAGCCTCGGTGCCACCCGCCAGGATCAATTCCGCGCGCCCATCGGCGATGTAGCGCCACGCGGTGTCTACCGATTGCATGCCAGAGCCGCAATTGCGCTGCACGGTCCAGCCGGGCATGGCTTCCCCGCAGCCCAGGCGCAACGCGGCGACCCGAGCCGGGTTGGGGGCATCGGCGGGCGGTGCCCCACAGCCTAAGATGACCTCATCGAAGGCGTCGGGGGCGAAAGGCTGACGCTGTAGGAGTGCTCGTCCGGCCGCCACTGCAAAATCGACCGCATCGAAGGGTCCGGGGCGGCCGCGCGCTTTGATAAAGGGTGTGCGATTGCCGTCTACGATATAAACTGGGCGTGCAGCGGTTGTTTGGACCACGACGGCTCTCCTCTGCGTAGCTCTTCAGGAGCGAAGTCATCGACCCGAATACCCTCGGCGGTCATCTTCGCTGCCTCGTTGACCCGCCGATCCTCATGCTCATCGATATGCCGGCGCTCCGATCTGGCGGTTAGCGGCACGCGGATCCCCGCGGGCAAACACACGATGGAGAACTTCGACTCCCTAACGGTTGGGTGCCTGCCGTGAAAACTTGGCAAATTCTTCCGGGCTTAAATTTCCATCACCGCTGTCATCGAGCTGATCCCAATTTTCTGCTAAGTCGCGGTCGCCCTTGGCCTCTCCTTTGGATATTCGTCCGTCTTTGTCTTGATCGAAACGGGTAAAGTGCATGCCGGGCTCTTCCAAGGCTTGCTCCTGATGCGGGCTCGCAGGAGCGGCTTTGCCTGCTGCGCCCTGCCCAGCTTTAGACTCTCCCGTGGTTTCTATGCCGGACTCGGGCTCTTCTACGGCCTGTGTTTGATGGGGCGTGGCCGGTGCCACAGCTCCGCCCTCACCCGACTGTAAACCCTGCGCGAGAAGCGTTAGAGATAACCCGCAAAACGTATAAGCAAATAAAGCGTTCCTCGACATTTCCCATCACCTCTATCTATCGTCATTACCACTCGCCGCTGAAAACGGCTATTGCCCTTAAATGAACAAGCACGCCAAGATGAGCGGATGAGCGGCTTGACTTCAATCACTCCCCTCAATTCCACTCTCAACCCGTGGCGCAATTCGGGGCTTGCTCGACGGTGCAATGCCCGGCTCGCTCGAGGGCAACACGATCTCTCCCCGCCGATTCTGTTGCCGGCCAGCCACGGTGTCGTTCGTTGCTACCGGATAGCTTTCACCATAGCCACTGGCCGTTATCCTCTCCGCCCCGATCCCATTGCCGATCAAAAGGTCTCGCACTGCTTGGGCACGATCCTCCGCGAGCTCCCGGTTATAAAACTCAGATCCCTTGCTATCGGTGTGTCCTTCAATCAAGACGTTTTGCTCAGGATGCTCTTTGAGAAACGTGACGAGCCGGTACAAATTCTGCTGTGCCCCTGACTTGAGGCTGGCACGGTCGTAGTCAAACAGCACATCCCCCAAGGTCAACACCAAACCGCGCTCCGTCTGCTTCGCTTCCAATGCTGCCAATTCTTGCGCCAATGCCGCGGCCACCGCATCCGCCTCCGCAGCGTTGGCTAGTGCCGCCTGGGTTTCGCGGGTACGGGCTTCGAGCACGATTTCATCGCGCTCCTTTAGCTGTTTCTCCGCCACCCTCTCGGCCGTCTTCCGATCTGATTCGGCGTGCGCTACTTCGACCCGTCGTTGTGCGATATAGGCGAGATGGTTTATCTCCACTTCCTCTCTCGCCGCCTCGGCCTGGCGCAGAGCTTGTTCGGCTTCGTGCAGGAGCAAGGGTGACTGACTGGCTACGACCGGATCTTGCCGGGCTTTTTCGTAGCTCTGTTGCGCTTGCCGCAGGGCTGAGTTGGGAGCGGCGCAGGCCGCAACCAGGGCAAGAACACCTACTATCAGACCTCGGCTGACCCATAGAGCACTCTTCTGATCGATATGAACGCTTGCCATTGCCTTTAACATCGTCGTCTCCTCTATTCTGGATCGAAGTTCAGTCATTGCCCCTGGGCCTCTTTCTTTAAGGTATCCATTGTCTGCTCGACCTCCTCTCCATGCTGGCGTGCCCTCTCGGAGAGAGCCTTAGCCTCGGCGAGTCGGGCGTCCACTTCTGCTTGTTCTGCCTGTCGGCGGGCTTCTTCATACTCTTCCACATGTACGGCCGACTTAGCGCGGTCCAACTTCTCTTGGGCTAGACGTACCTCGAGCGGTGCGTACCGCGCCGCTTGCGCGCTAAGCGCCCGATTCAAAGCCATCTCAGCCGTCGAAACGGTATCGAGAGGCGGGCTTACGCCAGCACATCCCGTCAGCGTTATAGTGACGGCAGGGATCAGGATCAACCGTCTCCAGCGGGGCCGCGATTTATTCGAATGTACCTGCTTCACTGGCTACCCTCCTCTGTGGGTATCGGTGGGCTTTTCAGGGCCGCAAACTCTGCAGGGCTGAGCAAGCCATCCGAGTTTTCGTCCAATACGATCATTTGCTCCGATAGGCCAGGCACAGCGATGGATTCGCTAGCTGAGATGAATCCGTTCTTGTCCTTATCGATTTCCAAGAAGGATGGCGTCGCCTGCACCGGCAGGACAATACAGCCTAGAGGTGCTAGCGCTGCGAGAAGCGAGTTCAGTTTGCTATCCATGAGAGATCCCTCGTTAGTTAGTTAGTAAGGAAATGAAAATCGCTACTTCAAAAACAGAATTCATTTGCTCGCTGTCGAGTAATCGCGGGTCACGGCAGGATCTTCTTCCTTGGCGCGATCCGCTCCCGCTTTTTCCGCCACTTCGAGCTCGGCTTCGTCCGATGGGCTGATACTTGCGGTCTTTCTTTTCATTTTTCCGGATTTCACAAACTGTTCGGCTTCCTCTTGATAGCGGCGCGCGGATTCATAGTCGCCTTCGCTTGGGTGTTTCTCTCTTTGCTCATGATTACCTCTCCTATCTCAGTGTCGCGCGACCGCCCCGGCATTGCGTCCCTGTAGAAATACGCAGATCGTATGCCAATCCATGCTTCTCCAAAAATTCAACGAAATCCGCAATCTTAGCCACGCACTCGTTTGTAATAATTACAAACAACGTTGTAAGTTTTACAGGCGAGTAGATGGCCGCGCGTGTCCTTCCCCGCTTTTTGCGATCTGTGGATTCAGGCGCCGATAGGACGTCCCCTAGCCCCCCACACTCAGCCGCTGGTCTACGGCGTTCCAGTCGATGTTCGAGAAAAAAGCCTCGATGTACTTGGGCCGTTCGGAGGCATCATAGTCGAGCAAGAAGGCATGTTCCCACACGTCCATCACCAGGATGGGTGTAAACCCCGCGACATTCCCGACCTCGTGCAGGGTCACCCAGTGGTTGGATAGACGCTTCCGGACTGGGTCCTGATAGCAGATCGCCCAGCCCACCCCGCGCATCTTACCGACCCCGATGAAGTCTGCCCGCCAGCGCTGGTAACGGCCGAAACTCGCCTCCGCCGCTTGATAGAAGCTCGAGGTGCGGTCGGGTGCGCCGGGCCCACTGCGTTTAAGGTTGCCGAAGTAGTATTCATGCAAAACCATGCCGTTATACTCGAAGCCCAGACGGCGGGTGAGCTCGGAATACTCTGGCATCTCCTCTTGGTCGAGCTGACCGTCGTTTAAGAACTCGCTGATCTTCTCGGTCAGCCGGTTGGTCTCCTTGAAGTAGCCCTGGTAAAGCTTGAAGTGCATCGCGAGCGTTTGATCGGAAATGCCGTTGAGCCCGCTCAAGTCGAACTGTTTGGGTGTATAGGACAGTGGGTGATGCATCGCTCTCCTCCTGTGGAAGTTGCTAAGGGATCTCGAATAAGGATCAAATTGCGTGCCGGTACGGCAGTTGAAGTTTACTTGCTGTTTTTTAATCGGATAGCTCAGACTGACAGCGCTCGCCAGACTTCTGTTCCTGGATTAATCAGTAAGAATTCCCGATTCGCAATGTAAGAATTACAGACTGCCGATCCTGCATTTTAGGCTGAGCGGCGCCGAGAGGGTGGGGCCGCGTATGGAGCACATGGCGCTGTTACTCGCATGGGCGGTACAGACACGTCTGAGCGCGGCTGACGCCCTGGACCTCTCTCGTACCACCGTCCTAGTAGGATGTGTCATCGCGCTTTTAGGCGGGGATACGGCTTAGCTCCCGATCGTGTTGTCGGCTCAAGGTGAGCTGGGCAATGATCGCGCCCAGCAGTGCGAGGAACATATCCCACTGGGTATCCCATATGTCACCCTGCGTACCGAGGAATGAATCGGCCGATATGCCGCCGATCAGCGCTACCCACCACTCGATGAGCTCATAGCAGGCGCTGAACCCAAGGCAAACGCACAGGACGAAGAATGACAACCACTTACCCGGCCTAAGCGGGGACCAGCGTACGAGGATCTCACGGGTCAATATGGCGGGTATGAAACCTTGGGCGAAATGCCCTAAGCGATCATAGTGGTTGCGGCGCAGCTCTAGCAGGTCTTGCACCCAGGATCCGATAGGCACCTGGGCATAGGTGTAATGGGCGCCCAGTAGTAGGATGAGCGCGTGCAAAAAGAGTAAACGGTAGAGCAGGAGCGTGAGCGGAAACCGGGAATAGGTGATCATGAGTGGCGGAATGGCCAACAAGACTGGGAAGGATTCGAGGATCCAAGTTATCCTCTCGCAAGGTCGCCATCCCGAGATGATGAGGGCGATGCCTACCAGCGCCAATAAAATGAGTGGCTCACGATCGGTCCGAGCGCCCACGTTCGATCCTTCGCTAAGCGCAACGCCAGGCGCCTGAGGCGAGACGTTGCCGATTAGCCTATGTCGTCTGCTTCGTACTTGAACGACAACTGTACCCGTGCCCGGTAAGCGGTGACTCGACCGTTTTCAATCTTTATGTCGAGTTTGCTTATTTCGGCGATGCGGAGGTCTCGAAGGTGCTTGCCGGCCTCCTCGACGGCATGCTTTGCCGCGTCCTCCCATGATTGTGCGCTGGTTCCAATGACCTCGGTGACTCTATACACGCTGTCTGTCATGTTTCCTCCTCTGTGTTCTTGTCGCCAATGGTCCTTATCCCGTAAAGCTGCGGTGGCATGCCACCGCACTCCTCGGAACAAGGAATCGAAATCAAAGGGGATAAACAACGTATAACAAATTACTCCAATGCGGGCCGTTGTTAAAGTGGCACGGCGATCATAGCACTCCTTCGCGCTGCGTAGCACGGGTTCATCTACCGGATGCACGACTGCGCTACGGGGGGCTTTAGGCCCTCTGCGGCATCGAGAAGCTTCTTTAGAAGGTGTCTCCCGATGAGTCATTGATAGAGTAGCGATCGAATTCATAAAATATATCCCCGTGTTTCAGCGAAACTATAAAGTTGCCTGTCTTACAAATCGTTCGCGCAGTATTTGTTTTTGTCGCATCACAGCACGACACTGTAACGAACCGCCCAAGGCGAGGCTATAGAGAGTAAGGGGGCTCAACGCAATGCGATATCTCGCCTTGGCGTGTGACTACGACGGGACTTTAGCGACAGATGGTCAGATCGATGCAAAGACGATAGGCGCCTTACAGCGCCTCGTCGCGTCAGGGAGGAAATTACTTCTCGTCACCGGTCGAGAGCTTGAAGATCTCGTAGCCGTGTTCCCGCGCGTGGATCTGTTTCATCGGGTGATCGCCGAGAATGGCGCCTTGCTTTTTGATCCTTCCACTCGTGAGGAGACGATTCTCGCGAGCCCACCGCCAAGAGAGTTTATAGAAACATTGCGCAAGCGACATGTCACCCCCTTATCCGTCGGAAGGGTCATCGTTGCTACCTGGCAGCCGCACGAGCGCACAGTGCTCGACGCGATCCGCGATCTCGGCCTGGAACTGCAGGTGATCTTTAACAAAGGAGCGGTGATGATACTGCCTTCGGGCATGAACAAGGCCATCGGACTTGCCGCTGCGCTGGCAGAGCTGAAGCTTTCAGCGCACAACGTGGTCGGTATCGGGGATGCTGAAAACGACCATGCCTTTCTGCAACTCTGTGAGTGTTCGGCAGCGGTTGCAAACGCTTTGCCGGCGCTCATGGACCACGCGGATATCGTGACCCGCGCCGCTCACAGCGCGGGCGTGTGCGAGCTGATCGATGAAATGTTGAAGGACGATCTGCGAAGCGTCGGGAGCAAGCTCACGCGCCACCATCTTCTCGTCGGTTCGCGCTCGAACGGCGAGGAGGTTTGCATTCCGCCCTACGGAGTGAACCTGCTCGTGGCTGGATCTTCGGGCGGAGGAAAATCCACGCTGGCGACCGGTTTACTGGAGCGCTTTGCCGAACGTGGCTATCAGTTTTGTGTCCTCGATCCTGAGGGCGACTACGAGCACGTGGCGAATGCGATCACGCTAGGCGATACCCAACACGCACCCAGCATCGATGAAGTGCTGCGGGTACTGGATGATCCGGCAAGCAACCTAGCAGTTAATCTGGTGGGATTGCCGCTGGAAGAGCGACCGCGGTTTTTCGGTGCGCTGAGCTCACGTCTGCAGGAGTTGAGGGCCCGCACGGGACGGCCGCATTGGATCGTGCTGGACGAGACACACCACTTGTTGTCGGTGGGCTTTGAGCCGGCTGAGATCACGCTGGCTCAGAGCTTCACCAGCATGGTGTTCATCACGGTAGAGCCGAAGTCGGTGGCGCGTGCGGTGTTGGAGTCGGTGGATATCGTCATCGCATTGGGCAAGAACCCCGTCGAGGTGCTGGACGAGTTCGTACAGAGCGTCGGCGAACGCCTGCCCACGCCCCAGTCTTTGGACGCCAAGTCTGGCGAGGGGCTGCTGTGGGCACGCCATGCGGGCGAGGCTCCATTACGCTTATGTCCAGAGGTGAGCCGCAGCGAACGCAGTCGCCATCGGCGCAAGTACGCGGAAGGTGAGCTAGGACCGGAACGAAGCTTTTACTTTCGAGGTGCAAAAGGACAGCTTAACCTCCGCGCCCAGAATCTCATTCTCTTTAGCCAAGTCGCCGAAGGGGTCGATGACGCCACGTGGGTCTATCACTTGCGCAACGGCGACTATTCGCGGTGGTTCCAAGAAGTGATCAAAAACGAAGACCTCGCAGCCGAAGCCCGGCGCATCGAGCAATCGTTGGAGTTGTCCCCCGGCCAGAGTCGCGCCCATATCAAGCGCGCCATTGAACAGCATTACACGTTACCGAGCTCTGCTGGCACATCAAGCTCGGATAGCGCTGTCTGAGAGTGGTGTCCCCTGCGGCCTGTGAACAGGCATGCGTGTGCGAAGGCCGATGTCAATGAGCCAGGTAGACGGCAACGCGCGCGACTCTCGAACAAACGAACGGATCGCGAAGAAGATCGCCCTCTGCTGAATCGCTCGGCCGGGGCCCACGACCGCCGCAAAGGGCTCCCTCAATCGCAATGTAATTTTTACAAGCCATTTGTTCTTTTTTACCGGATCCCGTGCATTCCCGCTCGATCGAATAATTTCAAGTGGTTGTTTTTACTAAATGTCTCTAGCCGGCATGGAGCTTGCGCTGCAATGCACAATGGCGGTAGACTATGGGCTCGTAGCGTCCTCACGCCAGTCACACCCTGGGATGGTAAATCTTCGAGTGCACTAAGCAAGCGAGTTGATGTGTACGAGAAACAACACCTAAGCTCTCGTTAAGGAGGGGTAAGATGAACATAAATGCAGATAGCAACACGCAGGCGCGTACTGCGGGGGCGCAGCACGCGATGAACTTCGCCGAGATCGTCCTGCAGGGAACGGCACGGGTGATGGATATTCAGCTGGAAGCCGTCAGAACTTTGCTTCAGTACCAGACAAGAGGGGCGGCCCTGTTTGGCGTGCCGGACTGCTCAAAGATCTTCGATAGGAGCGAAAACGGCTTGAGCCGCCTGGTCGAAGCCAGTGCCGACAAGACCCTCACCTATATGCGTCAAGCCAATGAGGCCTTCTCAGAAATGCAATCGAATCTGGGGCACGTCATTGAGCAACAGATCCAAGAGGTTTCCGAGCAACTGCAAGCCGGCCTGGAG
>Ga0187892_10009535_pt1 | contig 12731 bp, 5 predicted proteins | sample MA1701073metaG_FD_139345 | JGI IMG/M metagenome (GOLD analysis project Ga0187892, IMG submission 139345) | Bio-ooze microbial communities from a basaltic lava cave in the Kipuka Kanohina Cave System on the Island of Hawaii, USA - MA170107-3 metaG ...
GCAACGTTTGCAGCGCCTGCGCATCGACCCGTTCACTGCGGACCGCAAAGTGGACTTGCTTGGCCGAACGCTCGCGTGCCTCGAGCAACGACACGACCGAGTCCGCGATAATTTGGCAGCGCTCTTCGCTGATTTCGAGCGTGCCGCTGACGAACACGGGATCGTCGGCATGAATTGCAGCCTCGCATCGGCGGTATGTTTCCGGCCAGGCGATGACCTCGACGACACCGACGCGATCCTCGAGGTTGAAGGTCGCGTAGCGATCGCCCTTCCGGCTGTTTTTCAGCTTGAGCGTATGAACCACGCCGCCGATACCGACCGTGCCTTGGTGCTCGCGGGTGCGCAGATCGGTCGTCGACGCATCGGTGAACCGTTTGAGATCGTGTTCGTATTTGTCGAGCGGGTGTCCGGTGATGAAAAAGCCGATCGTCTCGCGTTCAGCCCGCAGGCGCTCCTTGGGCTCCCACTCCGGAACATCGGGAAGCGCCGGAGGTGCCAGCACGGTTTCGGGAATGGCGCCCGGAGCGAAGAGGCCCATCTGGTCGGTCGACTCCTGCCGCGTCCCTTGCGCGGCCCACTGCCACAAGCGCTCCAGACCTTCGAGCAGTCCCCGCCGCGGGGCGGCGGTAAAGTCGAAGGCGCCACACTTGATCAAACTCTCGACCACCCGCTTGTTGACTTGCGAGCCGGGCGTGCGCTTGCACAGGTCCGCCAAGGTCGTGAAGCGGTCGGCTTGCCGCGCCGCGATGATCGCTTCGACGGCTTTGGATCCCACCCCACGCACCGCGCCCAAGCCGAAACGGATCTGCCGTGTCCCGTCACTCGCCGCGGTCACGACGGTAAAGTCTTCGCGGCTTTCATTCACGTCCGGTGGCAGGATGGCGATGCCGCGCTCTCGGCACTCAGCGATGTTCTTGTAGGTCTTGTCGGTATCCCCCATCTCCAAGGTCAGCAACCCGGCCATGAACTCTTCCGGGAAATGCGCCTTGAGATAGGCCGTCTGATACGAGACCAGGGCGTAAGCGGCGGAGTGGGATTTGTTGAACCCGTATGCCGCGAACGTCTCCATCTGCTGGAAGATTTCGCCGGCGACCCGTTCGCCGACACCGCGGGCCACGGCACCGGCGAGGAAGCGCTCCTTCTCGCGCTCCATCTCGTCCTTCTTCTTCTTGCCCATCGCACGGCGCAGATTGTCGGCATCGCCCAGCGAGTAGCCGGCAAGCGACTGCGCGATCTGCATGACTTGCTCTTGGTACACAATCACGCCGTAGGTCTCGCGCAGCACCGGCTCGAGCGCGGGATGCAGCGCGGTAGTCTTCTCCTTCCCGTGCTTCCGACGAATGAAACGGTCGACCATCGTCCCGCCGTCGTCCAGCTTGGCGTCGAGCGGACCGGGTCGAAACAATGCCAACACGGCGATGATGTCCTCGAAAGTGGTGGGTCGTAGCTGCGTGAGCAGCTTGCGCATGCCACCACCCTCCAATTGGAAGATGCCGACGGTGTCGCCCTTGGCGATGAGCTTGTAGGTGGCGCGGTCATCGAGCGGCAAGGTGCAGACGTCTAGCGCGACGCCGCGTCCGTCGCGGACGCGCGCGACGACATCGTGGATCATCGTCAGGGTCTTGAGGCCGAGGAAGTCAAACTTGATGAGTCCGATGGCGTCCACGTCGCTGTAGGGGTACTGCGTCATCACCGTCTGGTCTTTGTCGACGAACAGCGGCAAGCACTCGCTCAGCGGCCGCTCGCTGATGACGATGCCGGCGGCGTGCTTGGAGGCGTGGCGCAAGAGCCCTTCGAGGCGTAGCGCGTAGTCGAAGAGTTGCCCTTCGCGATCGCTGCGTTCGCGCAACTCTTTCAAGCGCGGCTCCATATCCAGTGCGTCCTTGAGCGGAAAATCCTTCCCTTGCTTCGGCGCCGGGTAGAGCTTGGCGATCCGATCGGTGTCGGCAAATGAGAAATCCAACACCCGGCCTACATCCTTGATCGTTTGCTTGCCCTTGAGCGTGCCGAACGTGATGATCTGCGCGACCCGATCTTCACCGTACTTCTCGCGGACATAGCGAATCACTTCGTCGCGGCGCACGAAGCAGAAGTCCATGTCGATATCGGGCATGGACTTGCGTTCCGGATTGAGGAAGCGCTCGAAGAGCAGGTTGTACGGCAACGGATCGAGGTCGGTAATGCCTAGGGCATAGGCAACGAGGCTGCCTGCCGCTGAACCACGCCCGGGTCCGACGGGGATCCCTTGCCGCTTCGCGTAGTTGGTAAAGTCCGCGACGATGAGGAAGTAGCCGGCAAACCCCATCTTCTGGATGATGCGCAGCTCGTCCTCGAGACGAGCCTCGTAAGTCCGCATCCGTTCGTCGTTCCATCCCGGCTGTGCGCGCAGCACCTCGACCCGCTGTGCCAAGCCTTGACGCGCCTGCTGGTCGAGGTGGTGATCGAGACTCTCGCCAGCGGGAGGGGCGAATACCGGGAATTGATACTTGCCAAAGGTCAGCTCAAAATCGCATCGTTCGGCCACATCGAGGGTATTGGCGATGGCCTCCGGACATTCCGGAAACGCCGTGCGCATCTCGTCCGGGCCCTTGACGAAGAGCTGGTCCGTCTCGAACCGCCAGCGCTTCGGATCCGCCAATGTCTTGCCCGTTTGAATGCAGAGCAACACTTCGTGCGCCTTGGCGTCGTCGGGTTCGAGGTAATGGCAGTCATTGGTCGCCACCAGTGGTAGGCCGAGCTCATTGGCGAGACGGATCAGTTCGACGTTGGCTCGTTCCTGCTGCGGCAGATGGTTGTCCTGAATCTCGACGTAGTATCGCCCGTCGAACATGGCGCGATACTCCTCCATCACGTCGCGGGCCCGATCGATACTGCCGGCCGCCAGGGCTTGGTTCACTTCACTCGCCAGGCATCCAGACAACGCGATGAGACCGCCGTTGAGCTCGCGCAGCAGCTCCTTGTCAATGCGCGGCTTGTAGTAGAACCCTTCCTTGTAGCTGAGCGTCACCAACCGGCAGAGATTGCGATAGCCCGCCTCATTCATCACCAGCAGAATCAGATGATGGTTGCCGCCTGCCTCGAAGTCGTCGGAGCGCCCCATGCCCTTGTCTTTGCGTGACTTGGGCGCAACGTAGACCTCACAGCCGAGAATCGGCTTGATCCCCGCCTTGGCCGCTTTCTGGTAGAACTCGACGGCGCCAAACATGTTGCCGTGATCGGTAATCGCCACGGCTGGCATGCCCTGCTTCTTGACCTTCGCAACGAGCGCGTCGATCTTATTCGCGCCGTCCAGCAGCGAGTATTGCGTGTGGACGTGCAAATGAACAAACCCCATTGACCACCCCTCCACTCAACTGAGAGCCGTCAGCCCTCAGCTATCAGCGGTCAGCTCAGCAATTGTCGACGGCTTCGATGCAACCATGTTGCGATGTCTTCCCTCGTGTGCCCTCCGACTCAGAGCTGATGGCTGAGAGCTGACGGCTTTCTTGATTGCTACTCTCTACGATAATTCGGCGGCTCCTTGGTCATGAACACGTCGTGCACGTGGCTCTCTTGCAATGACGCGTTGGTGACCCGCACGAAGCGCGCGTTCTCATGCAGCGCCGGCAGGGTGCGGCAACCGCAGTAGCCCATACCTGCCTTGAGCCCCCCGATCAGTTGGCCGACGATGAAGGACAGCGAGCCCTTGTACGGTACACGTCCCTCGATGCCTTCCGGCACGAGCTTCATCTGATCCAGCTCGTCATCCTGCAGGTAGCGATTGCGGCTGCCTTCGCGTTCTCGCATCGCTTCCAGCGACCCCATGCCACGGTACATCTTGTACGTGCGGCCCTGGTACAACACGGTCTCCCCCGGGCTTTCTTCGGTTCCGGCAAACAGCCCACCGATCATCACCGAGTGCGATCCGGCGGCGAGGGCCTTGGTCACGTCGCCCGAATACTTGATGCCGCCGTCAGCGATGACGGGTAGACCGTAGTCGCGTGCCACGCGCGCACACTCGACCACTGCGGTGAGCTGGGGGACACCGACGCCTGAGACCACACGCGTCGTGCAAATGGACGCCGGCCCCATGCCGACCTTGATGGCATCGGCACCGGCGCGCGCCAGCATGCGCGCCCCATCCGCCGTGGCCACATTGCCGGCAATGACCTCGGTGGACGGATAGGCGGTCTTCAACTCTTTGAGCGTCGCGACGACGTTTTCCGAATGGCCGTGCGCCGTGTCGATGACTAAGACATCGGCTCCGGCGCGTACCAACGCTTCCGCACGCTGCAGACGATCCTCGCCGGTGCCGATCGCCGCAGCAACCCGCAATCGGCCAAGATGGTCCTTGCAGGCGTTGGGAAATTGCGCCGACTTCTGAATGTCTTTGACGGTGATCAGTCCCTTGAGGCGGTTCTGGCCGTCGACGATCAACAACTTCTCGATGCGGTTGGCGTGCAGAATCTCCTTGGCTTCGTCAATGCTGATCCCCGGCCGCGCGGTGATTAGATTCTCCCGCGTCATCACCTCGGACACTCTCCGGTCGAGCCGCTTTTCAAAGCGCAAGTCGCGATTGGTCAAGATGCCGACCAACTTGCCATCCTGCGTGACCGGCACGCCGGAGATCCGATAGCGACTCATGATCTCCAGCGCATTGGAGATGTTTTGATCCGGGTCGACAGTCACCGGGTCGAGTACCATGCCGCTCTCGAACTTCTTGACCTTCTCGACCTCCAGGGCCTGCGCCTCGACTGACAAGTTTCGATGGATCGCGCCGATACCACCTTCTTGCGCCATGGCAATTGCCGTACGCGACTCTGTCACGGTATCCATAGCGGCACTGATGAAGGGGATGCTCAGGCGGATCTGACGAGTCAGCTGCGTCGAGCAGTCGGCGTCGCGCGGCAGGAAGTTCGCTTCGGCTGGAACCAGCAACACATCATCGAAAGTGAGCCCGTCGGGCATGTCATACGTGAACATGCGCAGCCCCTCCGATGCTCCGACACACCGCGCGCAAGGACGAAGCGCACGCCGTCCGCGTCGCCCAACGACGGTCCCAAAAGCTCGCGAGCCCACCTACCGTCCGGCAGATGGGCCCGCGCCACGCCATTTCGTCGATTGTCGTGTGAACCATGCTGTTCCTTAGCAAAGCGCTACCGATCTGGCAAGCCGCCGCGGCTACCCACTACATGTTGTGGTTGGGGCTTGAGGGCGTGGGGGGGCTTTGCCCGCCAATCGGCTTGGCGAGGTCCCTGGTCTCGGGTTCATGGTCCCTGGTTCCAGAAAACACCGAGAACTCCGAACCAGAAACTAGGGACCAGGGACTCGGGACCGTGACGTTTCAATTGGCGGGCAAAGCCCCGTGGGGGCTTGAGGGGCACGCCCTTCATCCGCCAACTGCATCGAGACCGCCGAGAGCTACAAGCAGCAGCGCTAGACCCTTCGTCTCCGGGCACCGCGCGGCCCCCGTGACCTCCGGCTTGCTCCTTGCCCCTTGAAACTTGCGACTTCCCTCTTTGGCGCGCGCCGGAAGCGCACTCGGAGTGGGGTGCCGTACAATTCGAAGGCGCGTCGGAAGCCATTGGCGAGATAGCGCTCGTATGCCGTTTGGACGAGATGCGGTGCGTTTGCGAACACGGTGACTACCGGCGGCGCGGTTCCGGTTTGCGTGGCGTACAAGAAGCGCGGTCGTTTTCCCTGGATGCTCGGCGGTGCAAGTGCACCGGTCAGCGTGCTGAGCTGTTGGTTGAGGTTGACCGTGCGCAACTCGCGACGATGTGAGGCGATGAGCTCCGCGAGGACTGGGAAGAGGTCGCCGATCCGCGCCCCTGTCTTGGCCGACAGAAAGACCACCGGTACATCCGCCAAGGTCGGATAGCTGTCGCGCAGGTTTTGCCGATAGGTGCGGCGATCACGCCGCTCCCGGGGGACCGCGTCCCACTTATTGACGATCAGCAGGACTGCACGTCCACGTTCCCATGCATAACCGGCAATCCGGGCGTCCTGCTCGGTCATGCCTTCGATTGCATCGATGACGAGTAGAGCGACTTCGGCGCGCTCGAGAGCACCGAACGCACGCACGACGCTCGCACGCTCCAGCTGCTCGTGCACCCGCGGACGCCGACGGATCCCAGCAGTGTCGACCAGGATGTAGTCTTGCGTTCCGTGGCGAAACGGTGTGTCGAGCGCATCGCGCGTCGTGCCGGGAGTGGGATCGACGATGGCACGCTCAAAGCCGACGATGCGGTTGAGCAATGACGACTTACCGACGTTGGGGCGGCCCACGATGGCCAGCGTCACCGCCCCAAGCACCTGGTTGGGTGTGGCAGCCGACGGATCCGGCAGCTGCGCCACGACACGGTCCATCAATTCGGCAACTCCAAGACCGTGTGCAGCCGAAATGGCCACCAGCTCCGACAATCCCAGCGCGAAGAAGTCCGTCGCGTCGTCTTCACGCAGCGCGGTATCCAGCTTGTTGACGGCGTAGACGATCGGCTTGCCGAGGCTGCGGACCCGTTCCATGAGATCTCGGTCGATGGGGTTGAGACCTTCCCTCCCATCGAAAACGACGACCACGGCATCCGCCTCACTTGCTGCCAGCTCTGTCTGGGCACGCACCGCCGCCGCCAAGTCCGACGCGAGAACGTCTTCGAAGCCGCCGGTATCGACGAGAAGCATTGTGCGACCACGCCACTCGGCAGTTGCGAGATTGCGATCACGCGTCACGCCGGGGGTCGCATCGACGATGGCGCGTTGTGAACGTGTCAGCCGGTTGAACAACGCTGACTTGCCGACGTTCGGCCTGCCGACGATCGCGACCACCGGCACGCGCGGCCCTACAATTGTTGAAGGGGTTAGGGGTTGGGGGCTGGGGGCTGGGACACCCGTCTCCGGCTTCTCATTCTCCATCGTTTGTCACCAACCCCTAGCACCCGAACCCTAACCCCTCAGTCAGAGGCCAAACTCTCTCAGCAAGTCCTCCCGGCTCGTCCACTCTTCCTGCACGCGGACGAACAGCTCGAGGTGCACTCGTCGCGCCAGGACCTCCTCGAGCTCGTGGCGCGCCGCCGTGCCGATCGCCTTGATCCGGGCACCGCGAACGCCGATGAGGATACCCTTCTGCGAGGCCCGTTCGACATGCATGGTCGCGCTGATGACGCTGAGCTCATTCCGATCCTCGAACCGATCGATCGTTACGGCAACCGAGTACGGCACTTCGTCACGGGTCTGCAGCAAGACTTGCTCACGGATGACCTCTTGCGCCAGGACTCGTTCGGTTTGATCGGTCAGCGTTTCGGAATCGTAGTACGGCGGGCCCTCCGGCAACATGCGCACCACCTGGGCCACCAGCTCCGCAAGGTTGTCGCCACTGGTGGCGCTGACCGGCACGACATGGCGATCCGGCAGCACCCGTTCGATATCCGCTAGAATCGGCAGCAGTCGAGAACGCTGGACGCGATCGATCTTGTTGAGCACGACGCACAGGGGCCTCTTCGTCCCACTCAATTGCGATGCGATTCCGCGGTCGGCCGGGGTCACACCATCAGTCGCGTCGACCACCCACAAGATCAGATCCGCTTCGCCCGCCGCATGCTCGGCGATCTGAACCATGCGGCGATTGATCAACGATCGCGGTCGGTGCATCCCGGGAGTGTCGACAAAGACGATCTGCGCGGTGTCGACCGTCTTGATGCCGAGAATCCGCGAACGTGTCGTCTGCGGCTTGGGTGTGACGATGGCCACCTTCTGCCCCAGAATCCGATTGAGAAGGGTCGATTTGCCGACATTCGGGCGGCCGACGATCGCCACAAAACCCGAGCGATGACCCGCAGGCGTCACGATTTTCACCCCTGGCGTTCTGTCGTTCATTGACCTCGATTGATAGCAAGCGAGGCCACGGCCTCAAGCCTCGGATGGTGGTGCATCAGTTTGATTCGTGCGAACCGGGCTCACATCAACCAAATTGTAGTTCGGCAGCGGCATCGGGGTCGGGGTCGGAATCGGTATCGGAATCGAGGGCAACGACATGAATTTCGATTCCGATCCCGATACCGACTGCCGCCCTCGTAGGAACATGTAGGAACAGGAGGGTTGACGTCAGGTGACAAACGCCCTCGCCTACTGCCGCCGCGCATCAGAGTGATGCAGTACGCCTCGGATTGTCGTCGTTTACAAACCGCAGCCATCTGTCTAACTATGTAGGTTGTGTCGTCGATTTGCGTGACACGGCCTCCGGTCCTCGCCGTCGTCCTCATCCTCACGGTCCTGGCTCTGCGTCCGCCGTCTGCATCGGCTCAGGCACGCTGTCCCGGCGATTGCGAAGCCGACGGCAGTGTGACTGTGGACGACCTGCTTCTGGGGGTCAATATTGCGCTCGAGTTGCAACCGCTGTCTCGGTGCACGCGCTTTGACTCCAACGACGACGGCGCTGTCGCGGTCGAAGACATGATCGCGGCGACGCTGGTTGCGCTCAACGGCTGCCCCGCAACGCCAACGGCCACAAGCACCGCAAGCACTACGCCGACGCCCTCCTTCACCGCCACATCGACACCGAGCGCAACTCCCTCGACGACACCGACGGTCAACCGGCCGCCCGTCCTGCCGCCCGCTACACTCTACCGCACTTATCCGGGCCATGAGATCCGTTTCGCAATTGGCGCCACGGACCCAGACGGCGACGCACTCCGGTACACGGCTGATGCGTTGCCGCAGGGGGCAATACTGGACGAACTGACCGGTGAGTTCGCCTGGACACCAGGCGACGATCAGCTTGGTCCCTTCGAGATTCCCTTCACCTGTAGCGACCAAGGCACTCCTGCCGAGACCGTTGAAGGAAGCTTGGTCTTCAAAGTTCAACCTCCCGATCTGTGCACCGCCCCGCAGTGTGACCCGGAAACCGGGTGTTCGATCTCCCTACCTCCAGTGACTGACAACTGTTGCCAGGGCAATCCCACCGTGCGCGTCGCGGAGCCTGCACCCAGTTGTCCCGCCGGCCGCGTCTTGTTTCTCGGTCGGAACAACGCGGGGTTCGGGCGCATGCAGAACTGCGATACGATGCGTATCATCAACTTCCTGCAGGCCGGGGCGGTCGCCCGCTTTCACGTCGAGAGCCGCTGTCTTCGTGTCGATCAGCCGGTGATTGTCCGGGCACGGATGGACACGGCGGTGCGCGGCATGGTCTTCGATCTCGGTCAGCAAGTCGTCATGGCCCGCCGCGACGACGGCTTCTCGGAGCGGTTGTTCGTCACCTTCCCAATCCAGCGCCCGCCGTACTTCGATCTCGAGGGCGCCGAAGCCAACCTGCGTGTCAGCATCCGCGATGTGGACGGTGCAGAGGCCGTGGAGTCGATCCGCTTGAAGCTGACCTTCACACCGCTTCCAGATCTACCCGAGTCGGACCCCACCCTCACGCCGACACCAATACCGACGCCGCCGCCGTTTTAGTACTGATCCGAAACACAGCGACTCGATTGCCAATAGTCGATAGTTGAATCGAAGGGCGGTTTCCACAGGGCGCGGCCCAAGACCCTCAGGGAAGCTATCCCTATAGGCCCTTGACGCGGTTCTGGAGAATTCGCCGGCTCAGGCCGTTCACATTGGCCGGGCTAGTATCGTTTCAGTTGTTCAACCCACATCGCGGCCCTACCGCGAATCGCCCGTAGCGCCTGGAAGCGCACGGCGAGTGTTGGGCCGGTGGCATCGATCGGCCGAGGCGCTGCGGCTGCAATGCGCAACACGCCATCACCTGAATCGCTCCAGGTGATCAGCGCTCCCCTCGCCGCTCGCCGTGTCCGAACGTTGCGGATGCGAAATCGCGTCGGGTCGTAGCCCAACTGAATCTCGAACGCATGCATCGGTTGCGGCGCGTTTATGAAGACGGAAAGCGTGCCTACTCGCCGGCCAGCTACTGGATTGCCCAGCCGGATTCCCTCGTGAGCAAGCGGTGTCTGACTCGAAAAGGAGCCTCCTGCGCCGCTCGCGCTTGCTTGCCAGTTTCCGGTGACGTCCCCCAATAACACCGCCGAGAAATCCTGATCCTGAGCCGAGTCGACGAGCGGCTCGAGGCGAATCTGGCCATGCGCGCAAGCACCGCCGCTCGTCGCCGGTTGAACGACGCTTTGGTTGCTCGCGACCGCGGGTTCCGGGTCAAAGAGCCAGTCTATGCCACAGGCCTGGGTGATCGGAAACTGGGTGATCAATCCAAGTCTGAATCGTAGAATGAGCGTGGCATCAAGGACGGAGACCCTACCGTTGCCAGTAACATCACCTGCCAACTCTTGCCGCTGCGTAAATGAACGCAGATTGAGCGCTTTCTGTAGGCACCACGTCGAGTCGAGCACGCTGATCGCGTTGCGTAAGTCGCCGTTCTTCCGCGGTTCGACGATGGTGTCCGCGCTAGTGAGGCCGAAGAAGCTGTAGTCTCCCATCGCATCCGACCCCTCGGAGAGATTCTCCATTCCACGGCGCACAGTCACGATCGCCCCGGGAACGGGTCGGCCCGCCGTGTAATAGCGAATCCGCCCTCGCAACGTGTGGCTGCCAGGTGCGATCACCATGACGGTACATCCCACACCACCCGCTGGAATCGGCGCTCCGTTGGTATCCGCTACCGTCTGGATCTCGATTCCCAAGTCGGTCGATGTCCCAGGCGCTCCAGTGACGTCGAAAGTCATCGTCGCAACGCTGACCACGCCCGTCGGTACATCCAGGCTGCTGCTGTTGAAGGCCGAGAGGCGAACACGTCCGGTGGGGAAGTCCGCGGAGTTGGCGATCGGCGTGCCACTGAACTCGTCGGTCATTCCACCCGTCAGCCCGTTCATCGCTACGACCGTCGGGTCGAAGATCATAATCAGGGTGTATGCACCCAGCGGTTGGGACCCGACGTCGATGGTGATCTCGCTCGTGAACGTACCTCCGCTCACGGGGGCGGCCGCAGGGCAGCTGATCGCCACCGGACCGGCCTCGGCCGCGCGAGTTGCCAGGCACAGCCCTAGCAGGGCCAGCGCTGTCGCAACTACTGAACGCCAAGATCCACGGGATCGGCTCCGTATCGTCGCAAGCCGCAACCCCGGGAACGCCACCGAGTTCATGAACAGGTTCGATAACTCGCTTGAAGAAACGGCGGAATGCGTCGGGGTTTTACGCCACACAGCCGTCCAATGCCATACCCACGGCGGCCAGTAAGTCGTCGACCGTCACCTCACCGTCGCGCGTCGCGTCGATGTTAGGGCAGGTACTCATGGGTGTAGCGCCCAGGGCGATGTTCACACCTATCAGCAGCTCCTCGATCGTCACGTTACCGTCGTCGTCGCAGTCGCCGGAGCAGCCGCCCGCGGGCCGCGGCTCGGCGACGAGCCCAAAGAGACACGGGCCGGCCGGCTCGGCGATGGGCATGAATGTGGCGAGCGGGCTGTTGACGTCGCGGGCCGTGACGGCGATGACGACCTCGCCGGGTATGGAGCCGAAGCACACGGTCGCCGACGCACGGCCATTCACATTGGTCAGGACCGGCTGATCCTCGCCGATCGTCGCGTCGCCGCTGACCACCGAGAAGATCACATTGATGCCTTGCAGCGGCGAGCCGAGGATGCTCAGGATCTCGACTACCAGAGGCTGTGGCAGGCAGGTGCCGACCATCGCCATCTGATTGCCGCCGCTGATCGCCGCCAGCGTTCCTTCGACACTTGGCCCGACACGAATCCATGGATCGAAGCCGACGCAGTTGCTGACCTCGTCGCCAAGACCGAGGATGTTGAACAGACCACCCGCCGCGACATCGTCCGAAGTGTCGCGCGGTCCGCTGTCGTCACCCCAGAAGTTGTTCTCGGCGTTGATGAAACTACTTGCAACCGGGCAGTCCTCCTTGGTCACTCCGTTTCCCCCGTTGCTGAAGATAGAGTTGAAGTTGATAAACGGGTCCGATCCAGAGCGGGCTCGGATGCCGTCACCGAGGTTCATGACGATCGAGCTGCCCGTGATCGTCGCGTGTGACGAGTTGTTGAGTTCTATACCCACACCGGCGTTGTTTGTGATCAGGCTGTTCAGAATGTCCATGCTGGCCGAATTTAACTGCAGCGCTGGCGCCGAGGAGGCCCCGGCAAGCTCAAAGGCGCAGGAATCGAGGACCGATGGATTCAGCGGATCTTGAGCATTGATCGTCATCCCACTCCACCTGACTCCTGTTTGGGGCGATCCGCTCGTGAAAGTGATCGGGAAATCCGCCGTACCCGCCGCGAGGATCCGACCGTTCACCGTGATTCGATCTCCGCTATTCGTCATGATGACCGTTCCTGGGCTGATCACCACGGTCCCACCACTCGCGATCGTCAACCCCTGAGCGAAGTAAGGCATCGGCATTGCCAAGATCGTCCCCGATGTCAGTGGCGTCGGCAGGCGAATGAGGTTCTGGTTGGAGTCGCCAAGTGGTGTACTCGTGTCGAACATGAGCGGGAACGCTGACGTGAAGGCTGCAGCGTTGCTAAACGCTAACGAGATCGGATTGCGGTCAAACGTGTTGTTCGCGGCTCTCGTTACGGCTATCGAACTGTTGATAGATATTGCGTTGCTCAGCCGACTAAACAGATTCCCATCTAGTGCGGGGTTGCCGGATCTGTTGATGAAGATACCCGTGCTGACACCGCTCAGAGTGTTGCCGGTGACGGTCGGGGAGGCATCGACCAGGTGGACTCCCACCCGATTGGGAGAGCCCACGATGCTGTTGTCCCTCAGCTGGGGCGCCCCATTGACCA
>Ga0187892_10009536_pt1 | contig 12730 bp, 11 predicted proteins | sample MA1701073metaG_FD_139345 | JGI IMG/M metagenome (GOLD analysis project Ga0187892, IMG submission 139345) | Bio-ooze microbial communities from a basaltic lava cave in the Kipuka Kanohina Cave System on the Island of Hawaii, USA - MA170107-3 metaG ...
CATCTCAGTCGTTGATTAACCGCTTCTGTCTGAGGAACGGTGCCCGGTCGGCGCGCGGAGGCGCCTCCCACATTCGACAGTTCGACACGCGATGCCCTTCCCCAGTTGCGGCCCACCGATCGGAGACCGTGCCAATCCACATCAATCGAATGTGGGAGGCGCCTCCGCGCGCCGACCGGCTGGGGACATTCCTCGGCATCTTGTACACGCATCGCCCATTTCTCGTCGTTGCATCGGGCCAGCGAACCGCCTAATGTGGGTTTGCAATGCGCCAGTTTGAAGTGTTGTTCGTCACGAAGACCGGGGGACCTTCGGGTCACCCTGAGCGGGTCGTCGCCGAGATCGGCGGCCACAACTGGCGCATGAAACGCGAAGCCGCGCTGGCGTGGATCGCCGCGGATGCCAATACGTTCTTCGTCAAGCACGGAGAACAAAAGCTCTACGTGGTTGCCGCCGCGCACAACGACCAGGGCTGGCTGCGAACGAACGCCAACTGGTCTGAGTCGAACGAACTGCTGAACTTGCCGGATTTTCCAGCGGCAAAGTAGTTTCACGCTGTAAGAAGCCGGGTTTTGGATGGTGGCGCGAGCGTCCCGCTTGTCGCGCCCGGCCTGGCTTGCGAAGGCGACAAGCGGGACGCTCGCAGCCGCCATGCATCGTTCAACACCGCTCAATCTTGCCCGGAACGCCGCTACAACACCTCGAACAAGAATCCCTTCAAGTACTCCGTCTCCGGCACCGCTGGCAGGATCGGATGGTCGGGCGATTGGCCGAGCGTTGACACCAGCCGCAGCGTCCGTTGTGCGTCCGTCGCCGCGTCAAGGACCACGTCGAGAAACAGCTCGCGGTCCACATGATGGGAACAACAGAACGTGGCAAGCAAGCCGGCCTGCCCGAGCAGCTTGCACGCGCGGAGATTGATCTCCTTGTAGCCGCGCAACGCATCCGGCAGCGACTCCTTGTTGCGGGTGAACGACGGCGGATCGAGGACGATGAGGTCGTACGCCGCAGAGGGACGCGCGGGCGGAGCTGCGTCGGGGTTTCCGGGCGCTGGAGCGTTCTGCTGCGCGTCGGCGTTCTTCAGAAAATCGAACGCGTTCTGATTGACCACGGATACGACGGCGTCGAAGCCGTTTCGTTTTGCATTCTCCCCCACCCTGCGCGCCGAGGCCTCGGAAATCTCCACGGCGGTGACCGACTTCGCGCCGTTGGCCGCGCATTGCAGCGCGAAGCCGCCCTCGTAACTGAACGCATCGAGTACGCGCCGGCCGCATGCGTGGCGGGACACGACTTGGTGGTTGACGCGCTGATCGAGGTAAATCCCGCCCTTGTGACCCTCCAGCAGATCGACCTCGAACTTCAGCCCGCCGAACACCGTCTCGAACCGCGCGTCAGCTTCCGTGCCCTTGAGCATCCGCTTCGTCTGCTCGAGTCCTTCGAGCTTGCGGACTGCGGCATCGTTGCGCTCCACAATCGCCGACGCCCGGAAGATGGCTTCCAACGCTTCCAAGATTTCCTTCTTCCGCAAATCCATGCCGAGCGTCAGGGTTTGCAGCACGAGGCGGTCGCCGTATTTGTCCACGATCAAGCCGGGCAGGAAATCGGACTCGGAGTTGACAACGCGACAGCAGGTCATATCGCCGAGCGAGCGAAGCCGGTAGTTCCATGCGGCCTGGATGCGCTTGCAAAGAAACCCGGCGTCTATATCCACGCTCGCCCGGTTCGAGACTCGTCGGACCACGATCTGCGACTTTGAATTAAACAAGCCGCACCCGAGCGGTCGCTGCCGGTAATCGGAAACCTTCACCACTTCGCCGTCGCGCGGTTCTCCCGTGACCTTGGCCACTTCGTTGGCATAGATCCACGGATGGCCGCGCGCGAGCCGAGCGAGGTTTCCCTTGCGAAGATAGACGACGGGCATGTGGCGATATTGCGGCAGTTGTGAGAGATGGAAAGGAAAATGTGGGCGGCCCGATCGCCGTCTATCGAAACGTCGTTCGGAACCCGTAATGCTTGCCGGCCACGTCCTTGATCTGAGCGAACCGTGCGTCGTCCACCAGCGCGAACACATACGCCTCGAAACCCATGTCCCACTGAATCATCCGCAGTCCGTGCGCCGCCACTTTGTCGCGCACCAGGTTGAGGAGGTTTACGCTTTTCAGCGCTTCCACGTCCTCGGACTCGACCAGGGCATCGAGGAAGGACCAATCGAAATGCGCGATGCCATGCGTCCTGAGGACCGGCGTCAGGGCCTGGACCAGTTCCTCCGGCTCGGCTCGCCAATCGATCCAACCGACGTACTGCTTCGCCACCAACGCGTGGAACGCCGCCATCGACGGCTCGGCTTCTGTCCCGGGCCGCAACCGATACGCCTCCGCGTACTGCCGCGAGTACGTAGCGGGATCGAAAATGCTCAGATCCACTTCGGCAAGCAGCTCGCGGTCGTAGGAGGACAACACCCAGGCGAGCGTGCGGACATTCTCGATGTGGACGTCCGCATCGGATGCGGGTTGCGCCGGCTCGGACTGCGGTTGGGCTGCGGCGGATGCGCTTGAGTCGGCGGATTGCCCAGGCGCTTTGCCGACCATTTTCAAGATGTCATGGAACGATTCCCAATTGGGGTCGTTGTAATACTCGATCTGGATGGGGAAACGCGGATAAGCGGCGAGAGTTCGATTGAGATGGACCTCGAACTCTTCCCGATCACGGATGTAATACTCCCATTCCCGGGCACCGTCGCCGGTCAGGCAGGCGCTCAGGATACACACGCCTTTCCGGACCAAACCCTCCTCGACGAGGTCCTCGAATTGTTTCATCGTCTGGAAATCCTCATGGCAGGGCAGGTCGTTCCTGCCGGGCTCATACGGCCACTTGATCACCGTAAGCCACGGAAAGCTGCGGGTTTGAATCGAGGGTGGCACGTGAGAACGGCCTTTGATGACCACCACGCCGCCACCGCGTTTGGCCTGTGCCACCCACCAGGGAGTGTCGTGGAGATCGGCCATGCGCGGAGTATCTGCGACTGGTTCCGAGAAGTAAATCTGGAAGAAGCAGATCCAAATCCGCGATGCCTCTGAGGAGAGATTCACTTCGGTATCACGCTCCCGAACCCGTTGGGTGACCACGACCTACCCTGCTTTTTGTCGCGGACGCGATACTGATCACCTTGCACGCCCTCCGTCGCAACCACGGTACTACCCTTCCATTCCTCAAGCGAGATCGGCGTCGGTTCTCCCGCCGTAGCCACCGGCTGCGGAAGCTACAAACTAAAAACAGGGAGTCGCGCGTAAAAACGCCTTAAAAGGGCCCGGAGGCCCGGAACGAGAGAATGGGGGCATTGGGCGGCATTTGGGGCCACAGAGGTCACTTTACTGTAGCGTCAATTCCACCGTTCGCGAGGGCTCACCGAGGCCCAGCGGCAGCCGGTGTAACGCTTCGCCTACGAGAAAGAGCGAGCCGGTGATTACGAGGAGCGCGCGCTCGTCGTCACCGGCGAAGATGCGCGCGCGCTCATACGCGTCGCACAACTCCGGGACCGCTTCGATCCGCGCGTCCGGATTCACCGCGCGGCAGACGCGCGCCAGCTCGTCCGGGTCGGCCGCGCGTTCGCTTTTCACGCGCACGGCGAGCAGGACATCCGCCAATTGCGCCAGCTCTGCGCACATCACCGGGTAATTCTTGTCGGCAAGGATCCCGAGCAGCAGGACCACGCGGGCGTCCGGGAAGTGCCGCGCCAGGGTCGTCTTGAGCGCCACCACGCTGGCGATGTTGTGCGCGCCATCGAGCACGACGGGCGGACGCGTTGATTCGACAAGCTGGAATCGGCCCGGCCACGAGGTACGGAGAAGGCCCTCGCGGACCTCTTCGACCGATGGGTGTAGCTGCGCTTCTGTGAAGCGCGATTTGTCTGACGCCTCCGCGCTTCGCAGAAGCGCGGCCACACTTTCCACCGCGGCGATGGCCGTCGCGAGGTTGATCGCCTGATGCGAACCCACCAGCGGCAGCCGCAACGCGCCGTAACTGCGCCGGGTGCCGTGCAGTTCCACCGTCTGGCCGTGGCGGTCCTCGCTGAGTTGACGCACGTGCACGTCGCGCCCGATGCGCGTCAACGGCGCGGCTTGTTTGACGCAGGTTTCTTCGACGACCTCGATTGTCTCGATCGCGCTGGTCGCGGTAACGACCGGGACTCCGCGCTTGATGATGCCCGCTTTCTCTCGTGCAATTTCATCCAGGGTGGAACCGAGATAAGACTGATGGTCCCAATCGACGTTGGTGATGATCGAAACGAGTGGCGTAACGACATTCGTTGCATCGAGGCGTCCCCCCATGCCGGTCTCCCAGACAACGATGTCTGTTTTTTGTTCCTCGAAATGGAGTAATGCCAGCGCGGTCACGACCTCGAAAAACGTGGGGTGTTGCCCGCTGCGTTTCTCGACGAGGCTGAGCACAGGACGGATTTGTTCGGCCAGCCGAACGACCTCCTCTTCTGCGATCGGTTGGCGATCGATCTGGATGCGCTCAGCGAACGAAACCAGATGCGGCGACGTGTAGAGGCCGGTTCGAAGGCCCGCTTGTTGGTAGATCGAGGCTAGCATGGCGGCAACCGAGCCTTTGCCGTTCGTGCCCGCGATGTGAAGAAAACGGAGGCGCTGGTGCGGATTGCCCACGAGTTCCAGCAGGCATTGGACGTTCTCTAATCCCAGTTTCACGCCGAAGGGCCGGAGCGTGTACAGCCACTCGATGGTTTCGCGATAGGTCATGGCGCCGAGAGTTTACCGATTGTCTTACCGAGGCGAAGCCGGTCCGAAGGCAACGGTCCAAAAGGCCGTTGCGATCGACACCTGTCCGCGCTCGACAGGTGGTTTACTCCAAATGAGGGAGTTTGACAATATCGGCACGCCGCGGCGCCCGAACTTGGAGATGGGTGTTTTCGGCGGCAAAAATGAGGCGGCAGTATCCAGACGTGATGAACATCCAAAGGCTGAGATGAAGGAGGCTTCGGTTATGGCAAACTGACTCCAACCCTTACAGTCGCTCTGCCTGCCCGGCTGATCTGGTGGACGAAGCACTTGATCGTTTTGTTCTCGCGGCCCAATCGGCGGCGGCTTTGAACGACTTGGCTTTGTTGGCCGTGCGTTCCACAACTCAATGATACCAGACCAACCAACCAGGAAAACGTTCGAATCTCACAACTTCGCCACCTTCACGCCCGAGATGTCCTTCTCCTTGGTGATCTCGGCGATGACTTCGGGACCGGGAACGCTGTCGAGATTGAGCACTGTCAACGCGGTGCCACCCTTCTGGTTACGCGCGAGGGACATGCCGGCGATGTTGACCTTGTGTTTGCCCATGATCGTGCCGATCCAACCGACCACGCCGGGACGGTCCTTGTTCTCGAACAGGAACAACACGCCCTCCGGCACGGCCTCGACCGGTACTTCGTTGATGCGGACGATGCGCGGGTTGTTCAGCGAACCGTAGAACGTCCCCGCCACCGACACGGACTCGCCGTCGATCCGCGCCGCGACGTGGATCAACTCGGTGTAATCGATCGGATCGGTGGACTTGATTTCTTCGACGCGAATCCCGAGCGTGTCGGCGAGCACGGGCGCGTTGACCTGGTTCACGTCCTTGCCGGCGACGGATTCGAGAAAGCCGACCAGCACGTAGCGAGTGACCGGGTTGGTGTCGAGTTCGCTCGCCTTGCCGCTGTAGGTGACGACCAGGTGCTCGATGCGCTTCGGCGCGAGCTGGGAAACGAGGCGTCCGAGCTTCGTGGCGAACTTCAGGTATGGCATCAGCAGCCCCAACGTCTTCGCGTCGAGGTTCGGCATGTTGACCGCGTTGCGGATGATCCCGCCGGTGAGTGCGTCGAGGACCGATTGCGCGATCTCGATGCCGACGCTTTCCTGCGCCTCCGCCGTGGATGCGCCGAGGTGAGGGGTGATGATCACGTTGTCGAACGCCCGCAATGGCGAATCGGCGGGGAGCGGCTCGGTTTCGAACACATCGAGCGCGGCGCCGGCCACTTTGCCGCTCTTGAGCGCGCCGGCCAGGTCAGCCTCGACGACCATGCCGCCACGCGCGCAGTTGAGGATGCGGACGCCGGGTTTCATTTTCTCGAAGGCGGCTTTGCCGATCATGCCGCGCGTTTCGTCGGTCAGCGGCATGTGCACGGTAATGAAATCGCTCCGCTCGAATACTTCGTTCAACTCCACCAACTCGACCTGGAGGCTCTTCGCGCGGCTCATGGAAAGATACGGATCGTAGGCGAGCACCCGCATCCCGAACGCGATGGCCCGGCGCGCGACTTCGCTGCCGATGCGGCCCATGCCGAGGATGCCGAGCGTCTTGTTGTACAATTCGACGCCCTGAAACGGCTTGCGGTTCCATTTGCCGGCCTTCAGCGAGCCATGCGCCTGCGGGATGTTGCGGGCCAACGCCAACAACATCGAAAACGTGTGTTCGGCGGTGGAGATGGTGTTGCCGCCGGGCGTGTTCATGACGATCACGCCGCGTTTGGTCGCGGCGTCCACGTCCACGTTATCGACTCCGACGCCGGCGCGGCCGACCACTTTCAATTTCTTCGCGGCATAGAGGACTGCCTTTGTGATCCTCGTCTCGCTGCGCACGATGACCGCGTCGTAAGCAGCGATCATCTTGCACAATTCTGCTTCCGCGAGGCCAGTCCGCTCGTCCACGTGGAGGCCCCTGGCCTGCCGGAGGATGTCGTGGCCGCGTTTGGCGACCGGATCGGCAATGAGCACCTTGATCATGCGGGCGGAATACTACGGAGCGCGCGGGAATGGGTCAAACGGATTGATGGACGGGTGGAAGTTTGGAACGGTGAAAATGCAGGCGGTCCCACGTTAGTCCCTCCAATCTTCCAGCCTTCCATTTTTCCATCCTCCCTGTTACTCTCCCGCCATGACCAAGCTTCGAAAGATAATCCTGGTCCTCGCCGCGGCGGTCGTCGCGCTGGTCGTCGTCGTGATCTTCGGACGGAACCTCATCATCAAGTCCTCCGTCCCGCCCGCGGTGAAAGCAGTGACGGGCTTCGACGCGTCGCTCGCGGACGTGGACGTCGGATTGTTCTCCAGCAAGATCGCGATCAAGGAACTGAAAGTCACCAACCCGGACGATTTCACCGAGAAGCGGATGCTGCACGCGCCCGAGATTTACCTCGAGTACAAGCTGGGCAGCATGATGTCGAACCGGCGCGAATTCCCGGTCCTTCGGCTGAACGTCTCGGAGGTCGTCGTGGTAAAAACCGAAAAGGGCGAGAGCAACGTCAAGCGCATCATGGAGGCCAAACCCAAGAGTGAAGGCCCGAGCGCTGCCAACCACTTCGGCGAGGCGGACGTCACCATCGGGAAGGTCGTTCTCATCGATTTCTCGAAGATGGTCCGTGGCAAACCGCTTACCGTGGAATATACCTTGAACTTCCACCAGAAGTTCACCGACGTGGCGGACGATGACTTGAAAAAGCTCGTCATGTTGCCTGCGCTGAAGTCGTTTGCCGGGAAGATCCAGGACATCAAACCCGAAACGCTGGAGAAGGGCATGAAGAACGTGGTGAACGTTGGAATGGGAGTCGCCACCAACACCCTGGCAACCGGCATGGGCCCGGCATCGAACGTGACCGGCAAAGTCACCGAAGCGTTCAAGGGACTGGACGGGTTGTTCGGTTCGAAGACCAACGCGCCATCGAAAGGGAAATGACTCGGGTGGCTCACTGTGAGTCCGACAGAAGTATGAGCTGGGCCACGCCATGCCATCGAAAGGCTAAGAAGAGGGGATATAGTTTCTTTTCGAGAGGACTGATTCAGGACCAGATCCGAACAAGCTGAAACTTGCACTCCAAAACCGGACATTTTCCTTGTCGCATCGTCTGTCTGAGCGCGGAGTCAGCGGACATTCTCTTTCGACTCGGTGCCGGGAAGCGGATTGCCGGCGTGTCTGTGTTCGCGGCCTTGCCGGTCGGCGCGGAACGAATCCCCCGGGTCAGCGGTTTCGATTCTGCCAACCTCGACCGGATTCGGCAACTGGAGCCTGACCTGATCATCGCCTACTCGGACGTGCAGGCAAAGCTGGTCGAGGCGTTGGTGCGCGACGGATTCACCATCTTGGCCACGAACCAGCGGACGCTCGAGGAGATCGCCGAGACCATTGAATTACTCGGGCGAATGGTGGGGAGAGGTGAAGGAGGGGAGAAACTTGCGAATGAATTTCGTGCCGGCTGTCGCGGTGGTCTGCGACCGCCGTTCGCCGCCGATATTGCCGGCGACGGTCATAGACCACCGCTACAGCAAAGTCTTCCCAGCGTCTATTTCGAGGAATGGAACGACCCGCTCATCAGCGGCATTTGCTGGGTGAGCGAACTGATCGAAATCGCCGGCGGGCGCGATATTTTCCCCGAGTTCCGCGCCTGCAAGAAGGCCGAACAACGCGTCGTCTCCGCCGAGGAAGTCGCGCGGCGCGACCCCGAGATCATCATCGCGAGCTGGTGTGGGAAGAAGGCGGATCTGGAATCCATTCGGTCGCGACCGGGGTGGGCCAAGATCAAGGCCGTTCGCGACGGTCAGGTGCACGAGATGGACTCCTCGATCATCCTTCAACCCGGTCCCGTGCTGCTCGAAGGGCTCGCAGCGTTGAAACGCCTGGTTGCAAAGGGGCGCCAGACCGCTTACGCTAACGCTGGCAGCGGACGCCATGATGACGGACCTTGAATACCGCGAGTTCCAACGACGCGCCGATTACATTTGCCTGCTGATCGTTTCCAGCGACCTGCCCGAAGTGGACATCGAGATCGAAAAGAACAAGCTCCGCGCCGAAATCGAAGACAACTGGCCGGACAAGGTCCGGTTGTATGAGATGATTTACGAGAGCCGGTTCGACCGGCTCTGGCGGCAGTGGAGGCAGGAGGGGTAGTTATTGGGTATTGGGTGTTGGGTATTGGGTACTTGTTATCGGTTGTTGGTTGCTGGTTGCTGGTGAAAAACATGACGCTCGAAGAAATGCTCAAGCAGCGAACGGCGCCCGCCGCGCCGGAGTTGTTCGAGAAGCTCCCCGACGGCAAGGTGCGGTGTTTCGCCTGCGGACATCGCTGTCCCATTCCCGACGGGCGCGCGGGGGTCTGCCGCGTGCGCTTCAACGTCGGCGGGGAACTGCGCGTGCCGTGGGGTTACGTCGGCGCGCTGCAATGCGACCCGGTCGAGAAGAAGCCGTTCTTCCATGCCTACCCGGGCGCGCTGGCGATGAGTTTTGGGATGCTCGGATGCGACCTGCACTGCGGTTACTGCCAGAACTGGGTCACGTCGCAGGCCTTGCGCGACCCCGTTTCCACGTCGATGTCGCGCCCCACGGACATCACCCCGGCGCAGTTCGTCCGGCTGGCGAAAGAACAGCGGGCCAAAGTCGTGACGAGCACGTACAACGAACCATTGATCACCAGCGAATGGGCGATGGCGATGTTTCGGGAAGCGAAGAAGGCCGGGCTGGTTTGTTCCTACGTCAGCAACGGCAACGCCACCGAGCAGGTGCTCGATTACATCCGCCCGCACGTCGAGCTGTACAAGGTGGATCTCAAGAGTTTCGACGACAAACATTACCGGGAACTCGGCGGGCAGTTGAAGGAAGTGTTGAACACGGTCCAGATGCTCCACACGAAAGGCTTCTGGGTCGAGATCGTCACGTTGATCGTGCCGGGCTTCAACGACAGCGACGCGGAACTGCGTGAGATCGCCAGGTTCCTTGCCGGCGTCTCGCGGGACATCCCGTGGCACGTCACGGCGTTTCATCCCGACTACAAGATGCGCGACCGCGACTGGACCCAGGCGCGTCGTCTGGTGACGGCCGCCGAGATCGGGTACGAGGCCGGGCTGCGATACGTCTATGCGGGGAACATTCCCGGTGCGGTCGGCAACTACGAAAACACCCGTTGTCCAAGTTGCGGGTTCGACGTGATCGAACGGGTCCATTTCGACGTGGTCGCCAACCACCTCGACGACGGCAAATGTCCGAAATGTCAGACCGCGATCCCGGGCCGCTGGTGGCCGGCGGGCAAAACGCCGCTGATTCCTGAGAATCGGAATGTGCGACCAGTGCGCTTGTAGCAGAACGCTCTCTCTGCCCGGCGGGGCGCAGGTGCATGTGGAAATGCACCATCTCGCCTCGCCGGCAGAAAGCTTGAGGGGACAACTCGCGCCACTGTTGCACGCGGGTTGTCCCCTCGGTTTTCCGCGGAGGAATCAGTTGGGAGCGCGCGGCGTGGCGTCGCTGGCGTGCGTCTCCATCGCGAGCATCCTCTCCTCGGAGCTGTAGAGCGTGTGGAGGTTGAGCACGCGTTCGACGTACTCGCGCACTTGTGGGGATAGCTTCCTGGTCGTGAAACCGACGGATTCGAGGCAACTCGGCCCGCAATGATACGCAGCGACCAGCACGGCCAGAAACGCGTCGTTGAGCTTCTCCTTGTTCTGCGTGAGCAAGCCGGCGATGTGCTCCAGATAGGCCTGGCCGACTTGCTGGTTTAGTTCCGGCTCGAACGCGCGGGAGAACGGGAGACGCTGGCCGAACTGCCGCCTGGTCATTTCCCGCCACGTGTCGAGCTTGATCTGCATCAGCCCGCGTTCACCGGCCTGGCCGACCGCGCGCGGGTTGCCACCCGACTCAACAGCAGTGATGGCGCGGACGAGCGCTGCGTAATCCAACCGCACGTCCTCTCTTGGGGAAACGGGGGCTTCCGGCGGTGCGGATTGCGCAGGTTGGATGGGGTCCGCAAACACCGAGGCCGCATGAGACACGCCGGTCACGAACGCTGCCACGTACACGAAACGACGAAACGGCTTCATTACTTTTTGCCCCAGGCCTCGCCAAACGCGACTCCGAATTTAGGAACTGCCCTGCAAAACGCAAGCGAGTTCTTGGAGAAATCTTCTCCGCGCCCGCAAGCCCCATGCTACAAGGCTTGTGCGACCTTCCGCACCCCGCGCGCGATGTCGTCCGCGTCGCGCGTCGTCAGGTGCTGATGCAGATGGAACACGACCGCTCGTCCCAGCCAGTGCAAGGTCTGCGGACACATGCCGCGCGAGTAACGAACGTTGCCCTTATAGACCGCGCGGCTCCACGGCAGACCCATGCGATCGCGCGACCATTTGCGCATGACGTAATCCCAGTAACAATAGATGTGGCGATCAGGGATCCCCTTGTTGAACATCGTGCCGTTGGGAATGCCTTCCTTCTTCAGAGCATCGGAGAACGCGCGGGCACGCCGGGCATCGGGCAGGTAAAACGCCAGCGAAATGCCGCAATCGCCTTTCGGGTCGGGCACGTCCTGCAACTGGATGCGTTCGAGGTCGCCAATGCGCTCGACGATCCGCCGTTTGACCGCCCGGCACCGGCCCAGGATGTCGTCGATCCGTCGAAACTGCGCCAGCCCCAACGCGGCGCGCAACTCGCACATGCGGTAGTTTTCGCCCGCGAACGGTTTCACCTTCCAGCCCTCCTTCGACCAGAAGACCATCGCCGAATCGTGCGCAATGCAGGCGCGCTGGTAGATTTGCCTGTCGTTCGTGATCACCATCCCGCCTTCGCCGGAGGTGATGACCTTGTAATGCTGGAAGCTGAACGCGCCGACGTCGCCGATCGAGCCGAGTTTCCGGCCGCGATAGGCGCCACCGTTGGCCTGCGCGACATCTTCGAGGACCGCGAGCTTGTGTTTTCGCGCCACGGCCAGGATCTCGCGCATGCGGCACGGAGTCCCGCGCATGTGAACGGGGATGATCGCCCGGGTGTGCCGGGTGATCTTTCGTTCCATGTCGCGTGGGTCCATGGTGAGCGAATTGTCGATCTCGCAAATCACGGGGACGGCGTTCACAACCAGGCACGCGGCGGCGGTCGCGATGTAGGTGTAACCGGGCACGATCACCTCGTCGCCTGCGCCGACGCCCAGCCCCACCAGCGCCGAGACGAGCGAGGTCGTGCCGCCGCTGCCGATGGCCAGGGCGTACTTTGCGCCGGTGTATTTGCGATAGGCGGCTTCGAGTTGCGCCGATTCGGACACCGCCGGCTTGTTGAGGAAACGGAAGATCGTCTTGCGTTTGAGCACCCGCACCACGGCGTCGATTTCCGGCTTGCCGATCTCGCTCGTCCCGTGGGCGGAGTGGGGGATGGGTTGTTTGCGGACGGGTTTGCCGCCATGGATGGCGAGCTTCGAGAAATCGGTTCGTTGTGCGCGCATGGTGCGCGAGAGTAGGTCGCCGGTCCAAAAAGGCAATACGGAAGCGGCCTTGCGGTCACCTTTTGCCGGGCTGCCCGGAGCGAGTTTCGGCATCAACAAAGCCGCTCCGGCCCTCTTGCCGGAGCCTTCGATCGCAGTGTTGAGTCTGCTCGGCTTGTTAAGCATCCTCAAACTCCATCGGCGCAACTCCTGACCGAGGTCCCTCTGTCAACTCGGCGGGGACAAGCTGAAACTTGTGCTCCGAACATCTTGCGTTTGGAGTACAAGCTTCAGCTTGCTCTGCGCGCTCTTTGTGGAACGTCCTCACCTGCCTCCAAATCAAACTCGACCACGGGACGTGATCGTGGATTCAACCGAGACGAATGCCGAGGCGCGGCTGAAGATGTTCGTCTATTTGCGGAACGGCAATCCGTATAGCCCGAAAGGGATGGGAAGTGAAGCGCTCTTGACGTCTGGTAACGGTTTGGACTGGAGGTTCGTCGATTGGTTCCA
>Ga0187892_10009539_pt1 | contig 12725 bp, 8 predicted proteins | sample MA1701073metaG_FD_139345 | JGI IMG/M metagenome (GOLD analysis project Ga0187892, IMG submission 139345) | Bio-ooze microbial communities from a basaltic lava cave in the Kipuka Kanohina Cave System on the Island of Hawaii, USA - MA170107-3 metaG ...
GACGACGGGACCGACGTCGCCGCCGACGGTACGAGCACGACCCTGCCTACTTCTACGTCGGTGAGCGGTGGGGGGTCGGCGGCGGGCAAGCCGTGCGTCGCCGTGGCCGACCCGCTGCCCGCGGGGGCTCCAGCCGTCCCGGTGAAGACCGGCGCCCCGCCCACCCAGCTCATCAAGGAAGACCTCAAGGTCGGCACGGGCGCGGAGGTCACGCCGGGCGCCACGGTGACCGCCCACTACATCGGCGCGGCCTGCTCCACGGGCAAGATCTTCGACTCGTCGTACTCCCGGGGCCAGCCCACGCCGTTCTCCCTCACCCAGGTGATCAAGGGGTGGACCGACGGCATCCCGGGCATGAAGGTCGGCGGCCAGCGGCTGCTCGGCATCCCCGCCGACCAGGCCTACGGGTCGGACGGCCGACCGCCGAACATCCTGCCCGACGAGCCCCTCTGGTTCGTCGTCGAGATCACCGACACCAAGCCGGCCTAACGCTGTGATTGCGGGGGTTCGCCCGAACCTCGCCTGCTGACGTTGCGTCGTCGCCCTCGAGGTCGTCGGCGGGCCTTGGGCGGCTCTGGTCCGGGTGGCCGCGCCCGGCGTTCAGGCCTTGGCCGCCACCAGCAGCTTGTAGCCGGCGATCCCGTCGGCGACTGCTTGGGCGGCAAGGGCGGTGCGGCGGCGGGCCAGGTCGAAGTCGATCTCCTCGATGGCGGGCAGCTTGGCGATCTTGAACGCCACGAGCCGGGCGTCGATCTGCTCGATCATCTGGGCCAGGCCCTCGTCGTGGGACTCGGTGTGGGTCGTCTCCAGGCCGGCCGCGGCCAGGATGGCGACGTACTCCGCCAGCGGCCGGGCGTCGGCCAGGCACGCCACCCACCCCGCCAGCGACTTCAGCTCCTCAGCCAGGCGCGCCTGGTCGAGGGCGACGTCGGTGATGCCGACCTGGCCGCCCGGCTTGAGCACCCGGGCCATCTCCGCCGCCGCGGTGGGCTTGTCGGGGAACGTGCAGAAGGCGCACTCGGACACCACCGCGTCGAACGCGCCGTCCTCGAACGGGAGGCGTTCGGCGTCGCCCACGTGGAACCGCACGGACTCAGCCAGCCCGCGGTCGCGAGCCTTGGCCCCCGCCATGGCCACTGCCCGGTCGCCCAGGTCGACCCCGTCGACGGCCACGCCGAACTCCGAGGCCAGGAGGAAGGCGGTGGTCCCCGGACCGCTGGCCACATCCAGCACCCGCTGCCCCGGCTTGAGCGCCAGCTTCTGCGCCAGCCGCCGGGTCAGCTCGAGCCCGCCCGGGTGGTAGCTCTCCCCCAGGATGAGGGCGACCACGTCCTGCTGGTAGGTGCGGGCGCAGCAGGCCTTTACGTCCTCGGCCTCGGCGGCGACGGCCTCGGCGGCGACGTCGCTCAACGCAGCGTCTTCCCGATGTTGGTCCCGTTGGCCGGCGTGTGGCCAGCGCCGTCGCCGTTCTGGTGGGTCTTCGACCCGTACCGGGTGGTGAGCAGCACCGGCTGGAGGCCGGCGGCGTTGGGCACGATCGTCGGGATGGGCACGCCCGAGAGCTGCTCCCGCACCTGCTCGCGGTAGCCCACCGAGTTGTAGGCGCAGAAGGGGATGAGCCTGCCGTCGGGCGTGATCTCCTCCACGCAGCACTTCATCAGCGCCTTGACGTTGAGCGTGTAGGGGTCCTGGAAGTCCTGGATGACGACCATGAACGACTTGTCGGCCAGGTCCTTGAGGGCCTCAGGCAGGTCGATCCCGCAGGTGGCGCACTCGAGCGGCGCGGTGGTGTTCCCCTCCTCCCCTGCCGGCACCGCCGAGGCGCTCCAGAGCCGCTCCAGCGCGCCCCGCACCGACATGTCGGGCATGACCCGGTTGGACACGTAGTCGAGGTAGTCGTCCACGTTCACCAGCCGGGGGATGGGGACCACGTTGTCCTCGTCGATCAGCAGGTAGGTGATCGACCGGCAGGTGGGGAAGCAGCACGGGACGGGCACGAAATCGGACAGCCTGAGCCACTCCGGCACCTGGTCGGCGAGGGCATGGATGATGTCGGCGTTGGTCAGCCGCTGCATCGGGTCGAACTCGACGTGGCGGCCCGAGTGGGTCACGGGCTGGTAGGCGACGGACCGCACCGCCGGGTGCTTCACCCCGAACTTGAGGATCTCGCCGATCTCGTGCTCGTTGAGCCCCTTCTCGATGGCGGCCACCAGCGAGACGTTGATGCCGAACTCGGCGCAGTGGGCGAGGGCCTTCTCCTTGGCCGAGCGCAGGTCGCGGCCCCGGATGGCCACGTGGGTCGACTCGTCCAACCCGTCGAACTGCATGTAGACGAGCGGCTTCAGCTCGGCCAGTTGGCGCACGAAGTTGCGGTCGTGGGCCAGGCGGATGCCGTTGGTGTTCAGGGTGACCATGTGGACGCCCTTGTCCTTGGCCATCTTGATGAAGTCGAGGATGAGCGGGTGGATGGTGGGCTCGCCGCCCGAGAACATGACCACCTCGGGCTCGCCCTCGGACCGGACGAAGGCGTCCAGGGCCGTCTCCACCTGCTCCAGCGTCAGCTCGAAGCCGTCGGGCTGGTGACCCGAGTCGGCGAAGCAGATGGGGCAGTCGAGGTTGCAGCCGCTGTTGACTTCGATGATCCCCAGGCACGCGTGCTGCTTGTGCTCGGGGCACAGGCCGCAGTCCAGCGGGCACCCGTTCACGACCTCGGTCTGGGTCTCCAGCGGGATCGTCCCCGGCTTGTTGTACCGGAGGGAGTCGAAGTACATCTTGGCGTCCGAGTACAGCAGGGCCTCGAACTTGCCGTGCTCCGCGCAGCGCTTGCGCAGGAACACGCGGTTGTCCTTCACGTTGACCTCGGCATCGATGACCGTCTTGCAGACGGGGCAGATGCTCTTGGTGTATTCGAGGAAGACCTCGTCACGGTCGGCTTTCTGCCGGGGCGGGGTCATGGTCATGGGCGGCCTCCTACCGGCGCGCAGGGCGCGTTGAGCCTACTACTCACGCTTCCTCGTCCTTGCGGGGACAGCGTCGCGCCGCCCTGCGGGCGGTCACGCTTCCATGTGCTTCATCTCGACCCGGGCCAGGCGACCGTCGGCGCCCACCTCGGCGCCGTCTGCCCCGGCCAGAAGGCGCGCCCCGGTCGAGGCGTTGCGCAGCTCCCAGCCGAACTCGACGTAGCGGGCCGCGGCGGTGGCCGGCCCGGTGCGCACCACCTCCGTGGCCGGCATCCGCTCCTGCATGGCGGCGATGAAAGCATCCACCGCTTCCCGACCCTTGAACTCGCCGGTGGGGCCGGAGAAGACGAAATCGTCGGTCACCGAGCCGTCGAGCAGGCGCTGGCGGGCCGCCGGGTCGGTCGCGTTCCACGCCGCCACGTACGCGTCCACGACCTTCTCCAAGCCCCCGCGCATCAGCAGCATCGTAGGACTGTTCGACGCCGGCCTTGACCCCGGATGCGGCGCCGGGCGAAAGTACACAGCCATCAATTCATCTTGATATCGAAAGGACGGCCATGCGAAGGCGGGACATTTTCGCAGCGCTTGTTGGCCTCGCCCTGCCGGCCTGGTCGGCGTGCGGCGCCGGCGGACCGGGCGGGGCCGCGCCTGGGGGGGTGCTCCGGGTCAGCGGGTCCACAACGGTGAGCCCCGTCGCGGCCGACGCAGCCGCCGTCCTCCGCAAGGAGGGCCTGCGGATCACCATCGACGACCAGGGGGGGTCGGCGGGCGGCATCGCCCAGCTCGGCCAGGGCCAGGTGGAGATCGCCATGAGCTCGAAGGCGCTCACCGACGCGGACCGCCAGGCCGCGCCGCGGGTGGCCTTCACGCCCACTCAGGTCGGCGCCGACGCGGTCGGCATCGTGGTCCAGCGGGCCGTCGTCGACGGCGGGGTGAGGAGCCTGACCCGCGACCAGCTCGCGGCCCTGTTCGAGGGCAGGGTCCGGAACTGGAAGGAGCTGGGCGGGCCCGACCTCGACGTGTTCGTGTACGACAAGGAACCGGGAAGGGGCACCCGCGAGGTGCTCGACAAGTACCTGTACCAGGGCGGCAAGGCGCCGCCGCCGCCGCAGTCCGACCGTTTCGCCATTGTGGGCGGGAACGAGGAAGGCAGGACGAAGGTGCTGTCGACGCCCGGCGCGGTGACACCGCTTTCCACCGCGTTCATCGAGGGCCAGCCCAAGCTGGCCGCCCTCGCGGTCGACGGGGTGGCGCCCACCAACGAGCGCATCCGGGATGGCGCCTACGCGCTGGCCCGGCCGCTTTACCTCATCACCGACGGTCCGCCGGACGGGTCGAGCAAGCGGTTCATCGACTTCGTGCTCGGCGCCGAGGGCCAGGAGCTGGTGCGCAAGCACGGGTACCTGACCGTCGCCGACCTCGCCCGGTCCTGACTCCCGTCCCCGCCGCCCTCGCCCGGCGCGCCCCGCCCCGGGTCCGGTGGCTGCCCATCGCCGCCGGCGCCGGCGCCGGCGCCGCGGGCCTCGCCCTCGCCCTGCTCGCCGCCTTCCTGCTCCTGGGGGTCGCCTCGGGCCCGGTCGACTGGGCGGCGCTGCTGACCGACCGTGTGTGGGATCCCAGCCGGGGCCGCTACGGCGCAGCCGCCATGATCTGGGGCACGGCCGCCGTCGCCGCCATCGCCGTCGCGCTGGCGGCCCCGCTGGGGTGGGGGGCGGCCGTCGCCATCGCCGAGATCGTCCCGCCCCGGTGGCGGCGCAGCCTCCAGGCGGCCACCGAGGTCCTCGCCGTCGTGCCGTCGATCGTCTACGGCCTGGTGGGCGTGGTCTACATCCGCCCGCTCGTCGCCCGCCTGGCCGGGGTGCCGGGCGGCGACAGCCTGCTGGCCGCCGGGCTGGTGCTGGCGGTCATGGTCCTGCCGACGGTGGTGGCCGTGTCCGTCGACGCCCTTCGAGGGGTGCCCGCCGGCGTTCGCGAGGCCGCCGCCGCCTGCGGGCTCACCCGCACCGAGGTCATCCGATCGGCGGTGCTGCCCCAAGCGCGCCGGGGGATGAACGCGGCCGTGGCCCTGGCCCTGGCCCGCGCCCTGGGGGAAACGATCGCGGTGTTCCTCCTGGTGGGCCGGGCCGACGGGCGCCTGCCCCTGTCGCCCCTCGAGGCCGCCCGCTCGGTGGTGCGGCCCGGCCAGACCCTCACGACCAAGCTCAACGGCCCCGAGAGCATCCTGGCCGGCGCCGCCGGCGCCCACTGGGCGGCCCTGTGCGCGCTGGGCCTCCTCCTGCTGGCCCTCGTGGCCGGCCTGACCCTCCTCGGGCGGCGGCGGGATCGGGGAGCGTCGCCCCGGCGGCGGGCCGCGGTCGCCCTGAAGCCGGCTTGGCGCGGCCGGCGCGGGCGAGGCCGGGCCACCACCGGGCTGTACGCCGCCGCCCTGCTGGCGGCCCTGGCCGTCGTCGGGGCCATCCTCCTGGCCGTCGCCGCCCGGGGCGGCGCCGCCTTGCGCCCGAGCTTCTGGTGGACCGAGGCGGCGGGCGCCAGCGGCGGCGGGGTGCGCGACCAGGTGACGGGCACCGTCCTCGTCGTCGCCGCCGCCGGCGGGATCGCCGCGCCGGTCGGGCTCGGCATGGGTCTGGTCATGGCCGAGTACGCCTCGGCCCGGGTGGTGGAGTGGTTGCGCACGCTCACGCTCGTCCTCGCCGGTGTGCCGTCGATCCTCCTCGGGCTGTGGGCGTACTGGCTGTTCAGCACCGAGCTGGGGTGGGGCAAGAGCTGGCTCGCCGGCGCCATCGCCCTGGCCGCCGTCGCCGTACCGCCGGTGGCGGTCGCCGTGCTGGCGGCGGCGGGGACGGTCGCGGCCGAGGAGCGGGAGGCGGCGCAGGCGGCGGGGCTGCGACTCGACCAGGTCGTGCGCTCGGTGGTGCTGCCGCGGGCGGTGCCCGGGCTGATCACGGGCCTCTTGCTCGGACTGGCGCGAGCCGCCGGCGAGACCGCGCCCCTGCTCTTCACCGCCAGCGTGTTCTCGGGCGCGCCGCGGTTCCCCACCGGTGTGGAGCAGTCGCCCATCGTCGCCCTGCCGAGCCACATCTTCGCCCTCGCCCAGGACGCCGCCGATCCCGCCGCGGTACGGAGCGCGTGGGGCGCGGCCCTCGTCCTCATCGTCATCGCCGGGCTCCTGGTGCTCGCCGCCGCGCCCTTCCGGCGCCGGGCCGAGAGCGCCCGCCGGTGACCGCCGCCGCCGGTCTGGTCGACGGCGTCGCCGGTCCGGTCGACGCCGCCGCCGTACAGGTCGACGACTTGGCCGTGCGCGCCGGCGAGCGGCGCCTCGTCGGCCCCGTCACCTTCGCCGTGCCCGCCGGCGCGGTGTGGGGCCTGCGGGGGCCGTCCGGCGCCGGCAAGTCGACGATCCTGCGGGCGCTGGTCGGCCTGCTGCCCGCGACCCTCTCGGCCAGCGGCCGGGCCCAGGTCCTCGGGGAGGACGTGCTGGGCGGCGCGGTGGACTTCCCCGCCTTGCGGGCGCGCGCCGCGCTGGTCGGCCAGGTCCCCGTGGTGTTCCCTGCGTCCATACTGGCCAACGCCGCGTTCGGGATCCGCCACGTGGCGCGGGCGTCGCGTGCGGAGCTGCGGGCCCGGGCCGAGGCCGCCCTTCGAGAAGCCGGCCTCTGGGACGAGGTGGCCGACCGCCTCGACGCGCCCGCCGCCCAGCTGAGCGTGGGCCAGAAGCAGCGGCTGTGCCTGGCCCGCGCCCTCGCCCTCGACCCCGCCCTCCTGCTCCTCGACGAACCGACCTCGGCCCTGGACCCCGACGCCGCCGGCGCCGTCGAGTCGGCCGTCAGTTCGCTGCGCGGCCGGCGTAGCGTGCTGATGGTGAGCCACGACCGCCGCCAGCTCGACCGCCTCTGCGACGGCGTCGCGGCCCTGGCATGACTGCGGGCCGGCGCCATCGAGGCTCGCGCCCTCCGGCACAGCCATGACCGGGCCCACCGATCCCATCGCCGCCCACGCCACCGTCGCCCCCGAGCGCGTCGCGGTCGTCGAGGACGGGGCCGTCACCACCTACGCCGACCTGAACGCCGAGGTCAACCGGCTGAGCAACGGCCTGCGTTCCATGGGTGTGACCGCTGGCGAACGGCTGGTCTGGTGCGCACCCAACAGCCGCCAGGTGCTCGTCACCATGCACGCGTGCCGCAAGCTCGGCCTGGTCGCCATCCCGCTTGCGTACCGGCTCACTGCCGCCGAGAAGGAGTTCGTGGTGCGTGACAGCGGAGCGACGGTCCTGGTGGCCGACGCCGAGCAGGCGGGCTCGCTGCCGGGGACCGGCCGCCGGGTCGTGTTCGGTGGCGAGGCGACCGGTTGGACGTCGTGGTCGGGGCTGTCGGAGGCGTCATCGGCGGACGAGCCGCCCCCGCCCGAGGGCGACAGCCTGGGCACCGCCATGATGTACACGTCGGGCACCACCGGGCGGCCCAAGGGCGCGGTGCGCTCCCGCACCGACCGGGCCCTGCTCGGGGCCATGCTGGCCGAGCTGCGCTTCACCGGCGGCGAAGGGGAGGTCCACATCACCACCGGGCCGCTGTACCACGCCGGCCCCAACGCCTTCGCCCTCCTCACCCACCTCACCGGCGGGACGGTGATCGTCATGCGACGGTTCGACGCGGCCCAGTGGGTCGACCTCGTGCGGCGGCACCAGGTCACGTCCACCTTCGCCACCCCGACGCACATGAACCGGGTCGTCGCCCTCGGCGGGCTCGACGGCGCCGACTTCTCGTCGCTCCGATCCCTCATCGTCAACGCCGCCCCGGTCCCCTTCGCCCTCAAGGAGGAGATCGTCGCCACCATCGGCGACCACTGCCTGTTCGAGGTGTACGGCTCGACCGAGCTCGGGATCGACACCGTGCTGCCTCCGCAGGACCAGTTGCGCAAGCCGGGCTCGTGCGGGAAACCGTACGGCGGCATCGAGCTGAGGATCGTCGGCGAGGACGGCACCGAGTGCGGGCCCGGGGTCGAGGGGGACCTGTACGTCCGGACCGCCATGGCCGTCGACGGGTATTGCGGCGACGCCGGCGCCATGGCCGCGCTCGACGACGGCTGGAAGTCGGTGGGCGACATCGCCTACCTCGACGACGAGGGCTACCTGCACATCTGCGACCGCCGCGACGACCTCATCATCACCGGCGGCATGAACGTCTACCCCGCCGAGGTGGAGGCCGTCCTCCACGCCCATCCCGACGTGCAGGACGCGGCCGTCGTCGGCGTGCCCGACGAGGAGTGGGGCCAGCGGGTGCACGCCGTCGTCCAGCCCTGGCCGAGCGCCGACGGGGTCGCCATCGACCTCGACCTCGACGGGCTCGCCGCCCACGCCGCGGAACGACTCGCCGGCTACAAGCGCCCCCGCACGTGGGAGGTCCGAGCCGACCTGCCCCGCACCGAGAGCGGCAAGCTGCTCAAGCGGCTGCTCCGGCCGTAGCGATCGTCGACCGGCCGGGCCGGGGGAGGGGCTAACAGTTCGATCCTCGAACTAGTACGGTGGCGGCCATGCAGCAAGCGGTTCGCGTCGTCGCCCGCCTGGCCCGCCGGCTGGAGTGCGCCACCGACCTGTCCCTGTCCCAGTTCCGGGTGCTGGCCGCGGTGGACGACGGGGGCGAGCGGGCCACCCACCTGGCTCACGCCCTGGCACTGGCCAAGCCGACGGTCACCGCCGCGGTGGACGGGCTCGTGGAGCGGGGCCTGCTGGTGCGCGAGCCGGTCCCCGGCGACCGGCGGTCGCTCCGCATCGCCCTCACCGACGCCGGCCGCGCCGCGCTGGGCGAGGCGGAGGAGGCCATGGCCGCCGCCCTGGAAGCCGCCCTGCCCGCCGAGGCGCTGGCGGCGCTCCATCAGGTCCGCCTGTGACGAGGAGCGCTGTGACCCAGAGCTGGGTCAGGCGGCTGCTGCCGTACCTGCGGGCCCATCGGCGGGACGTGCTGCTCTCGTTCGCCGCGGCGCTCGCCGGGCTCACCGTCACCGCCCTCACGCCCGTCATTCAGAAGGTCGTCATTGACGACGTGATCCTGAGCCGCGACCGCCCCCTGGGGCCCTGGCTGGCCCTCCTGCTGGGCGCCGGCCTGTTCCGGTTCGGCGCCGCCCACATCCGCCGTTACGTCGGGGGGCGCGTGGCCCTCGGCATCCAGTACGACCTGCGCAACGACATCTACGCCCGCCTCCAACGCCTCGACTTCGCCCGCCACGACGAGTTCCAGACCGGGCAGCTGGTTTCCCGCGCCATCTCCGACGTCACCCTCGTGCAGGGGCTGTTCATGTTCCTGCCCCTGTTCAGCGGCAACGTCGTCCTCCTCGTCGCCTCGGTGACGATCATGCTCACCCTCTCGCCCCTGCTGACCCTGGTCGTGCTGGCGGTGGTCCCGGTGGTGACCGCCATCGCCCTCCGCCTGCGCACCACCGTGTTCCCCGCGGCCTGGCACGCCCAGCAGAAGGCGGCCGAGGTGGCGGGCGTGGTGGAGGAAGCGGTGGCGGGCGTGCGGGTGGTGAAGGGTTTCGGCCAGGAGGAGCAGGAGCTGAACCGCCTGGTCGACACCTCCCGGGAGCTGTTCGGCTCCCGCATGCGGGCGGTGCGCATCCAGGCGTGGTTCACCTCCGGCCTCCAGTCCGTCCCCGCCGTGGGCCAGGTAGCCGTCCTCGCCCTCGGCGGGTGGATGGCGCTCAACGGCCGTATCACCATCGGCACGTTCCTGGCCTTCTCGTCCTACATGCTCCAGCTCGTCCACCCCGTCCGCATGCTGTCGACGCTCACCGTCGTGGCGCAGCAGGCCCGTGCCGGCGCCGAGCGCATCTTCGAGGTCCTGGACTCGACACCGTTGGTCGCGGAGCGCCCCGAAGCCCGCCCGCTGCCCCCCGTCTCCGGCGGGGTGACCTTCGAGGGCGTCCGTTTCGGCTACCTCCGCTCGGAGCCGGTCCTCGACGGCTTCACCCTGGCGGTGGCGGCGGGCGAGACGGTCGCCCTGGTGGGCCCGTCCGGCTCGGGCAAGTCGACCGTAGCCCTCCTCCTCCCCCGCTTCTACGACGTCCAGGACGGCCGGGTGACCGTCGACGGCGTCGACGTGCGGGAGGTCACGCTCGACTCGCTGCGCCGCCAGATCGGGGTGGTGTTCGAGGAGACGTTCCTCTTCTCCGACACCGTCCGGGCCAACATCGCCTACGGCCGCCCGGACGCCACCGACGCCGAGGTCGAGGCGGCGGCGCGAGCGGCCGAGGCCCACGGGTTCATCGCCGCCCTGCCCCAGGGCTACGACACCCAGCTCGGGGAGGGCGGATACACGGTTTCGGGCGGCCAGCGGCAGCGCATCGCCCTGGCCCGGGCGCTGATCACCGACCCCCGGATCCTGGTCCTGGACGACGCCACGTCGGCCATCGACTCCCGGGTCGAGGAGGAGATCCACGCCACCCTTCGCCGCCTGGCCCGCACCCGGACGACCCTGCTCGTCGCCCACCGGCGCTCGACGCTGCGGCTCGCCGACCGGATCGCCGTGGTCGACGAGGGCCGGGTCGTCGCCACTGGGACGCACGACGAACTCCTGCGTGCGTCGCCGCTCTACCGCCAGTTGCTGGCGGGGCCGGGCGAGAGCGCCGAGGAGGTGGCGCCCCTCGTCGACGAGGAGCCCAACGGCCGCACAGGCGCCGGCAACGGCGACGGCGCCGGCAACAGCGACGTCGACCGCGGAGGCGGTGGCGCCGGTGACCGCACAGGCACCGGCAACGGCAACGCCGCCGGCGACATCACAGGCGACGGCGAGCGCGCAGGCGACGGCAACGGCGACCGCACAGGCGCCGGCAACGGCGACGTCGCCGGCAAGGGCGCCGGCAACGGCGCAGGCGCCGGCAAGAGCGCACAGGCGCCGGCAACAGCGGTGCCGCCGGGCGACCGCACAGGCACCGGCAAGAGCGCCGGCGACCGCGCAGGCGCCGGCGGCCCGGTCACCGCCTCGGCCTGGCCCGGCGACCGCAACGGCGCCGCCCCCCGGGCCCGGGCGGCGACCATGGCCGCGAGCGCCTCCGACGGCTTTATCGGCATGCGGGCCCTCGGCGTCAGCGGTGGCGGCCACGGGTTCGCCGGAGGCATGGGGGGGATCGGCGGCTCGGCCGGCGCCCGGCTGGCCAACGTGGCGGAGACGCCCGAGCTGCTGGCCGCGGTCGGCGCCCTGCCCGACGCCGAGGACGATCCCGACGTCGACCTGGCGCGGGAGACCAGGCCGGACCACGAGTTCGGCCTACGCCGCTTCCTCCGCCCCTACCGCCGTCCCCTGGCCGCCGGGCTCGTCCTGGTCATGCTCGACGCCGTCGCCACCCTGGCCGGGCCGGCGCTCATCCGGTCCGGGCTCGACCGGGGGGTGGTCGACCGCTCCCAAGCCGCCCTGTGGGTCGCCGCCGCCCTGTTCCTGGCCGTGACGGCGGCCGACTGGGGGATCATCTGGGCGCAGCAGCGGTACACCGGCCGCACCGCCGAGCGGCTCCTGTTCGCCCTGCGGGTGCGGATCTTCGCCCAGCTCCAGCGCCTGGGCGTCGACTTCTACGAGCGTGAGTCGGGCGGCCGGATCATGACCCGCATGACGACCGACGTGGAGGCCTTGTCCCAACTGCTCCAGACCGGCCTGGTCAACGCGGTGGTGAGCATCCTGACCCTCGGCGGCGTGGCCGTGATCCTCGTCGTCATGAACCCCAAGCTCTCGCTGGCCACCCTCGCCATGCTGATCCCCCTCACCCTCATGACCGTCTGGTTCCGGCGCCGGTCCGACCGCGCCTACGGCACGGCCCGGGAGCGTGTGGCCATGGTGAACGCCAACCTCCAGGAGAGCGTGTCGGGCGTGCGGGTGGCGCAGGCCTACGTGCGGGAGGACCGCAACATCGCCGGCTTCCAGCGCCTGGCCCGCGAACACCTCGACGCCCGCTTGGGCGCCCAGCGCCTGGTCGCCACCTACTTCCCCTTCGTGGAGCTGCTCTCGGTGGTGGCCGCGGCCGTCGTACTCGCCGTCGGCTACCACCTGGCCGGCGCCGGCCAGCTCACGCCGGGCGAGATCGTCGCCTTCCTCCTGTACCTCAGCCTCCTGTTCTCGCCCATCCAGCAGTTGTCGCAGGTGTTCGACACCTACCAGCAGGCCCGCATCTCCATGGCCAAGATCACCGAGCTGCTGGCCATCGTCCCCTCCGTGCCGGAGGCGGCCGACCCGATCCGTCCCGGGCGCCTGCACGGCCGGGTGACGCTCGAAGGCGTCCACTTCCGGTACCCGGGCGCAGCCGCCGACGCCCTGGCCGGGGTGGAGCTGGACATCGCGCCGGGCGAGACGGTCGCCCTGGTGGGCGAGACCGGGGCGGGCAAGTCGACCATGGTCAAGCTCGTCGCCCGCTTCTACGACCCCACCGGCGGGCGGGTCCTCGTCGACGGGCAGCCGCTCGACCGCCTCGACCTGGCCGCCTACCGCCGCCAGTTGGGTTATGTCCCCCAGGAGGCGTTCCTCTTCTCGGGGACGATCCGGGACAACATCGCCTACGGGCGCCCGGACGCGTCCGACGCCGACGTGGAGGCGGCGGCCCGCGCCGTCGGCGCCCACGCCTTCATCGCCCGGCTGCCGGGCGGCTACATCCACCCCGTCACCGAGCGGGGACGCTCCCTCTCCGCCGGCCAGCGGCAACTGATCGCCCTCGCCCGCGCCCGCCTGGTCGACCCCGTGATCCTCCTGCTCGACGAGGCCACCGCCACCCTCGACCTGGCCACCGAGGCCC
>Ga0187892_10009540_pt1 | contig 12725 bp, 13 predicted proteins | sample MA1701073metaG_FD_139345 | JGI IMG/M metagenome (GOLD analysis project Ga0187892, IMG submission 139345) | Bio-ooze microbial communities from a basaltic lava cave in the Kipuka Kanohina Cave System on the Island of Hawaii, USA - MA170107-3 metaG ...
ACCAAATTGTTAGTTCGGCGCGGGTCGGGGTCGGAATCGCTATCGGAATCGAGGGCAACCACATGAATATCGATTCCGATCCCGATACCGACTGCCGACCCCGTGAGAACAGGAGGGTTGACGCTCAGGTGACAAACGCCCTCGCCCACTGACCGGGAATCGGAGTGGTGCACTACCCCACTCACAACCGCACTTGACAAACGACTTCGCTGAGCCGTAAGAGCGGAGGCAGGGACGATCCAGTGAGTTGATGACGTGGCGGTCCCGGCCGGCACCCGATCGGTCCCGCTAGAACTCTGTGCGAGGGGGCTCATGGCACGTGTTCTGCTCGCCAAGGCCAGATTTCTGAATGAAGGAGGGATGGGAGCGGTCGCGCCGCTCGGAGCGCTGTACATCGCTTCCGTGCTGCGTGAAGCCGGGCATCATGTCCGCCTGTTTGATGCAGGCGAGCTGTGGGATCCGGAACCCTTCAGGGAGGTGCTGCGCGCCTTCCAGCCGCAGGTCGTCGGCATCAGCGCGATCACCATCGAAGCGCGGGTCATGGAGCAGATGGCCCGGGTCTGCCGCGAAGAGCTCCCGGAGGTACCCGTCATCGTCGGTGGCCCGCACGCGACGGCGTATCCGCAGCGCTGCGCTCGCAACCCGGACGTCGACTTCGTAGCCCTGGGAGAGGGCGAGCTCACCGCGCTCGAGCTCGTACGGGCCCTGACGCAAGGAGGGCTCGATCCAAAGTCGGTTGCAGGCGTTGCCTATTGCGGCGACGACGGACACGTCGTGTTCACCGCCCCTCGGGAGCCCATCACCGATGTCGACTCCATCCCGTTCCCCGCATGGGACCTGATGGACTTCGACCTCCAGGCGCGGACCCGTTCGATGTCGTCGGTGGGCAGCCGGCGTCACATGCTGCTCTTCACCTCGCGTGGCTGTCCGTTCAAGTGCATCTACTGCCACGAGGTACAAGGGAAGAAGTTCCGCGCACGTTCCCCAGAAAACGTCGTCAAGGAAATGCAGGAGCTGAAGACCCGTTGGGGCATCAACGATTTCGAAATCGTGGATGATATCTTCAATTTCGATCGGGCGCGCATGTTGGACATCCTCGACCGCATCGTGGCGTCGAAGCAACAGCCGGCGTTGCATTTCCCGAACGCGTTGCGGACCGACATGCTCGACGAGGGGCAAATCAAGGCGCTGCGTCGTGCTGGGACATTCTTCCTCTGCGCGGCCGTCGAGAGCGCCAGCCCACGCCTTCAAAAGCTGATCAAGAAGCACCTCAAGGTGGACAAGGTCGAGGAGAACATTCGAATTGCGGTGCGCGAGGGGATGTACGTGCGGGGCTTCTTCATGCTCGGGTTCCCGACAGAGACCTTTGAGGAGGGCCAAAGCACGGTCAACCTCGCGGTCCGCAGCGCGTTGCATGAGGCTTTGTTCTTCATCGTTACGCCGTTCGCCGGGACCGCACTGTACGAGCTGTACCAGGAAACCATGCGCGAACGCGGCTTGCTCCACCTCGAACCTGAGGATACCGGTTACCACCATGCAAACTACAACTTGAGCGCCATGAGCGACGCGGAGCTCTTCGGGCTCCAGCGGAGCGGGTTCCGCCGGTTCTTTCTCGACCCGCGGCGCGCGCTGCGGATCGCAGCCAGACATCCGGCGAAGCTGGAACTGATGCGGTACGGCTTGATTACCTTCCTGAAGATGCTGCCGCATCCCGCGGTGCGGCGTGCCCGGGTCGGAGGTGGAACGACCATTGGTCCAGAGAAAGCAGGAGAGCAAGAGTCAGCGCGCCTCCATCTCGCTACGGGGTGGGACGCAGCGGAGCCGGTGCGGCGCATGGATACCCGAGGCCGCAAGGTAAATCCGCTGCCGGCTGCGGCAAGCTAGGCCTGCCGGAGGTGCTTGATGGCGCGAGTGCTACTCGCTAAAGCGCGATTCCTGAGTGAGGGCGGCATGGGCGCCGTGGTCCCGCTCGGGGCGCTGTACATCGCCTCCGTGCTGCGCGAAGCCGGACACCAAGTCCGCCTGTTCGATGCCGGCGAGTTGTGGGAGCCGGAGCCCTTCCGGGAGACGCTCCGCGATTTTCAGCCTCACGTCGTCGGGATCAGCGCCATCACGATCGAGGCGCGCGTCATGGAGCAGATGGCCCAGGTTTGCCACCAGGAGCTCCCGGAGGTGCCGGTCGTCGTCGGCGGTCCGCATGCGACGGCCTACCCTCAGCGCTGCGCCCGCAACCCAGATATTGACTATGTCGTCCTCGGCGAAGGGGAGCTCACGGCGCTGGAGTTGGTGCGGGCGCTGACGCAAGGCGGGCTCGATCCCAAATCGGTTGCCGGCGTCGCATATTGCGGGGACGACGGCAACGTCGTGTTCTCTGCACCGCGCGAGCCGATCACCGACGTCGACTCCATCCCGTTTCCCTCATGGGATCTTCTGGACTGGAAGCTCGTGGCGCGGACCCGGCCCCTGTCGTCGATGGGACATCGGCGTCATATGCTGCTCTTCACCTCACGCGGCTGCCCCTTTAGGTGCGTCTACTGCCACGAGGTGCAAGGGAAGAAGTTCCGCGCGCGCTCCCCCGAAAACGTCATCCGGGAAATGCAGGAGCTGAAGACCCAGTGGGGCATCAATAACTTCGAGATCATCGACGATATCTTCAATTTCGATCGATCACGCATGATGGATATCCTCGACCGCATCGTCGCGTCGAAACTGGAGCCTTCGCTGCACTTCCCGAACGCGCTGCGCACCGACATGCTCGACGAGGGCCAGATCAAGGCGTTGCGCCGCGCCGGCACCTTCTTCCTCTGCTCGGCCGTCGAGACCGCCAGTCCGCGCCTCCAGAAACTGATCAAGAAGCATCTCAAGGTGGACAAGGTCGAGGAAAACATCCGCATTGCCGTGCGCGAGGGGATGTTCGTGTGCGGCTTCTTCATGCTCGGGTTCCCTACGGAGACACTCGAGGAAGCCCGCAGCACCGTCGACCTGGCGCTGCGCAGTCCGCTGCACGAGGGGCTGTTCTTCATCGTGACGCCGTTCGCCGGAACCGCCCTGTACGAACAGTACCAGGAGACCATGCGCGAGCGCGGGCTCCTCGACGTCGAGCCCGAGGATACCGGCTATCACAATGCGCAGTATAACTTGAGCGCGATGAGCGACGCGGAGCTGTTCGGGCTCCAGCGCAGCGCGTTCCGCCGGTTCTATCTCGACCCGCGGCGGGTGTTGCGGATCGTCAAACGGCACCCCGCCAAACTCGAGCTCGCGCGCTATGGCACGACTGCGTTGCTAAAGATGCTGCCACATCCGAAGCGACGTACGGTAGCGGGCGGCGCCACGATTGGCCCGGCGAAAGCCGGAGAGCGCGAGTCGACGCGCCTCCATCTCGCTACCGCCTGGGACACGGCGGAGCCGGTGCGGCGGATCGACACCCGCGGCGGTCACAAACCCGCCGCGCCGCTGCCGGTCGTCGTCGGCTGACCGGCTGCGGGTTTTGCACATACGCCCTCAACGTTGCATCCGGCGGCGGCGTGAGGGTACGCCGGCTCCAGAAGGAATCAGCGCTTTGGAGACGGGCTGCCCTCAGCCCGCGGCTTCTGGGGAGTTTGTCGAGCACCGCTTTGGTTCTGGCGTTCTCCTCGGCGGACAGGGCACCACAGACTTCCAGAGCATCCCGAATCGCGCCGCATTCCATGGCCGATCCTCGGGCGATCTCGAAGTACGGTCGCCGTCTGTCGCCTTGCCGTTGCCTTCGGCGATGTTCAGCGGAATCGCCTGGGACGCCCGCAACAGCTGCTCCTTGGCGTTACGATGCCCCTTGAGACCTTCGCAGAAGCGGTACGCCCAGCCGACGTACGCGATAGCCGCCCGGTAGACATCCAGTCGCTCGTGGCCGAAGCTCATGGTTGCTCTCGATTCCGATACCGACCCCGACGCCGATTGGTTCTAGCCGAACGTCGTGCGGCTAAGCGGCCGCGTCTTTCAAGCGGTCCGTTTGAGCCGCTTGTTCGGCCTCTCCGCCGACAACCCAACCGTGTCGAGAACGGCCTTCGGGTGGCGAGCAACAACACGCAGGAGAACACGCGCGCTGCCCTCGGGTTGCCTTCGACCTTGTTCCCAGTTCCGCAACGTGGCAACGCTGATTCCCATCAAGGCCGCGAACTTTGGCTGACTGAGGCCATAGCGCTCTCGAACTGCCCGTACGTCTTCTTCACCGTACTTGAAGGTCCTCGACGGCTGTTTCTCGCCACGCAGGATGGCACCACCTTCCCGCACGCTCTCCAGCAGCTCCTGAAATAGTTCTTCTCTCATGGATACTCCGTTTCGACGATTTTTCGCAGGAGCGTCCGCTGGCGCGGAGTCAGATCGTCTTGCTCGCCCTTCGCATACGCGAGAAGCATCAGCAGTCGATCTCCCGGCGCGTGCCAATAGTAGACAATGCGCGCACCGCCGCGCTTGCCGCGGCCTTTCGCCGCCCAGCGCACCTTTCGCAGGCCGCCGGTTCCACGGATGAGACGGCCGGTGTCCGGACGAGCGACCAGATGCTGCTGAAACAGTCGATATTCGTCGTCCGGCAGCAACTCCACGATGCGCGCGCTGAACGCATGCGTTTCGAGGATAACCAGATGCAACCGCCTACGTCAATGGCGCAGCTACGTCAATGGCTCATGCGGCCGAACGGTCCGGTTCAGCGGCGGGCCGCGCAGCGGACCGTCCGCTGCAACCGGTTGTTGGGCAGCCACTCCATTGCCTCTCAAGGCTTAGCGCTGCCGCGGTCACGGCGGCCGGCCGACGCCGGAGGCAAGTATGGATCCGGCGTCCCCGCCTTAATCGGCGGGTACGCCTCCAGGCTTGCCTCGAAGTCGCGAACGATTGTCATCATCGGGTAGTTCACCCAGCTGCTGTGGATCAGCACGTCTCTCTCTTCCTTCAAATCCGTCAGGAGGTTGATGATCTTGGGCAGCGGGAGCCTTTGCGGGGGGTCATACATATGGTCCTGCCGTATCAGGTGCATCTTCCAGTTCCGCCATTTGACCGCCGAGAGCCGGTCGGCCACGTATGCGGGGAACCCTTCTCGGTTGGAGCTCGCTTGCTTGCCAAAGAGGAAGTCCAGCTGATCCACGCCGTCGATGGGCCGGTCCTTCGGGATCTCGGCGCCGCCGGCGCGTACCAGCGTCGTAAAGAGATCCACGATGTGAACGATCTCGTTGCTGACACTGCCCGCGGGTACTCGGCCCGGCCAACGGATGATGAAAGGCGCACGCAGCGAGGCTTCCATCGCCGTGAAGTACGTGCCACGCCACGGCCCGCTGTCGCCCTGCCAGGGATGCGTCGCCTCTGGACCGTTGTCGCTGGCGAAGATGACCAGCGTATTCTGCTGAATGTCCGCTTCTTCGATCGCATCCAGGATCTGGCCGATTCGATGATCCATCTCGCTGAGACAGTCGGCCCAATCGCCGTTTCCGGTCTTGCCAGCAAAAACCGGATTGGGCGTCATCGGCATGTGGAGCAGCCTCAGTGACACGTAGGCGAAGAAGGGCTTGCCCGAGCTCGCCTGCCGTTTGATGAAGCCGATGGCGCGGGAGGTGATCTCCTCGTCCATCCGCCGGTGTCGTTCGAGGTCGAGCTGCGCCACCCGCCTGGCCGTCTCTCCCCTGTTTGCCTCATAGACGGGCTCGAGTGGAACCAGCTCCGAACTCCAGCCTTGTCTTTCGCCGACAGAGGGCCAAGCGCTCCCGGTCGCGTTCAGGGACGGCCACAGCGCCTCGGTGTAGGTGCGCGGGATCCCGTACCACTCGTCGAAGCCCTGATGCGTCGGGAAGCGTTCCTCGATGCTGCCAAGATGCCATTTGCCCCAGGTGCCTGTGGCGTAGCCCTGCGCCGACAATAGCTCGGCGAGGGTTATCTCCCACTGCGTCAGCCCTTCCGGGGCTCCTCCTCTCGGGACCTGGTAGGTGCCGGACCGTATCGAGAAACGGCCTGTCATGAGCGCGGAGCGCGAGGGCGTGCACTGAGCCTCGACGTTGAAGTTGAGCAGGCGCATCCCTTCGCTGGCGAGCCGGTCGATACGGGGCGTGGGAGCTCCACGCAGAATCCCGCCGCCATAGACACCCAGCTCCCCATAGCCCACGTTGTCCGCGAGGATGAGAACGATGTTGGGTTTCGTCTCCGCCGCCGCTGGCCGGCTCTCCCCACACAAGAGAACCGGGCTACAAATACTCAGAAACAGGATTGCGGCCTGCTCTCGCCCACGCAGATAACCCATGACCTTTCTCTCTCTGATCGTGTCTGCCCAACTATCTTCTGACCTACTTCGGACTCCCCGGGCCGGTGCGTGTTTAACTGACCGGGTTCCTGTCAGCCCAACATGCCTCCTCCTGGGCATGCCCAGCGCCAATCTTACGCTTTCGATCTCAGCAGTTACGACTGCACAGCCCTGTATCACCTCCCGGTGCAAACCTTGCAACGTTTTCGCAGCCTATCACCGCCGGCCGAATCGGGAGCTTCGCAGCCTAACACGCGGAGCACGAGCGCCATTCCGGCCCGCCTCACAGCCGATCCGCGGGGCTCAGCACCCCGGAGCCGCCGCGGTTCAGGACGTGCGTATACACCATGGTCGTCCGCACATCGCTGTGGCCGAGCAGTTCCTGGACGGTGCGTATGTCGTAGCCATCCCGAAGTAGGTCGGTGGCAAACGAATGACGGGAAGTGTGGCAGCCGACATGTTTGCTGATGCGGGTGCGCCGCACGGCCTCCTTCACGGCGCGCTGCAGTACCGATTCGTGCAGATGAAAGCGGGCGCGCACGCCCGTGCGCGGATGGCGGCACAGCGCCGAGGCCGGAAACAGCCATTGCCAAACCCACTCCGTTGGCGCATTGGGATACTTGCGCGCCAGCGCATCGGGGAGGTGCACCGCTGCGACGCCTTGGCGCACCCAGTCTTTATGGGTTCGCCTGGAGCGCTGCCAGGTGCGTGCGTAAAGGCTCTCGCGCCGCCGCCGGCAGCATGGTGCGGCGGTCCTTGCCGCCCTTGCCTTCGCGCACCGTGATCTCATTGCGCCCCAAATCGATGTCCTTGACCCGCAGGCTCAGACACTCCTCCAGGCGTAACCCCGCTCCGTACAGGAGCATGACCATCAGCCACTCGCGGCCGCGCAACGCCCCGAGAATAGCCTTGACCTCCTCCCGGGTAAGCACGACCGGCAAGCGCGGCGTGCGCTTGGCCCGTACCAGGTCGTGGAGCCAGCCGAAATCCTGTGCCAACACCTCACGATACAGAAACAACAGCGCAGCCAGCGCTTGGTTCTGCGTGGAGGCGCTCACGTGGCTGGCGGTCGCCAATGACGACAGAAACGCCGACACTTCCGCGGCGCCCATCTCCGCCGGGTGACGCTTGTGATGGAACAAGATGTACCGCTTGATCCAGTGCACATACGCTTCCTCGGTGCGGTAGCTCATATGCCGGGTGCGGATCGCGTCGCGCACTTGGTCGAGCAGCTTGGGTTTCGCGCCGGGTGCGGCCGGCACGCGGTCACCCGCGCGTAGTGGGCCATGTCGACCCTGGCTCGCTGAAGCTTCGACGAGCGGCCGGGCGGTGGCGTTGATCATATTCTCCCTCCCGGAATCAAGGCGAAGATATAACGAACCTGAAACTCAGTCAAGTAACTTTACAAGTCCTTCGCATGGCTGCTCAATTGTGCCGTATACGGTAAGAGACCTTCTGTTAGAGAAAGCTCGTTTATTCCGGGGCGGGTCACGCGATGCTACTACCAGCGGATCTGGCGGAGCTGCTGGTAGGCGACGGCGGCGCGGACGATCGCATAGCGCCACCCGGTGGCCCACCAATGGTTCACCGAGACGCTGAAGTCGAGCGACCGCGCTTGGTGCCACCAGAGGCGTGGCAGGTACAACAGGTCGCCGGGCGCCAACTCCACGACGATTCGCCGTGCGCGCGCGAACCGCGGGAAGCGGACGAAGTCGGGATTCTCGACGTCGACGCGGCTGTATTGGGGCAAGTGGGACGTCAGCGGGTGTCGATACATCCGCCACGAATCGCGCGGTGGCACCAGGACGATGCGCTTCCGACCGATGAGTTGGGCCAGCAGATTGTCGGGGAGATCTTGATGCATCGGAGACCCGGTGTCGGCTGGGCTCATCCAGAACCGTGTGGTCGACCAGGGAGCCGGCGGGCAGAATGGCGGTACACGAAGATCGTGAGCCAGGTCCGGCAGCACTTCGTGGACGTGGAACATTGCGTAGTACGGAGGCGGTGACCCGGCGAGCAAGCCGTCGAGCCATTCCCCGAAACGGATCTGGTCGTAGCGCACACCGAACTCGGCACCATAGACGACCTTCCCATCCCGGATGGGCGCGACGGGCATCACGCGGTCGCCGTATTCCGACTTGAGGTATTCGGGTGACCAGCGACGGGCAGGCCAGTCGTCGAGCGCCCCGGTGATCACGACCGGACGGCCGCGTCGAACGTACGCGCTGAAGGCTGGTCGAGAAGGTACGGGAATCCGCGCGACCTCATCCAGTGCCTGAGCCATCGACCTGATATCGGTCAGAGCCGTATCCCGCGGAGGCGCTGGAAGACCTTCGCCGCGCGCACCGCCTGGTACATCAGCCCTTCGGCCCACCAGAAGTTGATCGAAATGCTGAATTCAAGCGACCGAATCTGATGCCACCACAACCGGGGGATGAAAAGGAGGTCACCAGCCTCGACGACGGCACGCATCGGTCGGGTACGTTTGACGCGCGGAAACCGTCCGATGTCAGGCCGCTCCGCGTCGACGCGACTGTAGTGGGGAAGCCGTGAATAGGGCGGCAACGGGTAGAGTTTGAGGGCATCGCGCGGCGGAAAGAGCAGGACCTGCTTGCGCCCGGTGATCTGCGCAAACAGGTTCTGCGGCACGTCGAAGTGGAGCGGTGAGCCCATGCCCTGCGGGCTCATCCACAGGCGGGTCATCGACCAGGGTGCGCGCGGACAGAAGCTAGGAAGCGAAATGTCCTGCAGCAGCTCGGGTATGGTCTCCTCGATGATCGCGACGAGGTAGCGCTCTGCCGGAGCCGAGGATTGCAGGAGGCTCACGTATTCGCCGACCGTCATATCGTCGCAGGGAATCCCCTCCCGGGCGCCGTAGATCACGTTGTGGTCGCGGCTGTGGGCGACGCGGAGCAGGCGATCCCCGTAGTTCCGTTTGAAGTGGTCGGGTGTCCAGCGGTATCGTGCAGGCCACGATTCGGTCGCGCCGCGGATGAGGACCGGCTGGGCGCGTCGGATGCGAGCGCGAAACTCGGTCGCACTAGGTGGCCCGATCACTTCGACGTCTTGTGCCGCCAGCTCGCTGGGCCGGTAGGGCGCAGTTTGGACTGCGCTCATTGCCTTTCCGAAGGGGCACGTTGGTACAAGAGGTTCATTTCCGTGTGGCAGTTCCAATAGCATTCGCGGCAATGCGAAAGGGTGCGCCGGACGTCGCGATACGCGGAGCCGTTCCACATCTTGTGGAGGGGCGTGTCGCGGATGTTGCCAACGGGCCGTCCCGTCTCGCAGAAGAAGGCGCACGGGTAGACGTTCCCATAGCAGTCCACGAGCAGATGGTTGTACCCGACGTAGCAGTGCAGCGGCGATGGCTCACCCCGAAACGCCCGCGGGAACAGCGACAGGTAGGCTTCGGAGTTGTCCAGAAAATCATCGCCGGTCCGGCGGGCCTCGAGCAACTGCCGGATCGTCTGTTCCATCTCGGCGACCCGGTCACTCGGCAGAGGCTGCGCGCCGCGGTAGCAGCCGTGGAGCGGGATGAAGCTCACCGAATCAACGCCGCGCCCGCGCGCCAGTTCGATGAATGCGGGAATCTCGCGATGATTTTCGGGACCGACAACGAACGTGTAGGTCAGCGACGGCCGTCGGCCGCGCCGTTGTCCGAGCAAGTGCGACGTGGCGCGCTCGACACGCTCGAAGCCGTGCTTCGCGTGACGCAGCCGATCGTGTGTCTCTGGAATGGCACCGTCGAGGGAGATGTTGATCGACTCGACTCCAGTCTCGACCAGCGCACGCACCTGATCAGCGGTCTGCAGCGTGTACGCATTGGTGTTCAAGTGTGCCAGCATGCCCTGCGCCGTCGCGTGCTCGAGCAACGCGAAGCAGTCGGGCCGGAGGGTCGGTTCGCCGCCGGTGAGACTCAAGCCGAGTGTGCCGAGTTGCGCGAACCCTTCGACAACCGCTTTCATGCCGGCCGTATCGAGCTCCTCCTGACCGCGAGACTTGTAGAACCACGGCTTCGGGAGATCGCACATGAAACAGGCATTGTTGCACCGATAGGTCGCCATCAGGTTGCCGAGGATAGGACCCGCGAGCGGCCGTCCGATCCGATCCGCCACCGCAACGGAAGCGACCTTCATCCCCTGCTTCGCGAGCCAGAGGAGCTTGCCCTCGCGGAAGGCGCGCCGCGCAATGCGCAGGTATTGGCGTCGAACTACCAGGTCCATTGTGCCCCGAACATACCAATTAAAGGCGGATCCGCACCACGCCTAAGTTGGTGGCCACGAGGAGGGCCCCGCTGTCGCGGGTGACACGGATGTCTCGGGCAAAGCGAGCGCCCACACTGGCAGCGACCAACCGAGTACCGTGGTGAAGAGGACCGCACCGTAGATGACGGCCAGGTACAATACACCCGATACGACGGCTGCTATCCATCGTGCCATCCGCCAGGGGGCTCGGCGGACGGTAACGTATGCACCGGTCCATAGCGTTGCGAGCAAGACCATCGCCATGAGACCGAATGTCACGTACAGATGTGGAAAGCAGGGGAACGCACCCAAGAAGAAAAGGAGCGTGGCGACCGCCGGCCGTACGGCACGGGTCATGGCCGGACGCGCGGATCCGCGGGCCGCGATGCCGGTGCCGACGGTGTTTCAGCGTTGCGGTGTCGGGAATCGATACGCTGCGCGCTCTCTCCGTGCGCGCTGTCGTCGCGTATCCAGCAATGGCGAAGTGTGCGGTACAGCTTTACTCCGTCGGGTAGGGAGTGGAACCGCTCGACCACGGGCTGCCCCATCACGCCGCCGAGCAAGAAGTCTTGAAGTAGGCGCGCGGTGTATCGCGGTCCCAACCTCAGGAGGCGCGACGCAAAGAACGACAATGACTGCTCCCGGCCGAACCAACAGTTGACCGATATGTGAGGGTCGTCGATCGGCGAGGACACGTAATGCCACCACCCGGCGGGGATGTAGAGCACGTCACCCGGCATGAGGCGCCCGATCTGCATCTCCACCTCGGCGGCACGCGGGAAACGCGCGAAGTCAGGGCGTTCGACGTTCACTTGGCTCTTGATGATCGTATCGCGGAACGGGTAGAGCCGACGGGCTTCGGCCGAAGATGCCATCACAACGAGTTTGTGCCCGCGGATCATGGTGATGAGGTTATCCCTCGGATCGCAGTGCAAGCCCGATCTCGTACCGCGACCGAGCCATACGTTCAGGTCCAACCGGTCCGTCGCGCCGACCAGTTCCGTCATCCTCAGATCGTCGTCGAGGCCTGGTAGGACCGACAGGGGCAACTGCTCGATGTAGCATCGGCCGCTCGCTTCCATCTCCTTCCAGAAAGCACGGAGGGTCAACTGGTGGCGCAACGTGGCTTCGGCTTCGAGAAACGGCACTCCATGCGTCGGAAGGCCGAGCGCCGCGCCGACGACCGCTTCGCCCCACCGTGATAGGAAGTACTCGCGATCCCATCTGTTCAACGCCGGCCAGGAGCTCGCAACCCCGCGGAGGATAATAGGCCCAGGCTGTTGACGGTTGTGAATGCGGTTCAGGATGGACGCGGCATCCAATGTCTCGCAGGCAAGAGACCGCGTTCTCCGAAAGCTGGTCCGGGTGCTAAATGCGTCGGCAAGCGATGCGAAGTCGGTCTGTGGATTATTAGAGGGATGGGCTGCCAACTGGGCAAGGAGCGCTTCGTACAAGCCGATTCCGCTTGAGGCAAGATCGGTGCTTCCGTGCTGGTTGAGGACGTCTCCCCCTACGGACTGATGACGTGCTGACGGGCTGTCGCTCGAATTGAACAGTCGAAGGGAGCGAGGCAGCACCTGGTGGACCCTCTTGACCAGGGGCCAGATGGGGGGGATACGCATCGTCGTCTTCCGGAAGCCTCCAGCGGCTCAGCCGCTGGAGCTGAGTTCAGTCCAATCCCCCAGTACTCGATGCGAGCGCGCACTCCTCGGCGAGCGCCTCGGTATTCTGGTGGCCTGCGGACGGTGGGGCGTCTTGGGGAGCGCTGGTGCGCGGCTGCAGTGCTTCGATGGGAATCAGGCGTACACCGCGCGCAGGCTCGGCGGGTGCTGGGTCGCTCGGTACCCTGTGACGTCTTTGCTTGCCGCGCACCGCCCCGGAGATTTGCCAGCGGACGGCGTCGAGCGTTCCACGCCCCGCGGCACCCAGGATTGTGAAGATGCGCTCGCGGGTGGCAGCATCGCCCATGAGCGCGAGCGCCAGTGCCAGGAGCTGCCGCACCGCCATCCCGCGGGGCAGATGCCGATAGGCGCCACTCTCGAGCAACCAGTTGATTGTGCGCTGGGGCAACAAGGGGAGCAGGTCGAACAGCACCTCGAGATGTCGTATCTCGTCGAGCACGTCCTTGTGCGCTCCCGGCCCCACAAGCCGGGGTGCCTCGAACCCTTCAGTCTGCTCACCGCGCAAGATGCGCTCCACCTGATCGTGGGAGAGAATTCCCT
>Ga0187892_10009541_pt1 | contig 12723 bp, 8 predicted proteins | sample MA1701073metaG_FD_139345 | JGI IMG/M metagenome (GOLD analysis project Ga0187892, IMG submission 139345) | Bio-ooze microbial communities from a basaltic lava cave in the Kipuka Kanohina Cave System on the Island of Hawaii, USA - MA170107-3 metaG ...
GATCGGGAAGTTCCCCGCCGGATAGGTCACGGGCGGGAGCAGCCCGCCGGCACCGTTCCCCCGGATCACGGACGCGCTCGCCTGGTTCGAGTTCGCCACCGCGGCGTCCACGTTCCCGTCCCCATCCACGTCCCCGACCACGAGCATCCAGATCTGCCCCGGCACGGACATCGAGCCGCTGGCCGTATAGCCGCCGGAGCCGTTGCCGAGGAGCACGGTCACCGTGCGAGCGTCATAGTGACCCACGAAGAGGTCCAGGATCCCGTCCCCGTTCGCGTCCGCCGCGGCGAGCCCGCGCTCGCCGGTGCCGCCCCCCTCGAAGAAGGTCGCCGGGAGGAAGGTCCCGTCCCCCCGGTTGCGATGGAGCGCGAGGTTGGACGAGCTGTAGTTCGCGGTTACGACGTCCATGTCCCCGTCCGCCTCCACGTCGAGGACCGCGAGCCCGCGCGTGGTGGTCCCGCTGGGATAGGTGGTGTGCGGCAGGTAGCCGCCCATCCCGTCCCCCAGGAGCACGCTCATCGAGTGGCCGGTCGTGTTCGCGATCGCCATGTCGGTCCTCCCGTCCCCGTTGAAGTCCGAGCCCTCGTTGGGACTCGGCGTCGAATTGGGAGGGAGCGGATGGACGGTGGGGCCGGAGAAGCCCCCCCACCCGTCGTTCTGGAGGACGCGCACGTCGCTCGAGATTTCGTTGGGGAAGCTCAAGTCCGGGGTCCCGTCCCGGTCCAGGTCGCCGCAGTAGGACCCGTAGGTCTGGATGTGGCCCTCTCCGGAGAGGCGCAACGACGTGTTCTGCACGAGCGTGAAGACGCCCGACGACGGGGACGGGCGCACCCAGAAGGTCCACGCGTGCCCGGCCGTCAGCGCCCCGCCTCCCGCCGCGGTCACGGCGGAGGAGAGGCTGCCCGTGACCGTCTCGCCCGCGAAGTACGGGCGGAGCGGCTGGAAGAGGATCGCGAGCCCGCCGGCGAGGACCGAACGCTGTCCCGGGACCACGCCGCTCCAGCGGCCGAACACCTGGAACGAGGCCGGCGTGACCGTGGCCGGGTTCACCGGCTGGTTCAACGCGACCACGATGATCGAGCCGGGCGAGGCGGTCAGCGAGTTCCGGAGGGGAGAGACCGCGGTCACCGAAAGCGGCTGGGCGACCGCGGATGAGAGGAGCAGGCCCACGAGGCCGAGGCGGATCAGCATGCCAGACTCCTTTTCTCGGATCGAACTGCGGCCCATTCTCACCGGTCTCCGGTGGGAAGAGAAGCCGGCACCCGGGTGTCCTGGCGGGTGGTCACCCGCGCCCTCCGGCGGAGACAGCCGGCCCGCCCCCCCCGGCCGGGGGCGCGTTGGCACGCCTCCTGCTCATACCTGATAGCTCTCTTTCACTGGAGGAACCATGAATCGCTTCACGATGACCGCCGCGGCCGCGATCCTCGCGCTCGGCGCCGGGACCGCTTCCGCGCAGGGCTTCCGGGTGGGCGTGGGCGTCGGTGGCGGACACCGGTCCTACGGCTGGAACGTAGGCGTCGAGTTCGGCTCCCGCCACGGATACGGCCACGGCCGCAGGGGCGCCTATCACGCGCGGCGCCACTACCACCCGCCCCGCCGGTATTGCGCTCCGGTCGTGGTGTGCCCGCCGCCCCGGGTCTGGTACCACCAGCGTCCGGGCCACTGCGGGTGGTAGGCCGACCCCGCGGTCACTTGAGCCGCACCACGCGCTCGCGCCGGTCGATGGCGTAGAGGCGCGGACCCTGCGGGTCCGGCCTCCAGGCGACGTCGACCGGCGCCTCCAGCTCCGGCTCCCCCACCACCGGGCCGATCGCGCGCACCAGGATCGCCGGCCCCGTCAGCGCGCGGCCGAGCTGGTACTCGAGCACGCGCCTGCGCTCGGCGTCCGTGATCGCGAAGAAGAGGCCCTCGCCTCCGACGGTCACCGCGAGCCCCAGCTCCGCGAGGTCCTCGCGGTCGCCCGCCTCCACCGCGCGCGGCCAGCCGGACGCGGTCTCGAGCGCCCGGCCGTCGAAGCGCAGGAGGTGGAGCTGGGAAGGCCGTGACTTCCGCCGGTCGAGCACGAACAGCTCGCCCTCGCGCTGGGGGTGCGCGGCGACGGCGGCGGGCTGGAAGCCGGCCCGCCCCCAGGCCGCGACGAAACGCGTGTCGGCGTCCCAAACCACGACCCGGCCGTTCCCGTGGTCCGCGATCGCCACGTATTCCTTGCCCCGATGGACGAACGGCGTGAGGCCGCGGGGCCGCTGGAGCTCGCGCGTCACGGTCCCCTTGCCGGGCGCGCCCGCCAGGCGGTGCACCTCGAAGCTGAACTCCCTCCGGTCGGCCCCCGCCACCGCTCCCGTGAGCGCCAGCTCTCCGCCGGCGACCTCGGTGATCCGCGCCCGCCCCTCGGGGCCCGTGACCAGGTCTCCCGGCAGCGGCCCGAACCCGCGCGCGGTCGCCTCCTCCAGGCGCAGCCGCGGCGTCCCCGGGCCCGGGTGTACGCCCCCGTGGAGGCGCGCGACCGGCTCGAGCCCGTAGGGGGGCTCGCGGCGCGGCTCGATCAGCTCGAAGAAGGCGGCCGGCTCGGTGTCCGAGCGCTCCAGCGTGGCGTAGAGCCGCCCGGGGACCAGCGCGGACGGCGCGAGCTTCCGCGCCGTGTGGCCGAAGCGCCAGTGGTGGAGCAGCTCCTGCTCGGGCGACTCGTCGCGGAAGACCGAGCCGAAAGGCTGCGCCTGCCCGCCGTTCCACGCCACCAGGAACCGGTCGTCCTTCCAGTGCGTGATCCCCTGGGCGCCGAGCAGCGCGTGGACGGGGAACGAGCGCGGGTTCGACTCCCCCGCGCCGGCGGTCTCGGTCAGGTCCACCAGGGCACGGAGCTTCTGCTCGCCGCCGGTCCCGGGAAGCGCGAGGTCCAGGTCGATCCGCGGACCCGCCGCCACCAGCCCGGCGCGTCGCACGTAGTCCGGATCGGACCGCGTGTAGAGCCGGACCGGGCCGCGCGCGCCCTCGAGGAGGAGCGCGACCTTCCGGCCGTCCACGACGGCGCGCGCCTGGAACCCGGGCTCGGGTGCGCCGGCCTTGAAGAGCGTCGGGAAGTCCCAGGTCCACTCGTCGGGGTCGGTGAACGAACGGCCCATCAGCAGATAGCGGCTGTGGGCCCAGGTCGATTCCGTCCCCCAGATCGCGGCGTCGGTCACCGGTCCGGCCTTCACGGTGAAGAGGTGCGCCAGCGCGTGCGCGAACGGGGACTCGTAGTGGTTGCGGCCGAACGGCTCGTCCTGCCAGGCCTGCTCCACGAAGGGATGCCCGATGTCCCAGCGGCCGTCGGCGCCCGTCCTCCCCTGCGCGAGCGGTTTCGTCTCCCGGTAGAGCCAGAGCGCGACCTCCGCGTCGGGCACCGGCTTCCCGTCGCGATCGAGCACGCGCACGAGGATGCGGCGCGGCGCGAGCAGGTGCCACGCCTCGATGCCGCGCCCGCGGGCGCCCTCGACGAGCTTGTGCAGCTCGCAGGCGGGCTCGCTCACGCGGGTGTGCCCGGTGGCGAAGGCGTCCGGGCCCCAGCACCAGGTCCGGAGCTGCACCGGCCGCCCGTCGGCCATCCGCGCCAGCGCCGTGTACGCGGGGAAGGCGTGGTACTGGTAGAGGTCGCCGAGCTGATGGAAGAGGTGCCCGGTCTCGTGCAGCTCGCCGCCGCCGTCCTTCGCGTCGAAGCGCTCCCAGTTCTGGTTCTCGCCCCACCAGGCATCCAGCTCGCGCCACCCCTCGTAGAAGCGCTGGTCCTCCCTGGTCAGCGGCCAGCCGACGCGGTAGCCGTCGAAGAAGACTCGCACGCGCACGTCCTCGCCGCGCGCGGTGGCCGAACGCTCCCAGAGGCAGGTGACCGCGTCGGCCAGCTTGCGGGTCAGGTACTCCTTGGACCAGGGGTCGCCGTCCACCGTCGGCGTGCGGTCCGCGAGCGTGTTCCGGTCCTTGAAGATCGGGTGCAGCGTGCAGGCGTGGAGCGCGGCCTCGTAGCGGTCGTTCCGCTCGTTCGAGTCCCCCTCGGCGTCCAGCGCGACCACCAGCCAGCGCTCGCCGGCCGCGTCGAGGTCCAGCGCCTTCCACTGCCACTCCGGGCGCGCGCGGAGGCCATAGGGCCAGGCGAGCGTCACCTTGAAGACCGCGTAGCGCGGCCGGCGCGGATCGAAGAGCGGCAGCTCGTCGGGGATCGGGATCACGCGGTCCGGGCGCGCGCTCGTGGCCGGATCGACGTCGGCGTTGCGCGCGCCGCCGAGCCAGACGCGGAGCCGCGCCTTTCCCGGCGGGAGCGGGCGGTCGCCGTTGTTCTTGACGTGGATCTCGTACGTGACGGTCTCGCCCTGTTTCGGCCAGCCCCAGCGGTCGGCCGCAACGGTGAGGTCCACAAGCGGGAGGCGGTGGACGAACGCGATCTCGGCGTCGGGGCCGGGGCGCGGCTTCTGCTGCTTCCGCCGCTCGGTCGTGAGGTCGCAGCGGATCACGCCGAAGACGCGCCCGGCGGCGAGCGCCACGAGCGTCCCCGTCCCTTCCCCACGCATCGAGGGCAGGCCGCGGGCGCGGGCCTCGAAGGTCCGCTCGCGGGCCGCGGCCACCACGCGCGCCTGCCCCTCCTTGAGGAAGTCGCACGCGGCGAGCGCCGCGGGCGCCTGGGCCAGCGTCTCGTCCTCCCCCTCGGGAGTCAGAACGAGGCGCTCGGGATCGGAGTTGCCGGCGCGGGACGGCGTGAACCGCCGGAGCCGCGGGCCGAAGCTCGCGACGAGGCGTCCGTCGGCCCAGGCGACCGCACCCGGCGCCTCGGGGAGAGCACCCTCCAGCATGAACCGCCACCCGGCGGTGTCGGGCGCCGCGGGGGGCTCGAAGACCCACACGGTCGCGCCCGAGACGATCAGGAGCTGGTCGCGCTTCAGGCCCAGCGCGTCGCCGGCCGCCGCGAGGACCGGGGGCTTCACGCCCGCGAGGGGCGGCGTCTCGGCGAGCGCGCGCCACGGCCGGGTGCCGAAGACCTCCGGCGGCTCGAGGAGGCGGAGCACGACGCCGTCTCCCTTCCCGGCGAGGACCGCCACGCGGTCCTTCCCGATCGGCGCGGGCCAGAAGTCGCCCGCGGCGAGCGCGAGCGCACCCTCGAGGGCGGGGGAGCGGTCCGTGAAGCGGAGCAGCCAGGGCCCGTCCTTCGCGCGGAGCGGCGGCTCATAGACCGCGAGGCGGAGACCGGTGGGATCGCGCTCGAGAACCACGAGGTAGCCGAACCCGAAGCCCCAGTGCTGGGGGCCCGCGAGCGCGGCAGCGGAGAGGAGGAGGAGCAGGGGAGAGAAGGGGACGCGCATGGCGCGACATCGTAGCCGCGCCGGAAGAAAAGGGGGGCAGGACCCGCGGCGGGTCCTGCCCCCCTTGGCTCCTACTTCTTCACCTCGACGGTGGCCTTCTTGATCTCGAGCTTCTCGCTCGGAGGCGTGCCCTCGAACTTCTCGAGGGTCCGGACGGTGTCCTGCCCCTCGACCACCTCGCCGCAGATCGTGTGCTTGCCGTCGAGGTGCGGCGTCTCCTTGAAGGTGAGGAAGAACTGCGAGCCGTCCGTCATCGGCTGGCCGGTGTTCGCGGTGGAGAGCAGGAACGGACGGTCATGCTTGACCTTGGGGTCGTACTCGCCGTCGATCTTGTAGCCCGGGCCGCCGCGACCGTTCCCATCGGGGCAGCCGCCCTGCGCCATGAAGCCCGCGATCACGCGGTGGAACGTGAGCCCGTCATAGAAGCCGGAACGCGTGAGGTAGATCCAAGACGAGACGTGCATGGGCGCCACGTCGGGCATCATCCTGATCTTGATGGGCCCCTTGTTCGTGTCCATCACGATGAAGTACTGAGCGCCCTTGTCGAACTCGAGCTTGGGAGGCTTCGCCATCCTGGTCTTCCAGCCCGGCTTCGACTTGTCGATCTGCTGCTTCGCGATGAACTCGTCGATCTGGGCCAACGCGTCCTTCATCTCTCCGCCTTCCTTCTTGTCCTGACCACAGGCGCCGTTCGCGCTCAGGAAAACCACGAGGGCCGCAGCCAGGACGACCCGAGACCACTGATTGCACGCCATGGGTTTCGTCTCCGTTAATGGCGGGGGATTGCGCGGTCACGCGAGGTCCCGCGCCCGGCCTCGCGATCGAGGCGAATGGTACCGGCGCCCCACCCCCCTGTCGAGGCTGGCGGGCGGTCCGATAGACTCCCCCGCCCCATGGGGCGCCTCCTCCGCTTCCTGCCGGCCGCCGCGATCGCCGTGGGCCTGGGATACCCCATCTACCTGGTCCTCCACGCCCACGCCGCGAGCGGCGGCGCCGACTCCTTCCCGCTCGACGACGCCTGGATCCACCTGACCTACGCGCGGAACCTGGCCCAGCACGGGCGCTTCGCGTACTTCCCCTCCGATCCGACGACCGCCGGCTCCACGTCGCCGCTCTACACGATGCTGCTCTCGCTCGGCTTCCTGGTCACGAGCCACGAGAAAGCGCTCTCGTACGTGCTGGGGCTCATCTGCCACGGGGCCTTCCTGGTCGCGCTCGCTCTCTGGGCGCAGACGCGCCTCCGGAGCGCGGCGTGGACCGCGCTGGCCGTGCTGCTGGTGGCGCTGGACGGACGGGTCGGCATCCTCGCGGTCGCCGGGATGGAGACCAGCCTCTTCCTGCTGCTGGTCGCGCTGGCCTTCCTCGCGCGCATCCGGCGGCGCCCGCAGTTCCTCGGGGTCGCGGTCGGGCTCGCGGTCTGGGCACGGCCCGAGGGGCTGATCCTCGCCGGCGTGCTCGCGCTCGACGGGCTCCTCGCGCGCGCCGCGGGCCGCGCGGCGCCCGGCTCCGACCCCGAGCCCCCGCTCGACTGGCGGCGGGCGGCGATCCCGGCCGGGCTCCTGGTGCTGGGCTGGTGCGCGTTCAACCGGCTGCTCGGCGAGTCCTTCCTGCCCAACACGGTCGCGGCCAAGACCACGTACTACCAGCCCAACCCCAGGGGCGCGTTCCTCCGCCAGGTGGTCGCCGCCTTCACCGGCGGCGGGTGGATCGTGCTGTTCCCGCTGGCCGTGGGGGGCATCGTCCGCGAGGGGGTGCGGCTCGCGCGGCGCCGGGCGGGGTTCCTCCGCGCCGAGGCGGGGTGGGTGCTGGGGCTCCCGCTCGCCTTCGTGCTCTATCTCCCGTTCGCGCACCGGTTCGACCGCTACCTCGTGCCGGCGCTACCGGCGCTGGGGCTCCTCGGCATCGCCGCCGCGCGCGACCTGGCGCGGCGGCTCGCGGCGGGCGGGGAAGGGCTCACGCCGGGTCGGCTGATCGCGGTGACGGCGAGCGTGATCGCGCTGGGCCTCCAGGCGATCTTCGCGGCGGAGGGCGACCGGGACTATCGGACGCTCTGCCGCTACCACCTCGTGCGGCACGAGAGGGCGGGGCGGTGGCTCGCGGAGCACACGCCCCCCGGCGCGGTGATCGCCACGCACGACGTGGGGGCGATCGCCTTCTACTCGGGGCGGCGGATCGTTGACACGGTCGGCGTGGTGCTCCCCGAGGCGGTGCAGCACCTCCATTCCGAGGGCTACTTCGACTACCTGCGCAGGCTGTTCGCGCGGATGGGGGTGACGCACCTCGCCGTGCTCCGCGACTGGCTCGAGGTGGTCAACGTGGAGCCGCTCTTCACGGCCGATCCCGAGCCGGAGATCCTGGAGGTGTTCGCCTGGGAGCCGGGCCGCACGCACCTGCTCCACCCGCAGGCGGCGCAGCTCAACCAGCGCGCGATCCTGGCGGTGAGCCGGGGACAGCCCTCGGTGGCGGCGCAGCTCCTCGCGGCGTCGCTCCAGACCGACCGGGAGAGCTCGCGCACGTGGCTGCTCCTGGCCCGGACGATCTGGGCGATGGGCCGTCTGGAGGAGGCGGAACGCGCCTGTCGCGAGGCGCTGGCCCGGTTTCCGGGGTGGCCCGAGGCGCAGCAGGTGCTCGCGGGCATCGAGGCGGCGAAACGGCGCTGACGGGAAAACGGGTCAGGAATCTCCTCCGCGGCGGAAAAGGTGCCTGACCCCTTTTCCCGTCAGAGCGGGCGGCCGTCGCGGCGGGCGGAGGCGCAGAGCGGGTGCCCGCGGCACGTGGCGAGGTGCGCTTCGGTGACGAGCGCGAAGGCGAGCGTCTGGTTGAGCGGCTCGATCAGCTCGGCGAGCGCGTCGCGGAGGTCCTCCTCCTCTACGCGCAGCTCCGCGGTCGGCTCCGCGTCCCCCTCCACCACCGCGACCACTTCGAGGTCCGCGTCGGGCTCGGGATCGCCGCGCGCGCGCCCCCCGCAGAGGAGGAGCGCGCGGAGCCGCGCGCCGAGGCACCACCCGACGAACGCGCGCGTCTCGCCGAGCGCCCGCCGCTCGAGGGGGTGGAGGGGGAAAAAGGTGCCACTCTTCATTTCCGCGGCGGAAATGAAGAGTGGCACCTTTTTCCGTCACTGACGCCCCGGCCCGGGGAAGCCGAAGTCGTCGCGGAGCAGCATCATGGCCCGCTCCCAGGCGTCGTTCCCGCGCCCGTGCAGCCGGTCGAGCGACGCGTCCAGCGCCCGCGTCACGAACGGGTCCCGCTCCTTCTCGCGCATGCGTTCGAAGACGGCCGACGCCTCGCGCGACTCCTGCCCCGCGAGCGCCAGGATCGCCGCGCACCGGGCCCGCACGTCGTGCTCCTCCCGCGCCATCGCCAGGAGCTTCGCCGCGCCCGCCGCCTCGCCGCGTGCGCCGGCCAGAGCGAGCGCCGCCTGCGTGCGGACCTGCGCGGACTTGTCCCCGAGCAGCGGGAGGACGACGGCCGCGACCGCCGGGTCGCTCCCGCGCTCCCCGAGCGCACGCAGGAGCGCGTTCTTCCCTTCGGGCTCCTTCTCACGCTTGAGCGCGGCGGCCAGCGCCGTGGTGCTCCCCGGGGTCGCGATCCGCCCGAGCGCCGCCGCCGCCGCGGCGCGCACCCGCGTGGACTTGTCGGCGAGGAGCTCCGCGAACAGCCCCTCCACCGCCGGGCCCGGCGCCGAGCCCGCCGCACGGACGAGCCTCGCCCGGTCCGCCTCCTCCTTGAGCGCGAGGATGGCCTTGCGCAGCACGGAGGCGGCCCGCGGGTCCGGGGAGGTGGCCAGCTCGTGCGCCGCGGAGCGCCGGGCCTCGTCGTCCGCGCCCCGGAGCGCGCGCGCCGCCTCGACGTAGCGCTCCTCGGCCACGGCCTCGTAGACCGCGGGGCTGGCCTTGTAGAGGGCCTGGAGCATGAGCGCGATCAGGTCCTTCGCCTCGACCTCGTATTCCTTGCGCAGAAGGAGCTTGCCCGAGGAGTCGAGGAAGAGGTGCTGCGGCGCTACGATCTTGGCGACGCCCGCGAACCAGGCGGCGCGCGCGCCGGCCTCGCTGGCGACGTGCGCCGCGCAGGGCACGTCGCCGAAACGACTGCACACCTTCCCGGGCTCCGCGACCTCCTCGTGGACGTTCGGGCTCGCGATCACGCAGACGAAGTGCCGCGAAAGCGCCACCACCTCGGCGTCCCGGTAGTGGACGTAGACCATGCGGGTGTTGCCGCCGCCGTCCGGACCGGGCCCTTCGCCGTCCCGGTCGGTGTTGATCGCCACCAGCACGGGGAGCCGCTTCTCGCGCGCCTGCTCGAGCGCCCGGTCGAGCGGCCCCACCCACCGCACCCGTTCCTCGCCCCCCCACGCCACGGCAGCAAGGAGCGCGATGCCCACCATCGCCATCCTCTTCCGGCTTTCGACTTTCAACTTTCGACTTTCAACCTCATCGTCCGGCTTCCCGCTTCCAGCCCTCTTCGAGCCCTAGCTGTAATACATCCACTCCACCTGGACTGCCAGCAACGAGAGCGAGTTGGCGGGCGACCACCGGAGCAGCTCGAAGAGGTTGGTGTCGGTCGCGTTCACCCGGTGACCGCGCGCGCACGCGTACTGGAACCCGGAGCGCCGCACCATGTCGCGGATCTCGGCGTCGTAGTCGCCCGGCATCCCGTTGGGATACGCGAACCCCTCGGGCGCGCGCCCGAGCGCCGCCCCCAGCTCGCGCCGTGACCCGTCGATCTCGCGCCAGGCCTCCTCCCGCGAGACGCGGGACAGGATCGGATGGGTGATCGTGTGGGCGCCGAAGTCCATCCCGCCGTGCGCCATCGCCCGCACCATGTCCCAGGTCAACATCTCGCCGCGGAGCAGCCGCTTGTCGTCCACGTCGAGCTGCGCGCCCATGCCCTCCACCAGCCGGCGGAGCTGGTCCCCGGGGAGGTTCTTGATCGTGCGGAGCAGCGTCCGGAGCGAGCGCACGCGCGACGCCGCGCTCGCGAGGTCGAGCGCGATCCGCTCGCCGCCCGCCTCCACGACGGCCCGCTCCTGGCGCGTGTCGCGGAGCACCGCCGCCACGCGGTCGTACCAGAGCGCCCGGCCGGTGTCGATCGCGCCGGTCACCAGGAAGAACGTGGCCGGCACGCCGTGCCGCTTGAGGATCGGGTAGGCCACGTCGTGGTTGTCGCGGTAGCCGTCGTCGAACGTGATCGCCACCGCGCCCTCGGGGAGGTTCCGCTTCCGCACGCCCTCGACAATCTGCCAGAGCGGGAGCACGCGGTAGTTCCGCTTGAGGAACTTCAGCTCGCGCGCGAACGGCTCGGTGGCCACCGACGGGAAGAACGGGTCGGCCGCGTCGTTGACCCGGTGGTGGCCCAGGATGTGGAAGGCCCGCCGCACGCGGCGACCGATCAGCGGGACGGCGCGCCGGCCCGCGGCGCGGCGGCCCAGCCGGCGCGTCATCGACAGCACGCCCGACCAGCGGAGCAGCGACCCGGCCGCGCTCTTGATCCGCACTCCCCGCCCGCGGGCCTCCCCCTCGACCGGCAGGTCGGAGTTCGGGTCCAGCGCCTGGACCGGCGAGGGCGCGGGGGGCGCGGGCGTCGTGGTCTTCATGCGTGCGCCCGCTCCGCGCGCGCCGTCTCGGGAGCGGCCGCGTCGCCCGCTACGAGGAGGTCGCCGAGCGTGAGCCAGCCGAGCCGGCTCTGGCGGAACGCGCGGAGCGCGTCCACCGGCGTCCCCACGATCGGCTCCTCGTGCATGTTGAACGACGTGTTGATCAGCACGGGGTGCCCCGTCCGGCGGTGATAGGCCTCGAGCACGGCGTGGAACCCCGGGTTCCGGTCGCGGTGCACGACCTGCGGCCGGGCCGTCCCGTCCACGTGCACGGCAGCCGGCGCGATCGCGCGGAACCAGTCGGTGCCCGCGAACGTGACCGTCATGAACTCGGCTGCGTGCGCGGCCCGGCCGAGCCCGTGGAAGCAGCGCTCCGCGTGCTCGGCGAGCACGGCCGGCGCGAAGGGCATGAACTCGCTCCGCTGGAGCCGTCGGTTCAGCCAGTCGTTCACGCCCGGCTCGGTCGCGCGGTAGAGGATCGAACGGTTCCCCAGCGCGCGCGGCCCGTACTCGACCCCGCCGTCGAAGCGGGCGACCACCTCGCCGCGGGCGAGCAGCTCGGCGGTGCGCCCGGCGATGTCGGCGCAGCGCTCCCAGCGGAGCCCGAAGCGCTCGACCGCGGCGCGGAGCTCGTCGGGCCCGTAGGCGGGGCCGAGGAACAGGTTCGGAAGCCGGAACGGACGGAGCGGCGCCTGGCGCGCGCGGAGGGCGAGCGCGGCGCCGAGTCCCGTGCCGCCGTCCCCCATGTCCGGATGGACGTAGAGCTCGCGCACGCCCGGAAGCTCGGCGATGCGCTGGTTGAGCTTCACGTTGGCCGCGACGCCCCCGGCGAGCGCGACGTTGGAGAGGCCGGTGGCCCGCACGTGGTGCGCGATGAACTCGCCGGCCACCACCTCGAGGCCGCGCTGGAAGGCCGCGGCCACGTCCTCGCGCGAGTGCCGCTCGCAGAGCGCCTTGATCCAGCGGATGTTCATCCCCGAGCGGTAGCGGAACCGCCCGGGCTCGCGGCGGAAGCGGGCGAGCACCTCGGGCAGGAGCCTCTCCGGGTCGCCGTAGGCCGCGAGCCCCACGATCTTCCCCTCGTGACGGTTGGGCCGGAACCCGAGGCACGAGGTCACGTCGGCGTAGAACATGCCGAGCGAATGCGGGTAGGCGACGTCGGCGATCCGCTGGATGCCTTCCGGCCCGCCCATGCTCACGCTCCCCGCGAGCCCGCCGCCGTACCAGTCGAGCGTGACCAGGAGCGCGCGCTCGAAGCCGGACGTGTAGAACGCCGAGGCCGCGTGCGCGTGGTGGTGCTCGACCTCGGCCAGCTTCCCGTCCAGGCCGAGCTGGCCGAGCGCGTGGCGCAGCTCGCGCCGGAAGGCGCGGTGCGCCCGGATCGACTGCCGGAGCCAGCGGAGGTAGCGGTAGAGGTGGATCGCCTTGGAGCGGGGCGGCGCGCGGTGGAGGAGGCCGAAGGGGAGGTCGCGCACGAACCCCGCCGACATCAGGAGCGCCTCGCGGGGCCAGGAGAAGAACGGGTAGACGACGGTCTCGACGTCCTTGAGGCGGACGCCGGTCCGCCGGAGCGCCTCGTCGAGCGCGCGGTGGGGGAAGCCCTTGTGGTTCTTGACGCGCGACAGCCGCTCCTCGGCGAGGGCGAACAGGATCCGCTCGCCGTCGAGGAGCGCGACCGTCGCGTCGCTATCGAGCGCGGAGATCCCGAGGACGATCATCTCCGGCGACGATCCTCTCCCCGCGGCTGGCGGCCGATTCCCGGCGTGGAGCAGCGGGGGGCTCCGCCAGGGACGCCCGAAGCGTCGC
>Ga0187892_10009542_pt1 | contig 12721 bp, 10 predicted proteins | sample MA1701073metaG_FD_139345 | JGI IMG/M metagenome (GOLD analysis project Ga0187892, IMG submission 139345) | Bio-ooze microbial communities from a basaltic lava cave in the Kipuka Kanohina Cave System on the Island of Hawaii, USA - MA170107-3 metaG ...
AATCCGCGGCTCAGTCCCTTTCCACCAGCGGAGCTCGCGACATCAAGGGCCAGTCCGTTAGGTGGATTTCAATTGACAGAAATCATCTGCTGCGGGCAATCTCTCGGAAATGATCCCCAAACTCGAAATCCTTAAGCGCATTACTGACGTCGGCCTGGTTGCAGTGGTCCGCGCCGAGACATCTGAGAAGGCTTTGCGAATCGCCGATGCCGTTCTCGCCGGCGGTTGTCCCGCAATCGAAGTCACCTTCACTGTTCCGCGAGCCCACCGGGTGATCGAGGATCTAGCTGGCCAGTATCCGACGATCGATCTGATTCTCGGTGCCGGCACAGTTTTGGATCCTGAAACTGCCCGGATCGCTATCCTGTCTGGAGCTAGTTACGTGGTGTCGCCATCGTTGAACCACGACACCGTTCGACTTTGCAACCGGTACCAGGTACCTGTCATGCCCGGCGTGATGACGATTCGCGAAGTGATCGAGGCAATGGAAGCGGGCGCAGACATCATCAAGTTATTTCCCGGTGAGACGTTTGGCCCAGCATTTGTAAAAGCAATCAAAGGACCTCTGCCGCAGGCGCCCTTAATGCCGACGGGCGGCGTAGACGTAGACAATGTTGGAGAGTGGATTAAAGCAGGCTGTGTGGCAGTTGGTGTGGGCAGCAATTTAACAGCTGGTTCCCGGAAAGGCGATTACAAAGCAGTCACGCAAGCCACACAGCAGTTTATCGAGAGGATTAGGGCCGCGCGGGCGGGGTAAGTACTTTACTCACCCCAGCCTCAGACTCTTCCAATGGCTAGCCAACTCTCTTAATTTATGTCCCGTGTCTTGGCAATAGTATTGACACAGCCATCGCAGCGAGGGCTTATCCGGACAAGCGAAATTCCCGGGCAACTTTAACGCCCACCAGTCTCGCCCTTTTTGTTTCGAAAATGCCGTTTTCCAAAAGGTATACGCCACCTTGTTCTGAATCGGCGAGGCTTTTCAAATCAAGACCTTCAGCTTGCTCCAACGCATGCTCAAATTCGTGCGCGATGACTTCCGGATCTCGAACTCGGGGCGGGAACAGGTGGACAGTAAACTCTATGGTGTTTGAACTTGACCGCTTCTTCGCGATTGATAACGCTCGACAGCGGCAATCCGGCTGTGGATAAGTGTAAACTATCTTCAGTCGCAGCTCGCGCGCCAGACTCAGTTGTCGCCACTGGCGTCGGAAGGTGTCTGAGCGCTTTAGCATTAGGCGCAGGAACGAGGTCAGCTCATCTGGCGCGCTCAGGTTAGCGGGCCAGGAGGGATTGATTAGCTCTTCAACACAGCGCTGATCCCAACTGTCGTCTTTAGCAACCCTACAATTTTGTGCTGTCCTGGGATGAGAAACTACAACCCTGAAAGGTACCAGGATTAAAGTTAAGGCGATTGCCAGGGAAATAAGCTGTCTTTTTACCACATCGACCTCCATCTGTTTTGTACAAAGAAGGCCGTTGCAAAGATGATTCCTTAAGTGGTTTATTTGATTCTCTGGTTAAGCCAGAGGCGATCTGTGAGGAAACAAAGATGATTACAACCTTCCAGCAACATGTTTCCCAGCAACAAACACACTTCCCGGGCGCGACCGGTGAATTCACCTGGCTAATGTCAGGTTTGGTGCTCGCCACTAAGATGATCCAGGCGCAGGTGCGGCGCGCGGGGCTGACAAATATTCTCGGATCGCACGGCGCCGTAAACGTTCAGGGAGAGGTGCAACAGAAATTGGATGTGTATGCCAATGAGTGTCTGATCGATTGCCTTAGCACCCGCGAGACCATCGGCATTATTGCTTCCGAGGAGAATGAGAATCCGATCATTCTGGGTCACACTTCCCCACAAGCGAAATATGCTATCGTTTTTGACCCTCTTGATGGTTCTTCGAACATTGATGTAGCCGTCACCATCGGCACGGTCTTCTCCATTTTCGGCCGCCCCGAGAAAAACGCCGACGATCCTCTTTCCTGGGTTCTGCAACCCGGAGTGAAACAGATTGCCGCTGGCTATGTGGTGTATGGCTCGTCTACGGTGCTGGTCTACAGTGCTGGTCTGGGTGTACACGGTTTCACACTTGATCCAGCACTTGGCTCTTATCTGCTCACACACGAGAACATTCGAATACCCAAGCAGGGCAAGTACTACTCTATTAACGAAGCATATTCTGACAAATTTCCCGAAGCTTACATGCGCTATCTTGAAGACCTGCGCAAAGGAGTTTTGGGCGTGAACTATTCATCGAGATTCGTCGGCTCGATGGTGGCGGATTTTCATCGCACCCTCCTGCGTGGCGGAATCTTCATTTATCCTCCTAACCGGGACTTTCCGGAAGGCAAACTGCGACTCTTATACGAAGCGAACCCGGTCGGTTTTCTTGCCGAGCAGGCTGGAGGTGAGGCCAGCAATGGCACGCAGCGGCTCCTGGAGGTGCAACCAAAGGACCTTCACCAGCGTACTCCCTTGATCGTCGGTGGAGCAGTGGAAATGGCGGAATTCGAGCGGCGCCTGTACGAACGCGCGATGCCGGCCTAAGCTTCCAGTCCACAATTGTCAGCGCTAATCTAACCTGTTACTCTGCCGCGCGGAGCCGGTCCATGAAACAATTTTCATTAATCCAGTTCCTCACTATTGGGGTTCTCACCGGTGTGGTTTCCTTTTCAACTTCGGCCCAAGCCGGTGCAACCTCGAAGGCAGACGACGACTCGGGGCCAAGCAAGCTCGTATACGCCGACTTTCAGAACGCTGTTGATGGCCGGCCAGTCAGCAAGAATGGCGGTCAGACCAGACTGAATCGGTACGCCGCCAATATGGGAGCTGCACCCCGGATGCGTGGATTGGAAAACGCGGACCCGCCCATGCCGGCACTGGCTCGGGTGAATGATGCCGATGTTGCCGCGGCTTTTGAGTATGAACTGCTGGTACCAAACGAGTGGGCTGGCGTGAATGTGGAGGTCTTTGGACATCCTGAAAAGGATGGGAAGCTTGTGGCCGATGATGTAAGTGCCTATAAATTCATTTCCATGCGCATTTTTGCCAAGGGCCCGCGGTCTATCCGAGTCGAGCTCATTACGCGCGGTCAAGGCCACAATCTCGAGTCCGGATACCCAAACGCCTCCATTCGTCTATCTCCCGGCTTCAATACTTACAAGTTCAAACTCGATTCCTTCAACCAACCCCAATGGGCAAAGCCTTTAGACCTCAAACGAGATGTTCTAAAAAAGTTAACTTCGTTAACCATCGGTGTGTTTTGCGAGCAGTGCAAACTAGAGAGCGGAACGGTGGTCCTGGACAATATCGTTTTCGAAAAGTAATTGATCAGTCGCTTTCTCTGGTCTATCTGCGGCTAATTTCCTGCCAAGGAACTTAGCCCCAGATTTAAGCAGATTCAACAGACTCGTTAAATCGACTGAAGATACTACGCCGATTCGCAAATTGTGATACCACCAACTTCAGAGGCTGTCGAAAACCGGGCTACTTAGGTTTTTTCTCGACAAGCCGCCTCTATTGGCTCTGGTTTATTGCAGATCGTTCAACTACTCTGAAAGCCATGGAGAACATTAACATCCGCTTCGCCAACTCCTCTGACGCCCCCGAGCTCGCCAGACTTCGTCTCGCCCTTCGTTCCCGGCCTGAAATGAACATCGAGAGTCAAAGCGCCTTTCTGGAACGCTGTACTAAGTGGATCACTGAGGCAGTGGAACAAAACCGATGGCGCTGCTGGGTAGCAGAAGAGAGAGATATCCTGATCGGTGCGCTCTGGTTGCAGTTAATAGAAAAAATTCCCAACCCGACTCCCGAGCCCGAACAATATGCGTACATTACAAGTTTTTTCATCAATGAATCTGCACGCGGCAAAGGACTGGGCTCACGAATGCTGAGTGAGGCGATAGGATGGTGTCGGGAGCAGAATGTTGACTTGTTGATTCTATGGACGAGGGAGAGATGCCGTTCGCTTTACCAACGTCACGGCTTCAGTGTCGACGAAGACTTGCTAGAACTTTCTCTACCTGTGTCCTCACTGTCTAAGAAACGGCGTCAGCTTCTTTGACAGCCTTCACTCTGGACGTGGTTGGTCGGAAAACTCTTCTTTGTAGTGATGGCTTTGGCGCCGCGTAGCGGCGGTTGAATTTAGCCATGGGTTTTAACCCATGGTTCAGTTGAGACATTCTCAACCCCGTCGCGTAGCGACGGTTGAGTTCAGGCGTCGCTACGCGACGCGGTCTGTTTACTTGCTGTTGATCTCGGCTTTAAAACGCCGAGCTAAATTCAATCGACGCTACGCGTCGAAGGGGCAGGGCCCCGTACCAGGGGCGCAGCCCAAATTGAGAGGGGCGCTTGCCGGCCAGGCAGAGCCAGGCCGCACATCAGGCGGCAAAGCCGTTACGCAAACTGAACTCTCATTTCAACGAAAGCAACTTAGTTACAATCTCCAAAGCAGCGCGCGGTCGAGCCAACCGTCGCACATTTTCCCGCATGGCTTTGAAACGTTTCGATTCATCAAGTAGCTGGTCAATCTTGTAGGCGAGCGCTGGCAGGTTGTTACACCTGATGGCTACCCCCTCCTCAAGGAGATGATCCGAGTTTCGTTCTTCCTGCCCTGGTATAGGATTGATTATTACCATCACTAAACCCTTGGCCAACGCTTCTGAAGTTGTTAGTCCGCCAGGCTTACCCAAAATGACATCGGCGGCACTCATGTACTCGTCCATCTCGGTGGTATAGCCCACCACCTTCAACTTCACCTGAGAGTTCGAGCGCGAGGCAAACTTCGCCAGGCCTTGCCGAAGTTCGTTGTTGCGACCAGCAATGGCTGCAACTTGGACTGGGTGACGAAGCCTGAACAGAGAAGTGATGACGTGCTCAATTGCACCGACGCCAAATCCGCCCGCCGAAACCAGAATCGTCGTCAGGTCGGGCTCCAGTCCATGCTTCTTGCGCATTTCGACCTTGTCTTTTGCTTCAGCAAAGACTGGATCAATAGGAATGCCCGAGACAGTAATCTTTTCCGGGGGTATGCCCAGATTCTCCATATGAACTCGAGTTTCATCCAAAGGCACAAAGTATTGCTCATAGTGGTGGCAAAGCCACATCGCATGAATGTCGAAATCTGTCACCACGATTGCCTGCCGGCTTTTAAGTCGCTTTTTTGCTTTTAGCCAGGAAATTATTTCGGCAGGAAGGAAATGCGTGCAGATCAACATGTCCGGGCTGTATTGCTTTAGGAGTTTAACGAATGGCCGGGTGTTAAGCCGGTCGAGCGCCAGTCTGCGACGCTCGTTCTTCCAGGGCTGATCGAGATAATCATAAAGCCAGCCCAGAACGTCAGGCGCGTTATTAACCAGATCGATGTAGGCTCGGGAGTAGAGTCTTCGAAAAACTCTGTTAGTAAAATTTAGGGTGTCGACATGCCGGACTTCGTGGGCAGCGCCCAGCTGCGTAATCGCTTTCTCGATTGCCTCGGCCGCGCGCATGTGGCCGGCCCCTGCTGACGCCGATAAAATCAGAACGCGATCAAACATACTGTTTCCCTCTACCTCGGTGGTGATTGACTCTCCGGAACTCTGGTCCGTCGTATCATGAATTCACGGCCAAAGTCCCTGACAAAAAACAACCTCCCGCAACAAGAAAGAGCCTGCTTCAAGCTATCGCTCGAAACACATTGCAAAGAAGCTTACGGGATGCCGATTCGTCGGAAGCACTCAATTTTAAGCTCGTCTCTCGGCTAGTCTCCCTTGGTCTTACCGATGCAACACTTAGAACTAATTGGTATGATCACTTACCTGGACTTCGAAGGCTTGGTTGAGATGATAGGAACCTGCAAAGTTCTTACACCGATCGTAATTCTCTCATTTTACGAAAAGTTTCAGCTGGAACTCGGGAAACTGGTAATACCGTTCGAAAATAACTCACTCGGATGGTTGCAAAAGTCTTGACAGATCTTTCGAGTTGGTTGAGAATGCTGTCCGCTTCACTTGTTCTTGGGTTTTAGCCGGGTCAGCCACTTATAAGGTCGTTACGGTCCGGCCAATTTTATTTTCTTCGTTCCAGGCGGCAGTCAGGGCTCAGATTCAGATGAACCCTCGCACCTACCCAACTGCCTGCCATTTTCTGATTGTTTAGTGCCCACCGCTGGGGCATTGACTTAATTCGACAAAGCAAACCGGACAAGCTGGGAATTTCGCAACGTTTTTTGGTGGTTGAGTTGGGGAATACCCCTCCGGTCACTGCCGGTATCCGTTGTCCATAAATGCATCACACCAACTCCATGCAGGGACGCTCCCAAGGGTCGCTCCTGCCTTGTCACTTAACAGGAGAAGAGTCATGAAGCCGAAGATTACTCAAGCAGGATTGACGGTAGTGTTGTTTTCCATCGGTGTGATCTTGTCCCTTCCCATCAGCCTACGAGCTCAAGAGGCGCGGGGAACGATCTCGGGAACCGTCATGGACGCCAACAAAGCGGTCATTCCCGGAGCCGTTGTCACGATTACCAATCTCGCAATGGGAATAAGTATTTCGGTTCAGACTAACGACCGTGGTAACTATGTCGTGCCATTACTGATTCCGGGAAGTTATCGAATCGTCGTTGAAGCCGGTGGTTTCAAAAGGTTCATACGCGACGGCGTGGTGCTTCAGGTCAACGACAAGCTTGAAATAACCATCCTGCTTGAGGTTGGTGGCAGTGAGGAAACTGTGACCATTAGCGCCGAAACCCCGCTGCTCGAATCTACCACCGCGTCTTTGGGACAAGTAATTGATTCTCGACGAGTCTCGGAATTGCCGACGCCACATGGCGACCCTTTCTTTCTGATCGGACTGGCTGGGGGAACAACTTTCGGAGCCGCCGCAGTCGGTGGCCGCGACGTTAGATTGGACCGGCCATTCGAGCCGACTCACATCACCGGTTACGCAATCGATGGTACCAGACCTAATCGTGGCGACGTCACCATCGACGGCGCACCTAGCACCTCCGTTGCTAATGCCTTTGAGGTGACAGCGTCGTACGTACCACCAACTGACATCATCCAGGAAGTCAAAGTCCAAACCGCTACCTTCGATGCTCAGTTCGGCAATACTGAAGGAGGCGTGACAAATATCGCTATCAAGTCGGGCGGTAACGATCCACACGGGACAGTTTACTGGGTAAAGATGCCCTCGAAACTCTCGGCAAACGATTTCTATTCGAACCGCATAGGAAATCCGCGACCACAGATTCCTTATGATCGGCCTGGTTGGACCTTTACCGGCCCTGTCTTCCTGCCGAAGCTATATGACGGACGCAATCGCACCTTCTTCTCCTGGGGTTATGAGTATATTAAGGATATCCGCACCCGGAATAACGGAGTGCGCACTGTACCGACGGCGGCGATGAAGGCCGGAGATTTCTCGGAGCTGCTTGCCATTGGGTCCCAGTATCAGATCTATAATCCGTTTTCACGGCGGCCGAATCCGGCGCGACCAGGATTCTTTATTCTCGATCCTTTTCGATGTGATGCCGCGGGCAATCCTTTGACTCCTTTGGCGAACCGAACGCAGCCTGCGGGTACGCCCTGCAACAAGATCCCGCAGCAGCTAATCAATCCCGTGGCCAAGGCCCTCGTGAACCAGTATTGGCCCAATCCCCTTAACCCGCCCAGCAATGCAGATGGCAGCCTGAATTATCTCCAGCCGGACCTGGTCGAGACCGCGCGTTATTACACGAACACGATTCGCATCGATCACGCTCTCAGCAGTAACCACCGGATGTTTGCCCGCGCCAGCTGGTATACAAGAAACAGCGACTACAACAATTATTTTCAGAACCTGGCCACCGGCCAGGAATTTCAGTTCATCTCACGTCAATTCACTATTGACGATGTCTATAGTTTTAATCCGACGACGGTCCTCAATGTGCAGTACAGCTACAACAGATTTATTCGCGTTGATTCTCAAAATTCAGCCGGAATAGGCTTTGATCTTACCTCGGTGGGATTTCCCGCAAGCTACCAGGACCTGGTGCCAGAGGACAAGCGACGGTTTCCCGCTATCGAAACCGCCGGGTATCAAGGGACCCGGCGCAATGGTGAGTTTCGGCCGAATGACATTCACTCTTTCAGGGCAGTAACGAACAAGACTCTGAATCTCCATGCCACTAAGTTCGGCATGGAGTTTCGGGCTTACCGGGAGAATTCGTTTAATGTCATTAACGATGTGACCGGGCGCTTCAACTTTGATGGCGATTTTGTGCGCGGCCCGAATAATGATTCTCCCTCCGCACCAGGCAACCGCGGGCAATCATTCGCCCAGTTCCTTTTAGGGTTGCCCTCGCATTCAAATAGTTACATCGCCCGGCTGGCTGACTACGCAGAACAGTCGACCACCTGGGGGTTCTTTTTCCACGATGACTGGAAGGTAAATCAGCGGCTGACCCTAAATCTTGGTTTGCGGTATGAGTTTGAGGGGGCGATGACTGAGCGTTATAACCGCAGCGTAAGCCGACTTGATCTCAACTATGTGCAGCCTATTGAAAACCAGGCTCGCGCGAATCTTGCAGCTACCACTCAAGTTAACCCGGCACAATTCTTTGTGCGTGGCGGCTTGACGTTCCCCGCAGTGAATGGTGAGCCGAGAGGCGTATACAACACACCAAAAGACCGCTTCATGCCGCGAGTGGGCTTCGCCTATCAGCTCACCGCAGATGGCAAGATGATTGTGCGTGGCGGTTACGGAGAGTATTACGGCTTCCTGGGACAACGACGAGGAGATGTGGTGCAGACGGGTTTTAGCCGCAACACCCCATTCGTTACTCTGGGAGCAGACGGATTCACCTTTATTAACTCACTTTCTAATCCTTTTCCGGATGGTGTAGAAGATCCCGTCGGAGCGGGCGAGGGTTTCCAGACTAATATCGGGAACGCGATCACGTTTTTCGAACCGAATCCAAAGGTATCGAGAATGCAGCGATGGCAAATTGGCTTCCAACGGGAAATCCCGTTTGGATTTGTCTTTGAAGCTGCCTACATTGGGAATCGGGGAACCGATATTGAGATCACGCGAAACTTGAATGCGACACCGCTTCAGTATTTAAGTACCAGTTCGTTCCGAGATGCCGCCGTGGAAACATTTTTGGGTCAGAATGTTCCGAACCCATTCTTCAATCTGCTGCCCCGAAACACGACTATAGGTCAGGGCCAGAATATTGCACGCGAGAGGCTGCTTCGTCCTTTCCCGCATTTCGACACGGTCACCTCAACCACAAACGACGGCTATTCTTCGTATCACTCAGGGCAATTTAATCTCCAGAAACGGTTCTCGAAGGGTTACACAGTAAATGTGGCCTATACCTGGTCGAGGTTCATGGAGGCAGTGGAGCTGCTCAATCCCAGCGATCCCCATCCCACCAAGATGATCTCGGCATACGATACGCCTCATCGCGTTGCCGCCAGCTGGATTTACGAACTACCATTTGGCAAAAACAAACCTTTTGGCGACACCAACAATCCGTTTGCGTCGCGGCTGCTGAGCGGCTGGCAGGTTTCAGGAATCTATGCCTGGCAGGTGGGCCCACCGCTTAACTTTGCCACGAACGTGATCTACCTCGGGGGACCGGTTGCGCTGGCGGAAAACCAACGTTCGCTCAACGCCTGGATTGACATCACCAGATTCAATCGGACGACGGCCGTCCAACCTACGGCCAGAAACATTCGAACTTTCCCCTTCCGGTTCTCAAACATTCGCGCTGAGGACGTGAATAATGTGGACCTCTCATTGTTCAAAAACACGGCGATTACCGAAGGCACCAAGATTCAAGTCAGGGTGGACCTGATTAACGCTTTCAATCGCCCATGGCTCTTTAGCGGAGCAGCTATTCAGATGAACCCAACCGCAAATAACTTTGGTCAGGTCACGGCCGGGAACCAGGCCAACTATCCACGCCGCGTTCAGCTAATGCTGAAATTCCTCTTTTAGCTGAACTCAAGTCGGGTCGTTTCAGAATCGGGAATTCGCCAGACGGATTCCCGATTCAAACCTCAGAGCCTTGGTCGATGCTAATCGCTACTTCACGAGAAATCATTGACTTGTCATTGCGGATCATTTAGAAAAATGGCTCATATCTTCAGAGTTCGGTCTTAGTCTCTGCTAGCGCGGTGCTAAAACCTGAAAGAACCTAAATGAGAGCATTGCATATCCTTTCTCTTTCTCTCTTAGCAATATCGCTCGCGTTTTTACTACCAGCTGGTCATCATGCCAATATCGGGGAATCCGGTGTCGGGCCGGCTTTGAGCACATATCATCGCGCCGCGGATACTGATACGGTCGACACGCGCAGTAGTCCTGAAGATAAGCGGAGTGGCATCCGCGAACTTGTTCCGGACAAGTATCTGGTGCGTTACCAGCAGTGGAAGAGAGACTTTCTGTCCACCGAGCTAGGCCGCAAGCAATGGGAACAGTTCAGCAGCGACCCATCGTTTAGTGTCACGATCGTTGTCACGAACGAGAATGCAGAAGGCGCCGGAACCGGGAAGTATAAATGGGATGCGAATGGCAAACTGATTTCTGCGACCATCACGTTGGGGGCACGGCTTCATGAGGGCTATCCGAATCCCATTTATTATCCGGTGATGAACTCATTGGCTGCAGATGACACGTCGAATCTTGATAAGAGTATTTTGGCGGCCTCCAAGATTGCCCATGAGTTCGGGCACCTTGCCCGCACATCCAAGAGTGATGCCGCACTTTATCAGCTCCAGAGTCAACTGATTCCAGTTTATAACAGGATCTTCCTGAGCAACGGCCGTAACGCCAGCGATCCCCGTCTGCTTGACCTGGTCCAAAAGATGCGCGGGACTCCGGTTGAGATTTGGGAAGACCGTGAATATTGGGGCGAGATGAACGCGATGTTCTATCTTCGCGATCGTCTCCCTGCTGACGGCTTGCGTTGCGCGATCTTTAGCCGCATTCGTCAGAGCGTTGGCATGTATGCCAAGGCTTATGAGCAACGCTTTAGAGAGGTGGCTCGTTCAAACGGCTCCCCCGGCTGCTGGCAGTAGAGGGTTTCTTCGGATTTATGAATTAACTACGATTGAGGACGTTGGGGATCGGGTTTCGACCTGATTATGATGGTTACCTCATTCTCGGTTTCGGTTTCCTTCTCAAAGACAGGTTCCAGGTTTGGACTAAGGAAGAAGCGATCGCCTTCCTTTGCCTTGATTTCTCTGGGTTCTGGCTGCTGCTCGATCATTGAAACCTACTATTTCTCGTTTATCGCTATGATGGTGCGCCTCTTATAGGTCGTGAATGTAGGGCGGAATTTTCGCTTGTCAATGACAATCCGGTCGCCTTCGCGCACTTGAAAGGTTTGTCCTGAGTGCACCTGCGGCTGTTCGCTGGGAGAAGAACTCGAGTCGGGATTTCGCTTTTCCTCTTTTGCTGGATCGCTCATTGGAGGTCGTAAGTCCTTTGGTAGGGGTACAGACGCATTCAAGCAACTTTTCCAGAGGAATCCGCAATTTGCGCAGATTTCGCTTATTGCGGGCAATTAATTTTCTTAATCGAGACCCTTTTCTCGGGCCAAAGGTACAGCAGAAAAGATCTTATCCTCTCGATTAAGATTCAGGTTTCTCGCGCCTTTACCCGCTAACCAACTTCCGCAAAAATCTGGAATCCCACGGACCGCAGTCCGTGGATGATTCAGATCCTTTCTAGGAAAGGCGGCACCCTGCGATCTGAATCCCACCCACGGCAGTGGGTGGTTGGTTCAGATCCTCTCTAGAAGGGAGATGGGTTTCTTCCGTAATCCCACCCACGGCAGTGGGTGGTTGGTTCAGATCCTCTCTACAAGGGAGACAGGGTTTCTTCCGTAATCCCACCCACGGCAGTGGGTGGTTGGTTCAGATCCTCTCTACACAAACAGCCTGGTCTCCTCAAATCTCATCGTTGGCGGCGCTTGCCGTAGAAAGGATCTGAACACATCCACGGACTGCCGTCCGTGGGATTCCAAACTGCTTGGCGGCGCTTGCCGTAGAAAGGATCTGAATCATCCACGGACTGCCGTCCGTGGGATTCCAAACTGCTTGGGCGGCGCTTGCCGTAGAAAGGATCTGAATCATCCACGGACTGCCGTCCGTGGGATTACAAACTGCTTGGCGGCGCTTGCCGTAGAAAGGATCTGAATCATCCACGGACTGCCGTCCGTGGAATTATAGATTCTTGACACAGTAAATCTGAATCACGATTCGCCACAACGAATGAAAATACTACGAGAGCTGTCAAACTGATTCTACATAATTCAATTTTTGTAAAAGCTCAGACAGTGGTGGGTTCGGGAGTGGCACTGATGTCCAGAGCTGCAGCCACGGATTCGCCGATGGTTAACCAGTCAGTGCGCACCTTGTCCCATTCGTGAATCAAGAGGCCCTGGGTCTCGAACAAGGCCCGAATCGATAAGCCATCCCAGCCGGCAATCTCCTCCAGAATAGGCACAAGCACACCCAAAGCATCGTCACCCAACACAGTGCGCCTGGCAATGGGCGCGATAAACTTCGCCTCGGATACGGCAATAGTCAAACCATCTCGGCGGTTCACGTTCAGCATCACGTGAACGTCAGAACTGCCGTCGCCGACATAAACGACCCGGTCCGAACTCAGCTGCAGGTTTGCCTGCAGTTCATCAAGCACAGCTACTTTTCCATAACCTGCCGGCACCCTAACGATCGACTCTATCTC
>Ga0187892_10009544_pt1 | contig 12720 bp, 12 predicted proteins | sample MA1701073metaG_FD_139345 | JGI IMG/M metagenome (GOLD analysis project Ga0187892, IMG submission 139345) | Bio-ooze microbial communities from a basaltic lava cave in the Kipuka Kanohina Cave System on the Island of Hawaii, USA - MA170107-3 metaG ...
CAGCGCAAGACGACGACGTCCGTCCACAAAGTTCAGGCGCCCCCCCCGGCGCCGGCCGCGCCGGCCCCTTCCGGCGGGACCGCCGCGCGCCGCCTGGGCGCGGGCCGCCCTCCCGGGCAGTCCCGTCGATCCATCGCCGGCGAGCGGCTGCAGAAAACCGCCAAGCCGCCCAGCGTGATCGGCAAGATCATCAAGACGCTTCTCGTCCTGATCGTCGTCGTGGGCATCCCGGGCGTCGTCACGGCCGGCCTGATCATCAAGGACAAGAAGGGCCGGAACATGTGGATCGTCCTCGCCCGCAAGTTCGGACTCTTCAAGACCGAGGCCGCCGAGAAGGCCCCAGGCGGCCCGGCCATCCACCCGCTGGTCGTCGCGCTCAAGGACCACGAGGCCCTCCTCCTCTTCGTCGGCAACCAGATCCTTCAGGTCGATCGCCGCATCAGCGAGCACGAGGACGGCAAACCCTGGGACAAGGAGAAGACGCTCCTTCTCCACGACAGCCTCGACGAGGCTTCCAAGAAGCTCGGCGACTCGATGGAAAAGCTCAACCAGATCGGGAACGCGATCCGCGACTACAACAAGCTGCGGGGGGACGGCGAGGAGCTGTTCAAGCCGATCGCGGGCGACGAGAAGAGGATCCGCGCCTCGCAACAGCTTCTCCACGACCAGCCGCTCGACCGGGACATCGAGGACCTGGCCAAGGACGAGGCGGTCACGAAGTACGTCGAGATCTGCAAGAAGCTCGAGATGGACAAGTACCCCCAGATCGACATTCGGGAAGAGCAGTTCGACGAACCGCTCCGCAACGCCACGACCATGATGAAAAAGGTCCGCGAGCTGCGGTCCAAGATCCCGGCGCGCGCCGTCCTGACGGGCGAGGCCCCGCCCCCGCCGGCCCCCAAACCCGCGGCCGACAACAAGCCGGAGCCCAAGCCCGAGCCGAAGCCGGAACCCAAGCCCGAGCCCAAGCTCGAAGTGCCCAAGCGGCCGCATCCGTGGGGCGCGTTCAAGCAGGGGGCGTGGGTGCGCACGAAAACCACCTCGCAGGTGGGCGCGGTCTCGGTCGAATCCTTGACCGACATGACGCTCGTCGAGGCGGGGGAGCAAGAGTTCACCCTGAAGCTCGAAACGCTCCTCCCGGACGGAAAGGTCCACGCTCTGGACCAGAAGCTCCCGCTGGCCGGAGGGGCGACGAAGGTCCTGAAGGAAGAAACGCTCAAGGTCGGCGACAAAGAGCTTTTGTGCCTGGTGCTCGAGACCGCCACGCCGGCGGGCGCCGTCCGCTCGTGGGTCGCGCGCGAAGGCCGGGTCGCCAACCTGGCCGCGCTCAAGACCGATTCGGAAGCCTTCAAGGAGGCGGCCACCGAAGTGGGTCAGGAGAACGTTTCGATCGGCGGCCGGGAGGTCAGCTGCGTCAGCCTGCAGAGCGAAGGGAAGCAGGGGGACAAGGCCGTACAGAGCCTGTCCTGGTTCTCGGAGGAAGTGCCGGGCTTCCAGGTCAAAAGGATCATGATGGCGGAGGGCTCGAGGACGACGCTGGAAGTCGTGGCCTTCGGCGAGGACCCGTCGAAGAAGCCGCCGCTCGCCGCCCAGAAGCCGGAGCCCAAGCCCGAAGCCAAACCGGAGCCGAAGCCGGAACCCAAACCCGAGCCGCCCAAGCCCCCCGAAAAGCCGGTCAGCGAAGTCTTCAAGGAAGCGGACAAGCTCCAGGCGGACGCCGGGGTCCTGGCGGTTGAAGTCATCAAGGCGATGAAGGAAAACCCGACGGCGCCGGCGACGCTCAAGACGCTCCTCGCCAAGATCGAGCAGGCGAACGCTCACCTCGTCAAGGCGAAGGAGATCTACGGGTCCGCGCGCGCGCCCGACCCGGCCACGACCGAAAAGGCCCTGGCGAAGATCGAGTCCGTGCTCGGCATCTTGAAAAAGTACGAAGACACGATAAAATCTAAATTGAAGTAGCCGTCCGGCCGGTCCGAGGGGGAAGAGAGGATGAGAGGGGGCTGTTTCTGCTGTTTCGCCATCTCCGCGGTTCTGCTTTCCCTCTTCGCGTGCGCCGCCCCGCCGCCCGCTCCCGTGCCTTCTCCGCCGGCGCCGGCCGCCACGACGCCGCCCCCGCCTCCGCTCTTGGAGAGCCGCTCCGGCGGGCAAGTCCCCCTCGTGCATGACCCGGAAGGGCTTGCCCGCCGTAGCTCGACCCCGAACCCGGGCGAAGGCGGGCGCGACCCGGCCTTTGAGGACGTGCTCAAGCTTCAGAAGGAGGTTGTGGCGAAGAACCCGGCGAGCGACGAGGAGAAGCTCCGGCTCGCTCTCCTTCACGCGACCGCCGGACAGCTCGAAGAGGCGGACCGGGTGCTCTCGGGCGTCCGGTCGCGGACGCAGGCGCTCCTCCCTTACTTCGAGTTCTTCCTCCGGCGCCGCCTGGGAGACCACAAGGAGGCGGGCAAACTCCTGGCACGGTTTAACGAGGACGAGAAGGTGGCCACGGGGTTCGTGATCGAGCGGGCGGAACTCTGTTCGCGCATACGCAGGTTCCGAGACACCGTGCCGGCCGAAACGGACCGCGTGGCGCCGGGGGGCGTCATCCTGCTCTACGTCGAGCCCCGGAACTTTACGTTGCAGCGCGATCGGGACGCCTATATACTGCACCTGAAGTACGAATGGAAGCTGTACGACGACCGCTCCGCGGAGCTGGCCGTGCCGGCCTGGGAGAGGGCGTCCGCGGAGGAGCGCGAGGACCGACTGACCACCAACGGCCCGATCAGCGAATTTTATCAGAGCTTCAAGCTGCCGCTTCCCGCGAACCTCGCCTCGGGCCGCTACCGGGTCCGGGTGGCGGTCACCGACGCCCACACCGGCAAGAGCGACCGCGTCTACGTCCCGATCACCGTGGCGGCCCCGGAGAAGGGGCGGTGAGGGGGGCGTGGGCACTTCTGCTTCTGGCGGGCTGCACGGTCGAGCCCACGCCCGACGAGGCGGCGCTCGAACGGTACGAGGAGGCCGACCGGCTCTTCGCGGCGGGTCGCTACGCGGAGGCGGCCCCGCTCTACGAGTCGGTCATCGCCGTGCGGGATCGCGTCAAGGGCGCGTATTTCCGGCTGGCGGATTGCCGCGAGCGGCTGGGGGACCCGGCGGGGGCGGCCGAAGCGTTGGAACGGCTCCTTCGGATCGACCGGCACGACGGGGAGGCGCTCCGGCGCCTGGAACGGTTGAAAGGGACCGGCAAATGAAGATCTTCCTCGACACCGCGAACGTCAACGAGATCAAGGAAGCCATGAAGTTCGGGTTCCTGGACGGCGTCACGACGAACCCCACCCTGATCTCGAAGGAAAAGAAGAAGTTCGACGACGTGATCCGCGAGGTCTGCGAGGTGTGTCCGGGACCCGTCTCGGCGGAGTGCGTCACGGAGAAATTCGATGACCTCATGCCGGAGGCGCGCCGCCTGGCCAAGCTCGCGCCCAACGTGATTGTCAAGATCCCGCTCACGCGCGAGGGGCTCAAGGCGGTCAAGGCCTGCTCCCAGGAGGGGATCAAGATCAACGTCACGCTCTGCTTCAGCGCGACGCAGGCCATGTTCGCCGCCAAGGCGGGGGCCTATTTCATCAGCCCGTTCATCGGGCGGATCGACGATACGGGCCACGACGGGATGGTGCTCATCCGGGACATCGTGCAGATCTACCGCAACTACGGGTACAAGACCGAGGTGCTGGGGGCGTCCATCCGCCACCCGGTCCACGTGCTCGAGGCCGCCAAGGCAGGCGCGCACATCGCGACCATGCCCTTCAACGTCTTCGACAAGCTGATCAGCCACCCGCTCACGGACCGGGGCGTCCAGCAATTCCTCGACGACTACCGCAAGATCCCAAAGTAACCTAACAAAACAAACCGTTTGTTTTGTTAGCCCGGGGGGACCATGGCGAAGGTGTGTCTCACGCACCAGGACCGGCCGGCGGCGACGATGTGCCGCCAGTGCCACCGGCCGGTGTGCACGTCCTGCACGCTGGTGACTCCCCAAGGGAGTTTCTGCTCGACCGAATGCAGCCTGCTCTTTCGGAACTTCCAGGCCGAGTGGAAGGCGACGGGCACGCCGCGGTCGGGACTTCTCAAGGGGGCCGTCGGGCTCGTCTTCGTGGCCGTCATGCTCATTCTGGCCGTTCACTTGATGGCCCGCGGGGGCATCCCGGTCGCCAAGAAGATCGACTTGGTCGGCGCTCTCCTCCAGGCCGTGCGCGAAAAGTCCGCGGAGGCACGATGAGGCGGATCGGCCTCGCGGCCCTTCTGGGGGCTGCGGCCTCAGGCTGCGTCGCCACGACGGGCGACCCGGCCCGGAACCGACACTACCTCGAACAGGCCGACAAGCTTTTCCTCCTCGAACAGTACAGCCAGGCGGCCGGGTACTACGACGAGTTCCTCCGCGACAACCCCGATCACGTCGAGCGCGCCGAGGTGCGGACACGCGCGGGGCGCGCCCACTTCGGGGCCGGCCGGCCCGACCTGGCCATCGCCGCGTTCGACCGGGCGATGACCGAGAATCCCGCCGCGCCGCTGCGCTGGGAGATCCAGTTCCGCCGCGCCGTCGCGCTCCGGGCCCAAGGCGACTTCGCCCGCGCCCTGGAGGGGTTCCGGGCCGTCGCCGCCGCGCCTCTCTCGGAGCGCGGTCAGCGCGTCCAGAACGACGAGCTCCACTACGAGTACGCCATCACCCTGTGCCGCGCCGGCGAGTGGAGCGCGGGCCAGGCGGAGCTGGCCAAGGTGAGTCCCACGGGCCCCAAGGGCCGGGAGGCCCAGAAGCGCCTGGGCCTTTCCGCCTTCACGGTGCAGGTCGCGTCGTTCGAGGACCCCACCCGCGCCCAGGCGGAGGCCGCGAAAGTGAAGGGGCTCGTCCGTCCGATCCCCAACGAGAAGCTCTTCGTCGTCACCTCCGGTGCCTTCCCCCGCTACGAGGAGGCCGTCCGGGAAGCCGAACGCCTCCGCCGCACCTACCCCGAAGCCTTCGTCCTCCCTTAGGACGCACACCACGATCAGGATGGAGAGCAACGACATACAGCATGCCACCAGCGGGGCTTAAGAAATCGTCTCGTCGCTTGGGGTTCGGACGATTTCTTAAGGTTTCGGAATCGTCCGAACCCCAAGCGACGAGACGATTCCGAAAGTCAGTCCCGGCGTTTCGAGGACGAGATTTCAAGGGCTAAGCAGGCTGGCAAGTGTTGACTACGGTCTACCCTAATCATGGGGTGGACTCCTCTTTCAACATTCCGTGAAAAACCAGGCCCCTTCCGCGTGGATTATAGGTAGAGGAACGCGATGGAAGCCGAGAAGGTGTCCCGGGGCGACTGGGTCCGGCAGTGGATGGTCATGCTGGACCGGCGGCAGCCCGGCTGGCGCGAGGGCTACGACCGCGAAGGCCTCGAGCTGGCGGTCCAGGATCTTTTCGGCGGCGAGCCCGCGCAGGAACTCCATCCTGAGGAACTGGAGGTTTTGGGCGAGTTCACCGCCCGGCAGGACGAGGAGACGGCGGAGCTTTCCGCCCGGGCGCTGGCGGAGAGCCCCGCCTTCCGGCGGGCGCTTCTCGAGTTCTCCGAAGCCTTCCGCTCCGAGCGCCTCGGGGAGCCGGGGATTCGCGAGCGGCGCGCCCGGGCGATGCGCGACCTGATCGAGGCGCTGCTGGAACCTTTGGAACGCCGGTTCGTCCGCATCGCGCGGGCGCTCGGCATGCGGGAGGTCAGGCGCGCGCGGCGGCACCCCGCGATCCCCGCGGGGGCGCCGCTGGCGGAGGGGCGGACGCCCGCCCCCGAGGCGGAGGCGCTGGCCCGCGAAGCGGCCGAACGCGTGGCGCGACGGCTGCGGGAAGAGCTGCCGGGCGCCGCGGTCGGGGCGGTGCGGCGCTTTCTCCTGGACCCCGCGAATCTCCCGGCCTGCGAGGCGGCGGAACGCTCGGGCATCTCCCCCGCCACGATGACCCGCGCGCTCCGGCGCGTTCGGGAGATCGCCGCCGAGGAGCTCGAAGGCTGCCGCGACTCGATCCTGGGTCCGTTCACGCGCGCGCTCCTCGAGCGGATCGCGTAAGGAAAACGGGTTTGATCCCTCGCTTTGAAAGGAGACACTCTATGCCCGAAGCGCTGGCGTTCGGAGGCCTCGGCACGAGCGAACTGATCCTGATCGCCGCGGTCGTCCTGCTCCTCTTCGGCGCGAAGAAGATCCCGGAGCTCATGAGGTCCGTGGGCTCCGGCATCCGGCAGTTCAAAAAGGGACTTGACGATGTCGCGCACGAGGAACCCGAGAAGGAGGAGCCATGGACGAACCGGAAGTCCGCATGACTTTCGTGGAGCACCTGGAGGAGCTGCGCGTGCGGCTCTTCCGGTCGATTGTGGCGCTGGCGATCTGCACGGTCGGGGCCATGTTCTTCTACAAGGCCCTCGTGGGGATCATGACGGTCCCGCACTTCAGGGCCATGTCGTGGCTCGACATACCGGCATCCCATGCGAAACTGCTGGCGGAGAGCTACGGCGGTCCCGTCATGGCCACGATGAAGCTCTGCCTCATCGTCGGGCTCTTCGCGGCCTCGCCCGTCGTGGGCCGGGAGATGTGGGCCTTCGTAGCAGCCGGGCTGTACCGCCACGAGCGCCGCGCGGCGGCCGCCTTCGCGCCGATCTCCTTCCTGCTCTTCCTCCTGGGGTGCGTGTTCGGGTATTTCGTTTTGGTCCCGTACGCGCTCTACGGCATGGGGCAAATGATCCCGCGCGAACAGATCTCCTTCGTTTTCGGCTACTCCAGCTACCTTAGCCTCGTGCTGACAATGACGCTCCTCCTCGGCGCCGTCTTCCAGCTTCCGCTGGCCATGGTCCTGCTCACGCGTCTTGGCCTGGTCCCGCCCGCGGCGTACCTCCGGAAGTGGCGGCACGCGACGATCGGAATCCTCGTCGTCTCCGCGCTGATCTCGCCGGCGGACGTGATCAGCTTGCTCGTCTTCGCCGTGCCGCTCCTGGCGCTCTACGCGCTGGGGATCGCGGCGGCCTTCCTCGCCGCCCCGCGCCCGGCGTCGGTGCCGGCCGCTGCGTTGACCTAGGCCCCGCACGCGGGGCCGACGGGGCTACCTTCAGCGGAAACCCAAGGTGGGATCGGCGGCGATCTTCGCGGCGCCGGGGGCTTCCTCCGTGAAGGAATTCCCGTAAAGGTAGCTGTACCGCACCTGGTCGAGGCCCGGCAGCGCCTGGACTTTGGCCCAGTGCTGGTGAAGGCGGACGAAGTACTTTTGAATGTCCTTGGAGACCCACTCGCACCGCTCGGAATGCCGGTGGACGGCGCCGCGGTAGCGACGTTCTGCGACGGAAGGCGCCGACGGCGACCGCCGGGAGCGCTCGGCGTGCATCGCCTGCATCGCCTCTAACCCGCCCGGCTTGAGCGTCATGCGCTCGTCGAACCCCGCGCGGCACAGCTCGCGCGCCGCCTCAAGGAACTTGAGGAACAGCTCGGGCGCGAGGTAACCCGCGACGTAGTGAAAGACTTTGCCGTCCGGCGCGAGAATGAAGGTGCAGATATTTTGCGTCGGGTAGGCCTCGTTCGAATTCTGGAAGATGGACTTCTCGGCGACGCTGTCGCCGTCGTAGAAGCCGGGCGAGCGGTTGTGCCAGGCCGCCACGAACTCCTTGTTCACGGCCTCGGCCACCGCGGGGTCTGAGAACGTCACGGTCCTCAGCACGTCCCCCGCCGCTCAGCAGCCTTCCTTGTCGAGGTCCCCGACGAGCTGGTGGAAGAGGACGGGTTTGCCTTCCGCGGCCGCCCGGCCGAGCGCGGCTTCCAGGGACTTCTCCCAGCGGATGCCCTTGTTGTAGCCGTCCCAGGGCTTTCCCAGCCCCGTGGGGACGGGGACGGTTCTGTTGTGCGCTTCTTGGGCGACCGCCAGCGCCGGGAACGCCAGGACGATCGAGCAACTGACGACGTATTTCATGGCCACCTCCGACTCCTTGGACGAGCGGAGGCGGCGAACTACGAAACGAAAGCGTTACTTGCCCTCGAGGCAGATCACGCGGCCGTCCTGGAGGCTGACCAGGATGCGGCCTTCGCGGTCGATCGCCGCGCCGAACATCGTCGGCAGCGCGGGCAGGGCGAGCTTCCAGAGGAGCTTGCCGTCCTTGGGGTCGATCGCGGCGATGCCGCCGGCCCCCTTCGCGGCGGCGCCTTCGCCGGTCCAGTCCACGCCCGTCAGCACCATCGCGTTCTCGCCGAACGCCACGGCCGCGTACTCCGTGAAGAGCGGGCGGGACCACTTGAAGGCGGGCTGGTTGTTCGAGTTCGGCTGCGGATCTGCCACCCCCACCAGGTTCCCGGAGACCGCGAGGTGCTGGCCGCCCCCGGCCGGGAACCGCGCGACCGTGATGTGGTGCGAGTCGAGCTGGCGCCAATAGAGCGGGTAGCCCGTCGTCCGGACCGAGCCGTCGATGACGTACAGGTCCTTGCCGAGCACGTTCGCCCGGTCGGTCGTGCCGACCCGGCTGAACTTGCCGTCCGCAAGCTCGTACTTGGCAATCACGGCGAGGTTGCCCGCGGGCATGTAGAGCGCGCCGTCGTGAAGAAGCAGGTTGCCCTGTCCCCCCGCGCCGCTGTCGGCCCGAGTGTGCGACAGGTGGCCCGACGTACTGTTCTGCCAGCGGACCTTTCCGCTCGCGGCGTCCAGCGCAAAGACGTGCGTGCCGTCATAGTTGGCCATCCCCGCCGCCGCGTAGGCGATGCCGTCGTGGACCAGGACGCCGCTGCCCACCGGCCAAGTGGAGACGAGCGATCCGTAAATCGAGATCTTCCGATCGGCAGGCGCGGCGCGGAAGCTCCAGAGGAGCCGGCCCGTCGCCGCCTCGAGGCAGTACACCCGGCCGTCGCACGACCCGACGTAGAGCCGGCCGTTCGAAAGCGACGGGGCGAACTTCACCCAGCCGCCCGTGGCGAACGTCCAGCGCGCCTTCCCGTTCGTCCCGTCGAGAGCCCGGACCACGCCGTCCGACCCGCCGACGAAGACCCACCCCGCCGCGGCGATCGGCGCCGTGGCGACGTTGGCGCCCGGCGGAGCGTACGTCCAGCGTTCGGCGACGCCGGCGGGCACGCTCAGCGGCGACCGCCCGCTCCGCGCGTTGTCCCTGCGGTAGGCGGGCCAGTCGCGGTCCGTCACGGCGATTTCCGCGACGGCCGCGGGCCCGGCGCCCGGCTCCAGCCGGTCCGCTTCCTCGGCCCGGGACGCGTAGTCGAAATCGCCGGCCGGGGCGAGGGAGATCACGCCGATCTGCGTCGTGTCGCAGCGGCAGATCCACGGACCCCAGTAGAGGCGGCCGTTGGCCGCGACGACTCCGTCCTGGCAGGCCGGCCGCATGGGGGAGATCAGGCCCGTCTCGGGCTGGGTGCTCCGGACGTCGTAGACGGCCGTGCTCCCGCCCTTTCCGCCGCGGACGAAGATGGACTCGGCGCTCCCCGTCGCGCGCGTGCAGGCGACCCGTTTGCCGAACTCGGCAAGGACCTCTCCGGTCTGGGCATTGAGCTTCAGGCTGTTTCCCTCGCCGCTGGTGGAGGAGCCGGCCAGGGCGTAGAGTCCTTCCGGACGGACGACGAGCTGGTAGTTCCCCCCCTTTCGTTCCCACAGGAGCTTCCCGTCTTCCGCCGAGGCCGCCACCAGGCGCACCCGCGTGGGGCCGGCAAAGAACAGGTACTTGTCCGTGGCCTTGAGGAACGACGTGCTGGCGAACCCCTTGCGGGGGTCCTGCGCCGCGTCGTGGGGGCCGATCGCGGCCAGGAGCTTTTCATCGGTCGATTTCCAGAGCAACTTCCCAGTCTTCTGATCCAGCGCCGCCAGGAATTTCCTGTCGCTGTAGAGGAACATCCGGCCCGCGGCGATGCACATGGCGCGCGCGTCGAGCGGCTGATCGTCGCGGTGGTGCCAGAGCACTTTCCTCGTCTTCAGGTCGAGCGCGATGACCGTGCGGCCGAAGCCGAACCGGTAGTCGTCGACCTTCCACCACGGCCAGCCGGCGCCGCGGAACCGCGTGCCCTTCACGACCTCGACCGTCGGCTCCTTCTCCCCCACGAGCGCGTACAGGACGCCGCCGTCGATCGCCATCCACTTCCAGACCGGGCCGTCGGAAATCCCGTCCGGCGCCTTGATCTCGTCGCGGACCTCGCCGGTCTCGGCGTCGTGGATCTTGCACGAGGCGTCGTCCGCCAGGTAGAGCGCTTCCGGAGTGGCGACGACGGTGTTCCGGTGGAACATGAAAGTCTCGGGGAGCTTCCGCCTCCAGAGGAGGGTGCCGTTGTAGGCGTTGAGCGCCACGAGCGAATTCAGGCTCTCCCAATGGGCCTGGGTGGACGTCCTCTCCCCGAAGATCTTGAACACGCGGCCGCCGGAGTAGACCGAGAACTGCGGCATCGCCGAGTACCAGGGCTCCGACATGAACTGCGTCAGGTACGGACCGCGGGCCAGCGTGTCCTTGGACTGGGGATTGTTGTCGGGCCCGTGGTACGGGTGGGTCCACTCGTCCGCCCCTTCGGGGACGGCCTTCGTGACGGTTTCGCCTCCCAGGATCGCCTTGCCGCCCGGTCGGAGGACCCGGAGGACCTCCGCGCGGCTCGCGCCCGGCCCGGCCAGCACGGCGTCCGCCAGGTCGTTGGCGAGCTGGAGCCGTTTGAGGCTCCCTTTCTCCACATACACGCGCGTCCCCAGGAGGCCCGCCGCCTCCGCCGCCCGCCGGAGCGCGTCGACCTTCGCCCCGTCCTCGAGTTGGACGTAGACGAGGAGGTCGCTCGCGCGCGCGAGCTCGAGGGGCAACGTTTCGCCGGCGGCGCCCGCCACCACGCAGATCCCCTTCCTCGTCCCGAGCCGTCGGAGGGTGTCGCGGACGTCATCCTGGGTCCCCGCGGTCAGGAGCAGCGGCAGGAAGGCGAAAAGCTTTCTCACGGCGACCCTCCGTTCATTCCGTGGTGACCAGGAAGACTCCGAACTCGGGAAACGTCGACGCCGGCGCGTCCCACCCTGCCGGCTGGGCCACGTCCCAGCCGGCCATGGGGACGAACACGGGCTTGCCCTCGTAGGCTCCCACGATCTGCCGGCCCGCCAGGTCCTGGACCGCGCGGATCACGAAGAAGTCTCCGGCGCCGAAGCCCGCTTTGGCCAGATCGATCTCCACCCCTCCCGCGCGCTCCCAGTTGTAGACCGCGACGTGGGCGCGCTTGGCCTGGTAGCGGTTGCGGCGGACGATGACCTGGAGTCCGTCGGGCCGACGGCGGCCGAGGAATGCGTTGAGCGGGAACGCCTCCCGGAAGGCGGCTTCGTCCTTCGAGCCGCCTCCGTCGACCCACGAGACGGCCCCGCGAAAGGCGTTGCTCGCGATCTGCTTGTCGCAGTTGAGGACGAAGATTTCGGCGCCATCCATGAACGCGTTGCCGCGGAGTTTCGACCCCACGCAGCGCGGAACGCCGTTGGCGCTCTCGCCGCCGATCTGGGTTCGTCCCCACGGCTCGGCAAAGTAGGTCAGGTTGGCCTCGACGACAAGGTTTTTCGACGTCGCGTCGGGGGCGACCCACAGGTTGTACGAATACGCCCGGTTCAGGGGGCCGGACGGGACGCTCTCCCGGTTGAGGGAGCCGTTCTGGAAGACCACGTTGCCGACCAGCGACACGTCGTTCAGCCCCGCCCCGCTTTCGGACCGGCCCTGAATCCCGACGCCGAACGTGTCGAAGATGACGTTGTCCTCCAGGCGGAGCGGCCCGGTGCGGCTTTGGAAGGAGATCCCGTGGCCGTGTCCCCGCGCGGGCGCGGAAGTGCCCGTGAAGCTGATCACGTTGCCGTAGATTTCGGTCCCAGGAGCGTCACTCCACGAGCCGACCCCGATCAGCGTGTCGTGGATCACGTTGTTCAAGATCTTGACGTTCGCGGCGTTCACGTGGAAGCCGGCAGGCCGCGGAGGCCGTCGGTCGGACTCCTCGGCGCCCCGGCGCGGATCCGAGCAGGTCACTTCAAGGTCCCGCCAGACCGACCCGGCCGATTCGGGCCCGATCCGGAACCCGCCGTCGATCACCGCCCGCTCGCCGGGGGCGGAGCGCACGACGACGCCTTTCAGCAGGATGGGCGCGTTTTCCCCGAAGGTTCCCCGCCGCCCGGGCTCGAGGTTCCTCCGCGCGGAGGGCTCCCAGCGTCCCTCCGCGTACGTGCCCCGTCGGAGGTAGACCGTATCGCCCGGGCGGATGCCGGGAGCGCGGTAGAGCGCGGTCTCGAAATCCCAGGGGCGTTCGTTCGTGCCGTCGCCGTCCGGAACGCCGTCCGGGGCAACGTAGAACCGTTTGCCTTTTTCCGGGGCGCTGCTTTCCTGACCCGCCGGGGCGAAAAGAAAGGCCGCGGCGGCGAGGAGATTCATGGGCTCATTCTGTAGTACGCAACGGTGACATTAGTGCGTCGCTATTTTGTCATACCTGCGGTCAGCGGACGGGGCCGGACTCGCGGCGGGCGGCGACCGGCCAGACGTCCTCGACCCGGTCCCCGCGCGTCGCGTAGATCCGGTCGTACAGATTGGTCGTGGGGTCGCAGTGGGGGACGATGAACTCCACCCGTTCGCCCACTTCCGGGAGCTTCGCGCCCGCATCGGCGGTCAGGACTCCGAACTCGTCCCCGGCGCGCCCGTAGACGATCCCGGCCCTGCCCTTGGCCTCCGGCTTCCAGGCCGTGGTGGTATCGATCGCTTTGGTGCCGGC
>Ga0187892_10009545_pt1 | contig 12720 bp, 9 predicted proteins | sample MA1701073metaG_FD_139345 | JGI IMG/M metagenome (GOLD analysis project Ga0187892, IMG submission 139345) | Bio-ooze microbial communities from a basaltic lava cave in the Kipuka Kanohina Cave System on the Island of Hawaii, USA - MA170107-3 metaG ...
GCCGAGACACCCTAGGCCATTCTTCCCGGCAAACTCCACGCTATAGGGCTGAGTGGACGCCACCCACATCGGCGGGAAGGGCTTCTGCATCGGTTGCGGTGTCACGCGCCGCGGCGGGATCTTGATGTGTTTGCTTTCCCACCCCTCGAATTCCCGCTGCGTCCACATTTTCGGCAGGATACGTAGAGCTTCTTCCCATTGGGACTGCGTCTCAGCCGGGTCTACGTCAAAGCCCAACAACTCCTCTTGCGAGGTCGCCCGGCCGGCACCAAACTCCACTCGTCCGCCACTGAGGATATCCAGAGTAGCGACATGCTCCGCCGCACGAAGCGGGTGGTTGATCTTAAACGGCATGTGCATGATGCCGTGGCCCAGGCGGATACGCTTGGTCAGCATGGCCACTGCGGTCAAGAACTGTTCCGGACAGGACATGTGAGAGTACCCCGGTAAAAAATGGTGCTCCACCGCCCATACGGTGTCGAAGCCCAGGGTATCGGCCAGTTGGATCTGTTCTAAGGCCTCGTCAAATCTCTGCTTGACCGCCCCTGGGACATCGGGATCTGCGGTCGTCAATTCGTAAAAGAGAGAAAGTTTCATGGGTGTTGCCTCGCCTTTGACAACGTTTACTGGGCAGTCATGCCGCCGTCTACCGCTATAGCATGTGCTGTCACAGACGTAAGCCGCTCCACCTCTTGCAGCAGATGTGGCAGGAGTATTTGGTCATTTATCATGATGAGAACGCGATTCCCGGTGAAATGAGTTAGGCAATCAAGGACTTAGAAAGGGAAGCACGTTAGGAGGTTCGCAAATCACCTCGACGAACTCGTAGTTCTCGTTTTAGGTGCGATCTTCCTTCGCTGCTTCTGCTTGCACTCCAACCTGGTAGAGCTGCTGCTCAAACGTCGCCAGTTCATCTTCAAGAATACTGAAATAGCGCGCTTGCGGGTGGTGAAACACCAAGGCTGAGACTGAGGCTTCAGGTTCCATCATGAAACCTTCAGTGAGATTCACATCAATGGTTTCATTCACCTGCAACAAGCGAAAGAGTTTGCTCTGATCTTCCAAGCGTGGACAGGCGGGGTAACCAAAGCTGACACGTACCCCACGATACCGAGCCTTAAATCGCTCGCGCATAGTGAGTTCCGGCGGGTCGGGAAATCCCCACATCTCCCGTAACCGTTGATGGAGAAGTTCAGCGAAAGCTTCTGCACTTTCAATCGCAATCGCTTGTACGAGGTGCGATTGAAGGTACTGTCCAGTCTGCTTGTAGCGTTCAGACAACTCACGCACTTGGTGCCCACAGGTTACGGCAAAGAACGCGACATAATCCATCTGTCCCTTCTCCCGTGGAGCAACGAAATCACTGAGACAGAGCCCTTCGCCATGCATCTGACGCGGGAAAAGAAACGTTTCCAACACCTCGGTTCCGGGCGAGTTATAAATCAAAAGTGCATCACCATCGGATTGAGCAGGAAAGAATTTGTACACTGCGCGAGCTTGGAGGAGATTGTTCGCCAGAATCTCATCTTCCATTGCTCGCACCTGTTTCACGAGTTGCTCCGCTTTTTTGTCTCCTTGTTCCAGGAGTGTTTCGAGATTTCCTTTCAACCCCAGATGCTTACCGAAAAGCATGGTTGGGTTGATGTAAGCAAAAATGCTTCCGAGATCGTAGTTCGTGATCACATGGGAGCGAAGATCGGGCGGTAGGGGAATCTCCCCAGTATGCCCGATCACCGAGACCCGCGGAGTTGCAACCCCATCAGTCACCGAGACTTCAGCAGGTTTCCGATCCTGCTCAGCAAACCGTGCCCGGGTTGCGGCAACTTTTTCAGCAAGCGCCGCACGCCGATCGGGTGTCACAATCTGATTGGCAAGATCGAGGCCCTGCATAGCATCGTTAGCGTAGCAGACGAGTCCGGCGTATTCCGGAGCAATCTTGGTCGCGGTAAAACGCGCAGTCAACGCAGCGCCACCAACGAGAATCGGGCAGCCAATGCCACCATTCTTGAGGTCCTGGGCCGTAACGACCATCTGCTGGGCGGATTTGACCAATAGACCAGAGAGTCCAATCATGTCTGGGGTGTGAGTCCGATACGCTTCGATTAACGTTTCTGGTGGGACTTTGATACCAAGATTGATGACCTGGTAGCCGTTGTTACTCAGGATAATCTCGACCAGATTCTTTCCGATGTCGTGGACATCGCCTTTGACTGTGGCCAGGAGAACAGTCCCTTTGAGGGCATCGGCAGCCTTCTCCATGAAAGGCTCAAGATGGGCTACGGCAGCTTTCATGGCCTCTGCGCTTTGCAGCACTTCAGCGACAATCAACTCGTTGTTGTTGAACAGGCGGCCTACTTCATCCATTCCGGTCATTAGTGGGCCGTTGATGATGTCCAGCGGTTTGCGCGTTTGGAGGATTTCGTTGAGGTCATCGACAAGACCATCCTTTGAGCCCTCAATAATATAACGAGCCAAGCGCTCCTCAAGCGGCAAATCTTTGCGCGTATCCGTTTTACCCTTGGTACTTTTCTGCCGGAAATGGGCAGCAAACGCCGCTACCGGGTCAGCACCACGCCAATAGATGAGGTCTTCCGAAAGATGGCGCTCTTCTTCTGGAATCGAGGCATACCGTTCGAGCTTCTCGCTGTTGACGATCGCCATATCGAGGCCAGCTTTAACACAGTGGTAGAGGAACACAGAATTGAGGACCTCACGCCCGGCTGGTGGTAATCCGAAAGAGACGTTGCTAATACCGAGGATGGTTTTGCATTCCGGGAACGCTTGCTTAATTAGTCGTACCCCTTCAATCGTTTCTTCACCAGCACCGATATAATTTTGATCTCCAGTCCCAAGGGGAAAAACCAGAGGGTCAAAAATAAGGTCTTCCGCCGAAACGCCATACTTGCGCGTGAGTAAATCATAGCTGCGCTGCGCCACCTCGAGTTTGCGCTTCCGAGTGACGGCCATGCCTTGTACTGGGTCTTCATCGATACACCCGACCACCACTGCTGCACCATAACGTCGAATCAAGGGCACGACTTTCTCAAATCGTTCTTCTCCGTCTTCGAGGTTAATCGAGTTGATAATCGCTTTGCCTTGCGAGCGCTTGAGAGCCTCTTCGAGTACACGGGCATCGGTCGAGTCGATCATCAGCGGCGCTTTGACCTTGCGCACTAAGAGGTCCAGGAAGATCGTCATATCTTTCAGTTCATCCCGGTCAGGGTCGGCGAGACAGACATCGACCACCTGAGCACCGCCACGGATCTGACGACGACCAATTTCTGCGGCTTCCTCGAAAGCCCCGCTAATAATGAGTTCTTTGAATTTTCGCGAGCCAATAACATTCGTACGCTCACCAACCAAAACCGGACGTTTATCTTCTTCGATGACCAGCGGCTCGAGCCCAGCCACTGCACTGCGACGTTGTATCTGAATCCCTCGTGGTTTCTTGCCTTCTAACATCTGTGCCAGTAAGCGCAGATGAGCTGGTGTGGTGCCACAGCAGCCACCGATCACATTGACCCAGCCCTGGTCAACAAATCGCTCAAGCTTCGTGGCAATCAGCTCAGGAGTTTCATTGTAGTGTCCCTCTTCATCCGGCAACCCAGCGTTCGGCATACACAAGACCGGAAAGCGCGAGAGTTGCGCGAGGGTGCGGATGTGGTCGGTCATGAAGTCTGGACCAGTCGCGCAATTCAACCCGATCGCAAGCAGCTCGTTGTGCGCCAGAGAGACATACAATGCCTCTACTCCCTGTCCGGCCAGCATCGTCCCCATCGTTTCAATCGTGCCAGAGGCAATGATGGGAACACTCTTGCCTAGTTTCTGAAATGTTTCGGAGATGCCAATCAGTCCAGCTTTGAGGTTCAGCGTGTCCTGGGTGGTTTCGAGGATCAACATGTCCACGCCACCCAATAAGAGGCCCTCAGCTTGTTCAGCGTACGCCAGACGTAATTGATCGAAGGTCACACCACCGGTGACAGAAATCGTCTTGGTTGTAGGTCCCATCGAGCCGCAAACGAAACGCGGCTGGGTGGGTGTGCTATAGCGATTGGCCATCTCTTTGGCGAGTTGGGCGGCGACACGGTTAATTTCGATCGCCTTCTGTGCCAGGCCAAATTCGGCCAGGACGATTGACGCTCCGCCAAACGTGTCGGTTTCAATGATGTCTGAGCCAGCTTTGAGAAACCCCTCATGAATGTCGGCAATAAGTTGTGGCCGCGTCAGAACAAGATGTTCATTACACCCGTCATATTGAGGGCCACCAAAATCAGCAACACTTGGTTGGCGATCTTGAATTGAGGTACCCATTGCTCCATCGAACAAGAGAATACGCTCATGGAGCAAGGCGAGCAGGTCTTTCGCTGTAGAAGAAGGTGAAGGTAGGTTTACCAATTTTGCCATAGTGACCTATGATACCTCAGTAAGTCAGGGAGAAGAAAGTCCCGGAAGTATAGAGAGGCAAATGAATGCAAAGGCAACGATAAAGGAGGGAAGGATTCCTAGGGGGGGGGTATGGATGTACCCCCCCTCTCAGAAGAGATAGACTCTGATGAAGTTATATAGGATTTCTAAATGACATGTAGAGTAACCTCCTTCGTGCGCCCTTCGACTTCGCTACGCTACGCTCAGGACGAGCGGTTCCTGTACCCGTTCGTGCTGAGCGTACCCCGGAGGGGGCAGTCGAAGCATGAACGGCGCACACACAAATGAGTTAGGAGAACTCTAGAATGGAGAAGAGACGGAAGTTAGTACCGATCATAATTATAGCTATCAGAATAAGATCGGCTGCGTCGTAGCTCTTCGAGTTCCCGGCGCTGACGGGCAATCTCTTGCTGTTGCGCTTCAAGTTCACGAGCGTGATATTGTTGCTGCTGATATTGACCTTCCATTTGATCACCGATAAGGGCTCCACCTAAGGCACCGATGCCACCACCGATAAGCGCTCCACGCCCTGGATTGTCAAAGGCATTCCCAATGAGGGCTCCAGCGCCAGCTCCGAGAGCACCACCAGTGAGGGTTGCCCGTTCTCTCTGGGTCATTGGGGCTGCACATCCCCCTAACAGAGCAGCAAGAGTGAGTACACTAATCAAGCGTTTCATACTTTACCTCCTCATTCTCAACGGAGCATTGATAGGTTGGGTTTCGGTTAGTTCTCAATCACGACTTCAACGCGGCGGTTTTTGGCGCGTCCGGATGGATTATCCGCCCCATCGGGAGAGGTGTTGGGAGCAACTGGGTACTTCTCGCCAAATCCTTGCGTTCTGAGACGACCCCCTTGGACGCCGTTGTACGCCAGATCACGTGCGACGGTTGCCGCCCGTCGTTGGGAAAGCCCAAGGTTATACGACTCGCTGCCGATGGAATCAGTGTGGCCTTCAACAGATATGCGTCTCCCCGAGGCTCGGCGTTCTAGTATCTCGGCAGTAGAGGTCACCTTTCCCTGCGCATCACGAGTCAGGTTGGCTTGGTTATATTCAAACAACACGTCCGGCAGATTCACGACCACCCCACGCTTGGTTTCGCGTGCATCTAACCGTCTCCGTTTTAATTCGTTGAGCAATTCTCGGTTACGGGCAATTTCTTGGCGCTGTTGGTCAATGACTTGCTGTTGGGCATCAAGCGCATAATCTTGATTTTCGATTTGTTTCCCCACCAGAAATCCACCAACCGCACCGACGCCCGCACCGATGAGCGCTCCCTTCCCAGCTTTTCCACGGTGGCTGCCAACAATGGCACCACTCCCCGCGCCAAGAATGGCTCCGGTCAGTGCACCAGCAGCGGACTTACTCATACCAAAGGGAATGCCATATCCAGGGGCTGGACGAGGAGGAGCTTGGTACGGCGGTTGTTGAGGTTGATATTGGTCGTACGTTCCCGGCCTCTGCTCGTAGTACTCGTCGTAGGCATACGACGGGACGCCGGAGGTCAGCATAGTCCCTAGGGTAAGAGCAGCAACCGCACGCGTAATGAATATCTGCCTCATAGAATTCCTCCCCTTTTCGTGAATGCTCTGCAACCAGAACGAACGAGAAAAAAAACACGAATCAGGGGGAAAAGTTGCTCTCTTGCGAGAAAAGAATGGAAATCCGCTCTAGGGAGAGCAGAGGCTCTAACTGCAAGAGGAAGGGAGAGACAGTCAGGGCAATACCGAGGACACAGAAGAGAGGAAAGAAGGATTAGTCACGTGGCTCGGACCGCCAGCGACGATACTTGCGGTTGAATTCTTCCTTCTCGTCCGAATTCATTCCGCGATAGCGTCGGTAATTCTCGCGAATCCGACTTTTCTCCTCAGACGGAAGCTGTTGCCAGCGGTTATAACGCTCTTGAATATCACGTTGTCGCTCTGGCGGGAGCTTCTGAAAACGACGGTAGTTCTCCAGGGTGCGCGAACGCTCCCGCGGAGAGAGTTCATACCAGTCTTGCTCGATCTTTTGGATGATCTCTCCTGTGTCCGGCGGCATCCATCCGGTTGCTCTCAGCGGCCACAGTGTCAGCATTCCACTGAAGACTACAGCTCCAAGCATTGTCTTAGTCACGAAGGGGTTCACGATTCGTTCCTTCTTTTACCCCTGGTTTTGTTCTTCATCCTGGGTCGGAGCCGCGAGAACAGCATCAAAATTTTCCAGCCGCTCCATTTGTTGCAAGATTGGATACTGAGCAAAAAATTCCGCATTGTCGAGAATATCTTTCGGGAGTTCGCCTTCTGCCACCTCAACCGCTTGCTCTGTCGAGAGGTCAACAGCCGCGATCTCCTCAAAACGGGCAAATTTGTCCAACTCGGTAATGATTTTATACTCGACGAAGAGATCCGTTTCCTCAGTAACCTCAGCCGGAACTGTCCGATCAGGAGAGATTAAGGTTCTGGATTGATCCTGAGCTTTTTTCCCAACTGGAGGCGGTGACACAGATGTGATCGTAGAACGCTCCGGCCGCTGGGCGAGAGCAGCAAAAAAGATCAGCACGCTCGCCGCACCAACAAACGCCGGGGTCAAGTGCCAGTTGGTCATCGACTCACGCAGCTCACGCCACCATTGGGCAAATCGAGTCTCTGGCTCAGCCTGACGCTCTTGTTCAAGCCGCTGCCAGAAATGCGCTGCGAAATCTGGAGAAGGAGTTATCCGCTCCATGCCGCTGAACATTTGTCCTACGCGTGCGAAGGACACGGCTTCTTGGGTGCATGCCGTACAGGTGCTGAGGTGTGTAGCTACCCGTCTTCGGTCGTGCTCCGAAAGCTCGCCGTCCTGGTACGCAACTAATTCTTGTCGAAGTTCTTCACAGGTCATAAGAATCCACTATATCTTTGAGCCCATCCTTGAGGCTCTGGGTCGCACGAAACACCAGGCTTTTAACCGCTTTCTCCGTTACCCCCAACACCTCTGCCACTTCCTGGTAGGACATGCCTTCAAGGCGACTCAACATCAAGGCGGTGCGTTGCGTTTCTGGCACTCGCCGTAGAATTTTTTCAATTCTCCTGGCTGCCTGCTTGGCGGCCAGAATGTCTTCTCCTTTATGCAGGGTCGCATCGGGCAACTGTCGTTCGCGCTCGTCTCCTTCGGCATCTTCTTGGGGACCAAGGGATTCGACAGAGACACGATACTCCCCTTTCCGAACCTCATTCAAGCAGTGGTTATGCGCAATCTTAAATAACCACGTCGAAAACTTAGCTTTCGCTTCGTATTTTGTTTGCCAGCGATAAACCTGAAGGAACACCTCCTGAGCAATCTCTTCCGCTCGCGCCCGGTTACCAAGAAAATGGAACACAAAGTTGACCACCGCCGGGGAGAATTTTTGGAAGAGCTGTTGAAACGCTCCAACATCTCCTTTCTGAAAGCGCAGCATCAGCTGCACATCAGTATCGTCGTGTGGAGCTATTGGTTCCCGTTGTTCCATTGAACACACGATGGGGCAGAAAGTCTCACTCTGTCGCTATTTTTCTACAAATCAAGCCATATCTTCTCATGACTCTCCTTAAGATCAAAACAGCTACCATACACATACAGAGAAGGAGTGCAAAAATGAAGGGACCCGCAAGGGGGATTGTAACACCAGTGTACGAGCGGTAGGGAAAAGGCAGAAAGAGGAAGTGTATGCAACCATTGTTTGAGGAACCCCTCGAAGAACATCTGACGCGAGTTGAACGGTATATGCGTGGCTGTGAGATGCTTCAGTTTCCACGCCAACCCAGCCCTCTACGAACGGAACTCGCAACGTTTATTCGTCAGCACGCAGCCGGAATCGTCAATGAGTGGGTGGGACTGATTGCTCCGGTTATTTCGCTCCTCCCGGAACAAATGCATGAGATCCGGCAAAATATGTACGATGCCCTCTTACGCTGGGCTGCGCATATAGAAAACCCTCACGACATCGAAACCTACGTCTATCTGCACGAGCATGCGCGGCATGGTTTTATTTCTCACTCTCCTCCTTCTCGCTTTTTGTCGGGACAGATGAAAATCCGCCTCCTCATAGTTGAGCGGTTACGCATTGAGTACGCGAAAGACCGCAAGCAGTTGGTAGAGATGCTCAACCTCCTTGATCAAGAATTCTACGAGCGCGTGCTCCATATCACTGACTTTTTCGTCGAAGCGCGGGAGGAAGCACTTCAGGACGAAGAAGAAAGTCACCGCAAGGCAATGGATAGCTCGCCGGCACCGATTTTCAGCATTAATGGAGCAGATGGCACGATCATCCGCGCGAATCGCGAAGCCGAGAAAGTCACAAGGTTCTTACAGCAAGAGTTGAGTGGTCGCCCGATTTGGGAGTTGCATCCACAAGACGAGCGCGACGAGGTACGCCAGCTCTCATTTAATACCAATAGCCACGGCTACCTGAGCCGGGAAAATCTGCGGTTGGTTGCCAAAGATGGCAGAGTCGTTCCCGTGTCGGTCTATTTCGGCAGTATCGAGCATCGCGGGGAAAAGATCATTCAAGGGATTTATGTTGACGTTTCCGAAAGCAAGCGCCTCGAAAGCCAATTGATTCAGTCGGAAAAGATGGCCGCGATTGGTCAATTGGCTGCTGGTATTGCCCACGAGATCCGCAATCCACTCGGCATCATCATGAATGCGTTGTACGACTTGAGTGAGATCGTCGACACCGACAATCCTGATGTTCTCGAAGATTTACGCATTGCCAAAGAAGAGATTGCCCGCGCGCAAGAGATTATTAAGAACCTCTTAGAATTTTCCCGCGAGAGCGGCACGGAAATGGAAGAGGTGAACCTGAACGATCTGTTGCGAAAAACCTTACAACTGATGGGAAAGTATCTCCAGACCAATAGCGTCAAGGTTGCAACCGCCTTTGGCAAAGTAGGAGCGTGTACCGCCAATCAGAATGCCCTACGGCAAGTGTTCTTGAATCTCATCACCAACGCCGTGCAAGCCATGCCGCAGGGAGGCGTCTTGCGCGTCCGCACCCAACGGAATGCCGATAAGCACGTGCTGATTGAATTTAGTGATACCGGGATGGGAATGCCCGAAGACCATCTGCACCGTATTTTTGACCCGTTCTTTACAACCAAGGAACCTGGACAAGGAACAGGCTTGGGATTATCGGTCGTGCATTCGATCATCAAACGTTACCAAGGGAACATCTCCGTGCGCAGCAAAATTGGCGAAGGAACCTCGTTTCTCATCGAACTGCCTTGCCCATGTGCAGCAGAGAAGCGGCGGAAAGAAAAACAGCTTGTCGCGGCACGGGTCTGAGAGCTGAGAGAGGCTTGCTATGTCAGCGCGTGTCTTACTGGTTGATGACGAAATCAACATGGCCAAAACGCAGGCGAAGATCCTACAACGGAAAGGCTATGTGGTAGAAACCGCCAGTAATGGACGCGACGCCCTGCGCTTGCTCGACGAGGTCTCGTTCGACGTGATGATTACCGACCTCAAGATGCCAGTGCTCGATGGCATGCAGCTCTTGCGGGAGATGAACGTCAAAGAGCGGGGGTGTGCAGTGATCGTGTTGACTGGTCACGGCACGATCGAGAGCGCGGTAGAGGCGATGCGCTGCGGAGCGACCGACTATCTCACCAAACCGTGCAATCCCGACGAACTTCTCTTGAAAGTGGATAAGCTGCTTGAGACGAAGCGGTTACGTGAAGAGGTAGAGCAGCTCCGCCGCGAAGTCCGTGCGTACAAGAAGTTTGGTGAGTTAATCGGACAAAGTCCGGCGATGCGGCAAATTTACCTCCTGATTGCTGCGGTGAGCGGCAACAAGAGTACAGTCTTGGTGACCGGCGAAAGTGGGACCGGGAAAGAGTTGGTTGCGCGGACGATCCATCGCCAAGGACCGTGGGCGGATCGGCCCTTTGTGGCCATTAACTGCGGAGCAATGTCTGAGACGCTGCTAGATAGTCAGCTTTTTGGCCATCGGCGTGGCGCGTTTACCGGGGCCATTGCTGACCATGATGGCGTCTTTCAAACTGCCAACGGAGGCACCCTTTTTCTTGATGAGATTGCGGATATCCCCGTTGCGCTCCAGGTCAAGTTTCTGCGGGCGATTCAGGAAAAAGAAGTAACGCCGTTGGGGTCAAGTCGCCCAGTGAAGGTCGATGTCCGCATCATTGCGGCAACTAATCGCGATCTTGACGAGGAGGTTCGTAAAGGCACCTTCCGTGAGGACTTGTTCTACCGACTCAACGTTGTGCCGATTCACCTCCCACCGTTACGAGAACGACGAGAGGATATTTCGCTCCTGGTCGATCACTTCATCGCGGCATTCAGTACGGAGTACAAAGTCGAGCCGAAAAAAATGGCACCGGAAGCCTTAGAGAAACTCGTCATGTACCCCTGGCCAGGGAACATCAGAGAGTTACAGAATGTGATCGAACGCATGTTTGCGCTCTCACGTAGTAATGAAATTACGCTGGGAGACTTGCCCGGTCCGATCGCCGGGTTTGAAGAACAACCGCTCAATTTTCAAGAGTTTGCCGATTTACCCACGCTCGAAGACATGGAAAAGTCCCTCATTACGGCAGCCCTGCGCAAAAGCCACGGCAACAAGAACGAAGCGGCTCGCCTGCTCGCGATTGATCGACAACGTCTCTACCGGAAAATCGAAAAATATGGACTCGAACAGCCGCCTGCCGGTTCGGAGGCGAGGGTCTAGACTCCACTCTATTTCTGTCATTCCTTGTACGGAAAATTTCACACAAACCCCAACTCCATCGTTGCCAGCATTTCTAACACCTCGTCACGTTTCAAAGTATGGAGTGGTGCGGAACGCAGGTCACGGAAATAACGTTCCAGCGGATTGCCTTTGAGATAGCCTTGCCCGCCGGCAATGCGCGTAGCGAGGTTCGCCACTTCCAACATGTTCTCGGCAACGAAGGTTCGTAGCATTTCCGTGGCCGGGACTTGGCGCTCACCGTAGGGCCGCTGCTCACCAATCTCTCGTGCAAGCGTGTACACGAGTGTGCGACAAGCGTCTAAGCGGTTGTACATCTCGCCAATAGCAAAACGATTCCACGGTAAATGACCAACAAGTTGTCCACTCCTCTGGACTTTGCGGGTGCGGGCATAGTCGAGTACATAGTTGTACATCGCTTGGCCGATCCCCAGATAAATGGCGGAGAAGGAGAGACAGTACCAATAAGACACTTGCGAGAACTCCTCGAACAAGTACCCCTCTTCCCCAATCAGTTGGTCAACTGGAGCAAAGACATCTCGCAACACTATGGTATGACTGCCAGTGGCACGCATACCCATCGCATCCCAGTTTTCAATGACTTCAAGTCCTGGCGCATCACGCGGCAACAAAAAAGCACAGCCGCCCGAAGCTGACCCGGTGTACCCTTCAAGTGACGTACTGATACCGAAATAGTCAACGATGGGAACGAGCGTGCAAAACACCTTCTGTCCATTGAGGACATAGCCACCAGCAACTTTCCGTGCCTTGGTTTGCGGTGAGAGAATCGACCGCGCACCGCCGCCTTCGGTGTAAAACCCGTTCAGCAGCATCTGTTTGCGACCGACGTTGCCAAGGTACAATTCCTTCTGAGTTGGAGTCATGAACGGTGTATAAAAACCCACGGTATTGCAGTGCATATTGATAGCGAACGCGGTCGCCGAGCACCCCTGCACAAGTTGTTCTTGTGCCAACACAAAGGTCAGCGGCGATGCTTCCCATCCACCGTACTCCTTAGGCGTAGTCATCGTCGTGTAGCCAGTCTCTTTAAGGCGGGCGATATTCTCGAAGGGAAAACTGCCCTCGCGGTCGTGCTGCTCAGCCCGCGGAGCAAATTCTTTAGCAAGGTCTTTCGCTAGTGTAATAATCCGTTCTTGTTCTGCTGTAAGATCGAGGAACATGGGACCTCCTTAAAGACGTGAAGCGTGAAGCGTAGAGCGTGGAGCGTCAGAAATTCTTTCTACTTCCCGCGAAAGGTTGGCCTTCGCTTTTCTACAAAGGCGGTTACTCCTTCGCGGAAATCTTCACTCATATAGGCCATAACCGTGAGATCGTCACCGTCAACAGACCGACGATAGACTTGTAAGCGGCGAATTGCCTCCTTGGTCGCTCGAAGCGTGAGTGGTGCGTGTGAGGCGATCTCGTCTGCTATTGTCCGAACATGAGCAAGCAGACGATCTGCCGGAACAACTTCATTGATCAGTCCAAGTTGACAGGCTTGTTCGGCTGGAACCAAACGCGCGAGAAAGATCACTTCTTTGGTCCGCGCCGGGCCGATCATATCTACAAGACGGGCATAATTGGCAATGGACA
>Ga0187892_10009546_pt1 | contig 12720 bp, 11 predicted proteins | sample MA1701073metaG_FD_139345 | JGI IMG/M metagenome (GOLD analysis project Ga0187892, IMG submission 139345) | Bio-ooze microbial communities from a basaltic lava cave in the Kipuka Kanohina Cave System on the Island of Hawaii, USA - MA170107-3 metaG ...
GAAGGCCGCATCGTTATGGCTGCCGTCGCAAAACGGTTTGTTCTTCGACTGGCCGCAGCGGCAAAGCGCAACTTCCTCATCCTCGCGCAGGATGCGACCGTCGGCCGCCTGCACGCGCACCGTGCCCGCGACAACGATCGGCCCGCGGCTTGTTACGTCAGCTCTGTTCGCTGCAAGGCGGTCGCTCATATCGCTCTCCTTGGGCATGCAGCAGAATAGCCGAGCGCGTTATTCTTCGACCGTGAAGTTCGATTCAATCGCCGCCGACCTTCGTTCCTGGCTGCAGGAGTCGGTTGAGCGCGGTTGCGCGCGTGACGCGATGGAGCAGTCGCTGCGTGCCGCCGGCTATCAACCCAAATTTTCCAGTGAGGCGGTGCACTCGGCGTTTGCGAAGTTTGCGCCTGAGCCGTCAGGCGACGTCGCGGTTGCCGTTCAATCCGGCGTTGACATGGCGGCGCAGGCGAGAACCGAGGCGACCGTAGAAGCCGGCGTCGAGATCCCGACATCATCGAGCGAAATTCTTGCCAGCAGCCCGAACGCGATCGAAACGTCCGACCGCAAGGTCGAGATGCTGTTCGCGCTGAACGCACCGCGCATCGTGTTGTTCGGCAGCCTGCTGTCGCACGAGGAATGCGATCAGATGATCGCGCTGGCGCGACCCAAGCTGCAACGTTCGACCGTGGTGAACGCGGCCACAGGCAGCTACGACGTTCACACCGCGCGCACCAGCAGCGGCACGCATTTCGAGCGCGGGGAAACAGACCTAGTGCGCAAGGTGGAAACGCGTATCGCCGAGTTGCTGAGCATTCCGCTGGAAAACGGCGAGCCGATTCAAATCCTGCACTACATGCCGGGCGCCGAATACAAACCGCACTTCGATTTCTTCGACCCGGCACTGTCCGGCAACGAGAAGGTGCTCTCCATGGGTGGACAGCGCACCGCCACGCTGATCATGTACCTGAACGATGTGGAAGCCGGCGGCTCGACGATATTTCCGGAAGTCGGGCTCGACGTGCTGCCGCGCAAAGGCAACGCCATCTTCTTCGCGTACTCGAGCGAGAAGGGCGAACTCGATCGCCGCACCTTGCACGGAGGCAGTCCGGTCGCGGAAGGGGAGAAGTGGATCGCCACCAAGTGGCTACGGCTCAACGAGTACAAGAACCGATGAATGCGCCGACCGCGAGTTCAAAGCTCAAAGCACAGTTCAAATGGGACGATCCGCTGCTGCTCGATGCGCAGTTGACCGACGATGAGCGCATGGTGCGCGACGCGGCGTCTCGCTATGCGCAGGAAAAGCTGGCGCCGCGCGTACTCGAAGCGTTCCGGCACGAGAAGTCAGAGCCCGGCATCTTTCGCGAGATGGGCGCGCTCGGCCTGCTTGGCCCGACGATTCCGCCGGACTTTGGCGGCCCGGGTCTGAACTTCGTCAGCTATGGATTGATTGCGCGGGAGATCGAGCGCATCGATTCCGGCTACCGCTCGATGATGAGCGTGCAAAGTTCGCTGGTGATGGTGCCGATCTTCGAGTTCGGCTCCGATGCGCAGAAGAAGAAGTATCTGCCGAAGCTCGCCACCGGTGAATGGATCGGCTGCTTCTGCCTGACCGAACCGAATCACGGTTCCGATCCCGGCTCGATGGTCACGCGTGCGCGCGTGGCGGACGGCGGGTTCGTGCTGAACGGCACGAAGACCTGGATTTCCAACAGCCCGTTCGCCGACGTGTTCATCGTGTGGGCCAAGAATGACGCGGGCCACATCCGCGGCTTCATTCTCGAGAAAGGAATGAAGGGCCTGTCGGCGCCGCCGATTCACGGCAAGCTGGGGCTGCGGGCATCGACCACTGGTGAAGTGGTGATGGACGATGTATTCGTTCCCGCTGCCAACGAGCTGCCGGATGTGGAAGGATTGAAGGGACCGTTTACCTGCCTGAACTCCGCGCGCTACGGCATCAGCTGGGGTGCGCTCGGCGCGGCCGAATCATGCTGGCACACCGCGCGCCAATACGTCATCGATCGCAAGCAGTTTGGCCGGCCGCTCGCGGCGAATCAACTGATCCAGAAGAAACTGGCCGATATGCAGACCGAGATCACGCTCGGTCTGCAAAGCTGCCTGCGGCTGGGACGCATGAAGGATGAAGGCACCGCGGCGGTCGAGATCACCTCGATCCTGAAGCGCAATTCATGCGGCAAAGCGCTCGATATCGCGCGCACCGCGCGCGACATGCTGGGCGGCAACGGCATCTCCGACGAGTTCGGCGTGATGCGCCACATGGTGAACCTCGAAGCGGTGAACACTTACGAAGGTACGCACGACGTGCATGCGCTGATTCTCGGGCGCGCGCAGACGGGAATCCAGGCGTTTTCGTGAATCGCTGCACGCGTCGTCGGGCGCACGGCTTGAAATGAAGTCGACGATCGAGATCTGGGACATCGACGAGCAGACTTTACGGCCGTGCAGTGAAGCGTTGCTCAACCGGCGTTGAAGTACTCGCACTTGTGGTTCCGGCATAGGATCGCTGAGCGAATAGTTCGCCTCTCACGATCGGAGGCGGGCGCGATCAGACTCGCCGCGCTTGCCGGTCTGCTGATCTCCTCTCCCAGCGCAGCGCAAGACGCGCGCTGGAGCTTGCAGCTCTCCCTGGAAAACTACGCGGAGCGATCGGTACTCGGCCAGTCTTACCAGCCGAGCACGCATGGGATTGCGCTTGAGCGCAGGCTCGACGACGGCGCGAGCGCCGGCTGGCAACACGAATACCGGACTCTCGACTTACCTGCGGTCGCCGGCGTTGCCGCGGAAACCAATGGTCATGTGCATCGAACCGGACCGATGTGGCGCAAGGTGTCGTCCGAGCGGCGCGTTCGAATACTACCGGGGCTCGCTGTGTCGTCCAACGCGCTGCGCCATCTGAAGGATCTGGATGCGGAAGACATTCGCCTGTCGGGCGCGATCGAACAGCGCATTGCCGGTGACACCGCAAGGGCGTGGTGGCTCGCGTTGCACGTCGACGATCGCTTTGGTCGTTCTCGCGTCTATCCCGGCGTGCAACTTCAACTCGTGCCAACGAGCGCGCACGAGTTGCGCCTGGGACTTCCCGACTCATCGTGGCGCTGGCGCTGGACGCAGCGCGTGCAATCGGAACTCGTCGTTGCGCCAGACGGCGGAAAATGGCGCGTGCGCGACCCGGAACTCGCGCGACGTTCTGACGTGCGCCTGCGCGCGTGGCAGCTGGCCTGGAGCGTGCGCTGGCAGCCGGCCGATGCTCTCGCAGTCGATGTCCGCATCGGCCGGCGGTTCGAAAGCGATCTGCGCTATCAGTTGCGCGACGGCTCACGCGCCAACGTTGAAGTTCCCGACAGCAGCTTCTTCGGCGTCGGCGTCAGCGCGCGATTTTGATACTGCGCCAAGGAGACGGCGACGAAGCGTTGGTGGGGGCACAAGGATTCGAACCTTGGACCTACGGATTAAGAGTCCGCTGCTCTACCAGCTGAGCTATGCCCCCGCGAAAAAAACGGTTATGGTGGGTCGTGCAAGATTCGAACTTGCGACCAACGGATTAAAAGTCCGCTGCTCTACCGACTGAGCTAACGACCCGGCGGCGGTATCGCTCGCTTGCCGTGCCCCGACCGAATCGCGAGGGCGCGATTATCCACCAACGCGCGTTGCGCGTTGGGTGATGCGGCCCAAGGGCTGCGATGAGGCGATGGTGCGCCGATGACGAATGAAAATGAGCGCTCATAGTCACGCGCCAGCGGGCAGTCGTAGGCGGCGCAGACGCCGTCATTTGTCATTTCTACCCACCCGCCATGCCTGCCACTTCACGCCGAACACCGCGCCCGCGGCAATCGCGGCAATCGCGATGAACGATCCGATCGACAGTGTCGACACGCCGCTCAAACCCTGTCCGATCGTGCAGCCCAGAGCGGTCACGCCGCCAAAGCCCATCAGCAGGCCGCCGGCGATGTGATTGGCGGTGTCCTCCGTGTCGCGAAAGCCCTCCCAGCGAAAGCGACCGGCCGCGATCGACGCAACACTGGATCCTGCGACGATGCCCAGCACCCCCGCCACGCCCAGCGTCAAAAGCTTGCTTGCGTCGCTCCAGAACATCAGAAGATCGAGCGTGTGCGCGGCGGGCGCTACAAATGTCAGAGATTCCATGCGACCGCTGGCGGTTGCAACGAAAGTCGGTTCCAGCGTGCGCGGATGCTCTTCGATGAAGCCGATATGGCCCGAGACGTACCACACTCCGGCGATCACCGCGCCGATTGCAGCTCCGGCCAGCAGGTTCTCGCGCGTGCGGAACGCCGCATCGCGCAGCACATAGGCAAGCAAGGCCGCGGCAACTACGGCGCCGGCCAGCAGATGCGCCGCCGGCAATGAGACGCCGCCAGCCTGCGCGAGCAGCGCGGGCAGATCCTGCCGCGCGCCCAGTTGCACACCCACCGGTTCGATCACGTTTACGCGAAATACCGCAAGCACACCTCTGAGCGTGACGAACGCGGTCACGCCGAGCACGACGAACACCACCAGCGATTTGAGGTTGCCCCCGCCCAGCCGCACCAGCGTGCGCGATCCGCAACCGCCGGCGAGCACCATGCCGAATCCGAACATCAATCCGCCGACCAGGTATGCCAGCAGTGTGAGTCGCGGGCCGGTGTAGATCGATTGGCCGGTGTCGATCAATCCCCACGCTGCGAGCGCCTGCGTGCCGGCGATCGCAACCGCCATCGCCAGCAGCCCCACGCGCAGCCGCGTCGCGTCGCCAAAGCTCACGATGTCGGCTACCGCGCCCATCGTGCAATAGCCAGTGCGTTGCGCCACCGCGCCGAAAACGAAGGCAAGCGCGAAGGTCGACCACAGCACGATCGAGGAAATGACGGAGAGCGCGGCCTCAGTGACCGGTGTCATACGTGATCCGCGATCTGTTGTCCGAGAAAGGCGTGCCGCCGCTCGGCGCAGCAGCTTGCCTTACCGCGTTGTCGTCGCGGGCAGCCGCTCTTTGGCGAGCTTGGCTGCTTCGGTGTCCGGATAGTCCTTGATGATCCGCTGCAAGGTCGCGCGTGCGCTGCGACGGTCGTTCAGTTCGATCTGGCTGGCGGCGATGTTCAGCAGCGCTTCGGGCGCACGCACCGAGTCGGCGTGCTTATCGACCACGATCTGCTGAGCGGCAATGGCCGACTTGTAGTCCTTCAACTGATAGTGCGAGTTGCCGAGCCAGTAGTGCGCCGCGGCTACATAAGGCGATTGCGGATAGCGTGCGATGAACGCCTGCAGGCTGGCGGCGGCGCTGCGGAAATCGCTGGCGCGAAACTGGCCCAGCGCCGTGTCGAATGCGGACTGCTCGCCACGATCGACCGTCGCCGGACGGCCTTCGACGCTGACGGTCGAAGGCTCGAGTTTTTTCAGGCGGGCGTCGATATCGGCGTACAGATCGCGGCCGCGTTTTTGTTGCTGCGCCATTTCGTTCGCCAACTGGTCCATCTGGCCGCGCAACTTCGCGATCTCCTGGCGCAGCGCTTCGATCTGGTTGGCGAGCTCAAGACCTCCGCGCTGCGCGGATTCAAGCCGGTCAAGCCGACCTGCCCACTCGGCGTCGCGGTCGGCCAGCTTCTTTTCCTGCTCCGCAATGCGGCCGCGCAGTTCGAGAATCGCCTTGCGCGCTTCGTCGTCGCCGAACAGCGCGTGCGCCGGCACCGCCAGTGTTACCCCCAGCACAACCAATGAGGCGCGAACCAACGAATTCACGGCTCAGCCTCGAAAAACAGATCACAGATCACGGATCACCGATCGCGAATTATTTGTAGACGATATCTGCGCGCCGGTTCTCCGCCCATGCCGACTCGTCGTGACCCGTGCCGCGCGGACGCTCCTCGCCGAAGCTCACCGTTTCAATCTGCGCATCGCCTGCACCCAGCAGCACGAGCCGGCTCTTGACCGCGTCGGCACGCTTCTGCCCGAGCGCCAGGTTGTACTCGCGGCTGCCGCGTTCGTCGGCATTTCCTTCGATCACCATACGGCGACCCTTGTTGCCCGCGAGAAACTTGCCGTGCGCTTCAACGGCCGGCTGGAACTGGTTCTGGATTTCAAAGCGATCGAACTCGAAGAACACGCTGCGACGTGACAGGGGGCTGTTTGGATCGGACAAGGGATCGATGGTCTGCGCCGGCGTGGGCTCGACGCGCGCCACGGCGCGCGGATCGGGACCCGTCGGCGCGGGCGCCGCCGTCTTGCTCTTGTCGGCAACCGGGGCAGCCGTCTCATCCAGTGGTGTGCTGGCGCAGCCGGCGATCAACGCAGCCGCGGCGGCCGAGGCAATCAGTCGGTAGAAAGAAGGACGATGCCGAAAAGTTGTCTTCATCATAAGTCTCCTTGCTTACTTGTAAAAAGGTCCCCAGGTGGGTTCGCGCACATCGCCGGAAGGACCCGACAATCGTGCGCGCACGCGTGCGTCGGTGGACGCAGACGCAAGCACGCCACGGCCGTTGACTTCGGTCGCGTATAGAAGCAACCGGCCATTGGGCGCAAAACTCGGCGACTCGTCACTCACGGTGTCGGTCAGCGTCACCTCCTGCCCGCTTGCCAGATCGAGAGTCTGCACCTGAAAGCGTCCACTGCGGCGACTGACGTACGCGAGCGTGCGACCGTCGGGGCTGATGCGCGGGCTGACGTTGTAGTCACCGCTGAAGGTCACGCGCTGCACGTTGCCGCCGCTTGTGTCCATCCGGTAAATCTGGGGACCGCCGCCGCGATCCGACGTGAAATAGATCGCGCTCCCGTCTGCCGCAAACACGGGTTCGGTGTCTATGGCATTCGAATTCGTCAGCCGCTTAGGCAGCCCGCCTTCAAGGCTGAGCGTGTAGATCTGCGTCGGACCGTCACGCGTCAGCGCCACCGCGAGCCCTTTGCCATCGGGTGTCCATGCGGGTGCACTGTTGCTGCCGCGGAACGCGGCAACTTCGCGCCGGTCGCCGGTCGTGAGGGTGTGCACGTACACGATCGGCTTGCCCTTTTCGAATGAAACGTACGCGAGTCGCACGCCATCGGGCGCCCAGGCGGGAGACATGATGGGTTCGCGCGACTTCAGCGCTGTCTGCGCATTCGCGCCGTCGGCATCCGCGATCTGCAGTTCCCATGCCGCCTTGCCGGACTGCACAACATAGGCGATGCGGGTAGCAAACACGCCGCGCACGCCGGTGAGCTTCTCGTAGATGCGATCGGCAATCCGATGAGCGGTCAGGCGCAGGTCGCTTGCCGCGCTCACGTAGGACAGCGCGTCGATCTGCTGCGCTTTGACCGTGTCGTACAAACGAAAGCGCACGTCGTAGCGGCCATCGGCGAGCCGCGCGACCGAGCCGACCACCAGCGCGTCGGCACCGCGCGTTTTCCACTCGGGGAGGTTGACCGCGGCGGTTTCCGGCATCGGTGCCGCGCCCGCATCAACCAGGCGAAAGACGCCCGAACGTTGCAGGTCGGCTCGGACAATGCTGTCGACGTCTTGCGGTGGTTGGCCTTCACGTTGAAACGTCGCGATCGCAATCGGAAGTTGATTGGAGCCGACGCCCGTGACTTCGACGCGCAACTGCGCCTGCGCGGCCGCACCGAGCGCTAGCAGCATCGTGCCCGTCGCAAACGCGGGCAGAAGACGAGATACCAAAAACATGGGCGCGGATTATAGGAAGCGAACGGCTGTGGACTTCACTTAGATCACAGCATCGCGCAAGCGCGGGTCATCCCCAATCACCGCTCCACCGGCCGCATGTCGACCTCAAGCACACGTTCGAATGTGCCCTCCAGCGGACGCGGAAATGGATCGCAGCGGCGGATCGCGCGTTCGGCTGCTGCGTCATAACCGGCGAGCCCGCTTGGCTTGACGAGCCGCACGTCGGCGACCGTCCCGTCGGGCAGCAGTTCGACGCGGAACAGAGCGGCAACGCCGGCGCTTGTGCCTTCGGGCACCGCGAAAACAATGTGCGGGCGTATGCAGCCGATCACGCGTGCGCGATAGGTCGGATCACCGCGGCTGCGGCCATCGGTCGCCGCTGGCCCCGCCTGCGCGAGCATGCGTTCGGTTTCGGCCCTGCGACGCGCCTCCTCCTCCGCGCGAGCCTTGGCTGCTTGTTGCGCTACCTGCTGTGCGAGCAGCTTGTCAAGGTCACCTTTCGGCGTGTCCTTCTTCGGTGCTTCCTTCTTCGCGACTTCCTTCTTCGGTTCTTCCTTCTTTGGTTCTTCCTTTTTCGGCGGCGGCTTCTTTTCCTGCTGCACGCTGATTTCGGGATCGAGCTTCGGCGGCTCCGGCGGCGGCTTGATTTCAGGTTTCGGTTGTTCAACCGGCGGCGGTGGGGGAGGAGGACGCGGTGCCACTTCGATCGCCGGAGCCGGCGGCGGCAATGCTCCCCAAAGCTCGGCGACCACCGGCCCCGGATCCTGCGTGCGCCACTGCACCACGAACGACATGCTCACGAAGAGCAGCGCGTGCATTCCCAGCGCGAGCGCGAACGAGGGCGCAGTGTCGTGCTGAACGTGCGGGCGGCGGGGAGCGGCGCGCATGTCAGTTGATCGGCTTTACCGCAAGCCCGACGCGCTGCACGTTCTCCTTGTACAGCGCGTCCATCACGCGCGTGACCGCCTCGTAGCGAACGTTCTTGTCCGCGGCGATCACGACCGGTGTCATCGGACTCGTCTTCTGCCGCTTTGAAATGACTGCAACCGCGGCGGGCAGATCGGCGGCGAGTTCCTTGCCGCCCTCGCGCAGTGTCACTTTGCCGTCCACAGCGACAACGATTTCAAGCGGGCGATCGGGCGCGCGCTGCGTCTTCCCGACGCTCGGCAGATCGACGAGGCTTGGATTCACGAACGGCGCGGCAACCATCAGGATCACGACCAGCACCAGCATCACGTCCACATAAGGCACGATGTTGATGTCGGATAGCGCGCGGCGCTTGCTGCCTTCTTTGCGGCGGGCGAGGATGGCCATGGGTCAGTGATCCCCCCCTCTCCCGGCGCTGCGCGCCACCCTCTCCCGCAAGGGGAGAGGGCAAAGCGGGTGGGGGCGAGTCGTCATCGATGTCGTTGCAGGATGTTCGAGAACTCCTCGATAAACGTCTCGAACCGGATCGCCAGACGATCGATGTCGTGCGCGAAGCGGTTGTAGGCGACCACCGCTGGAATTGCCGCGAAAAGCCCGATCGCTGTCGCCACCAGCGCCTCAGCAATACCCGGCGCGACGCTGGCGAGCGATGCCTGCTGCAGATTCGACAGGCCGGTGAACGCATGCATGATTCCCCACACCGTGCCGAAGAGGCCGATGTACGGGCTGACCGAACCCGCCGACGCGAGAAATGCCAACCGCGCTTCGAGGCTGTCGATCTCGCGTTGATACGACGCGCGCATTGCGCGTCGCGCGCCATCGAGCGTGGCCTGGCTGTCGCCGCGATTGCGCAGCTTCAGGTATTCGCTCATCCCGGCCTCGAAAATGCGTTCGAGCGCGCCGGTCTTCTTGCGGCGGTTGGACGCCGCCTCGAACAGGTCGTTCAGATTGCCGCCGCTCCAGAACTGACGCTCGAATGTTTCGGTCTCCGAGCGCGTGCGCCGGATCGCAAATCCCTTGGAGAAAATCGCGGTCCACGAGGCGATGGAAACCACAATCAGGATCGCCATCACCACCTGCACGACCAGCGTCGCCTTGGTGATCAGCGTCAATATCGAAAGATCGGCGGCAGCGTTCATCGTGCGGTGGCAAGCCTTTCATTCAGGATCGCCGGCAGGCGCGCCGGAGAAAATTCTCTATTTACGCACGCGACCTGCACGGTCGCTTGCGCGAGCAGTTCGTTACCGCGCAGCGCATCCTGCTCGAACACCAGGTAGCTGCGCGGGCGGCGAGTTTAGTCGCGGGCGGCGCGCATAGAATCCGGCCGCATCGAATGGAGGTCCAATGTTGTGCCTTTGGCGGCGGTTCACCGTGTTCGGCGCGGCTGTGTTGCTCGCGGCTGGCTGCAGCCGGGTGACCAACAGTCCGCATCCGCGCGGCGCCGAGACCGGCAACACGTACTTCACTGCGTTTCAGGAGCGCTCGCCCAAGTATCTCGATCCGACCGCGTCCTACAACCTGGACGAAACGCCGTACACGTATTCCGTCTATGAACCGCCCTATCGCTTTCACTACCTGAAGCGGCCGTATGAAATCGCGCCGCGCACCGCCGAAGCCGTTGCTACACCTCGTTACTACGACAAGGATGGTCGCGAACTGGCCGCTGATGCACCGGGCGAGAGCATCGCGCAGACGGTGCTCGATATCCGCATCAGGAAAGGCATCCTGTATGCACCGCACCCGGCCTTTGCGAAAGATGAGCGCGGCGACTATCGCTACCACGCGTTGACGCGCGCCGCGACCTCCGACAAGCGCACCCCGTTTGACTTCGAGTTCAGCGGCACGCGCGAGATGACCGCGCATGACTACGTGTACGCCATCCGGCGACTTGCGACGGGACGCATCCGCTCGCCATCGTTTTCGCTGATGGCCGAGCACATCGTCGGTCTGAAGGACTATGGCGAGCGCATCGCTGAGATCGACAAGACGTTGCGCGAAGGCATCGCGCCGACCGACCGCGACCTGCCGTTCCTCGACTTTCGCCAATACGTGTTTGCAGGTGCCGAAGCGCTCGACGATCACACCGTGCGCATCCGCCTGAACGGCAAGTACCCGCAGTTCAAGTACTGGCTGCAGATGACGTTCTTCGCGCCGGTGCCATGGGAGGCCGACAAGTTCTATGCGCAGCCCGGAATGACGGAGAAGAACCTGTCGCTGAACTACTGGCCGGTGGGTACCGGGCCGTTCATGCTGGCCGAGTACCAGGAGAACCGCCGCCACGTACTGGTGCGCAATCCGAACTTCCGCGGCGAAACCTATCCGTGCGAAGGCGAACCGGAAGATCGGGCCGCCGGCCTGCTCGCCGATTGCGGCAAACCGATGCCGTTTGTCGACCGCGTCGTGTTCAAGATCGAGAAGGAAAAGATTCCGCAGAAGGCGAAGTTCATGCAGGGTTACTACGACAACCCTGAAGTATCGCGCTTCGACTGGCTGCTCGACATCGACTACGACGTCAAGAACTCCGAGAAGGTCGCGCAACTGTTCCGCGACCGCGGCATCCAGATGCCCCGCACGCTGGAGATTTCGAACTGGTATGTCGGTTTCAACTGGCTTGACCCGGTGGTCGGCAAGGGCGCCACCGCCGGGCAGCAGGTGAAGAACCGCAAGCTGCGGCAGGCGCTGTCGATCGCGGTCGACTGGGAAGAGTTCGTGCGCGTGTTCGAAAGCAAGGCGGCGGGCGAGCCTGCGATGAGCCCGGTGCCGCTGGGCGTGTTCGGCTATCGGAAGGAGGCGATCAATCGCATCGTGTACGACGTGGTCGATGGCCGGCCGAAGCGCAAATCGATCGAGCACGCGAAACTGCTGCTGGCCGAAGCCGGATACCCCGACGGCCGCGACGAGAAAACCGGCAAGCCGCTGGTGCTCAACTACGACTACCAGCGCTCCTTGACGCCGGAGTTGAAGGCCGAGGTCGAATGGATGGTCAAGCAGTTCGCCAAGATCGGCGTGCAGCTTGAGGTTCGCGCGACCGACTACAACCGGTTTCAGGAAAAAGCAGAGAAAGGCTCGTTGCAGATTTTCTGGTGGGGCTGGTTTGCCGACTATCCGGACGCGGAGAACTTTCTGTTTCTTCTATACGGGCCCAATTCCAAGGCCTTGACCAACGGCAATGGTGAGAACACATCCAACTACCAGAACGCGGAGTTCGACAAACTATTCGACGAGATGAAATACCTCGACGACGGCCCGCGCAAACAGCAGGTGATCGACCGCATGGTTGCGATCGTGCAGGAAGATGCGGCCTGGACTTTCGGCTACAACCCGTACGCCGGTTCGGTGCAGCACCAGTGGGTAGGCAACGGCAAGCCGGGGCCGCTCGCCAACGACCGGTTGATGTATCTGAAGGTCGATCCTGCTCTGCGCGCGCAGCGGATTGCCGAGTGGAATCGGCCGATCTGGTGGCCCGTGCTTCTGATCGCGTTGTTGCTGGTCGCAGCGGTGTTGCCCGCGTTGCGCACGTGGAAGCGCCGCGAACGCGAAACCGCAGGGCGAACGCTGGCGGTTGCAACGCCGCGATGAACGCGCGATTGCTGGCGTCGCCCCGGCGCAGGCCGGGGCCCAATTTTGGGACCGATCGAAAGCTTGGCGAGCTGTCATCCCCGCGAAAGCGGGGATCCAGCGTCTCTGGCCGCAACGACACTGGGTTCCCGCTGGAGCCTGCCCTCGACTTCGATCGGGGGCGGGAACGACACCGTACTAGGCCCCGGCCTGCGCCGGGGCGACAGGATTGCGCGGCATGCTGAACTACATCATCCGCCGTTGCCTGTACGCCGTGCTGATCCTGATCGGCGTCAACCTGCTCACCTTCACGCTGTTCTTCGCGGTCAACTCGCCCGACAACATCGCGCGCCTGAACATCGGCGGCAAGCGTGTGACGCAGGAAGCGATAGAGAAGTGGAAAGTCGAGCGCGGCTACGACAAGCCGTTGTGGTTTAACCGCGAGGCATCCGGCACCGACAAGATCACGAAAACGATCTTCTACGACCGCTCGCTGCGACTTTTCAAGCTGGAGTTCGGCGCCAGCGACAGCGGCCGCGATATCCGCCACGAGATTTCGACCCGCATTGTTGCCAGTA
>Ga0187892_10009547_pt1 | contig 12719 bp, 10 predicted proteins | sample MA1701073metaG_FD_139345 | JGI IMG/M metagenome (GOLD analysis project Ga0187892, IMG submission 139345) | Bio-ooze microbial communities from a basaltic lava cave in the Kipuka Kanohina Cave System on the Island of Hawaii, USA - MA170107-3 metaG ...
GCTCGGACCGACGGCGCCGCCTGATCCGGCCCGGTTACGAATTCGAACGCGGCCGCCGCGCCCCGGCCCGCTTCAAGGGCCCTTGCCGATAAGCCGATCCCTCATTTGGGGGAGTTTCGGTCCGATGCGTCTGCTCGTTCCCCGGCCGCTGCAGAGTCTTGCGGCACGGATCGGTGTGTTCGTTTTCGCCGCGACGCTCACCAGCGCGCTCGCGGTGGCCGGCACTTCTGCGTACGCGTTGCGTGCATTCCTCCGGTCGAAGATCGAGCAGAAGATCCCTGCCTCGCTCACCCAGGTGCGCGACCGGCTCGACCTCTGGTACGCGCAGCGCAGCTTCGACGTCGGGGTGTTCGCACAGAGCGCGACCGTGGTGGACGGGTTCTCGCGCCTCGCCGGCCGCGACGCCGCGCGCAACCGCCGCGAGGTCGAGCAGTACCTGCGCTACGTGCTTCAGAGCCTGCCCCAGTACCCGGCGATCTTCGCGCTCGACGCCTCGGGCAAGCGCGTGCTCGCCGTGGGCACGCCGCCCGAGCTGGCGCCGGACCTGCTGCGCGAGCTCGCCGCCACGGCCGAGCCGCACGTGTCCGGCGTGCTCGTGGCGAGGGACGGCACGCGGCTCCAGGCCGTCTCGAGCCCGGTGCGCGACTCCCGCGACCGCGTGGTGGCGACGCTGCACGCGGTGCTGCCGACTTCCGTCGTGCAGGAGCAGCTCGCGAGCGCTGCGCAGGCGCAGGTCGCGCGCACGCTGGTCTACGACGAAGGCGGCCGTTTCCTGCTGGCGTCGCGGAGCCTCACCGCGCCGCCCGAGGGCATCCCGTCGAAGCTCGTCGACGCCGGGCACGCCGAGGTGCACGACTACGTGGCGTCCGACGGCCTCCACGTGGTGGGCAGCAAGCTGCCGTTCCCGCGGCTGCACTGGACGCTCGTGGTCGAGGAGGACTACGAGTCGGCCTTCGCGCCCATCGCCTCGATCCTCGGACGCACCGTGACCTTGAACCTGCTGATCGTGGGCGTGTTGTCCGGCCTCGCCTTCGCCTTCGCGACGTACGTGGTGCGCCCGCTGCGCACGCTCTCCGAGGTCTCGATCCGCCTGCGCGACGGCGAGGCGGACGTCGAGCTGCCGCTCGCCAACGGCGCCGACGAGGTCGGCATCCTGACGCGGAGCTTCGGCGAGATGGTCGAGAGCCTGGCGCGCGCGCGCGAGGCGCTCGAGCAGCTCGCCACCACGGATGGGCTCACCAAGATCCACAACCATCGCTTCTTCCAGGACCGGTTGACGGATGAGGTCGAACGCAGCGAGCGCGACGGCACGCCGCTGTCCCTGCTGCTGGTGGACATCGACGACTTCAAGGGGCTCAACGACGTGCACGGCCACGCGGCCGGCGACGCGGTGCTCGAGCAGCTCGCGCGCGTGCTCGTCCAGGTGGCGGGGCCGGCGAATCTGGTCGCGCGCTACGGCGGCGAAGAGTTCGCCATCCTCGCGCCCGGCATCGATGGCGAGGACGCGGTGCGGCTGGCCGAGAACCTGCGCCTGGCCGTGTTCGGGGAGTGCTTCGTCGTGCCGAACATGACCGGCACGATCTCCACCACCATCTCGATCGGCGTCGCCTCGCACCGCGGCGACCGCGCGAGCTTCTTCCTCGAGGCCGACCGCGCCCTCTACTCCGCCAAGGGCGCCGGCAAGGACTGCGTGGTCGTCGCGCAGCGCTAGCCGCGCCACGAGCACGGGGCCACGCGCGCTGCAGCGCCGCCATGCGCCCACTCGTCGAGGGAGCCGAGCAGCGTCCCTCCCGGCCCCGGCTCGTCCGCCGACGCGCTAGCGGGTCGCGAGCAGGTCCCCGCGCACCCACCCCACCTGGCCAGAGACGGTGCGCACCAGCGCCCACTCGCCCTCGTTGCCCTCCACGAAGACCGGCAGGTCCTCGCTGAGCACCGCGAGCACGTCGCTCTCGGTGTTGGGCTCGGCCCGCAGGTTCGCGCGGTGCGGCTTCACGCTGCGGGCGCCGGGTGAGCGGCTCACGAGATCGGCCTCGGCGTCGAGGCCGGCGGCGATGCGCGACGCGCGCGAGACGAAGAAGATCGCCGAGCCGAAGTGGCCGTCGGTGAGCTGGCGCTCGGCCTCGTCGAGCTTCTCGCGCGCCTCCGCGGCGGTGGCGCGGCGCCACGGCGTGCGCGCGGCGGCGCGATCGACCTGGATCCGCGCCTCCGCCAGCATCGAGACGGCCTCGGCGCGCTTCTGCGTGCCACGCATCCCCGATTCGACCGCGAGCAGGGTCTCCTCGGCCGCGCGCAAGTCCGCGCGCAGGCGCTCGTTCTCGCGCTCGAGCACCTCGGCGCGCTCGGTCGCCACGCGCCGGTAGACGGAGGCGTCGAGCCGCTCCGGCGCGGGCGCGGGCGGCGGCGGGGGGGCGAGCAGGGCACAGCCGGACCACGCCAGCGAGGCCGCGAGAAGCCCGGAGATGCACACGCCCGTGGAACGCACGACACGCCTCTCGGCGTCGTATCGGCGCGCTCCGGGCGTGGCTTGATGGCCCCGCTAGCCCTTCCGCAGCCAGAGCGAGCTCACGCCCTTCATGCCGCCGAACAGCTCCGGCTTGCGCGCCTCGTGCAGGCGATAGTCGGGCAGCCGGCGGTGGAACGCCTGGAGCGCGACCCGCAGCTCGCGCCGCGCGAGGTGGATGCCGAGGCAGCGGTGCGGCCCGAGGCCGAAGCCGACATGGCGGTTCGGCGTGCGGTCGTAGATCAGCTCGTGCAGGCGCGGGAAGTGCTCCGGGTCGCGGTTCGCCGCCGGGCTCGGGCACGCGACGATCTCGTTCTCGCCGAACGTCTCGCCGCGAAAGCCGATCGCGCGCGTCGCGCGCCGCGGCATGGTCACGATCGCGTGGTAGCGCACCAGCTCCTCGATCGCGGGCGCCACGCGCTCGGGCTCGCCCATCAGCGCCACGAACTCGCGCCGCTTGGCGGGGTCCTCGGCGAAGCCCTTCACGATCAGGCCCAGCACCGACGCCACGGTGTCGAGCCCCGCCATGAACAGCAGGAACAGCGTGTCCTCGAGCTCCTCCTGCGTGAGCGTCCGGTCGCCTTCGTACTTCGCATGGAGGAGCTTCGTGACGAGGTCGTCCGCCGGCTGCTTGCGGCGTGCGTCGAGCAGCTTCTTCAGGTAGCCGTAGATCTCGAGCCCCGTGGCCGCGCGGATCTGGAGGAACTGCTCCGACGTCGGGCCATCCGGCTCGCGGATCCCGAGCGCGCGTCCCTTCGCGAGCGCCAGCGCGTGCCCGCGCGAGTGCCCGTCGTTCGCGTGCATCAGCGTGTTCTTCCAGTCCATGATCTGCGGATGGTCCTCGGGCGGGAAGCCCGCGAGCTCGCAGAAGATCACGGTCGGGAAGGGGTCGGCGAAGTCGGCGACGAAGTCGAACTCGTCCTTCGCGAGCATCTTCGTCACCAGCTCGCTCGCGTACTGCTCGAGGTGCGGCTCGAGCTTCGCCATCGCCTCGGCCGTGAACCACGGGTTCAGCAGCCGCCGGTAGCCGGTGTGCGCCGGCGGATCGACGGCCTGCGGAATCCACGCGCGCACGGGATACAGCCCGATCACGCTCGAGAAGTCCTCGGGCCGCCGCAGCGCGTCGGCGACATCGTCGTAGCGCGTGAGCATCCAGCCGCTGGTCAGGCCCTGCGCCATGGGCGCGTTGCCCGTCGTCTTCGCCACCGGCAGCTCCTCGCGGAGCAGGTCCCAGATCTCGAATTCGCGCGCCAGGAAGTCCTGCGAGGACAGGTCGAGCGCGGCCGCCTCCGCGAGCGCCCGTTCACGCCGGCTCTGCGACATCGCGTGACCTCTTCACCAGGGAGTGGCGGCGGCGACGGCCAGGATCTCCGGCGCGTCCGTCTCGAGCAGGAAGCCGGCGGACACGGCGTCGGCCGTCGCCTTCTGGAAGCGGGCCAGGAAGTCCGCCCGGCCGCCGGGGTAGAGGCGCGCGCGCAGCGCCGGATCGAGCGGCCGCGTCGTACCGAACAGGAAGGCGAACTCGGCGCCGCTCTGGCCGAGCCCCGAGAGCACGGCGCTCGGCGCATCGACCCACGGCGTGCGGAGGCCGCCGCGCACGAGCCCGTACGCGTCGAGCGCGAAGGGCGCGTCGCGGTCCGCCAGCTCGAGCCGCGGCGCCGTGGGCGGCGGCGGGCCGCCGCCGGCCCAACGGTCGAGGTGCGCGAGCGCCGCCTGGAGGACGTAGTGCTGCTGCGGGCCCGCGTTCATCGGGGCCTTCATCTGCATGCCGAACACCGAGTCGGTGGGCGCCAGCAGCCCCGCGAGCTCCGCCGGCGGAAGGCTGCCGTCGTCGCTGGCGCTCGCCACCAGCAGGTAGGTGTCGGCGTGCGCGGCGCCCGCGATCTCCCAGAGCCGGAAGCGCTTCGCGTCGTCCTGGCGCGCGCCGGCGCTGCCGAGGCCGACCACGTCGGTCTCGGACTGCACCGTCAGCACCGGCACGCGGACGTCGTCGCGGATGCGGTCCGAGCCGGCGACGTGCGAGACCGACCAGTCCCCGCTGCTCACCGCCTCGGCCCGCTCCGCTGGGGTTCCGCGGATGATCGAGCTGCCGTCGAGCGGCGCCTCCTTCCCGCCGCGGCCGTGGACCAGGAAGCCGTCGAAGACGCGCGCCTCCGCGTCGACGTGGTTCACGTAGCTGACGAGGAACATCGCCGATTGCGACTCGCCGATCGCGAGCACGCGCCGCGGCACGAGCCCGCCGAGCAGCGGTCCGTCGCGCACGGCGTGGCCCGCCTGCGAGAAGACGTCGAAGGCGAACGCGTCGCCCGGATGGCGGAGCGAGGCGTAGCGCTCCGCGTTCATCTTCTTCAGCGGGAACGAGAGCGCCGAGAAGCCGCCGCCCTCGATGCCGACCTTCTGCGCCGAGACGCCGACCCACGCGAAGCCCTCGCGCATCAGGTGCCGGTGCACGTAGGCCCAGTCCGGCGACGCATCGAGGCCGCCCGAGACGTTGAACCACTCGACGACCACCGTGCCGTTCCAGCGCTTCGCGTCGAGCGGCCGGCGCACGATCGCGCGCGTCTCGAACCCGGCCTCCTGCCGGGGCGTGGTGTACGAGCGCGCGCTCCCCTCGAGGAAGTACTCCTCGTTCGAGTAGCCGAGCGCGGCGAGATCGTACGAGATGGGCTGCCCCAGGAAGAACGCGCCGGCGATGGGTCCCGAGATGGTGGTCATGGCGCCCCTCCTTCCATGCGACGCAGATTGTCGCGCAGGCGCTGCAGGATCGAGAAGAGCTGCGCGCGCTCTTCGCGCGAGATGCCCTGGCGGAGCGCGATGCCGAGCGTCTCGGCCATCTGGTCCACCCCGTCCACTACGTGGCGGCCCGCGTCGGTGATCGAGACGAGCTGGAGCCGGCGGTCTTCGCGGCCGCGCGTGCGCTCGACGAGGCCCTTGCCCTCGAGGCCGTCGAGCAGCGTGCCCGTCGCCGCCTTCTTCATGCCGAGCTTCGCGGCGAGATCGGTCTGGCTGAGCGCGTCGACGCGGTCGAGGTAGACGAGCGCGGCGACCTGGCTCTGGTTGAGGCCGGTGGCGCGGAAGCGCCCGTTGTAGACGCGGAGCTGGAGGCGCACCACCTCCGCGAGGAGGAACTCGAGCTGCTGGCTGGGGTCGCGTCGCTTCACGGCTTGCCTCGTCTGCCGTCATATCGTATGATGCCATACGATCTACCGCAAGGGAGGGCCCCGTGACCGCACCGACCTTCGGGATCTTCGACGCCGACAACCACTACTACGAGCCGCGCGACGCCTTCAGCCGGCACCTCGACCCGCGCTACGCGGACCGCGCCGTCCGGGTCGTGACCGACGACTCGGGCAAGGACACGATCTTCGTGGCCGGCCAGAAGCACTACTTCACCCCGCCCACCTTCGAGCTGGTGCCGCCGCCCGGGCACCTCAAGGAGATGATGAAGTCGCAGGGCGAGGGCACGGCCGCGTCGTTCCTGAAGCCGATGCGGCCGGAGTACCAGCAGCGGAGCGCCCGCCTCGCGGCGATGGACGAGCAGGGCGTCGAGTCGATCCTGCTGTTCCCGACCTTCGGGGTCACGGTGGAGCACGCGCTCCGGAACGACGCCGAGGCCACCTTCGCCGCGCTCGGCGCGTTCAACCGCTGGCTCGACGAGGACTGGGGCTTCGGCGCCGACGGCCGCATCTTCGGCGTGCCGCTGCTCTCGCTGGTGGACGTCTCCCTCGCGGTCGAAGAGACGGAGCGCCTGCTCGCGCGCGGCGCGCGCATGGTGCACCTGCTGGCGGGGCCGGTGAACGGAAGGAGCCCCGGCGACCCGCACTTCGACCCGGTCTGGTCGCGCCTCGCCGAGGCGCGCGTGCCGGTCGCCTACCACGCCGCGGAGTCGGGCTACAACGAGCTGCTCTCGACGCAGTGGGGCCACCGCGCGCGGCCGCGCTCGCACCACCAGAGCGCCTGGCAGAACGCCTTCTGCTTCATCGAGACGCCGATCATGCACACGCTCGCCGCGTTGATCTTCGACAACCTGTTCGGGCGCTTCCCGAGCCTCCGCGTCGCGACGATCGAGTGCGGCAGCGGCTGGGTCCCCTACCTGCTGCCGCGCCTCGACAAGGCGCAGCGGAGCTGCACCACGCACTCGCCGTGGCTCGGCGGCCGCGTCGCGGACCGCGCCAGCGACGTGTTCGAGGCGCACGTGCGGGTGAACCCGTTCCCGGAGGACGACCACGCCGAGCTCTTCGAGTGGCTGCGCCCCGAGCACCTGCTGTTCGGCTCGGACTGGCCGCACCCGGAAGGCATCCCCGATCCGAGCCGGTATCCGGACTACCTGCCGGACGGAACGCCGCCGGAGGCGATCCGGCGCATGATGCGCGACAACGCGCGAGACCTGTTGGGGCTGGCGAGCTAGTGGACCGGATCAATCACGTGAAGATCGTCTCGCCCGAGCCGGAGGCGGTAGACCGCTTCCTGCGCGAGGTGCTGGAGCTGCCGGAAGGCTGGAAGATCCCCGGCGCACGAGCGGCGAAGAGCCACCCGCCGGCGCCCGTCTCGCCCGTCAGCTGGGAGACGGTGATGACCCGCCGCGGCGACGACGCCAGCGGCGGCTACATCACCGGCTCTCCCGAGAGCCGCCAGTTCCAGATCCTGCGCGGCCCGCGGCCGGCGATCTGGAGCGTCGCGGTGGGCACGCGCCACATCGAGCGCGCGCACCAGCGCTGCAAGGAGCGCGGCATCCCGTGCTCGGACATGCAGCTCGTGGACTGGAACCAGAAGGACGGCGTACGCGCCTTCTTCGCCGAGGTCGGCGGCATCCTGTTCGAGGTGATGCGCGTCGAGCCCAAGGCCTGAGCCCCGAGGAGGTCCCCCCGTGCTCGTGTTCAGCGCCGATTCGCACATCGTCGAGCCGCCCGACCTGTTCGTGAACGGACTGCCGTCGAGCCTGCGGCCGCGCGCGATCCAGATGGCGGTGCGCGACGGCTACATCATGACCGTCACGGGCGACCGCGTGATCCACAAGCTGCGCGCCAACAAGCCGCTCTCGGCGAAGACCGAGGGCGCGCCGGCCAGCGCCGTCCGCCTCGGCACGCGCGACCTCGCGGGGCGCCTGGAGGACATGGCGAAGGACGGCGTCGACGCCGAGGTCGTGTTCCCGAGCCTCGCGCTGTGGACCTACGTGCTCGAGGACCCGGAGCTCGAGCTCGCTACGGCGCAGGTGTACAACGACTGGAACGACGACTTCTTCTCTCCGCATCTCGACCACTTCGTGCGGTGCGGCGTGCTGCCCGTCCGCCGCTTCGAGGACACGCTCGCGGAGATGAAGCGCATCGCCGCCAGGGGCTTCACCGCGGCGATGCTGCCGAGCGCGGTGCCGAAGGGCCTGCCGGCCTACAACGACGCCGCGTGGGATCCCGTGTTCGCGCTCGCCGGCGAGCTGGGCGTCGTGCCGGTGCTGCACACCGGCACCGGGCTCGAGGACGTCGTGGTCGAGCGCGGGCCCGGCGCGGCCGTGATCAACTACACGCGCCAGATGATCGACGCGCAGAACTCGATCATGGCGCTCGTCGCCGGCGGCGTGCTCGACCGCAATCCGAAGACGCAGGTCGCCGTGATCGAGTCGGGCGCGAGCTGGCTCGCCGGACTCGCGGAGCGCATGGACGAGGTCTACCGCGCGCACGCCGTGTACGTGTCGCCGAAGCTCGGCCTCAGGCCCAGCGAGATCATCCGGCGCCAGGTGAAGTGCTCGTTCCAATCCGACCGCGCCTGCATCCTCTCGCGCGGGGTGACCGGCACCGAGGCGATCATGTGGGGCGCCGACTACCCGCACGCCGAGGGCACCTTCCCGCACTCGCGCGAGGTGATCCGCGGCCTGTTCGAGGGCGTCGAGATCAGCGAGCGGGAGAAGGCGGACATCCTCGGCGGCAACGCCGCGCGGCTGTTCCGCTTCCAGGCGCCGGCCGCACGATGAGCGCGGTGCTCGACGGCGTCCGCGTCCTCGAGCTCTCGAACACGCTGGCGGGCGCGCACGTCGGGCAGCTCCTCGCGGACTACGGCGCCGAGGTCGTGCTGGTCGAGCCGCCGGGCGGGAGCCCGCTCCGCGGGGAGGCCGCGTGGCCCTTCTGGTCGCGCGGCAAGAAGAGCCTCGCGCTCGACCTGGCGCGCGACGACGACCGGAGCGTGGCGCAGCGCCTCGCGGGCGAGTTCGACGTGCTCGTCGAGACGTGGCGTCCGGGCGTGGCCGAGAAGCTCGGCCTCGGCTTCGACGCGCTCGCGCCGGGGAACCCCCGCCTCGTCTACGCCTCCATCACGGGCTTCGGACGCAGCGGGCCCCTCGCCCGGCTCGCGGGCTACGAGGGCGTGGTGATGGCCAAGCTCGGCGCCTTCGGCGCGCAGGCGCACCTGACGCGCCGCCCCGGGCCGAGCTTCCTCGCCGCGCCGTTCTGCTCGTTCAGCGCCGCGCAGCTCGCGCTCCACGGCATCCTCGCGGCGCTGATCGAGCGGCGGCGCAGCGGGCTCGGCCAGCGCGTCGACACCACGCTCGTGCAGGGCATCCTCGCCCACGACACCTGGAACTGGCTGCTGCGCTTCATCGCGCACAAGTACACGGGCGCGTACCGGGCGATGCGCCCCGTCTCCGACCGGGGCGTGCCGAACTCGCACCTCGTGTTCCGCCTGGTCGTCGGTCTCACGAAGGACGGGCGATACCTCCAGTTCTCCCAGTCCGCCGATCATCTGTTCCGCGCCTTCCTCGCCGCCGCCGGGCTCGACTGGATGCTCGCCGACCCGAAGTGGTCGAAGGCGGGCTCGGCCGAGGAAGAGAGCGTCCGCGAGGAGTACTGGGAGCAGCTCCTGACCGCGGTGCGCCAGAAGAGCTACGCCGAGTGGTGTCGGATCTTCGACGAGCAGCCCGACGTGTGGGCCGAGCGCTTCCGGCGCGGCACGGAGCTGCTCGACCATCCGCAGCTCCGCCACGAGGGACAGGTCGTCACGATCGCCGATCCGGAGCGCGGGAGCGTCGAGCAGCCCGGCCCGCTCGTGCACATGTCGGCCACGCCCGCGCAGGCGCTTCGCCCGGCTCCCGCGCTCGACGCCCACGGCGCCGAGCTGCGAACGCGCGCGGCGCGCGGGCCCGAGCGTGCGGGCGAGACGCCGGCCGCCCTGCCCGAGCGGCCGCCGCTCGAAGGCGTCACCGTGCTCGAGCTCGGCACCTTCTTCGCTGGGCCCTACGGCGCGACGCTGCTCGCCGATCTCGGGGCGCGCGTGATCAAGCTCGAGCAGCTCGACGGGGACCCGATCCGCAAGCTGATGCCCCTGCCCGAGATCTCCGGCGTGAAGGTGCTGATGGGCAAGGAGAGCGTCGCGGTGGACCTCGCGACCGAGGCGGGACGCGAGATCGTGCACGCCCTCGCGAAGCGCGCCCAGCTCGTGCTGCGCTCGTTCCGCGCGGGCGTCGCGGAGCGCCTCGGGCTCGACGCGAGGAGCCTCCTCGCGGCGAACCCCGACCTCGTCTACCTCGACGCGCCCGGCTACGGCATCGACGGCCCGTGCGGGCACCGGCCCGCCTTCGCGCCCACCATCGCGGCGGCCTCGGGCCTCGCGATGCGGATCGCCGGCGCGTCGCTGCCGGAGCACGCCGACCTCTCGCTCGAGGAGGTGAAGATCGGCGCGACGCGGCTGTTCGGCGCCGGCGCGTTCATCGCGCAGAGCGACGGCTTCTCCGCGCTCGGCGTCGCGACGGCGCTGCTGCTCGGCCTCGTGGCGAAGCAGAACGGCGCGCCCGGGCAGCGCCTGCTGACGACGATGCTCTCGACCGTCGCGCACGCGCTCTCCGAGGACATGGTGCGCTACGCCGGGCGACCGCCCGCGCCCGAGCCCGACCCCGACCTCTACGGCTTCTCCGCCCTCTACCGGCTCTATCCGGCCGCCGAGGGCTGGCTGTTCCTCGCGGTCACGAACGAGCGCGAGTGGCGGCGCCTCACCGCGCAGCGGCCGTTCGCGGCGCTGCGCGCCGACGCGCGCTTCGCCGCGGCGGCGGACCGGCGCACGCACGACGGCGAGCTGGCCGCGCGGCTCGGCGACGTCTTCCGGGCGCGCCCGGCCGCCGACTGGGAACGCGAGCTCGTGGCCGCGGACGTCGCGTGCGTCGTCTCCGCAGAGGGGCCGGTGGAGGCGGCGGTCACGGACGCAGCGGGCCTCGCGCGCACGCTCGGCCTGGTGCTGGAGGTCGAGCACCCGGTGCTCGAGCGCCACCCGCGCCTCGTGCCCGCCGTGCGCTTCTCCCGCTCGCGCTGCGTCGCGGGCGCAGGCCCGGCACTCGGCCAGCACACCGTCGGCGTGCTGCACGAGCTCGGGTACGATGACGCGCGCATCGCCGATCTCCGCGCGAAGGGCGTGATCGGGGGCTGAATGCGAAAGGACGCAGGAGCAGCATGCTGACGATCCACCACCTGGGCGTTTCCCAATCCGACCGGATCGTGTGGTTGATGGAGGAGCTCGAGCTCCCCTACCGGCTCGAGTGGTACGACCGCGGCGCGGACGGTCTCGCGCCTCCGGCGTACCTGGCCCTGCATCCGGCCGCCACGGCGCCGGTGATCACGGACGGCGATCGGGTGCTCGCCGAGTCCGCCGCCATCGTCGAGTACATCAGCCACCGCTACGGCGGGGGCCGGCTGTCGGTGATGCCCGACCGGCCCAACTACCCCGACTACCTGTACTGGATGCACTTCAACAACAACGTCCAGGGCCTGTTCTTCGCGAAGCTGGCCTCGGGCGGCCAGGCGGACGCCCGCGTCGGAGGTTTCGTCAAGCGACGAGAGGACGGGTACTACCGGTACCTGAACCAGCGGCTCGGCGAGTCCGCGTACCTGGCCGGTCCGGAGTTCACCTGCGCCGACATCATGGTGGCGTTCAACCTGACGTCGCTGTCCAAGTTCGGCGGCCGCACCATCGACGACCTCCCGAACGTCCTTCCCTACGTCGAGCGCATCACGAAACGGCCGGCCTACATCAAGGCGATGGGGATCGCGGGCCCGGGAGCGACGCGTCCGCGCGCGTAGGCGCCTCAGCGCCGCCCGAGCCGCCGCAGCGCCGAGCGCGCCGCCCAATAGCCGCACTGGCCGTGGACCCCGCCTCCCGGCGGCGTCGCGGCCGAGCAGATGAAGAGGCGCGGGTTCGGCGTCGCGTAGGGATCGAGGCGCGTCACGGGGCGGTTCCAGAGCTGGAGAGCATCGGCGACGCCGCCGGTGATCGCGCCGCCGCGGTAGTTCGGGTTGTAGCGCTCGAAGTCGGCCGGGCTCGTCGCGTGCCGCGCGAGGATGCGGTCGCGGAAGCCCGGCGCGAAGCGCTCCACCTGGCGCTCGATCGCGTCGGTGCGGTCGACGGTCGAGGCGTGCGGCACGTGGCAGTACGCGTAGCCGGTGTGCCGGCCCGCGGGCGCGCGCGTCGGATCGCTCTCGCTCTGCTGGCAGAGGATCAGGAAGGGGCGCTCCGTGTGGCGACCGCGGTACATGTCGCGCTCGGAGGCGCAGAGCTCCTCGAGGCTGCCCCCGACGTGCACCGTCGAGGCCTCGCGGCAGACGGGGTCGCGCCACGGGATCGGCCCGTCGAGCGCCCAGTCGAGCTTGAACGCGCCGGGCCCGTAGCGGTAGCGCCCGAGCCGGCGGCGGTAGCCCGCGGGCAGCGCGTCGCCGGCGATCCGCGCGAGCTGGTCGGGGGAGGTGTCGAAGAGCACGACGCGCGAGCTCTCGAGCTCGGCGAGGCCCTCGATGCGCCGGCCCGTCTCGACGCGGCCGCCGAGGCTCTTCAGGTAGGAGACGAGCGCGCGCGTGATCGCCTGCGTGCCGCCCTCCGCCACCGGCCAATCGACCACGTGGGCCGTCACCGCGAACAGCACACCCATCGCCGCCGTGAGCGGCTGCGTGAGCGGCAGCACCGAGTGCGCCGCGCAGCCGGCGAGGAGCGCACGGGCACGCTCCTCGCGGAAGAGAAGGCGCGCGAGGCGGTTCGCAGAGAAGGCGGCACGCAGGCCGAAGCGCACGAACTGGAGGGGATGCGCGGGCACGCGCAGCGGCGCCATCGCATCGGCGAGCAGCGCGTGCGGGTCGGCGAGGAAGGGGCGCACGAGCCGGCGCCACGCGCGCCCGTCGCGGCCGAGCCCCTCGCAGGTGCGCTCGAGCGAGCGCTCGAGCATCACCGGCGGCCCGTCGTCGAGCGGATGCGCCAC
>Ga0187892_10009548_pt1 | contig 12718 bp, 11 predicted proteins | sample MA1701073metaG_FD_139345 | JGI IMG/M metagenome (GOLD analysis project Ga0187892, IMG submission 139345) | Bio-ooze microbial communities from a basaltic lava cave in the Kipuka Kanohina Cave System on the Island of Hawaii, USA - MA170107-3 metaG ...
CCGTCTCCCCCGACGACTGGGTGACGGTGGACCCCGGCAACAACGGCCTGCCCAACGGCTGCAACGCCTCGGTGTGGCGAAACCAGACGATCCTGCTACCCGTCTACGACCAGAAGGTCGGCAGCGGCAACAACGGCAGCTACCACGTGGCCGGTTACGCCGCCTTCCACGTCGTCGGGTACAAGGTCGGCAACCAGCTCTGGCCCTCCGGTACCAGGTGCGCGGGCCAGCCCGGCAACAGCGGCCGGTGCCTCATCGGCCACTTCACCAGCCAGGTCGTCCCGACCGACGCCTTCGACGGCGACGACTTCGGCGTCGTCGGCGTGAAGCTCACCGGCTAGCAGAAAGAGACCTCGATGAAACGCAGACTGGTGGGGATCCTCGCCTCGCTGCTGATGGCCACGGTCGGCACGTTCGCCCTGATCAGCTACGTGCAGTCGGCCAAGGACAAGGCACTGGCCGGTGAGCAGCTGGTCGACGTGCTGGTGGTCGCCCGGCCCATCACCAAGGGCACGCCGGCCGGCGGGATCGCCGCCATGGTCGAGACCGCCCAAGTACCCGTCAAGGTGCGGGCGGTCGGCGCCGTGACGAACCTGGCCGGTCTCGACGGCCAGGTGGCCGCCGTCGACCTGGTGCCCGGCGAGCAGGTGGTGAGCTCCCGGTTCGTCTCCGCCCAGGTCGCCGCCGGGGTGGCCGAGGTCCCGGGCGACAAGCTGCAGGTGACGGTGTCGCTCGACCCGACGCGCGCCGTGGGTGGCCGCGTGCGGTCCGGCGACCGCGTCGGTGTGGTGGCGTCGATCAACGTCAGCCCCGACGGCGCGGCGGGGGCCGAGACGACCCACCTGATCCTGCACAAGGTCGTGGTCGCGTCGGTGCAGGCCGAGCAGAAGCTGCCCGAGGTCGCCGAGGGCACGGCCGATCCGGCCGGCAGCCGGACGCCGACGCTGGCGCCCACCGGCAACCTCCTGGTCACCCTGGCGCTCGACGCCCCATCGGTCGAGCGGGTGGTCTTCGCGGCGGAGCGGGGCACGCTGTGGCTGGCCCTCGAGCCGGCCGAGGCACCCGAGGTCGGCACCAGGGCGGTCACCAACGGAAACGTCTTCGGGTGAGCCGAATCGCCCTTGTCACCCCGGACGCCCGGTTCGAGCGGGCCGTGCTGGCCGCCCGGCCCGACCTCGGGCCGGGCCCGCTCCGCCGCTGGCGGGAGGAGTACCCCCGGATCGACCCGACCAAAGTGGCGGCCGACGTTGCCGAGAGCGGCGCCGAGGTGGTCTGCATCGGCCCGGGCCTGGCCCCCGGCGCGGCCCTCCAGCTGGCGGACGCCTTCGACCGCGAACGCCCCGACCTCTGCCTGGTGATCGTGGCCGAGCCCACGCCGGACCTCGTGCGCGAGGCACTGCGGGTGGGTGTACGGGACGTGGCCGACCCGGCCGGCGGTGCGGCCGAGCTGAGTGGCGCCCTCCACCGGGCCCTGGAGACCGCCTCACGCCGCCAGCGGGCCCGAGACGAAGCGGCACGGCCGAGGCGCACCTCTCGGATCGTCACCGTGCTGTCGCCCAAGGGCGGCGCCGGCAAGACGACCGTGGCCACCAACCTGGCCGTCGGCCTGGCCACCCGCTGGCCGGGGCAGGTGGCCATCGTCGACCTGGACGTGCAGTTCGGCGATGTCGCCACGGCCCTCCAGCTGACGCCCCGCACCGGCCTGGGCAACGTGGCTGCCTGCCCCGACGAGGTCACGACCACGATGGTCAAGGTCTTCCTGACCGCCCACCCGTCGGGCCTCTACGCGCTCTGCGCGCCGGAGTCCCCCGCCGAGGGCGACACCATCACCCACGAGCACGCGGCCCAGGCCATACGGCTGCTGGGGGGCGAGTTCCGCACGGTGGTGGTCGACACCGGCGCCGGGCTCGACGAGCACACCCTGGGCGCCATCGAGCTGTCGACGGACCTGGTGCTGGTCGCCACGCCCGAGGTCACCAGCGTGCGCAGCCTTCGCAAGGCGATCGACGCCCTCGACCAGCTCGGGCTGACCGGGGCCGACCGCCGGTTCGTCCTCAACCGCTCCGACGCGCGGGCCGGCCTGGCCGTCGCCGACATCGAGTCGGTCATGGGCATGAGGTGCGACCTGCTCATCGGCGGTGCCGCCGCGGTGCCCGAGTCGATGAACCTGGGCTCGCCCGTCATCGAGAGCGAACCCCGCTCGGCGGTGGCCCGCCAGTTCCAGAAGCTGGTCGACCTGTACCTCGACGGGGCCGGCGACGAGCCCGGAGCCAGCCCGGCCCCGGCCGCCGGCTTCGGGCTGCGCTGGAGGAACGCCCGATGAAGCTCGGCGACCGGATGAAGCAGCGCGAGGGCGGGCCGGCTGCGCCGGCGGCCGAGGCCACGCCGGGCCACGGTCCGGCGCCGGCGTTGAAGCTGGTCCTCGAGGGCGGCGACGAGGGTCACCCGGCCGACCCGCTGGCCGGCCTCAAGGAGCGGGCGTCGACCGCGCTCTTCGGGCGGCTGGGCATGCGGCTGTTCGACGCGTCCCTGAGCGAGGACCAGCTCCGGACCTCCGTGGTGCACGAGATCAGCGGCATCATGCGGGAGGAGCGCGCGCCGCTCACCGCGGCCGAGCGCCAGCGGCTCGTCGAGGAGATCAGCGACGACGTGCTCGGCCACGGCCCGATCGAGCGCTTCCTGGCCGACCCCACCGTGACCGAGGTGATGGTGAACTCGGACCAGCCCATCTACGTCGAGCGGGCCGGCCGGCTCCACCGCACGACCGCCCGGTTCGTGTCGCAGGACCATCTCCGCCGCGTCATCGAGCGGATCGTCAGCCAGGTGGGCCGGCGCATCGACGAGTCCTCGCCGATGGTCGACGCCCGCCTCCCCGACGGGTCCCGCGTGAACGCGGTGATCCCGCCGCTGGCCGTGGACGGACCGATCCTGACCATCCGCAAGTTCTCCAAGGATCCCTACCAGGTCGCCGACCTCATCGGCTTCGGCACCATGACGGCGGAGATGGCCACCCTGCTGTCGGCGTGCGTGCGGGGCAAGCTGAACATCCTGGTCACCGGGGCGACCGGCACGGGCAAGACGACCATGCTGAACGTGCTTTCCTCGTTCATCCCCGAGGACGACCGGGTCGTCACCATCGAGGACTCGGTGGAACTGCAGCTGCGGCAGCCCCACGTGGTCCGCCTCGAGAGCCGCCCGGCCAACATCGAGGGCAAGGGCCTGGTGGCGATCCGGGACCTCATGCGCAACGCGCTGCGGATGCGCCCCGACCGGATCGTGGTGGGCGAGGTCCGGGGCGGCGAGGCCCTCGACATGCTCCAGGCCATGAACACCGGCCATGACGGTTCGCTCTCGACGGTGCACGCCAACTCGCCGCGCGACACGTTGGCCCGCATCGAGACGATGGTGCTCATGGCCGGTATGGACCTGCCATCCCGAGCCATCCGGGAGCAGGTGGCGTCGGCCCTCGACCTCATCGTCCACGTCTCCCGGTTCCGGGACGGGACGCGGCGCATCACCCACGTCACCGAGGTGGAGGGCATGGAGGGCGACGTCGTCACCCTCCAGGACATCTTCCTGTTCGACTACTCGGCCGGCGTCGGGCCCGACGGGCGGTTCCTCGGGTCCGCCGTACCCACCGGCCTGCGGCCCCGTTTCGCCAGCCGGCTGGCCGACCTCGGGATCGACCTCCCGGCCGCGGTGTTCGGCGGAACCGACGTCCTGGCCGCCAACCGCCGGGGTCGACGCTGATGGGGACGGTCGGCGCCCGGGTCGCCGCTGCACTGCTGACGCTCCTGGCGCCGTCGGCCGGCCCGGCCATGCCGGCGCCTGGTGCCTCCGCGGCCTTCGCCGGGGTCGACGTGACGGCCTTCCCCGAGGTGAGCGCCACCGTGGCCGTCCCGCCGGCCCTGGCCGGCCGGGCGCTGCCACCGTCGGCGTTCACCGTGACCGAGGGCGGCCGTGCCGTCGCCGCCCAGGTGACGGCCCTGCCGGCCGCGCAGGTCGAGGTCGTCCTCGTCGTCGACACCTCGGGCAGCATGGTCGGCGAACCGCTGGCCGCGGCGAAACGCGCCGCGCGCTCGTTCCTGGCCGCCATGCCGGCCACGGCCCGCATCGCAGTGGTGGGGTTCGGCGCCTCGCCCGAGTTGGCCAGCCGCTTCTCGCTCGACCGGGCCGCGCTCTCGGCCGCGGTCGAGGGCCTGGCGGCCGGCGGGGAGACCGCCCTCTACGACGCCGTGGTCATGGCGATGGCGCAGTTCTCCCGACAGGCTGACGCGGCCCGGTCCATCGTCCTGCTGTCCGACGGGGGCGACACGGCCAGCAGGACCGACCTGGCGACCACCGTCGGCGCCGTCGCCGCCGGCCGGGTACAGGTGGACGTGGTGGAGCTGGCGTCGTCCGAGGCCGACGCGGCCGCCCTCGTCGAGCTGGCCCGTGGCGCCGGCGGGCGCGTCGTGCCGGCCACCGACCCGGCCGCGCTGGACGCCATCTACCGGGGGCTGGCCACCACCCTGGCCAACCAGTACCAGGTGGCCTACCGCTCGGATGCCACCGCACCCGTCGAGCTGCGGGTGGCGATCGCCCACGAGGGTGTCACCGCCTCGGCGAAGGCCATCGTCGCGGTACCGCCCGCCCCCGGCCCGGCGCCGGCGGAAAAGCCGGCGACGGTGGTCGGGGGCCGAACTGCCCTGCTCGTCGGCCTCGGCAGTTCCTTCGTCGCGCTGTGCCTGGCCGGGCTGGTCCTGTTCCTCCCGAGGCGGGCCGCCGTCCGGCGCGTCGCCTGGAGCGCCATGCTGCGCAGTACGCGGTCGACCTCACCCTCTGCGCTGACCGGCCTGGCCGGCCGCGCCGCCCAGGCGGCCGATGCCGCCCTCGACCGACGGGGCCGCCGCGGCCGGCTGAACGCCACCCTCGAGCGAGCCGGCATCGCGCTGCGGCCCGGTGAGTTCCTGGTCCTCAGCGCCAGCGGCGCGCTGACCGCCCTGCTGCTCGGCCTGGCGCTGTCCGGCCCGCTCGCCGGCCTGGCCGGCGCCGCGCTCGCCATCACCGCGTCGCGGTCCGGCGTCGCCTTCGCGGCCCGGCGCCGACAGGCGCGCTTCGCGGCCCAGCTCACCGACACCCTCCAGCTGATGACCGGCACCTTGCGAGCCGGCTACGGGCTGCTCCAGGCGCTTGACGCCATGGCCCGCGAGGCGCCGGCCCCCACCTGCGAGGAGTTCCGTCGCATCGTCGTGGAGTCCCGGCTGGGACGGGACCTCTCCGAGGCGCTGCGGGCCATGAGCACGCGGATGGGCAGCCAGGACTTCCAGTGGGTCGTCGAGGCGATCGAGATCAACCGGGAGGTCGGCGGCGACCTGGCCGAGGTGCTCGACCGGGTGGCGACGACCGTTCGCGAGCGCGACTACCTCCGGCGTCAGGTGAAGAGCCTGAGCGCCGAGGGTCGTCTCTCGGGCTATCTCCTCATGGCCCTGCCCGGCGCCCTGGCGCTGATGATCCGCGCCCGGAACCCCACGTACTTCGCCGAACTGACCCAGGGGCCCGGCCTGCTGCTCTCGGGTGTGGGCGTCATCCTGCTGGCGGTGGGCGGGCTGTGGCTCCGCAAGGTCTGCCGGATCGCCTTCTGATGCCCGACCTCGTGCAGGGGAGCTGACGTGCCCGTCACCGTCCTTCTCGCGGCCATCGCGGCGGCCATGTCGATCCCCGTCCTGTGGTGGGCGCTGGCCGGCGCGCCGGCCGGCGGAACCGGGTCGCGCAACCTGCGGGCCGGCCACCCGCAGTTCGTCGACATGCGCCAGGCCGTGCTGGCCCACCGCGCCACCGACCGGGCCGTGAAGCCGTTGGTCGAGCAGCTGGCGGCCCGGGCCCGACGGTTCACCCCGCACGGCGTGCTGGCGGGGCTGGAGCGCCGCGTGCTGCTGGCCGGCGCGCCGGCGGCCTGGCCGATCGAGCGGGTGCTGGCGGCCAAGCTCCTGTTCGGGGCGGCCGGCCTCGGGCTCGGCCTCCTCAGGCTGGTCTCGGCACCAGGCCTCGGGCGGCTCCTCGTGGCGGCTGCCGCCACTGCCGCCGGGTACCTCGGGCCCGACCTGGCCCTCCACAACCGGGCCAGCAAGCGCCAGACCAAGATCGGGACGGAGCTGCCGGACACCCTCGACCAGATCACCGTCTCGGTGGAGGCCGGTCTCGGGTTCGACGCCGCCCTGTCCCGGTCGGCCCGCACCGGCACCGGTCCGCTGGCCGAGGAACTGCTGCGGACCCTCCAGGACATCCGAGCGGGCATGTCCCGGGCCCAGGCCCTCAAGCGCCTCATCGGCCGGACCAACGTGCCCGAGCTGCACCACTTCGTGCTGGCCGTCCTGCAGGCCGACGCCTACGGCGTCCCCATCGCCCAGGTGCTGCGGGTGCAGTCCGGCGAGCTGCGGGTGAAACGGCGGCAGCGGGCCGAGGAGAAGGCCATGAAGATCCCGGTCAAGGTGCTGTTCCCGCTCATGGTCTGCATCCTGCCGTGCATGTTCATCGTCGTCGTGGGACCGGCCGCGATCCGCATCGCCCGGACGTTCGCCGGCGTGGGCTGACCGCGCCGGAACCGGGTGTCGTGCTCATGAACGGCGGATGACCAGGGTGCCGGGTCCGCATGCGCGGCGCCCGGCGCGGCCAAGGTGGTGCCGAACAGCAGCCCTCTCCCCTTCCAGGAGGCGCCCGGTGAGCTCGCCGACAGTCGTCCAAGCCCCCCCGGTGGACAGCACCCTCACCAAGGTCGTGGTGCTGGACACCTCGGTGCTGGTGGCCGACCCTTCCGCCATCTCGGAGTTCGGCGGCTGCGCACTTCGCGTCCCGCTCACGGTGATCGAGGAGCTGGACGGTCTGAAGGGCCGCTCGGACGCGGTGGGCCGGACGGCCCGGGAGGCGCTTCGCCGGATCGAGGCGCTGCGGGTCGCCGCCGGCGGCTCGCTGGCCGAGCCCCTCGCCCTGCCCCACGGCGGCACGCTGGCCATCGTGTTGAACGGCGTCAGCCACACGTTGCTGCGCGAGCACTACCTCGACCCGTCGGTGCCCGACAACCGCATCATCGGCGCCGCCCTGGGGCTGCGGACGGGCGCCGTGGAGGTCGAGGTGGTCTCCAACGATGCCGCCCTGCGGATCAAGGCGGCCCACGTCGGCCTGGCCGCCAAGGAGTACGTCCCCGTGCCGGCCTACGGCCGCGGCACCGACTCGCCGGGTTGGCGCACCCTGGGCGACCTCGACGGTGCGCTCGTGGATCGGCTCTTCGCCGAGCGCCGCATCTCCGCGACCGACGTACCAGGGGCGGCGTCCATCTGCGAGAACGAGTTCGCCGTCCTCCGGGCCGGCCAGCAGTCGGCCCTGGCTCGGCGCCGGGGCGACGCGCTCTGCCTGCTGCGACAGTCGCAGGAGGCGTTCGACCTGCGGCCCCGCAACGTCGAGCAGCGGCTCGCCCTCGACCTCCTCCTCGACCCGGAGGTGTCGGTGGTCGCCCTCGACGGCCCGGCCGGCACGGGCAAGACGCTGCTGGCCATCGCGGCCGGCCTCGAGCAGGTCTGGAACCACCCGGCCACCCGCCACTACGAGCGTATGGCCATCTTCCGGCCCGTCGTCGCGGTGGGGCGCCAGGAGGTCGGTTACCTGCCGGGGACCATCGAGGAGAAGCTGGACCCGTGGATGGGCGCCATCCACGACGCCGTGGTGGCCCTGAGCGAGGGACGCCGCAAGGCGGCCGCCGACGAGACGCTGGCGCAGATCACCGCCGAGGGCCGGCTCACCATGGAGTCGGTCACCTACCTCCGAGGGCGTTCGTTGCACGGCACGTGGGTGCTGCTCGACGAGGCGCAGAACCTCGAGCCGAGCCTGGCCAAGACCGTGCTCACCCGCGCCGCCGAGGGCACCAAGGTGGTGCTCACCGGCGACACCAGCCAGATCGACGCACCGTTCCTGTCGGCCGAGAACAACGCCATGGCCGTCGTCATCGCCGCCCTCGGCGGCGGGCGCGGCGGCTCCCTGTTCGGTCACGTCCGCCTCACCCAGGGCGAGCGCAGCCCGGTGGCGACCATGGCGGCCGCCCTGCTGTAGGGCTCAGTCCGAGGGGTCGGGCCAGTCGATGGCGGCGGCGAGATCGGCGGCCGTCATACCCAGAAGGCCGGCACCGGTGCTCTGGGAGTAGTTCCCGTCCGGCTGGCGGTCCCAGAGCATGACGGCCCGCATGGCCGGATCGACGGTGATCAGCTCGTCCACCTGGTGGCGCCAGTAGAACCCGAACTTCTCGAAGGTCTCGTCGTCGGGCGACACGATGTCGACCACGATCGCCGCCGTGGCCAGCCACACACCCCTGGGGTGGTCCCGCAGGTAGCCGCGATCAGGAACGCGGTAGTCGCCCGGCCCGCCGAGGTTGAACGGGCCGATGCCCACCAGCCCGGCGGCGCGAGCCATGGGACCGAGGAGCTCGGCGACGACGTTGTCCAGATAGCCATGGGCGGAGTGTGCCGCGGGCGCCATGTGGTACTCGCCCTCCCACTCCTCGTCGTAGGTGTCGATCCCGAGGGCATGCCGGCGCTCGATGAGCTGCTCCAGCTCGGCGGGCCGAGGGCCGAGGACGACGGTCTTCATCGCCGTCCATGGTAGGGCCCGGAGGCCTGCCGTCGGCGCACGGCCGGCGAGCGGGGCGGGCCCCGGACCCGACGCGAGGTGCTGCTCCACCGGCGGCTAGAAAGGGCGAGGCTCGGGTCCGGCGCCGCCTGGACCGCTCAACCAAGGAGAGATCATGCCCAAGGTCATCGTCACCCATGGCGTCGCCGATGTCGAGACGTGGCTGCAGTTCAAGTCGGAGCGGGCCGACGCCATCGGCTCGCTCGGCGGCCGCAACGTGGTGGACCACGTGCCCGGCGACGGCGGCAGCACTGTCGCGGTCAGCCTCGAAGTGGACGACGTGGCGGCCCTGCAGGCCGCCCTCTCGTCGCCCAGCCCCGAGGTCCTGGCCGTGATGCAACGGCACGGCGTCATCCCACCGCCGGCCGTCTTCGTCGAGGGGTAGCCGATCTGAACTGCCGGGCGTTCACGCGAAGAAGGCGCCCCGTCCGGGGCGCCTTCTTCTCGTGTATACGGCTGGCTACGGGATGGGCAGCGCGTCGGACACGCTCTGGAACAGGCCGTTCAGCTGCCCACCGAGCGCCGTGACGGTGACGATGATGGCGACGGCGATGAGGGCGACCATGAGGCCGTACTCGACGGCGGTGGCACCACGCTCGCCCTGAGCGGCGAGGCGGCTCTTGAACCAGCAGAAGACAGCAAGCATCGGGGCTTTCCTTTCGGGTTGGTGGAACAACATCTGTGAGAGATATCGGCGGGTGACCCTCGGTCCTTCATGGTCCGATCGGGCCGTTCGTGGCCACCGGGCGGACTAGTCAGCGCCGCCGCCGGTGGACGATCAGCGGCCGGCGAAGGCCCGGGCGATCTGGATGGCACCGGGGCCGATCGTCACCACGAAGATGGCCGGGAACACGCCTATCAGGAGCGGGAAGAGGATCTTCACCGGCGTCTTGGCTCCCTTCTCGCGGGCCCGGGCCCGCCGCTTGAGCCGCACCTGGGCCGCCTGCACCCGCAGAACCTCGGCGATGGCGACGCCCATCTCGTCGGCCTGAATGAGGGCGACGATGAACGACGACAGCTCGGGCACGTCGGTGCGATGGCGGAGCGCGATCAGCGCGTCGCGGCGGGACACGCCGAGCTCGATCTCCCGCAGCAGGCGGGCCAGCTCGTCGGACAGCGGCCCGTGGACGTTCTCCACGACGACCTCGAGAGCCTGCTCCAGGCCGAGGCCGGCCTCCACGGTGATGGCCAGCAGGTCGATGGCCTGGGGCAGCGTCTTGGCCACCTCGTCCTGGCGCTTGGTGCCCCGGCTCGACAGGATGATGTCGGGGACGAACGAGAACAGCACGGCGAGGGCGGCGACCCACACCGGGGTCGGGATCGAGCCAGGCCCGCCGACCAGCCCGAACAGGGCACCGCCCAGGGCGGCGGCCGCCTTCCAGGACAGCACCCGCTCGGCCCGCACGCGCCCGTCGAGCCCTGCGTACAGGAGCCGGCGGCGGATGAGGTCGAGCCGCCCCTTGGGCGATACCTTGGCGACGAGCCGGCCGCCGGCGGTCAGCAGCGGCTCGAGGGCCCGGAAGAGCAGGCTCGGTGCGTCGGCCGGCACGGGGTCCGCGGCGCGTCCGAGGGCGACCTCGATGGGCGTCGCCACCGTGGCCACGATGCTCTTGGTGCGGGTGAGGGAGAAGGCGGCGGTACCGGCGCCGAGGGCGACGGTGGCGGCGATGAGCAGGAGCATGGCTCAAACCTCGATTCTGACGATCTTGGCCATCATGACGAAGGCCACCGCCATCAAGGTCCCGGCGATGGCGAGCATGGCCAGGCCGGGCGCGGTGGTGAACAGCGGTGTGAGGTAGTCGCCGTTGGTGACGCTGACGAACAGCGCCAACCCGAAGGGGAGACCGCCCAGGATGTACGCGGACAGCCGTCCCTCGGCGGTCAGGGCCTGCACCTCCCGGCGCAGCTCCTCCCGGCCCCGCATGAACTCGGCCACGCTGCGCAGGATGTCGGCCAGCCGGCCACCGGTGCGCTGCTGGACGGTGATGGCCTGCACCGTCCACGCCAGGTCCTCGGAGTCGAGACGCTCGGCCAGGCCGGCCAGCGCCTCCACCAGCGGGCTGCCCAACCGGGTGGCGGCCAGGACCCGGGCGAACTCGCTGGCCGCCGGCTCCTCGGCCTCGGCCACCACCAGGGTGAGCGCGGCGCCGATGGCCGAGCCCGACTCCAGCCCGGAGGCCAGCAGGTCCAGCACGTCGGGGAACTGGGCCTCGAAGCGGCGGCGCCGCCGCGAGACCGACCGGTTGACCATGGTCACGGGGACGAACAGCCCGGCGCCGCCGAGCAACAGCACCAGCGGCACGGAGCCGGCCGAGAGGCCGACGAGCACACCGACGGCGCCGGCGATCGCACAGATGGCGAGCAGCTCGCCGGCGTTGACCTTCCAGTCGCTGCGGGCCACCGTGGCCTTGAGGCGGCGGAGGAACCCGGTCTTGGCGAAGGCCCGCTCGGCGGCCGCGCCGCTCCGGGCCAGCAGGTTGCGGATCTGGTCGGGGTCGGGGCGCTCGTCCTCGATGTAGTGGGCATCGAGGACGGCCCGGAGGTCCTTGACCTGGCGGGCGGACCGGGCCCGCTGGGCGACGACGGCGGTGAAGAGCCCACCGGCGACCAGGAGGGCAGCGAGGCCGGTCATTGCTTCTTCCTTCCGAGGGAGGTGTCGAGATGGCCACGGAACAGGCTGGGCGCCAGGCTCACGCCGCGCTCGCGGAGCGTCTCCGCGCAGCGGGGCCGCAGGCCGGTGGCGTGCAGCGGCCCGGTGGGCGTCCGGGCGAAGACGTCCTGCAAGGTGATGGTGTCGCCCTCCCGACCCTGGATCTCCATGACCTGGCTGACGACGCGCGACCCGTCGGACCGCCGCTGGAGCTGCACGATGATGTCGACGGCGCTGGCCAGCTGCTCGCGGATGGCCCGCAGCGGCAGCTCCACGCCGCTCATCAGCACCATCGTCTCGACGCGGGACAAGGCGTCGCGCGGGCTGTTGGCGTGGACCGTGGTCATCGATCCCTCGTGGCCGGTGTTCATGGCCTGGAGCATGTCGATGGCCTCGCCGCCGCGGACCTCGCCGACCACGATGCGGTCGGGCCGCATCCGCAGCGCGTTGCGCACCAGGTCACGGATGGCGATCCGGCCGGCACCTTCGATGTTGGCCGGCCGGGACTCGAGGGTGACCACGTGGCGCTGGGCCAGCCGCAACTCGGCCGCGTCCTCGATGGTGATGACCCGTTCTCCGTCGGGGATGAAGCTCGACAGCACGTTCAGCAGGGTCGTCTTGCCGGTGCCGGTACCGCCGCTGACGACGACGTTCAGCTTGCCCCGCACGGCCGCCTCCAGGAAGAGGGCGGCGTCGGTGGACAGTGACTCGCAGGCGATGAGGCTGGTGACGTTGAGGGCCTGCTCGGGAAAGCGCCGGATGGTCAGCACCGGCCCGCCCACCACCAAGGGCGGGATGATGGCGTTGACGCGGCTGCCGTCGGGCAGCCGGCCGTCGCCCATCGGCGCCGCCTCGTCGACCCGGCGGCCGGCGACGGCCAGCATCCGGTCGATCACGAGCCGGTAGGCGTCCTGGCTGGAGAAGCGGACATCGGTGAGCTCCAGGCAGCCGCCCCGCTCGACCCAGATCTCGTCCATCGAGTTGCACATGATCTCGCTGACGCCCGGGTCCTCCATGAGCGGCGTGAGGGGCCCCCAGCCGAGCATGTCGGCCATGAGCGAGTCGATGAACTGGCCGCCCTGGCTGGGCGGGACGGTCACGCTGGAGCTGCGCAGGGCCTCGTCCAGCCGCTTCTCGAGAAGCAGGCGGACGCGGGCCTCGTCGACCCCCGTGGCGGCCAGGCCGGGGCCGAGGTCGTCGACGACGGCGGCCCGGACGACCGCCCGCAGCGCATCAATCTCGGTGGCGCCGGCCAGCTTGTGGGCGCGGGGCGGGCGGGACCGCAGCGGGGTGGGGCCGTCGGCGCGGCGCGGCGCGGGGGCCTCGGCCGCGGCGTCGGCCGTGCGGGGCCGAGCCCGGGCCGGCTCGCCGCCGGGGCCCGGCGATCCTTCCGCTTGGGCCAGGCGTTCGGTC
>Ga0187892_10009549_pt1 | contig 12717 bp, 8 predicted proteins | sample MA1701073metaG_FD_139345 | JGI IMG/M metagenome (GOLD analysis project Ga0187892, IMG submission 139345) | Bio-ooze microbial communities from a basaltic lava cave in the Kipuka Kanohina Cave System on the Island of Hawaii, USA - MA170107-3 metaG ...
CGCCCCTTGAATGTGATCGCCTCTGCCTGCGCCACGGATTGCTCCGTGACTACACTATCCGCGCAGTGGCAAAATGTCCAGCGCCTTCTTCAATACGCCAGCTTATTCGGCGACGGCGCCTAAACCACCGCGCTACATCTCGACTCTACACTGACCGTGAGAGTGATGGGTGGGCAACTATCTGCCATGCGCATGGCCACCTCCTGCTCCTTTAGGCATCGCGTCTGCCCCGCCGCGCGAGCCGCCACCGCGCGCGACCTCGATGCCGTCGGTGCGCAGATCTGCCTCCGCGGCGCGTTCGGCCACCGTCCCGGGGGGATTGTCGTACCAACCAGGATCGTCGTAGCTGGTTAGCTGCTCGCGGACCTTGAGGATCGTGAACATGCCGCCCATGGTGATGTAGTCGAACGGCCCCGCGCCGCCGACCATCGGGATGCTGTTCTTCGGCACGCGCATGCCCATCATCGCCATGTCCCCCATGCCTTCAGATCCCATGGTCATGTACTGCGGCAGCAGGTGACGCACCCTGGCGTCGACGTCCCCGGGATCCACGCCGATCATGTTGGGGAACTCATGCCCCATCTGGTTCATGACGTGGTGGGTCATGTGGCAGTGCATGGCCCAGTCGCCTGGAGCGGCGATGAGTTCGATCGTCCGCGTGCTGCCGACGGGCACCAGCACCGTGGTCTCGGGCCATTGAGCCGGCTCGGGGATCGGACCACCGTCGGTTTCGACGATTTTGAAATTGTGGCCGTGGAGGTGAATCGGATGATGATCCATCGGACTGAGGTTGCCCAGGCGAATGCGCACGCGTTCACCTGCTTTGGCGACGAGAGGCGCCGTGCCCGGGAATACTTTGGCATTCATGGTCAGCACGTTGAAGTCAGTCATCTCGTTGGGATTCGGCCGGCTCGTTCCCACGTCGATGCGCCACTCGTGCAGCATGATGGCGAAGTCGCGGTCGATGGGCGGGTCGGGTCGCTGGCGCGGATGGATGACGAAGAGCCCGGTCAGGCCGAGGCCGATTTGCGTCATCTCGTCGTGGTGCGAGTGGTACATGAGCGTCCCGTGCTGTTTGAGCGTGAATTCGTATTTGAACGTCTCGCCCGGACGGATGGCGCGTTGGCTCAGCCCGCCGACACCGTCCATGCCGCTGGGGAGGAGGACGCCGTGCCAGTGAACCGTCGTGGGCGCCTGCAACCGGTTGGTCACATAGATGCGAACGCGATCACCCTCGACCGCTTCGATTACGGGTCCGTGCACGGACCCGTTGTAGCCCCAGCAAGTCGCCTTCAGCCCGGGAGCGAGCTCGTGTTCCACTTCTTCCGCGATCAGGTGGTAGACCTTCACGCCGTCGACGACCTTCCAAGGCAGTGTTGTGCCGTTCGGCACGATCACTGGTGTGTACTGTTCGTCGGGCTTCCCGGGAGGGTGGTCGGTTGTCGCTTCGGTAGATGCGCCGGCTCTGTTCGCGAGCTCGGAACCCTCAGCTCCCGCAAGCAAAAGTGCCCCGCCGGCAACGGCAGCGCCTGAAAGAAGAAAATCGCGCCGCGCGATGCCTTTCGTCCTGACCTTCATGGGTTGACCTCCTCGTGATGATGTCCGAGTTCCGCTCCGTGGGCGGCCGTGTCCGACCCTTCGGCGGCTGGGGCGTTCCATGCGCCTTCAACGGACCCACCTGCAGCGCGCTCGAGATCGACGCGCGCAACCCAGTAGCTACGCAACGCCTCGATGTAGGCGACGCCGGCGTCGATCTCCTCCTGTTTGGTCTGGAAAAGTTGCAATGGGCCGAGAATCATCGCGTTGTACTGCAGGTGAGCTTGTTCGAGGATCTCGGCCTGCAGAGGGATGACGATCTCCCTGTAGAACTCGGCGCGCTCGCGAGCGCTGCGCATGCGGCTGTACGCCGCTCGCAGCTGGGACCGAATCTCAATCGCCAGGGCGACGTACCGCTGCCGTTTCTGCTCCAGGATCGCGCGATCCCGGGGGACCGCAGCCTGGCCCCAGTCGAAGATCGGCAACGCCAGATGCAAGCTTGGGCCGACCGAGAACGGTCCGTCCTTCTCACGTTCGTAGTGAGAGGCCAGCTCGACCGACGACGTGAAGCGAAGTGCCCGCGTCAGTCCCAGCGCCTCTGCCGTCGCGACGATCTCTTGCTTCGATGCCGCCAGGTCCAGCCGTTGCGCAACGGCGTGCGATTCGAGCCCTGGCAACGTAACCTCGGTCGGCGGTAGGTCCGGCAATGGTATCTTGATCGTCCAAGCAGTTTCCGCGCCCCATACTCCCATCAAGGGAGTAAGGTGCTCGTGCTCCTGTGCGACCTCCTCCTCGGCCAGTGCGAGATCGAGCCGTGCCCGCTGGGCGAAACGCTGCTCCATGCGCCAATCGAGGTCGGTGATGTTCCCCGCCTCGTGCAGACGCTCCGCCAATGCCGCGGAGGCTTCCGTGCCCTCGACCACAGAGCGGCGCATCTCGACCATCTGCTCGGAGCCCTGAAGCATGTAGTAAGAGGCGCGCACGTCGGCGGCCAGGTCGACAACCGCTTGGCCCACGCGGAGCTTGGCGGCCTCGAAGGCAGCTCCTGCGATGCGCTTTCGTAGGGGAATCGCGATGAGATCGATGAACTCCTGGATGACGTCGACTTCGAGCGCCTGGCCGCTGAAGCGCCGCTCGAAGCTGATGACCGGGTTCTTCAAAAGCCCGGCCTGCACGAGATCCGCCTGTGCAATGCCAAGCTCCTCGTACGTCGCTTGCAAGTTGCGGTTATTGAGAAGGGCGATCTGTACGGCCGCGTCCACCGTGAGCGGTTCCTTCAGAAGGACCGTGATCCGCTGCTCGACCTCGGCATCGGCCGGGGTGCCCTGGTTCCAATAGATCTGTCCCGGCACGCGGTCGGCGACCAATCCCTGTACGTCCGAGAATCCTGCCTGCGGTTGCATCGACGAACAGCCCGCGATGCCGAGAACAAGGAGACCTGACAATGACCAGCTCTTCGTTGCGCCTATCATCTTTCGTTCCCATGGTGTGGAGCTGTGTGTAGCTCGAGCGTCATGCCGCAGACGGAGCAACGGCCAGGTGACGTCGACCGCACCTCCGGGTGCATTGGGCAGGTGTAGAAATCCGCTTGAGCCGAGCCTTGGGACGCGTGCGCACTGGACACATGGGCACGTGGCGTCGCCCCGGGCGCACCCACCGAAGCTTCACCTTGTGATCCTGCGGGCAGCACGGGCGTGCTCAATGTGTTCGATCGGGTAGTCGGCGGTGCCTCCGCAGCCCGAGCGCTTGCCGGGTGGTCGTCGGGCAACGGAAGATCGGGCGGTTTTGCACTGCAGCCGAATAGCAGCAACACCCCGATGGGGAAGAAGCGACTGAGCGATTTTGTCATCGAGAGTCATCCTTCTGGGAATTCGGATCATGCGCATCGCGAGTGCTCACGGTGTCGGCGGAACGGCGCGTGGTTGTAACTCAGGCGCCGCAGACCACGCCGCTCAATGCGGCGTCCAGAAAGAAACTCAGATGATGAGGCAGCAGAAAGAATCGACTAGCGTCGACGGCGGCGGGGGTGGTGATTCACTTCGTGTGGCAAGTAGGTGGCTGCATGGAACAGCGACTGCGACCATAGCCATCCCGGAAGCCTGTTGAACCGGCGAGGCGCCGGCAACCCAAGCGAAAACGTCTGCTGATCCGCTAGACGGCGCTGCGAAATTGCTGCCGCAGTGCGAGCAGTTAGTGTGCGGGGTAGGCGGGTGGGCAGGTTGCTCCGGGCGGCTTCGAGAATCGGAGCCGCTGCCAGCGCCGGCGGGACAGCAGTCATGTGCACCGCCCCTTTGAACGGCAGCGCTGGCCACGCCGATACAAGGGCAGGTGAGCCCGGCAAGTAGAACCGTGAATGCAACGAGGAGCGCTACAAACGGCTTGACGTTGCGAAACATCGGCTCGGAGTATGCGCCTACCTTTTCGTGAGTTCAAGGCGCTTCGGCCTCGGAAGTCGCTTGTCAAAGGCGCCTCGCCGACGAGCCTCGCAATAGGTTCGCGGGAGCTCGACTTGAAGTCGCTTCCTCCCTCACAATCAGGAAGATCGAAGTGCACGTCGGCGGTGCAGCCGTGGATCGTCGTCTTCTGACTAGCCGCACTTATGCTTATTCACTGTTCAGGTGCCCTTTGGTCGTCATAACAGTTTGGTTGTCAGCGTCTCTCTGCTTCTGACAGCGGCGTGGCTGCCTTACCGCGTGTGCTGCGCCGGCTGTACTTCCGCGCGATCAGCGCCCGGGCCGTGCCAGGGGAGACTGGCCTCCCAGAACAGGGCGGCTGTCACAAAGGACGGCTCCTTGCAGTGTCCAGCGACGCTCTGACCACGGTGAGCATCGCCGATGTTCCCGACGATTGCTGTGGCTCGATCGACCCGGGCGCAGTGTCTGCCCCCCTCGCCACCGGCGGAACGCTCGCGACACGAGCGCTCGCGTCAACCGCGGTCCCCCGCGACCTTCCGGCGACCAAGAAGGGGCTCGCCTATCCTTTGGGCAAGCGCCGGAGTCATTCACCGCCTCGCTATCTTTTGCTCCGATCGCTCCAAATCTGATTCGCTTCGCGGCTCCGGGACGCGGCTGCGGCGCACGACACGCCTGGTGTGGATCGGCTTCGGAGCCAAGTTCACCGGGCGTGGTGAGTCTCGGCGACGTGGAGTAAAGCAATGCTCGTGAACGGGCGACGGAAACCAGGAACTGGCCGCGGACAGTGGCAGCTGGATTGAGACGAGATGGAAGGAACATTCTGCTTTGTCGACCTCGCCGGCTTCACCGCTCTCACCGAGGCACACGGTGCCGAAGCCGCGGCGGACCTCGTAGGAAGGTTCACCAGTCTCGTCCGCGAAGCACTCGGCGCGCACGGACGCCTGATCGACCGCATCGGCGACGCTGCTTTCGTCGTCTGCCCGACGGCGGACGACGGCGTCACGTTCACGACCCAGCTATTTGGCAACGTGGCCGGCGAGCCCGACTTTCCCGCGCTGCGGGCAGGCCTGCACCACGGCGAAGCCCTCGAACGGGACGGCTCCTTCTATGGCGCGACCATCAACCTGGCCGCACGCGTCGCGGCGCAGGCGCGCGGCGGGCAGATTGTGGCGACGCGCCAGGTTGCCGACGCGGCAAAGCGCCGCGGGTTGGTGGTCGAAAGCTTGGGACTCGTCGCGCTCCGCAACGTCCGCGAACCGGTCGAGCTGTTCGCCCTGAACGCGGCTGCAGTCGGGCAGCCGGTTGCGATCGATCCGGTGTGCCGCATGCGCGTGCAGCCTTCGAAAGCGGCGGGACGCCTGCAGCACGAGGGCGTCGACTACTGGTTCTGTTCGCTCATGTGCGCGAGTGAGTTCGCGCGGGATCCAGCTGCGTTCGTTTCTCCGTGAGGAGCAAGATCATGGACACTCGGAACACTCAGCAAACGATGACAGGCATCCTCCAGGCTTCCTTCCTCGCCGGCGACTGCCTGGCGGCGGCGACCACAGGGGTCGTAACGACACTGGCCGTGCGTCTCATTCGCAATCGGCGTGCACCTTTGGAACGTCCCGCTTCGGCACCTAAGTCGCGAAGTTGACGCGGTAGCAGGACCTGCGCTTGGGAGAGCTGAGCTCGAAGGTGGCTCTAGAGGCGTCGAACCGCTGGCCTGAATCTACAGAGCAGCGGCTGCCGATCCAAACAACCCCCACCGGGGGCTGACAAAGTATCCACTCTTGTAGCCGACCCTGTCCAGTCGAGTGGACAACGGCTGGTGTTCTTCCAGCCGTCACTAAATCGGACTGCAGCTATGCAAGTGGGCACGCCCGTTGCTTGCGCATCCATACATCTGAGCGAACTTCTAAAGCGGGGGACCTATGGGTTACATCATCAATGGCCGCGTTGTGGATGCAGCCGACTCTCCTTTACCGGGACTGCGCGTCGAAGCTTGGGACAAGGACCCTGGAGCGGACGATTATCTGGGGTGGGCAGAGACGGATGCCAATGGCAACTTCGTAATCGCGTTCAGCGATTACTCGTTTCAGGACGTTTTCGAAGTCTACCCTGACATCTACTTCAAGATTTTTCACTGCGATCACCTCGCGCACAGCACGGAGGATTCCGTTCTCTGGAACGCGAAGAAAGCGGTGGATGTAAAGATCGTGGTGAAGGCCAAACTCCACGCACACCCCTGCGGCGAGCGGCACATTTATCTCAAGATCGAGCGCATCGATGACTACAGTCCCGTGCGGCCGCAGGCGAAGGTGGCACCACCGATCACGTATGGCCGCGATTGCATGCGCTTCGAAGGCCATGAAACCGGAGTGATTCCGGAAGCTGAGATCCAGGCACGCTCGCTCACCGCGATCGTCTATCGCGAGTATCTCGATGCCGCCTACTTGGTTCCAAAACCGGACAAGCTCATTCTAGCGGACATCAACGAGCCCGTATTCAGCCGTCGCGTCCCTGGAACCGCGCTCGAGCTCCTCGCGCGGTCGTACGCCGATGCTTTCAAGGTAAGCGACTGTCGCTTCGGGCGACAGCAACGGCATCGCCAGCGGCGCCGCGACCACTCCGCCGGCGATCATCCCGAAAGCCATCGCCGCCGGCGCCCAACGCCACCAAAGCGCGATGCGCTCGACGGCGACGCCACCGGCGGCAAACGCAATCGCGAAGGCCGGCGCGAGATAGTGCGGCCGAGCGCTCCCACTCAGCGCCAACATCAAGAACACCGTTACGAAGATCCACATCACCGCACGATATCGATGCATCTCATAGCTGAACAGGCCGTAGCCGATCCCGCCGATCCAAAGCGGCGCCGCCGGTGCATTCGCCATGTAACCCCACGCCAGCGGACCGGCGGCGACCAGATGAAACGCACCCTTGGCGAGCGCGAGCCCGAGAAGCGTGGGCCACGCGACGCGTGCGCGCTCCGCGGGTGTCCTATCGAGGAATGACGAGTCTTCGCTGCTCATACCGGCCCGCGCTCAGCGCCCAGGTTTCTCAGTTCCGCTCGTGCTCTCCTCGCAGCCGACGCCTCAGCTCGTTCGTTGCAACCATATCGACAGCGAGGTCGAGCCGCTCGAGTGATCCCTCGAGCACGACCCCATAGTCTTCTCGCGCGCTGCGTAGGGAAACGTATTCGTCGAGTACGTCTTCGAGAACCTTCGCCGAATCGCGCTCCAGCGGATCTCCCCAGCCGCCGCCGCCACCGTAGTGATAGGCGATTGCTTCGCCCGCCTCGTGGCGCACGATACGCGTCGTCTCGGCGGCGTCGTGTCGGTTCGCACCACCGACCTTGAGCTCGAGTCGGTTTGGCGCGCCCGGGTTACCTCCGGCAATTCCGGGCATCGGATACTTCCGACCGACGACGTAGGTGTAGACGTCGGCCGGCGCGAGCAACTGCTTGACGTAAAGCGTGCCGAGACCGCCGCGCCATTTGCCGGCGCCGCCGCTGTCGGTCTCGTAGTCGCGCGCCAGCTGGCGTTGCGGGAAAATACTTTCGTTGATCTCGCCGGTGGCACGGATCAAGTTCCCGAAGCTGACGTTCATCGAACCCCATCCGTCCTGCCCATAAGCGGCACTGCAGTGCGCCGCAATGGTATCGGCCGAGTTGTCGATGAATCTCAGCGCCGTGCGCGGGTCCGTACCGAAAATCACCGTCGGCATGCCGATCTTGTAGATCTGGGGGCACGCCCGCTCCGGCACGACCTGCTCCAACGCCTTGGCGATCGCCTCGCCCACCTCGGTTCCGGGGTGATGCGTGCCGGCCGCGACCGACCTCCCCTCGGGTGGGTTGAGACAGCAGCCCTTCGGAACGATAAGATCAATGCTGCGGAAGAACCCTTCGTTCTTGGGAATCAGCGGATCCATCATCGTTGCGAGCTGGGCGACGACGTAGCCGCGCGTGTTGCCGAACGAAGAGTACGCCTGAATCTCGGGTCGGTCGTCCGAGCCGGTGAAGTCGATCGTCAGTCGCTCTGCCGCAACTGTCACCTTGCAGTGCAGATGAATGTCGGGGTTGCCCTTGGGATCATGATCGACATACACGTCGGACTCGTACACACCGTCGCGCCAAAGTGAGACCTCTTGGCGGAAGCGGCGTGCCGCCAGATCGATCATCCACTCGATCGCCCGGCGTACCGTGCCGGTGCCGTAGCGCGCCAGCACTTCTTTCAGACGGCGGACGCCGAGCTGCGCCGCCCCTACTTGAGCGCGCAGGTCACCGACGAAAGTCGGCGTGCGGCTGTTGACCCGCATCAGATAGGTGACGTCCTTCCGTTCGACGCCGCGCTCGTAGATCTTCACCGCCGGAAAGCGCACACCTTCGGCCCAGATGTCGGCAGCATCGGCGTTGTAACCACCCGGCATGCCGCCGCCCGTATCGGCGTGGTGACACTGGATCGAGGCGATGAGCACCAACTCGTCATCCCAGAAGACGGGCGCAAAGACGTTGTAGTCAGGCAGGTGACCGCCACCGTGATAGGGGTCGTTGCCGACGAGGACGTCGCCGTCGTAAAGGCCGTCGCGGCCGAAGAACTCGAGCGCGAAGCGCACCGGCAGCGTCGAGCTCAACATGAACTGCGGGATGCCAACGCTGAGCGCCGCAAGGCAACCCGAGGCGTCGAGGATCGTCGCGTTGCGTTCGTTCGATTGATTGAGGATGGGCGTGGTCGCCGTCAGGCTCACGTGTGTCGCCATCTCGTAGGCGATAGTTTCCATGGCGCCGCGAATGATCTCGGCCTCGACCGGATCGACCCGCTCACCCGCTCGCCGGCGTGGCGTGCGGGAGACCGTACTTCGCGGACGGCGTCGGCGTGACTGCTTCACGTGCGCTCCCCCTTCCCTGCCCCGCTGCGCTCCGCCGCCAGGCGCTGTGCGATCCGTTCTTTGAGCGCTTGCCTGAGGATCTTTCCGCTCGCGGTGAGCGGCATCTCGTCGACGATCTCGAGGCGCTCGGGAAGCTTGCGGCGCGAGATCTCGCGGGCCTCGAGGAACGCGACCAGCTCGGATAGCGCCGGCCGGTCATCGGCTCGCGTCGGAACGATGAAGGCACAGGCGCGCTCACCGACCTCGGGATCGGGCATGGGCACGATCGCGACACTGCGCACTTTGGGATGCTCGAACAGGAGATCCTCGATCTCCTTGGCGCTGTACTTCTCGCCTTTGCGCACGATGATGTCCTTCACGCGGCCGGTGATGCGGAGGTAGCCGTCGTCGTCGAGCCGGCCGAGGTCGCCGGTGCGAAAGAAGCCGTGGGCATCGAAGCTCTCGGCATTGAGGCGCGCATCGCGATAGCCGAGGAAGAGCTCCGGCCCATGCGCCCAGATCTCGCCTTCCTCGCCGCGCCGCACCGCGCGCCCGTCGAGATCGCGCAACTCGATGCGGTTGGAGAGCATCGGCATCCCGTCGGTTTCGGCACGTTTGGCTTCCGGAACGTTCGGACCGGCAGAGCTGGTGATGCTGGGAAACTCGGTTGACCCGTAGCCGCGGCCGCTGCGGATCCCGAGCAGCCGCATCGCATCGCGGATGAGATCCGGCGGCACGTCGGCGCCACCGCACGGAAAAAGTGCGAGCGAGCTGAGGTCGTAGCGCCGCAGCTTCGGACACTCGATCACGCCTTGGAGGAACGGTGTGGCGCCGGCAGAGTACGTCCCGCGCTCTTTTTCGACCAGAGCAAGAAAGCGCTCGGGCTCCCAGCGCTCCATGAGGACGCTGGTCCCCCTGAGGTACACGGGCAGCAGCACGCCGTACAGGAGGCCGGAGATGTGGCTCACCGGCGACGGCATCACCAGCACTTCGCGCGCCGTGAGGCCGTGATAGCGGGTCATGCTCTGGCACTCGCAGAGCAGCGTGTTGTTGCTGTGCAGGACGCCCTTCGGATCGGCGGTCGTCCCGGAAGTGTAGAGGATGACGACCAGGCCGTTTGGATCGGCGTCGGGAAACGTCGCGGCTCTGTCACGGTTCACGTCCAGCAGCGCCTGGAACGCGGCAGCGCCAACGGGAACAGTGTCACCGACGACGAACACATCGCGCAGCGAAGGCAATTCGGGCCGCAGCCTCTCGACCAGGCTGGGAAGATCGACGCCGCCAACGCGGGCGGCGACGACGACGGCAACGCTGCCCGTCTCAGCGAGGATGAAGCGGATCTCGCGCGCGCCGTGCGTCGGCACGATGGGGTTGAAGATTGCGCCGAGTCGGTTCAAGGCGAAGAAAAGTACGACTGCTTCGGCACGATTCGGCAGGATGCACGAGACCACGTCGCCGGCGCGGATCCCCCGCTCGCGCAGGCTGGTGGCCAGCCGCGTGACGAGGTCGTCGAGTTGCCGATACGAAATCCGCATCCGATCGTCGACCATCGCAACCTTCTGCGGATCGGTCGCCGCCGCGCGCGACAGCGTCGCGGAGAACGTCCTGTTCGGCCAATGCCCGCCGGCAACCATATCGGCCGTGATCGCGGCAGTCAGTCGCGTCTCGATCGACATCACAGCCCCATGGCCCGCGCGACTCGTTCGCGATGTACCGCCGTCGAGCCCCACTGCAGCTCTGCCGCCTTGGCGCGTCGAGTGAAGAGCTGCAGATCATACTCGGTCGAAAAACCGATCGCGCCGTGTACCTGATGCGCGTTGGCGAAGATGCGGCGCAGCGCTTCGTTGCCGTAGGCTTTTGCCACACCGACCTCGACTTCCGACGATTGCCCGGTCGCCAGGCTCCAAGCCGCCTGATAGACGAGATAGCGCAGTGCTTCGACATCGCTCAGCATGTCGACGCAGCGATGCGCGACCGCCTGGAAGGCGCCGATCGGACGGCCGAACTGAACGCGCGTGTCGGCGTACTCGACCGTCATTTCGAGGGCACGCGCGGCGGCGCCGGCGAGATAGGCGAGCGAAGCAACCGCAGCGTGCAGGCGCGCCGACTCAATGGCTGCCGCGGCGGTGTCCCCGTGAGCGATCATTGCCTGTGGCGGCACCCGCACGTCGTCGAACCGCATTTCGTACACCGGATCGAGGCCGAAAACGCGCTGCCGGCGGCGGCTCACACCCGGTGCATCGTTCGCAACACTCAAAAGACACGTTCCCTCATCCGCTAGTCGTGCGGGGACCAGCACCACGTCGGCATGAGGCGCAAATGGGACGAGTCGCTTGATTCCCCGCAGACGAATCGCACCGTTGTCATGGCGAGCATCGAGCGCCGATTCTTGCCACTCGTCGCGCCCATCCGGCTCGAGCAAAGCCAGCGTCACCACAGCTCCACCGGTGGCGATCGCACGCAGGCAACGGCGTCGCTCTTCGCCGTCGTCACAGGCGAGAAGCAGCGGTGCCGCGATACCGCAGGTGACCAGCAGAGGTTCGGGAAGCAGCACGCGTCCGGCTTCTTCGAGCAGGAGAGCGAGATCGAAAAAGGACTGCCCGCTGCCTGCGAGCGTCGCGGGAAGCGTCAGGCCGGTCCAACCGAGTGCGGTGATCTGCCGCCAATGTTCCGGATCGAAGCCGCGCTCGTCGGCCTCCATCGCCCGCACGTGCTCGATCGGACAGGTGCGCGCGAGAAACGTCCGCGCCGATTCGATGAGCAGCCGCTGCTCCGGGCTGGGAGAGAGGTCCATTCACGTTGCCTTCGGCAAGCCCAGGCCGCGGCGCGCGATGATGTTCTTCTGCACTTCGGTGGTGCCGGCGGTGATCGTGGTCGGGATGTTGCGGACCCACTGCCGGTAGGCGATACCGCCGAGCGGCGCGTCCTCGGCCTCGTCGGTGAGCTGGCCTTCGGGTCCGAGGATCTCGAGACCGACGTGGCCGGCGAGCTGTTCGACGTGGGTGTTGTGCAGGCGCGCCAGCGAAGCTTCGACGCTCGGCACTTCACCACGCGCCTGCATCGAGATGGCGCGGTAGCTCAGCAACCGTGCCGCCTCGCAGCGGATGCGCAGATCGGCGAGCAAGGCGCGGACGTGCGGCTCGGCATTGCGCTGCGTGCGCCTGGCGTGCTCGACCAGCAGCTCAAGGATGCGGCCGGCGCGCGCGTAGCGCGCAATCCCGACGCGTTCGAAGGTCAAACCCGCGATGACGACGTCCCAGCCTCGGTGGAGGCTGCCGAGCAGGCAATCGTTCGGAACGACGACATCATCGAAGAAGATTTCGTTGAGCTCGTGCGGGCCGGCCATGCTGCCGATCGGGCGCACCGTGATTCCCGGCGTGCGCATGTCGACGAGCAGGACCGAAAGGCCGTTATGCTTCGACTGTGAGGGGTCCGTGCGCGCGAGCAGGAAGCACCAGTCGGCCGGCGCATCGGCGTAACTGTTCCAGATCTTCTGGCCATTGATGACGAAACCGTCAGCGCGCGGTTCGGCGCGCGTCGTCAGCGAAGCGAGATCGGAGCCCGCATTCGGCTCGGAGAATCCTTGCGTCCACAGGACCCGACCTGCGGCCATCGGCGGCAGGAAGCGCCGCTTTTGCTCCGCGGTACCGAACCGCATGATGCACGGGCCGATGTAGTTCAAGTTCATGTACTGTGGGCCGCGCGGTTCGTCGTGCGCCCACATCTCCTCGCGTAGGATGGTCTGCCGCCACGCGTTCGCTTCCTCGCCTCCGTGCTCGCGCGGCCAGGCCATGGTCAGCCATCCGCGTTCGGCGAGCTTCTCGCAAAAACGCCGCGTCTCGGGGAATACGCGTGCGTCTGCGACGAACATGCCGCGCCACCAGGCGGGCAGCTCGACGGCAATGAATTCGCGCAACTCGGC